>Ga0079224_100009420_pt1 | contig 13307 bp, 5 predicted proteins | sample Stecom2015_FD_80414 | JGI IMG/M metagenome (GOLD analysis project Ga0079224, IMG submission 80414) | Agricultural soil microbial communities from Utah to study Nitrogen management - Steer compost 2015 | ecosystem: Environmental > Terrestrial > Soil > Agricultural land | place: USA: Utah... | reverse complement strand
GTGGGGATAAACGTCTCCACCAATGAATTGGTGTAATCGTCCAATTCCCAGCGGTAGTTTTTATAAGTATAGGAGATGTTTTCGTAATGGCTACGACGCGAAAGGCGGCCTCGAAAATCGTCGGTAAGTTCTTCTATCGGAATCCGGTCGAAGTCGTCTGTGGTGTAGTTGTAACGGCAGGCGATGGTGTCACCGAAGGTAATCACCCAGATATTGTCGAGGCTATCTTTAATGATGTTATGGATCCGGCTATTGACCACACTGCGTGGATTGTCGGGTTCGTATCGGTAAACCCGCATGCGGTAGCCATCGTATTTGCAAAGGCCCGACCAGGTGCCGAACCACATAAAGCCATATTTATCTTTGGCGATGCCGTGGATGGTATTCTGTGGCAATCCGTCGGCCGATGTGATATGATCAAACCTAAGGTTGAGCGATTGTCCGTAGCAGTAGCTTGCCAACGGTATCAACATCAAAATGAATATATATCGGGAACGCATGAGCATAAATTGGATTATAAAGGGTCCCAAAAATTGGTTCGATGTAAATGTCGGGAACTAAATCTGTATTAGCAACCTGTACCGTCATGCGCCAAATGCACGTGATACATTTTTACCGGTAATTTGAACCGATTTTACCGAATTGTCTTGCGCTGTTACGGTACTTTTGCATTGTTCGAAGTTCTAACCAACAACAAGATGTACGAAACAAAAATATTATAAACCCTGAAAAATGAGTAAATGGAAAAAATGATACCTTACTGATGGCTACCTAAAGCCAGTAACCAATTTTAGTAATTCGTGCGGCTCGTGATCTTAAATGGACACAACCAATAAAGGCTGACCATACCACGGGCACACAACACGAAGTCCAGTGAACTAGCCGCGAGCACGGGTGCTCGGTGAGCGATTTTTATTTACGAATATGTTAATCACATCAAACTAAAAAAGCGCATGGTTTTTACAAAGTGGCAATTGTTTTCATTACTGCTTGTTTCATGTCTTTTTATCTCATGCCAAGATAAACTACTGGAGCATTATGAAAAGCCAGACTGGATGTCTGGGAACATTTGGGAAACGCTTGAGACGAATAGCGGACTAGGAGGTAATTATTCGATATTTTTGAAAGGGGCGGAATTAGCTGGATTTCGACCTTATTTGGAAGGGAAAGGAGTCTTAACGGTATTGGCGCCCAATGATGAAGCGTTTGCTGATTTTCTGACAACGCGAGGGTACGAATCGGTCGAAGAGATGGCGTCGTCCGACTTAGACGAACTCAAGAAGGTAATTGGCTTCCATTTACTGTATTATTCTTACACGAAGCAGATGATGGAAAATTACCGACCGGAAGGCCAACAATTCGGTGAGTCGTTGATTAATCGCGGGATGTATTACAAATTCAGAACGCGGAGTGCCAGTCCGGTAACTCAGGCGTTTGATAAGGTAAATAACCGGACAGTCGATGTATACCACCTGGAGCGATTCATTCCCGTTTTCTCGCCGCATTTCTTTGCGACGAAGAAAATTGATGCGAAGGAAAATTACGAGTTTTTCTACCCCAATTCCACTTGGAATGGCGGAGAAGGATTCAATGTTTCCGGCGCGAGCGTGGAAAATTATGAGATCATCGCCAATAATGGATATGTGTATACCGTCGATCGGGTAATAGAGCCGCTTGAAACCATTTATGAGGAGATGAAAAGCAATCCGGAATTTACCGAGTTTGCAGCGTTATACGACGCGTATAGTTATTATGAATATGACCCCACGCTATCCATCGAGTATGGGCCCACCGTTGGTGTCGATTCGCTTTTCCTTCACAAACATTGGGAACCAATGCCGCCGATAGCCTTGGAATGGCCGGTCTCCGACTATAGCATGCTCCATACATTAGCAAGCATCTCTTATAGTGTGTTTGCACCCACCAACAAGGCACTCAATACATTCTTTTCAACCTATTGGGCGAATAGCGGCTATGAATCGTTGCACGACGTCGACCCGTTAATTGTTAGTCTTTTGTTGAACGAGTATGTGTATGGCGGGTCAGTCGTTTTTCCTGAAGAGATCGTGTCGGGATCGATTGTCAGTAATTTTGGGTCGGCGTATAATTTCGATCCCTACAAAGCGACCTACCGTAAGATGTGCGTGAATGGTAGCTTCTACGGTTTTGATGAAATCGAAGGCCCCGAACTGTTCAACTCGGTGATTGGCCCGAGTTTCCAACGCAGCGATCGCTTGAATTTCTTGTATGCATTGAACAGCAGCGGCTCCCTCTATTCTTTTGGTGCCGACCAAACCTATACGTTATTGATTCCGGATAATGACGCGTTCCATGCATCGGGCTATTCCTTGATCACTAATGAACAAGAAACGTATCTGGCAGAAGAGACTGACGACGGGCTGGTAGCCGTAAACTCCGCTACGTTGAGAAACATTGTAAATGCCCACACAATGGTCGGAGAGGCCGATTTCCATGCTTCCGGTAGCCAGGTGCTGGCCAACGTTATGCCGTATAACTATTGGTATGTAAAAGACGGCCAGATTACGTGTAGTAGTAAGTTCAACAGCATTTTAGCCCCTGGTGCCTTGAGCCCGTTCGTCCCCTTCCAAGAGGTAACCAACCATGGTCAGCCTTGGTCGAATGGTAAAACGTACACTTACCGGAGTGCGCTGGGCCTATTTGAGTCTATCTTTGAAGTCGATGGGTTGAAAAAGACATTGGCTAGTAATAACGATAATCGTTATCCATATTTCGCGTTCGCTCAGCTGCTGCGTCGTGCCGGACTGGTGTCGGGCGAAGATATATTGGGTATAGCCGGTCGATTTATCGCATTTATCCCTTCGAACGAAGCAATTTATGCAGCGTTGGCCAATGATGAAATACCAGGCATCACCGGCGGGGCGCTTGGTCCGAACGGCGAGTGGACAGGGACGGTTGACACCGAGGTGTTGAAAAACTATTTATATCGCTATTTTATCGTCGCATCGCAAATACCCACCTGCCCCTTCCCGGGTTCTGAAATGGTGAGCGGCGAGTATACCACCTACGCAATGGGGCAAAGCCTGGTGTACACCGATACGGGTTCATCGTTGCGGGTACGGTTAAAGGGTTCTTCGAAAGAGTGCCCTGTCTCTGCACAGTACGACTATTTTCCATTCGCCTATAGCGATGGCAGTTTTCATTTTATCGACTCTATTCTTTGATAACGACGGATACTATGAAGGATTTAATAAATAGGATATTGATTGTTGCCATACTTCTTTCCGCTGTTACACTGGCTATGGCACAGACACCGCGAGTAGTTTCTGGTATTGTCTCCGAAAAAATTAACGGTGTTCGCACGCCGATTGCCGGTGTGAACGTCAGCGTGGTCAATGCCCAGAACCGGACGTTGGCCGGCACGGTCACCAATGTAAATGGACATTACAACGTCACCATCCCCGGAGGTGAGGGTGATTTAGAAATTGTCTTTTCGTTTATCGGTATGTTGGCCCAGCGAATCGACTACAGTGGACAGTCGACGGTGAATATCGACATGGAAGCCGACGATACGATGCTGGAGGCGGTTGAGATCAGCGCAACAAGACCGAATGAAATGGGCATTACAAGTCGGGAGTTAGTGTCGGCCGTACAGAAAGTGGAGATGGATGAACTCGTTCTTACTCGACCGGTCACTTCCTTTGAAGAAGCACTCCAAGGACAATTAGGTGGCGTGGATATTATAACATCGGGCGACCCCGGTGCGCGTAGTTCGATTGTTATCCGCGGCACGGCTACATTGAATGCGAATGCGGACCCCTTAATTGTGATCGACGGCGTACCGTATAACAGCAGTTCTACCGAAAACTTCGACTTCTCAACGGCTAATGAAGAAGATATTGGAACGTTGCTGAATATTTCGCCCGTAGATATCGAGTCGATTGAGGTACTTAAAGACGCATCGGCTACCGCCATTTGGGGAACACAGGGCGCGAACGGTGTATTACTCATCACCACAAAAAGGGGCCAAGTGGGCAAAACACGGTTTTCTTTTAACTCAAAGTATACCCGGAAGACGGAACCCAACACCATTCCCATGCTGGATGGCAATGAATACACGGCCTTGATGCAAGACGCTATCTGGAACAGTGTTAACTACTTGGGTGTTGGTAACCTCAACTATCTGAATTTATTGTTTGATACGCCCGAAATCGGGTATGACCCCGAGTGGCGGTATTTTGATGAGTACAATCAAAATACCGATTGGCTAAGCTACGTAACCCAAAACGCTTATACCGTAGAAAATAATTTGGCCATGAGCGGCGGCGGTGAAAAAGCGACCTATCGTATTTCAGGTGGGTTGTTAAACGACGATGGGAATACCGTAGGGACGAAGCTGAGGCGAATAAGCACCACGGCGAACATCAACTATCAGTTTTCGAATAAACTGAGATTTGGGGCAGACTTCTCGTACGTACAGGCAAATCGCAACGCAAGTTGGACCTCGACCGTACGGTCTGAAGCATTTGGAAAAATGCCCAATAAAGCACCTTACTTCATTGACGATGAAACGGGGGAGCTCACAGATCAGTATTTTATGTACCATAGCCCTACGTGGGAAGGATCGTTCCGAACGAATACGTCGGGATCGAATGCGGCCAATTATAACCCGGTTGCCATGGCAAACGAGGCAACGAATGAGGAGATAGACCGTAACCGACGGTTGATTATCCGCGCGGAATACAACCCGTTCAGTGGGTTCACTTACCGAGCTTATGCAGCACTTGCGATGAACTCCACCAACACGATGCGGTTCCTGCCGCGTGAGGCAACGGGCGTTACTTGGTTTAATGAAAATTCAAACCTGAGCTCGGATAATTATTCGGAGAGCTTATCCATCCAAACCGAAAATTTGTTTAATTACACCAAATCCTGGAACGATACCCACCGAATTGCTGCCAACGCTATTTTCCGTACATCGCAGGGGACAAGCTCGTACTATGAAAGCACGGTGTCGGGGCTAGCGTCGTCCGACGTGTCTGACCCCGTCATCAGTCCTACGGTACGTTACATGAGGTCGGGCGAATCTGAGTCACGCAGTATAGCGGGCGTGGCTTTAGTCAACTATAGCTTGTTCGACCGTTATGTGCTTCAAGGTTCTATTAACATGGAAAGCAGCTCGGCGATGGGGCGGAATAGGCGGTTGGGTTATTTCCCCGGAGTCGGTTTTGCTTGGAATATCCAAGATGAACCTTGGTTGGCCGGAGCTCGGGACACGTGGTTGACACAAGCCAAGTTGCGCCTAAGCTACGGACAGAGCGGTCGGTCGCCTCGTGGCAGTTCCATTTATCTTGGGGCTTTTTCTGGGGGTGATAGCTACATGACGATGCCTACCATACATCCCATCCGGATACAGTTGGATAACTTGAAATGGGAAAATTCTACCGAATATAACTACGGGTTTGACTTCGGGATACTCGATAATTGGTTCCGATTTACTTTTGATTACTACGTACGGAAAGGATGGGATCTCTTGCAAAAGGACGTGCGGATTCCGAGTACCACCGGCTTTGAAGAATTGGCATACCTCAATTCTGGGGAAATCACGAACGAGGGATTCGAGTTCCGGACCGACGTGGTTGTCTTCGCCAATAGGGATTGGCGGATATCAGGATACCTAAATATGGCTCGAAACGAGAATACCATTAAGAAAATGCCAATCAATCAAACAGAAGCGGCGGGTGTAGCAGAAGCCGATGCTAACCTGGAAAACGGAAGCTACGTGGTCCGGAACATCATCGGACGGCCCACCGGTGCATTCTATGGATATCGTTACTTAGGTGTGTATTCTACGGCAGATGATACCTATGCTCGTGATGCCGAAGGCGCTGTGATGAACGACGTGGACGGTAATCCGATCCGAATGCGGAACGGGCTGTACCCGGTCTTCCCCGGCGATGCGATTTACGAAGACATTAATCACGATGGGGTCATCAACAAATATGATATGGTTTATCTGGGCAATTCCAACCCTACGTTAACCGGCGGGGTAGGGTTGAATATACGATATAAACAATTGTCAGTCAGTGCATTTTTTCATGGTCGTTTTGGCCAATCGGTTGTGAATTCGGCTCGAATGAGTAACGAGGCCATGTATAGCAACCGGAATCAGAGTACGTCGGTATTACGCCGATGGCGGAACGAAGGCGATGTGACCGATATACCACGTGCACTATACCAAGAGGGGCTGAATTATTTGGGATCTGATCGGTTTGTAGAAGACGCATCGTTTCTACGGTTAAAAACACTCACACTGAATTTCGCCTTTCCTAGACGTGTTTGCAATGCGCTGGGCATCGCATCGTTGGGTGCCTTTGTAAGCGGATATAATTTAATTACCTGGACAAACTACTCTGGGCAAGACCCCGAAGTCAGTATAAAAAATGGCTTAGCATCCGACAGTGCTACGACGCCCGTATCGAGAAGGTTTGCGTGTGGCATTAATATGAACTTTTAAATTTCCTGAACATGACAAGGATATGTGTATATGTTGTTTTGGTTGCTTTGTTATGCAGCGGATGTAACAAATGGATGGAAGTGCTGCCGAAACAAGAACAGGTAACACCGAATTTCTGGAAAAGCAAAGAGGACGTGGAAGCGGTATTGGGGGCGAGCTACTTGCGCCTGCGAAATTCGGTGTCAACATTAATCAACTGGGGCGAGCTTCGGGCTGGGTCGGTTTATGCGTTTAGTGGGCTAAATCTGCGGAAACTTCAAAATTTCCAAACGACGCCGCTGGACGATATCTCAGATTGGGCTACGTTGTATGAGGTAATCGGTATGGCCAATTCAGTGATCAAATATGCGCCGGATGTACTTCAAAAAGACGAAACCTATCTGGATATCGTGATGGAATCTCATCTGACCGAAGCTTATTTTTTACGTGCATTAGCCCATTTTTACTTGGTACGTAATTTCAAGGACGTACCTATTGTAACCGAACCGTATGTTGATGACTCAGCACCATTCGATATCGGAAAGTCGATGGAGACGGAGGTTATCGAACAGATAAAAGGGGATATCCGGACCGCCTTGGGCAGCGGCGCGGCAAAAGGATTCTTTGACATCCCCGATTGGCCGGGAGCAAGCAAAGGACGCGCAACCAAATGGGCATTGTACGCGTTGATGGTGGACGTATGCCTGTGGAGCGAGGATTACTTAACGTGTACGGCCTATGCCGATTCGCTGATTCATGCCACGGAGGCCCGACGCCCAGCCTTTATGACGGTGCGGGAGCAATGGTTTGAAATGTTCTACCCCGGAAACAGCAACGAATCAATTTTCGAAATCAATTGGTCGGGCGAAGGGGGGCTCGGCCAAACCGATGGTAGCCCGTCGGGAATTTTTTCGACAGCTGCCGACGCTACCTACCAGTATTCGCAATCCATGGCGGAACGCTTGTATGCCGAAACCGAACAGGGCTCCGTACGTGCCGAATGGGGTGCCTACGTCGATTTGCTGAATACAGGTAGGCGGGAATTCCGCGTCTGGAAATACCTTGGCATGGGATTTTCCGACCCTGCCGCTATCCGCCCCTTTATGGATGCTAACTGGATTGTTTATCGTATGGCCGATATCATGCTCATGAAAGCGGAGGCCTTGATTTGGCAAGGGCAAAGGAACTACGCCGAAGCATTGGCGCTGATGAACCAAGTTCGGGTTCGGGCTGGCCTGCCCGAATTAGCGTTGTTTCCCGAGTCAGCAGAAGAGGAAGAAATGCTGAATGCGCTTTTCAACGAACGCGACATGGAGTTGGCTGCCGAAGGGAAAAGGTGGTACGATTTGCTCCGGTTTGCCAGAACGGCGAACAACAAATACAAAGCACAGGTCATCGATATGATTGTAGAAGAGAATGAAACGGGCAACGAGCAGTGGATACGCTCGGTACTGGCCAACGATTATGCGTGGTATTTGCCGATTTTGGAGGACGAGTTGATTGCCAATCCGCTCCTGACTCAGAATCCTTACTATGGTGGAACAACCAATTAATGGACGAATGATGAAGAATATAATTAAACTGTGCGTGCTGATGTTTGTGATGGCATTGCACGCTTGCGACGACCCGTTTAAGGACAGTGCTTTTACGGTGTATGAAGAGCGGCCTATTTCCACTTATCTGGAAACAAGGTCGGATGAATTTTCCGAATGGATAGCGATTTTGAAGTACGCGGATCTATATAATGCATTAAATCAGGCCTCCCGGGTTTACACCATGTTTGCGCCGACCAACGAAGCAGTGGAGGCATTTTATGTGCAGAAAGACGTTACAGGTATTGAAGAGCTGGGGCAGGATTACGCACGCCAGCTTGTTAAATACCACGTTGCCGTAGACAGCGTGAGCTTAAACGACATCATAGCGGGCGGCGTTTTGACGAATAAAACGCTGTCAGACGACTTCCTCGAGGTCGTGGTGGGCGAAGAGGGTGGTATCAATGCGCTCTACATGAATGGTGATGCCCATATTAAGGAGACGGCCATCAGCGTTTCAAATGGCTTGGTGTATGTTCTGAATAATATGATGCGCCCGATGATTGAGAGCGTTTACCAGCAAATGTCGGATAATGGTCTGAACGACATCTTGATCGAAGCAATGGATCTGACCGGGTGGCGGGATACGCTGAATATCATTTCGGAGTCGGGTGTCGACCCACTTACCGGACTCGAAGTGGAGATTAGGCGTTATTACACCGTGCTAGCCGTTCCGGATAGCATATTTGAAGAAAAGGGGATTACTTCGGTCAAAGAATTGATTGACTATTTGGGAGCGGATGCCGACTATACTGATAAGACGAACGAACTGTTTAAATATGTCGGGTTCCATATCCTTCGCGGAAACTACCGGATAGCCGACCTGACAACGTTTGAGCGAGAAACCGAAGTCAGCCTCAAGGAGACTTCCACGCCCAATGCATTGCTTAAAATATCCCGAGAGGCCGATAGCATGTATTACCTGAATTACGAAGCCGGCGTAGACCGGGCCCGGTTTATCGAGGATGAATCGGACTATATCGTGAAGAATGGATATATCCACCAACTTGACGATATTTTACCCATTTACGACGATTTAACGCCAATACCGGTTTACTTCGACTTTTGCAATTATCCGGAACTGGGCGCTTATATTGCGTCTAATGGCGTAGAAGGGCAGATTTTTCAAACCCGGGGGCCACAGGAGTATTCTACCGATATCTCTTATGCCAATCTGCCTTGCTTTGACTACCAAATGGGCCCACTTGGTAACCCGAATAGTGGAGGGGCATTGACCTATTGGACCGTGAAAGATCAGGAAACCAATCAGCTTTATGGAACATTATACGGAGATGGGCTCGAACTGCAGCTGGGTTTCTTGGGGCACGTGACCATGAATACGCCAACAATCATGCCTGGGAAATATAAAGCGACGCTGTTCTATGTCTATGTGAACAGCTTGGATCCCCTCAGTCGTGGTGAGGGTAGTAATGGGGGCCAGACCATTTTTGAACTCGAAGATGCCACCGGAGCTAGGCGCGCAAATGTCGTTTTATTCTCGCAGGTCACCTTGGATGGACGGATGGGCATATATAGCCAGCCGCTGTTTAACGAATTGCACTTCGACGATGCCGGTAGTTACCCTGTAAAGATTACCGTGAATGACCCGGCAGCAAGTACCTTTGCGAGTTACCGCCTCAGGTTAGATTATATATTATTTGAACCGATTGACTAATCTTGCTATGAAGACACCTAATATATTCATGTTTTTCATCGTCGCCGTGCTCCTCGTGGTGGGGTGCGATGATGAATGGGCATCTCATTATGCTCAGCGCGATGTGGTGATTGAGAATGATGAAATAGAAATCACGGATATGCCGATTGAGACGTATCTGAAGTCAAGTGGCTATACCCGGATGAGCCAGATGTTTGAAGAAACGGCGGTATACGATGCTATGGAATCGCAGGATTTGCTGTATACGGTCTTTGTAGTCGCCAATGACGGCATCACCCCGCCGGACGATGCCGGACAAAAGGATTTTCTGGCAAAGGCCCATGTGACTACTGCATCCATTTCACCGAGCAATATGAAAGATGGGCAACGGGTGGTCATGTGGAACCGCAAGTACGTCAACGTGACCAAAGAAAGCGAAGACGGCGACCTGAACTTGATTGCGCTGAATGGAAGCCGCGTTAAAAAGGTGATTCAAGCCGAAAACGGTTACATCTATGAGCTAGAGGCCGTCTTGAATACGCCATTGTCGCTGCTGGAAACACTGGAGGGCTTGGATGATGAAAATTACTCTATTTTCAAGGAAATGGTATTGTCGAAGAACATCACCGAGTTCGACAGAGAGGCCAGCTTGCCCATTGGAGTAGATGGCACCGGGAATACCATTTATGATTCGGTGTTCACCGTTATCAATCCGTATTTTCTTAACCAAGGGTTGGATTTGGCGTCGGAAAGCGCGGCTTTTACCATGCTGATCCCGTCTAACCAATTGATTGAAGATGCGCTGGCTGACGCAAAAAGGCAACTCGACGATTGGGGCTTGACGCGCCAAGACTCTGTTTTGGAAAACTGGTGTTTCCAAACCGCTTTTTTCAACGAACGGCTGGAGCGAGAGCGGTTTGAAGATACCGAGAATATCGATTTGTTTTCGGCGTTCGGCAAACAATGGCGAACGACGGTCAACAAAGTAGATTTGGACAATCCTGTAGAGCTGAGTAATGGGATCGCCTACTACATGACAAAGTTGAAAATCCCACAGAACGTACTGATTTATAGGTTGAAGGATTTCTTTAATTGGTATCCAAACCTGACAGCGGAAGACAAAGAAAAATATTATGTGTTAACCAATTTGGTCTGGGAAAGGAATAGCCAGAATGTGGCGCCATGGACGCCCGGATACGGCTGGCCCGTAGTAAGCAACGTATCTTCTCAGTTTATCCAAATTGACCCCGAACTGGACTATGGGATACTCGACTTCACGGCGTTTAACTTGACGCTGCACGACGACAATTCGTATGATTTGCGGACGTATGTATTACCCCCAGGGGAATATACCCTTCATTTGGGCTTCCACAGTAACACCATGGGGTCAGCCTTGGATGTCTCGTTCAACGGGGAGTTGGTCCGTTCATTGACGCGGCTGGAATACGAAGGGTATTCGCGCGATAGACAAGCTGGCGGGTATCCTGAGTTCTTCCCGCCCAGCTTATCGGGAACTTATGACCGCGACGGGCGAGAAGTCGATACGATACGGGTAACAGGGACCGAGCCAGTGCCAATCCGGATTCAGTTACATACCTACAAATACGAGACCGGTGAACGGCTTGCACCACAACATTGGGCCATCCGCCCAACGGCCAATTGTTATTGAAATTGATACGTGAATTTTATGAAAAGGATGAAAGCGATAATTAGTTTATTGTCAATATTATTTGTGGTAAATGCCTATGGGCAGGAGGCCGCTAATTTGACAGGGACAGTGATATCCGAGTTGGACGAACCTATTGAAGGGGCCGTCGTTACGGTAGACGGAACGATGAAAGAGGTCAGTAAAGCGGATGGGACATTCTCATTTGATACAACGGTGATGGCGACTGTGATATCCGTCTGGGCACCTGGATATTTTCCCGTGGAGCAGCTTGTAAACGGCCGGACAACGATGACCATCATGTTGGTTAAGGAAGATAAGTACAAATATAATGAAACGGTACTTTTGCCGTTTAGCGGCCGAAATGATGACTTTGCGCACCATACTGCCGCAACGACTATATCGAAAAAGGATTTTGTATTGGGTGCCGAGAAAATCGACCGTGCTATGATGGGCCAGGTGGCTGGTTTGCAAGTGAAGCAAGGCAGTGGAATGCCGGGAGAGGGGAGTTACTGGAACTTGCGGGGCGTTCGTACCCTCATCGGCGACAATGCGCCGCTGATTGTCGTGGATGGGGTACCATATATGCCCGATAAGAGTGAGTCGCGCTTAATCGGCGGCTATACACGCGATATCTTCCAAGCATACAATATTCAGGATATACAACATATTACCGTATTGAAGGGGGCAGAGGCTTCGTTGTACGGTTCGTTGGGTTCCAATGGCGTAATTCTGGTGGAGACAGACGGAACATCGACCGATGATCTTAATACAAGGGTGAGTTATTTTGGACAAACTGGCCTAAGTTGGAACAATCGGAGGTTACCCCTGCTTTCCGGTGCCGCTTACCGGTCTTATTTGACCGAAGTGGCGATGACCTATTTTGGCGACATGAATGCATTATACAGCAACTTCCCGTTTTTGCAGGAACCTAATGATCCAAGATATATGCATTTATTCAACAATGAGACCGATTGGCAAAACCTGATTTACCGCAATACGTTCTCGACCGATAACCTGATTCGGATTGAGGGGGGCGACGCCATCGCCAAATATGACCTTTCATTGGGTTACTTACGGGATAACGGTATCATCGACAACACGAGCCTAGACCGTTATCATGCCCGCTTGAATGCGGATATCTTAGTAAGCCCTAAGGTCGATATCAACCTCGCCGTAGGACTTGCTTACTTAAATGGTATGTTCCAAGAGCAAGGAATGAATCCATCAACCAATCCGCTCATAGCAGCACCGTTCCGATCACCGGTGCTGAGCCCATACAATAAAGACATCGACGGAAATATATTAAGCAGTTACTCCCCCTATTATTTTGGAGATAACACTAATCTTTCGTTTGCGGTGAGTAATCCATTGGCCATTGTGCGCACGTTAGACGCGAGGAATAGACAGTACGACTTGAATATCAAAACAGGGATTTCTTACCGCCCAACGACGGAATGGTCAGTGAATGGGACTTTCGGTATATTTTACAACTACAACAATGAACACCTGTTCGTGCCGGGTATGACAGACAACACGATTATACCGGTTATGGATGGGTCGGGCACGGCCTATAATTCAGTAAAGGATGGGGTAGCCGAAACATTCAACCTGTTTTACGACGTTAACGCCCGGTTTTCAAAGTCCCTTGCCGGTAGACATCGCCTTGATGCTTTTATCGGAACCCAGATGATCACGACAAAGAATGAATACGATGCGGGAAGGGGACGCAATACGCCGAATGACTTTTACCAAACCCTCACCGGTACTACCGCTGGCCAACGGTTTTTCGGTTACCTGCATACCTGGAACTGGATGAACTTCTACGCGCATGCCGATTATACCTTCAACAATATGATTAGGGCAGGGGTCAACGTATCGGTAGACGGAGCCTCTTCTACTGGCGTGGAGACTAATCGT
>Ga0079224_100009419_pt1 | contig 13310 bp, 11 predicted proteins | sample Stecom2015_FD_80414 | JGI IMG/M metagenome (GOLD analysis project Ga0079224, IMG submission 80414) | Agricultural soil microbial communities from Utah to study Nitrogen management - Steer compost 2015 | ecosystem: Environmental > Terrestrial > Soil > Agricultural land | place: USA: Utah... | reverse complement strand
GACAATGAGATTACCAGTAATGGAACGTTTAAGGCGAACGAGTTTCTTTCCCAGATCGCGATAGGAACGGGGTTTGGCATACGGCTGGATATGGATTATTTTATGATCAGGCTCGATGCAGGCCTTAAAGTGAAGGATCCGCAATTTGCCAAAGGTGAGCAATGGGTGATCAGGGAATTTTTTAACAGCCGGGAGTTTAAGCAGAATTATTATGAGACACATCGCCCAGACCGGTATAATTTTATCCAATATAATTTTAGCGTCGGTCTGCCGTTTTAGATCAAATTCTTCAATGCATCCAATATGCTTTCCATGATATTGGAAAACTCCAATCCTTTGGAGAAGTGAAAATAGGCGTATACCAATGCTAGGATAACAAAGGTCATTAAAAAGCGCCGGAATAAATACGCGATTAATAAAATGACGATCGGAATCAACAGCAGTAAAAGAGCATTTATTTTATAAGGCTTCAGTTCATTGTCTTTTTTATGGATATAATACAGCTTGCTAACGGTTTTCTGTTGGTTTTTGTGCTTGAAAAATACGAAGGTAGACGATTCTACCGGTTGTTGTACCACAGCTACGCCATCGTGAAAGCGGAGCTCCTGCTGAAAACCATTGAGGTTGAAAATAAATGTCCCGTTGATCCGTTCCAAAGGCTGTTCGGTACTGTCCAGCGCGATAATCGCTAGTTTTCCGTTTTGGGTGAGGTTTTCCTTGACGGTAAAATCATCTATACGCATGGGCTGTCCTATTGCATAAGCGTGGAAGGCCAAAAAGAAAATCAGTATGTGGATGATGTGCTTCACGTTGATAGTAAGATTCTTTTGCAATAATAATAAAATAATCGGTTGTTCTTACCTCCTTTGATGATATAGATGATATAAGAGTTTTTAATTTTTACTTTTTAATTTTGTTCCGTACATTTGTTGCTAATAAAAACGATATAGACTGATATGGAAAATACAGTGTCTCAGAGACCAGCAAAAAAAACGGATAATCACGCCAATCGTACAGAACATTACGTGAAATTAACGGCGGCTATTGTCATCGGTTTGGTAGGAGTATTCATCCGGTTTGTGCCTGATGTTTTGCCTTCATTGGATCAAATGACTTTTATATTTTCATTGATCGCGAATATCTTGATGGTTATCGCATCGATTATTGCTTTTCGGGTCGTGTTTTATATTCTGGGATTTGGCAAAAACAAAGCCTAATTTTTTCTTTTTCAATATTTTATAAAAAGCAAAGCCCGGGCAAATTGTCCGGGCTTTTGTTTTTTATATTATGCGAGCAATGACCATGTGCTCCATGGGATGCGCGACAAGATGAAAATAAAGCCAATGATATAAAATATCAGAACGGTTTTGTTGGCCTTTTGGCTATCCAACATCCGTTTTGATTTGGAATAACCTATCGTAATGAGGACGATAGCGATGAGCATAGTTAGTGGATGTTCTATTAGTTTAAACCGCATATCTGCATTTTTCATCACACCGGAGGCAAACATCGTGTGATACTGCAATGTGAAAAAATAAACCAATCCCACCACTAACTGTAAATGTGCTGAAATAAGGCCAAGCAAAGCGATCTTACGGTTGTAAGGTTTCTTTCCAAGATAGTTGGCCAAAGTAATGACAATGGCAACGACCAATGCCAATAATAGAATAATGGCCAGTGTTGAATGTAAATGTTTCATTCCTGTTAACATGTTTGTTTGTATTTAATTGTTCTCTCTCTTAATTAGTAATCAGTGATCAGTAGTCAGTGATCAGTAAATAATACTCTTCACCCATCACACCTACAGTCCCAAACGCTTATCACCTAATTCCTTAAATTCTGATTTGGCCTTGAAATTCGGAAATGTTTTCTCCAAGCTCATGGTATAGCCGATATCGAAGAACAGGCGTATATCTTCGATGATGCCACCGAAATCCCAGTTTTCATCCACCTCATCTGTCACCGTGTGGTATCTGCCTGCTAAGGCGTTGCGTCTACGTTCGTTATCCGCAGTATCGGTGGATAGGAGTTCGCTTCCAGCACCCATAAACAATCCCGGAACACCGACTTTAACGAAGTTGAAATGGTCTGAGCGGTAGAAACCTCCCGAAGTAGGGTCGCTTTCACCTTTCACGGTACGGCCGAATTTAGCGGCAGATTTCTCCACATAATCTTCGATTTCTGTTTGTCCGATACCTACAATAGAAACATCCTTTGTTGCGCCTAAAGCACTAAATGCGTCCATGTTCAAGTTTGCTACCGTTTTGTTTAACGGATAGATCGGGTGTTGCGCGTAATATGCCGAACCCAATAGACCTTCTTCTTCCGATGTCCATGCTGCAAATACGATAGAACGCTCAGGCTGAACTTTTGCTGCCTGAAAGGCTTTTGCTATTTCAAAAAGCGCGGATACACCTGCTGCATTATCAATGGCACCGTTGTAAATAGAATCCCCGTCAACCGGTTCGCCGATACCCAAATGATCCCAATGTGCGGTGTATATAATGACCTCATCTGGTCTTTTGGATCCTTCCAGTTTCGCAATGACATTGTTGGAAGTTGATTTTCTAAAGCTATTTTGGATGCCTACAGAAGTCGTTACGTTGAGAGGCACAGCCTTGAAGCCTGGTTTTTTAGCTTCTTCCATGATGTCTGCGGATAAGCCGGCCAATTCAAATAGTTTTTTGGAAGTTTCGTTGGATATCCACCCTTCGAATGCCGCGAATGAAGCACCATCATCCTCTGTTACCATTTCGAGCTGCGGGCCTGACCATCCAGAACGTACCACATTCCACCCGTAACTCGCGGCTGCGGTTTCATGGATCAGCAGTACGCCGGTTGCACCTTGACGGGCAGCTTCTTCAAATTTATATTTCCAGCGACCGTAGTAGGTCATGGTATCGGCCTTAAACAGGTTTTTATCGTATCTGCCCGGGTCACTGACCATCGCTACGACCGTCTTTCCTTTTACGTCCAGTCCCTCGTAGTCGTTCCAGTCAAATTCCGGTGCAACAATCCCAAAGCCCACAAAAACCAATTCCGATTCCGGGATGTCTATATTATCTTGTAGGCGACGGCTCCCGATGACGTAATCGTCCAAGTGGTTTGCCGAGACGGTGCCTGTCTCTCCTGTGAAAGTCAGTACTTTATTTTTAGGCTCCGAGGCAATTTCTACCAAAGGCACCTCTTGAAAGTAAGAGTCTCCATTTCCAGGCTGTAGGCCTAAGTCTTTAAACTGCTGTTCAATGTATTCCACCGTCAAGGTATCGCCTTTTGTAAAAGGTTTCCGGCCGAGAAACGCATCCGAAGATAGTGTCGTGACGTGCGCCTTATATGTATCTTCTGTAATGGCAGATAAGGCAGCAGAATCAAGCCCATCGGTATTATGGCTAGTCTGCGTTCCCTGTTGACAGGAGAACAAGACACCTGCTGTAGCGGAAATAAATAAAAGGTTTTTCTTCATCATGATATAATCGAAAGAATTTTGTGTGCTTAAAATTACAAGTTTATTTTGGATTGTAAGGTCACTCCTTTATCAAAATGACCTCAGCAACGGGATGGAAGAGGTATATTCGAGCGGTACTGAGCTCCTTACACTTGTATCGTTTTCTTAATTTTTCCAGTTTTTGAAAGGTACGTCCATTATCGAGTGCAAATATACTATTTGCCGGGATAGACTCTACGGTCTGCAGTGCTGTGGTACTTTTATCGTACTTGCGCAATGTCCGGTATAAATCAAGGTCGGTACAGCTTGATGCCGCAGGGTTATCCATATATTGTGAGATGGCCTGTTGGATATCCGGTGGGAATATTTCCAGTTGTAAAAAAGGCGCCATCAGCTCTTTATAATATTGTTTCCATTCTGTTCCGTGAGGTTTTACCCGGTTTTTATACCGTTGCCAGGTTTGGAGATGTGCAAATTCATGTATCGTGGTGATCAAAAAAGCATACGGATTCAGATCGTGGTTAATGGAAATCTTATGAGGAGCTCCTTTGAAAGGTGCGGTATAATCACCCAGTTTCGTTTTACGCCGTCGGGCAATCCGAAATTGACAGCCTGTGTCATTGATCCATGCAGAGATAATCGGAGCGGCAGCCTCCGGCATATATTGACCAAGTTGTTCTGAGAAATCTGGCATGCGCCACAAACATATTGATTTTTTTCTATATCAGCCGGAGAGACCACCAAAAAGTGAGAATAATGAAAAAATAGCAATTGATAAATAGTATTTATAAAGTGATATTTATTTAATATAACATGCTATTTTCTTAATATCACTTTATAAAAATAAAACATACAATGATTTTAATATAATAGCAATTGATATTTAGAAAATATAATATGCTAATTTTTAAATATAAGGTGATATTCTAATTATATTATCTCATATTAAATTTTTATCATTTCATATAAATTAAATAGCAACCAATAAAAAATAAATATAAAGTGCTATCTGAAAAATATAACATGATAATTTAAAAATATAACATGATATTTTATCGATAGCATGTGATAAATTCTGAAAATAAGTAAGAAATGCTATCCCGTTAAGTAAGTATGTACGTTGTCTTTTGACAAGGATTAGGAGGAATAGCACACAACTTGTTTATAGATTTAGGCGGAATTAAACTATCTTTGGTAGACATTTTCAAAAAGCCATGCTGCATAGACTTTTTATCCGTAATTACGCGTTAATAGAGAATCTGGATATCCAATTTGATACCGGGTTAAACATCATCACTGGAGAAACCGGTGCCGGTAAATCCATCATGATGGGGGCCTTGGGGCTCATTTTGGGTAATCGGGCCGAAGGGAAACATTTCTTTCGGGAGGATCAAAAATGTGTCATAGAAGGATTCTTTCGGATCGCGGCTTATGATGTAAAGGTGTTCTTCGATGAAAATGATCTGGAGTATGACGAGGAAACCATCATCCGTCGAGAACTCTCGGTTGACGGTAAGTCACGCGCTTTTGTCAACGATTCGCCCGTCACACTGAATGTACTGAAAGCCTTGGGTGAACAGTTGATCGATATCCACTCGCAGCACGCTACCCTGCAATTAAACACCGAGCATTTTCAATTGATGATATTGGATAGCGTTGCAAAAAATCAGGATCTTTTACGGGCGTATAGAGATACACTATCACAATATAAGCAGCAGAAAGAAGCCTTGGCTCATTTGCGGGAGACCATAGCCGGAGCAAATGCCACGTTGGATTTTAATCAGTTTCAGTTTGATGAGTTGGAGCAGGCACAATTGGAAGATGCTGAGCAAGAAAGACTGGAGGCGGAACTAAGCCAACTGGAAAATGCTGAGGAGATCAAGCGTGGTTTATTGGCCGCAAGTCAGCTGTTAAGTGAAAGTGAACAGGCGGCTACTTTTTCTTTAAAAGAATCTTTGCAGCAACTGCAATCCGTGCAACGTTTTATGCCGTCAATAGGAGAGTTGGTCGATCGCTTGCAGAGTGCATGGGTAGAAGTGAAGGATATTGCCGAAGAGGTCAGTGCGAAGGAACAGGATGTATTTATGGACGAAGAACGGTTGGTAGCCGTCAATGAGCGATTAAGTCTGTTGTACAGTCTACAGCAGAAACACCGTGTAGACACGGTGGGCGATCTGATTGCTCTGCGGAATGATCTGGAGCAAAAGATCGTAGCGGTAGCCAACCAAGATGAGGAACTTCAGGCATTGGAGCAAGCCGTAGAGCAAAGTTTGACCGCTCTGAAAGAAGCAGGAGAACAATTGCACCAAGCCCGTCAACAAGCCGTAGATGTTGTGCAGAACCATGTGCAGGAGGTGTTGGCAGAGGTGGGGATGCCCAATGCACAGCTCAAAGTAGAATTATCCTTGTTAGATGTCGATAGATATAAGGCAACCGGAGGGGATGATGTTCAGTTCCTGTTCTCTGCCAACAAAGGGCAGCCGCTACAGGCAATACATCGTGTTGCGTCGGGAGGGGAATTGTCCCGGGTAATGCTTGCCGTTAAATCCCTCGTTGCACAGACATCAGCGTTACCAACGATTATATTTGATGAGATTGATACGGGTATCTCGGGTGAAGTAGCTTTGAAAGTAGGATATATTATGGAACGGTTATCAGAAAATATGCAAGTGCTGGCCATCACCCATTTACCACAAATAGCATCTAAAGGCAAAGCACACTTTAAGGTATTTAAGGAGGATGAAGGTGAGAAGACCAAAACCGGTATCGTACCGCTAAGCAAAGATGAGCGGATTGTGGAAATTGCACAAATGCTGAGCGGTTCTAATCCCGGGGCATCTGCTTTGCAACATGCCCAGGAATTGATAGAAGGGTAAAGGACAGTTTAAGGTCTGTCCTTTTTATGGCGTCTATAACGGTCTAAGATCCGCTGTGTCATGGCATTATCCATTTGCCAGTCTTCTCCGGGGCCCCATTCAACGACTTCTCCGTTTACGAAGTATACCCATATCGGACGGTTTTCATTCTTTTCTGTATAGGAATTATACTCAATCCGTAAATATTCATACACTTCCAATATACCTTCGTCTGTAGATTGAGAAGCAATAACCATGTTGGGCTTTCCGATTTTTTCAACGACAGTATCTTTTTGCATACCGATGTTGATCAGGCTCATATCTGCATTGATCATCTGGTATTTCATTGCCCCACAGGAGGAGAGAAATACCATACCCGAAACAAGTAAATAAAATAGTGTTCTGTTCTTGTTCTTCATGTGTGTGGTCTTTGTTTATTTGACTGCAAACTGCGGCGCAAGATTAATGAATATTAGAAATATTTTATGTAACGTTCCTGTGGTATATCGACGCTCGGAGATCGGCTGTAAATTTTGATTGGGACGACAATTTATTAACATACTGTCAAAAATGTGAATATTAAGTTTGTGTTAACTCGAGATATAGTTCATTTTATATATATAACTTTGTCGCGTTAAATAAATTTTAATACAAACTAAAAGTTGATTATGAAGAAATCTCTACTGATCTTCGCCTTATCCCTGGCAAGTTACGGAGCTCTCCAAGCTCAAGTAACGACAAGTAGCATAACCGGGGTGGTCACTCAATCTACCGGACACGCAACGATTGGAGCGACAATTAAAGCTACACACTTACCTTCCGGAACCGTTTATTCGGGATCAGCCAACGTGGCAGGCCGGTTTAACTTGGCCAACATGCGCGTGGGAGGACCTTATCGAGTGGAAGTTACCTACGTCGGACAGGATCCTGTGGTCTATGATGACATCTTTCTGCAGTTGGGGCAGCCGTTTATTCTAAACGCTACCTTTGGAGAAAATGCTATGTCATTAGAAGAGGTTACTGTCACGGGGCAGGTAGCACGTAGTCAAAAGACAGGAGCTTCTACAAGTGTTGGTCAAAAGCAATTGCAGGAACTTCCACAAGTAAACCGCAGTATTACAGAATTTATGCGATTAACGCCGCAAGCTAACGGGAGCTCTTTTGGTGGACGTGACGCACGCTACAACAATCTGCAAATTGATGGTGCAAATTTTAATAACGGTTTTGGATTAAATAATAATCCTCTTCCAGGTGGAAATTCACAACCTATTTCATTGGATGCGATTGAAGCAATCTCAGTGAATATCGCACCGTTTGATGTTACCCAATCTGGTTTTACCGGTGCAGGTATCAATGCAATTACCAAAAGTGGTACAAATACTATAACCGGTACAGCCTATTATTTCCTTCAGAACCAGAGCTTGCAAGGTCATAAAATAGGAGATGTAACATTAGAAAAAACAGATGCTGCTAAGAAAAACTTTGGGTTTAGCTTAGGTGGACCGATTGTGAAAGATAAATTGTTCCTTTTTGTAAACGCGGAGCGTGAGGAAGCAACAGGTGCGAATGCTGATGGAGCTAACTTATGGCGAGCATCTGAAAACGGTGTTGCCGATCCTGCAAATAATATTGCAAGGACATCTCGTTCAGACCTTGAGGCTGTTCGCAACCATTTGATTAACCAATGGGGGTACGATCCGGGACGGTATGAAGGCTACGCAAATGAAGCAGAGCAAGCGAGTACGAAATTTCTGGCAAGATTGGACTGGAATATCAACGATATACACAAGCTGGCCCTTCGTTATAATCAAGTAGTAGGAACTTCCATGCAGGTGGCGAATGGCAACTCGGGACCAAGGCCTCGTGCCGACTTTGATGCGTATGGCCGTGTAGGCCAAAACTCGATAGCTTTTGAAAATGCCAACTATGCCTTTAAAAATGTTGTGCGTTCTATTACAGCTGAATTGAATAGTAATTTCAATTCGAGATGGAGCAATCAGTTTCTTGCAACATATACACGTATTCAAGATACGAGAACTACGCCGAGCAATCAATTGTTCCCATTTGTTGATATTGGGGATGGTAGTCATCAAGAGTTTTTGGACGACCCCGCCAATGCAGGAAAACAACCGGGCTTCCATAATAATTACATGAGTTTTGGTACGGAGTTGTTTTCTTATAATAATGATGTAATCAATAACAATTACTCTTTCGTTAACAACCTCAACTTACAAGCTGATAGACATAACTTTACTTTCGGCGCGGCATTTGAGATTCAAAATTTCGGAAATAGTTATATCCGTATGGGGACGTCCTATTATCGTTACAACTCGGTTGAAGATTTCTTAACAACAGGAACAGCGAACGAAGTAGCTCCTATTATGTTTGGGCTAACTTACCCTTATGAAGGTCAGGATACTTATTCCAGAATTAATTTTGGATTAGCATCGTTGTATGCGCAGGATCGTTGGTCTGTAGCTGACAACTTAACCTTGACGTATGGTATCCGTGCAGAGTTGCCGATTTACATGAATAAATTAACCGCAAACCCGTCCATAGATGAACTTACTTTTATGGATGTCAACGGTATGCCGAAAAACTATGATTCAGGTCTTTGGCCTAAATCGAGGCTATTGGTTTCTCCTCGGTTAGGCGTTAACTATGACGTGTTTGGTGATCGCTCTTTGGTATTGCGCGGAGGAACAGGATTCTTCTCGGGGCGTGTACCTTTTGTATGGTTGACCAATATGCCGACAAATGCCGGGGTATTACAGAATGTTGTAGAACCAGGGTCTTATGGTGATGTACAGGGATGGATTGGAAATGTACGCTTTAACCCCGATCAGTATTACCACTTGAATAATGTTCCTCAAGGAGCTGAAGATGTGTTTATCCGCACGCCAAACGAGGGTGCGCCTAGTTCTTTTGCATTAGTAGATAGAGAGTTTAAAATGCCGATGGTTTGGCGAACCAGCATTGGTGGAGATTATCAGATTCCAAACACACCATTAGTGGTGACAGGTGATTTTATGTATACGAAAGATATAAATGCTGTCTTCCAATTTGGTGCGAACCGCGTGACGTCAAATACCTTCTTAAACTATGGCTCTTCGGGAGATGAAGGTGACTATGGGGATAATCGATCGTTTTATCCTTCTGGTGCATTGCGTTATAACGATGCAATCGGAGCGAATAATGCTACTGTTCTGACCAATACAGGTGTAAAAGGTCATGCTGTGAGTGCAACGTTGGGATTGAGTGTGCCAAACTATGAAGGTTTTAGCGGTAGTGTATTCTACACCTATTCGGATGCTCGTGAGGTAACAGGTAATTCAGGGTCAAATGCAAGCTCGGCTTGGGGGGCCTCAGCTAATATCCATGGTCCAAATGATCAATTCTTGTATAAATCCAATTTTGCGGTTCCTCATCGCTTAGTGGCAAACCTAAGCTACCGTTTTGAATATGCAAATGCGTTAGCGACTACGGTAGGCGTTTACTATAACGGTTCTCATCAAGGTCGGTTCTCGTATATCTACGGGAATGATATCAATAATGACGGACAGAATGCCGATCTTATTTATTTACCTAAAAACCTTAATGATCTTCCTCTGGTGGATATCGTGAGTGATGGAAATGTTGTGAAAACTGCAGCTGAACAGCGTGAGGCGCTTGAGACGTTTATAAGTAAAAACGGACTCAGCAAATATCAAGGGAAATATTTACCAAGAAATGCGTTTTTGATGCCTTGGTTGAACCGTTTTGATGTACGTGTTCTTCAGGATATTTTTACGAATATAGGTCCGCGCAGACATACCTTACAACTGAGCTTAGACGTTGTTAACGTCGGGAACTTGATAAATAAAAACTCGGGAATTCGGAGTACATTGACTCCCGCACAGCAATTATTACGTACCACTGGTGCTGTTCCGGCTTCTGGAGTTCCATCATTTAATATGAATATGGTTGACGGAGAATTGGCGACTACACCTTTCCGGGATTATACGAGCGATTTATCGACAACTTGGCAAATGCAGCTAGGAGTTCGGTATATCTTTTAAGTATATGTGGTTTCAAGGTAATATGCCTTCGACAACCGCAAAAGAAAATAGCTGACTATTCGGTCAGCTATTTTTGTTTCTTCTTAAGCGTGCAGACCGTTTTCTGCACCAATCGTATAATGTTGTGCGGTAATATTCTTTTCTCCGGTCGATTTGTTGAAGGCGACATCTAGCCGACCTAAGCGTATACCGGCGAAGCCAACTTGGTTGACAATGACCTCCTTGCCGTCCAGATCATTCACGCGAGTAGGTTCATCCAAAAATGTATGCGTATGTCCGCCAAGGATAATATCTACATTCCGACTGGCAGCGGCAAGTTTAAGGTCGTCCACCTTATTTTCTGCATATTTATACCCGAGGTGTGAAAGGCAGATGACCAGATCACATTTTTTATCTTCTTTGAGCATTTTGGCGATGCGGTTTACGACCGGAATAGGGTCAAGGTAAGTCATGCCTTTGTGGTTATTCGGGTCTACCAGGCCCGCCACATCGATGCCAACACCGGTTATGCCGATACGTATCCCACCTTTTTCCACCGTAATATATTCTTTGGTTTTGCCTTCAAGCAGTGTTCCTGTAAAGTCGTAATTCGCTGTTAGAAACGGGAAATTCGCCTTGTCCAAATGTTTTACAAGTCCTGCAATACCGTTATCAAATTCATGGTTGCCAAATGTTCCGGCTTCGTAGCCTAGCTTAGACATGAGTTCCAGTTCCAGTTTTCCTTCAAATAGATTAAAATATGGCGTACCCTGAAACATGTCTCCGGCATCGAGCAATAACACATTGTCTTCCTCTTCGCGTATGCTATTGATCAACGTCGCCCGACGGGCCACACCGCCCAGACCTTGATTTCGGGAGCCATCCATGGGAAACGGCTCGATACGGCTGTGCACATCGTTCGTATGCAAAATAGTAAGACGTTTGGTCTTGGGCGCCGCAAATGTCCGAAAGGGCAGGGTAGCGAGTGTACCGGCTGCTCCCAGAGCAACGGCCTGTTTGATAAAACCACGTCTATTTAATGATCTGTATTCTTTCATCTAATCGGGATTGAACGTGTTTGCCTTGTTTGGTTAATTCAGAGACATATTCCATCAATGTCTCTCGGATGCGTTGTGTATAATCTTTACGTGCAAGGAGCTTGTCAAAAAATGTGACATAATCCCCTCCGTTTGACAGGTAATCATACGTTACCAGTTTATAGCTCGCATTGGGGTCTATCGGTTTTCCTTGTACGAGAAATTCTTTGACTTTGCCGTCTTCGATGACCAGTTTGATACCCCCGGCTGGCTGTCCGCCCGTTTGCGCCATGTAATCTGCCCAGCGGAGCATATCCGTTCCCGATAAGGTGACGATAGACAGGACATTCTCAAAGGGCATTACTTCAAAGAGATGACCTACGGTTATATCTCCGGCTTTGATATCTGATCGTATACCACCTTTGGTCGCAAAGCTAGCCTGCACCTCCGGGTCGAGCTGTTGCCCTTTCCATAGGAGTGCATCAACGAAGAAATTTCCCATGAGGCTTTGTGCATCCCGACTATGGGTGAGGTGCTGGTCGGCAAAACCCAATACCCGGCTCATTTCGGACTCCAACTGCTGTTTGTAAGGTGTGTAATAGGCGATGATCGTACTATCAGCAGCTAAGGTGGAGTCGATGGTGTAATATTGTTCGTTACTGGCCGTGCGTACGAGTTGCGTTTTGCAGGAGAAAAGCAAGAAAGCAACAGCAAAGAGAGTGTAGCGGTATAAGACGCTTCGCATGATGTGATTTTTTGATGAATAAAGATAACAAAAAAAGGAGAATCCAATCAGATTCTCCTTTGTTCTTTTCTATAGAAAAAACTATTTTGCCTCTGCAGCTAGTTTGTCCAAAATCTCATTGTTTTTGGTGATTTGGCTACCTTTTGGCATTTTGCTTCTTGTGCCTAATTCTACATTACGACCTAATTTCAAGAATTGCACCTCTAGGCGTGCAGTCGTTTTGTTTCTTCTATCTTTTCTTTTTAAACGTGTAACTCCCATTGTTCAATTTTTTTTGTCTTTAAAACGAGGTCGGAAGCGGATTCGAACCGCTGTAGGAGGTTTTGCAGACCTCAGCCTAGCCACTCGGCCATCCGACCCTTTCCCGATTAGGGGAATGCAAAAATAAAATTTACTTTTGATATATCCAACAAATTGAAAAGTAATATTTGTCTGGTTCTAGTTTTTAGGCAAGAGGAAGAGAAATTTGAAAGATAGATCCGCCATTTATTTCGCTCTGCACATGAAATTCCCCTTCATTCTGCTGGAGCAATTCCTTGCATAGGAGCAAACCTAAGCCACTGCCCTGCTCACCGTCGGTGCCCCGAGTTGGAATCTGTATTTTATTGAATATACGTCGGAGCTGTTCATCGGTCATGCCTGTGCCGGTATCTTTGATTTCAATGATGGCTTTTCCCGCTGTTCTCTTGGCAAAAAGATAAATAGTAGCTCCCGAAAAACTGTATTTTATAGCGTTACTCAGAATATTGCGGAGTATGACGAGTATTTGATCCGGATCGACATATACTGTTAGATCTTCTTCGATCTCATTTTCCAGGATGAGCTTTTTTTGATTAATCTGGGGCAGGAGAAACGGGTAAACGTCGTTGTATAGCGCTGTAACGGATACGTGTGTCCTATTGGTGACTAAATCCTGCATGTTTCGTTCTCCCCATCGAAGCAGATTGTCTAAGGCATTATTTAGATGTAAGATGTGATTTTTTAAGGCAGAGGCATGTTCTTGACTGGTTTCCTGTGTAATAGCATCGTTTTCAAGCAGAGACAGCAAATTGTGTACAGATATCAATGGGGTTTTGATATCGTGCGCGATGATGGAAAAAGTATGCTCCATTGTATGGTTCATTTCCTTCAGGCGTGTGTGCTGTTCTGCAATCTGTTGTTGATAGGTATGTTGGATATCTTTAAAAACCG
>Ga0079224_100009417_pt1 | contig 13310 bp, 10 predicted proteins | sample Stecom2015_FD_80414 | JGI IMG/M metagenome (GOLD analysis project Ga0079224, IMG submission 80414) | Agricultural soil microbial communities from Utah to study Nitrogen management - Steer compost 2015 | ecosystem: Environmental > Terrestrial > Soil > Agricultural land | place: USA: Utah... | reverse complement strand
GACCCGCGGGTCGAGGTGCACGACGGCACCAGCGTGCGCGACCTCACGCCCGAGCTCATCGGCGCGCCCGTCGACCTGCTCGTCGCCGATCTGTCCTTCATCTCGCTGCGCACTGTCATGCCCGCCCTCGCAGGCGTGGTCCGGGACGGCGGCCAGCTGCTGCTCATGGTGAAACCCCAGTTCGAAGTGGGGCGAGAGGCGCTGCCTCGCACCGGCGTGGTCGCCGACCCGCGCGCCCGGGAGCAGGCCGTGCAGGCCGTCGCGGACAGCGCCGCAGAGGCCGGGCTGCGTCTGGAGGGCGTGGGCCCCAGCGCCCTGCCCGGCCAGGACGGCAACCGTGAGTACTTCCTCCACCTGCACCGACACGGCGCGGTGGCCGGACTGGATGCAGAGGCCTGTGACATGATCGTGTCGGCCGTGCGAGGGGACGGTCCCCGGCGACGCCGGGACCAGCAGACCGAGGAGGAGGACTGACCGGCATGCGACGCTTCCTCCTCTACGTGCACACCGGCCGCCACGCCGCACTGCGCGCCATGCTCGCCGTCCTCGAGGAGCTGCGCCTGCGCAATGTGCGCGGCGTGGTGCTCAGCGACCAGGTGGACGAGATCCTCGCCCTGCCCGTGGACATGGCACCGCCGCGACTGGTGACCTTCCTGACCAACGGCGGGGTCGATGTCCTGGACGCGATCACCGTCGCGGACACCGTGGAGCTCGGCATCGTCCTCGGCGGCGATGGCACGATCCTGCGCGCGCTCGAATCAGTGCGCGAGGCGGACATCCCCGTGCACGGCGTGAACCTCGGCCACGTCGGCTTCCTCGCCGAGAGCGAGGTCGAGGACCTCTCCATCACCGTCTCCCGCCTGCTGGACGGCGACTACGACGTCGAGAAGCGCTCCACCCTCGATGTCACCGTGCTCGATGCGGAGGATGAGGTCCTCGCCCGCCACTGGGCGCTGAACGAGGCCTCGCTCGAGAAGGCCGACAGGCAGAAGATGATCAACGTCGCGATCGAGATCGACGGCCGGCCCGTCTCCTCCTTCGGGGCCGACGGCGTCCTGCTGTCCACCTCCACCGGCTCCACCGCCTACGCGTTCAGCGCGGGCGGGCCCGTGATCTGGCCCGAGGTCGACGCGATGATGCTCATCCCGCTGGCCGCCCATGCCCTGTTCGCGCGGCCTCTCGTGCTGGGTCGCTCCTCCGAGGCCGCGGTCGAGATGACGCTCGACAACCGCGAGGACGGCATCCTCACCCTCGATGGACGCCGCGGCGCGGACATCACTGCGGGAATGCGCATCGAGGCGCGCCTCTCCCCGCAGTCGGTGCGCCTGGCGCGCCTCGCGCCGACTCCCTTCGCCGATCGTCTCGTGGAGAAGTTCCAGCTGCCCGTCGTGGGATGGCGGGGGCGCGGCCCCCGCACCCGCTGAGAGCAGGAGGCTCCTGTGCTGTCCACGCTGCGCATCCGCAGCATCGGCGTGATCGACGACGCCATGCTGGAGTTCGGTCCCGGCTTCACCGTGCTGACCGGTGAGACCGGCGCCGGCAAGACCATGATCGTCACCGGGCTGACCATGCTGCTCGGCGGGCGCCTGGACCGCGGCCGTACCTCCAGCGGTGCCAGCACCGTGGACGGGACCCTCGCCCTCGCCGGCCACACCGAGCTCGCAGACTCCCTCGACGAGCTCGGCGCGGAGGAGGAGGACGGCGAGGTGCTCGTGGTCCGCCGCGTCACCCGCGATGGCCGCTCCCGCGCCCAGATCGGGGGAGTGCCGGTGCCGATCGGGACCCTCGCTCGGCTCGTCGGCACCGCTGTGACCGTCCACGGCCAGTCCGATCAGCAGCGCTTGCGGGACCCCGAGGCGCAGCGCGAAGCGCTGGACCGCTTCGCCGAGGCGGAGGTCGCAGGGCCCCTGCAGCAGCACCGCGAGCTGTGGCGGGAGCGCTCCGCCCTCACTGAGCGCCTCGCCGAGCTCGATGCGCTGCTCGCCGAACGGGACCGTCGCGGCACCGCACTGCGCGAAGCCCTCGAACGGCTCGAGCAGGCCGACCCCCAGCAGGACGAGGACGAGGCGCTGCGCGCCGAGATCGAACGGCTCGGCAACGCGGAGGAGCTGCGCGGCGCCGCCGGGCAGGCCGCGCTCGCCATGGTCGGCGACGACGACGGCCCCGCCGCCGCGTCCCTCCTCGCGATCGCCTCGGAGTCTCTGGGCCGCGCCGCCCGCACCGATGCGACCCTCGCCCCGCTCGTCGAGCGCTTGGATGCGCTGTGCATCGAGCTGTCCGACATCGCCGCGGAGACCTCCCGCTACGCCGAGGAGATCGACGCCTCCCCGGGCCGGATCCAGGAGGCGAACGAGCGCCTCCACGAGCTCACCGTCCTGGTCCGCGACCTCGGCACCATGCTCCCCGGCCCCGACGGCCCCGCCGAGGACATCACCGCCCTGCTCGAAGCCTCCCGCACCGCCGCCGTGGACCTCGACCGCTTCGAGGGCGCCGCCCAGGAGCGGGAGGAGACCGCCCGCGCGCTCGCCCGCTGCGAGGAGACCCTCGACGAGCTCGCGGACGCCCTGACCGCTGCCCGGACCGCCGCCGCGAAGGAGCTCTCCACCGCGGTCCAGGAGGAGCTGCGCCACCTCGAGATGCCCGATGCGGACATCCGCGTGGACGTCTCCGCACAGACCCACCGGCCCACCGGCCGGGACGCGGTCGCGATCCTGCTCGCCCCGCACCCCGGCGCCGAGCACCTGCCCGTCTCCCAGGCCGCCTCCGGCGGTGAGCTCTCCCGTGTCATGCTCGCCCTCGAGGTGGCGCTGTCCTCCTCCCGCAATGACCGCAGCGCCGCCCCCGTCTTCGTGTTCGACGAGATCGACGCCGGGATCGGTGGCCGGGCCGCGCTCGCTGTCGGCCAGCGCCTCGCGCGCCTCGCCCGTCACGCCCAGGTCATCGTCGTCACGCACCTGCCGCAGGTCGCCGCACACGCCTCGACCCATCTGCAGATCGTGAAGTCCTCCGAGGGCGGCTCAACGTCCTCGACCGTCGTGCACCTGGACCGAGCAGAGCGGATCAGGGAGCTCGCCCGCATGCTCGCCGGCGATGCCGGCTCCGATCTCGCGCTCGCGCATGCCGAGGAACTGCTGGACGAGGCGCGCCGCACGGACCCCCAGGCGACCGGCAGCGCCACCGCCTCCGGGACGGGGCGATGAGCGCGGCGCCGCGCGCGGACGGCATCGCCCGGCTCGGCAAGCGCACCAAGGACCTCACCAAGCGGCTCCTGCCCGGTGAGATCGCGATCATCGACCACGAGGACATCGACCGCGTCGCCGCGGAGGCGCTCGTGGAGCGCCGCCCCGCCGCCGTCCTGAACGTCGCCGCTTCCACCTCGGGCCGGTACCCCAACGCCGGGCCGCGCATCCTCGTGGACGCTGGGATCGTGCTCGTGGACTCGCTGGGCCCGGACGTGTTCGAGAACGTGCGCGACGGACACGTCATCCAGGTGCGCGGCGGGGACGTGCTGCTGGGCGAATGCGTCATCGCGCGCGGCACTGTACAGGACGACGCCGCGATCACCGCCTCCCTCGAGACCGCGCGGGAGGGGCTGAGCGAGCAGCTCGAGCTCTTCGCCGAGAACACCATGGAGTACATGCTCCGGGAGCGGGATCTGCTGCTGGACGGGATCGGCGCCCCCGATGTGCGCACCCGCATGGACGGCCGGCCGGTGCTGATCGTCGTGCGCGGCTACCACTACAAGGAGGACCTCGCCACGCTGCGACCCTTCCTGCGCGAGAACCGTCCCGTCATCATCGGCGTGGACGGCGGCGCCGACGCGGTCCTCGAGGCCGGCTTCCACCCCGACATGATCATCGGTGACATGGACTCCGTCTCCGACCGCGCTCTGCGCAGCGGCTCCGAGCTCGTCGTGCACGCCTATCGCGACGGCCGCGCCCCCGGCATGGAGCGCCTGGCCGCGCTGGGCCTCGATAAGGAAGCGATCTCCTTCCCCGCCTCCGGCACCAGCGAGGACATCGCGATGCTGCTCGCGGACGAGAAGGGCGCCTCCGTCATCGTCGCTGTCGGCACCCACGGCACCCTCGAGGAGTTCCTCGACAAGGGCCGGGCCGGCATGAGCTCCACCTTCCTCACCCGCCTGCGCATCGGCTCCAAGCTCGTCGACGCCAAGGGCGTCTCGCGCCTGTACCGTCAGAGGATCTCCACCTTCCAGCTGGCGCTGCTCGCGCTGGCCGGTCTCGCCGCGCTCGCGGTCGCGCTGTGGGCGACACCCGGGGGCCAGACCATGGTCCAGATCCTCGGTGCGCGCCTCGATGAGATCCTGTCCTGGTTCACCATGCTGTTCTCGCCCCGGGCCACCGGGGCGTAGGAGGGGCCCGCCCTGTGATCGATTTCCGCTACCACCTCGTCTCGCTGATCTCCGTGTTCCTCGCGCTCGCCGTCGGCATCGTGCTCGGCGCCGGTCCGCTGCGCGAGAACCTCGGCGACCAGCTCGCGGGGCAGGTCGAGCAGCTGCGCACCGAGAAGGAGCAGCTCCGAGGCGAGTCCGAGGACCTCACCGCCCGCAACGACCAGCTCGCCGGGTTCATCAACGAGCTAGGGCCCGAGCTGGTGGCCGGGACGCTCCAGGGCGATCAGGTCGCGGTCCTCACCGAGGGCGACTCCACCCGTCCGGGCGTCGAGCGGATCGGGACCCTCCTGGAGGACGCGGGCGTCGCCGGCACCACCACGATCCAGCTCCAGCCCGCGCTGTGGGCGCCCGACGGGGAGCAGCAGCGCAGCGAGGCGCTCGAGGCGATCGGACAGATCGCACCGGCCGCGCTGCCCGGGGATCCGGACGGCGAGCTCACGGACTCCGCCCGCCTCGCCGGGCTGATCCCGACCCTGCTGTCCCCGCAGCGCTCCGAGGAGCTCCCTGCCGACCTGCGCGAACAGCTCTGGCAGGTCCTCCTGGACCATCAGCTCATCGCGCTCGCCGGGGCGATGCCGCTGGCCGTCGATGGTGTCATCTATGCGAGCGCCGCCCCGGAGGACCTCGTCGTCGAGGGCGAGGACGAGCTCATCGCGGCCGAGCGCGCCCAGGCCCTCCTCGCCGTGCAGATCGAGCTGCTCGGCGACCTGTCCGGCACGGGCCTGCCCGCCGTGGTCTCCGCGGCGACCCCCGCCAATGACGCGTCCACCGGGATCCTGCGCACTGTGCGCGGCGATGCCGCCTTCGACACGCTGTCCACCACCGACCGCCTCCAGGAGGCCGACGGGCCGCTGCTCGCCGTGCTCGCGCTCGTCGAGCAGAGCCGCGGCGGCTCCGGCGCCTACGGCACCACGGCTGACGCCGACGACCGCCTCCCGGCACTGCCCGAGACCCGCGGCCTCACCAGCGGGAACAGCGACAACGACAGTGGCGGATCCGGCGACACCAGCGGTGGGGGCAGCACGGGCAGCGGCGCATCCGACGGCGGGGGAGAGGGATGAGCTCCATGACGCCTTCCCTGCTGCACCGCGCCGCGAGCTCGCTGCGCCGCACCAACTTCGCCGGCCGCTCGGTCACCCTCGCCGAGGGCGCCCTCGTGGTCGCCGGGACCTCGCTGCTCGCCGCCCGGGCCGACGCCCGCACCGCCGCGGCGCTCGCCGGCATCGGCGCGCTGGGCCTTGCCGATGATCTGCTCGAGCCGATCCAGCGCCGCGCCGGGCGCCCCGTCTCCAAGGGACTGCGCGGCCACCTCGGGGCGCTGCGCGAGGGGCACCTCACCACCGGAGCCGCGAAGGCGCTCGGCATCCCGGTCCTCGCCCTCGCCGCGACGGCGACCGCCCCGGCCCCCGGCGGGCTCGTGCGCGTGGGGGCCGACGCCGCTCTCATCGCTGGCTGCGCGAACCTCGCGAACCTGCTCGACCTCCGCCCCGGCCGAGCGCTGAAGGTCGTGCTCCCCGCGGCCGCTGCGTTTGCTGTCCTCGGTGCTGGTGCTGGGACCACCGAAGAAGGCGTTCACGGTGACGCGGATGCTGCACGTGCCCGGAGCGGGGCGGGGCTCGCCCGCGCCGCGCTCATGCCAGGGTTGCTCGCTCTGCCAGCGGACCTGCGCGAGCACGGCATGCTCGGCGACGCCGGCGCGAACGTGCTCGGCGCCGCCGTCGGCGCGGCCGCGACCCGGGTGCTGCCCGTCCCCGCCCGCGGGGCGCTGCTCGTCGGCGTCGTCGCCCTGACCCTTGCGAGCGAGAAGGTCAGCTTCAGCGCCGTCATCGACCGCACCCCCGTGCTGCATGCCCTGGATCGTCTGGGCCGTCGGCCCCTCCCGTCGGCCGAGGAGACTGGCCGATGAGCGCCGGGACCCCGGCCTCCACCCGTCGCGGGGGAGTGGCGGGCTCCGTCCTGCGCGGCGCCGGGATCATCCTCGTCGTCACCGTGGTCGCGCGGATCGCCGGCTTCGTGCGCTATCTCGTGTTCGGCGGGAGCGTGGGCGCTGGCGATGTGGGCACTGCCTACTCCACCGCGAACATGCTCCCGAACGTCCTGTTCGAGATCGCGGCCGGTGGCCTGCTCGCCGCCGCCGTAGTGCCGCTCATCGCAGGGCTCGTGCCCGAGGGCGGCCGTGAGGGGGACGCACGCGAGGAGGCCGGCGGCGCACCTGGGAGCCAGGGGGACGCCGCGCTCGCCGACCGGATCATCTCCACCCTCCTGACCTGGACGCTGCTGGGCACCGGGCTGCTCGCGGCGCTGCTCATCCTCTTCGCCCAGCCGCTCGCCTCCCTCCTGCTCGCCTCCGACGCCCCCGGCGCCGCCGGCGTGACGCTCGGCACCGTCCTGCTGCGCATCTTCGCGCTCCAGCTGCCGCTGTACGGGCTGTCGGTGGTCCTCGCCGCCTACCTTCAGGCCCGCAAGCGCTTCCTGTGGCCCGCGATGATGCCGCTGCTGTCCTCGCTGCTGGTGATGGTCTCCTATCGCGTCTACGCCCACCTCGTGCCCTCGGTCGCGACCGCCGCCACGATCAGTCCCGGGGCCGTGAACTGGCTCGGCTGGGGCACCACCGCCGGGGTCGCGGTGATGGCCGCCCCGGTCCTCATCGTCTCCCTGCGCAGCGGGCTGCGGCTGCGTCCCTCGCTGACGATGCCCGGGCACCTCGCCCGGCGCGCCCTCGCCCTCGGCGGGGCGGGCCTCGGCGCCGTCGGCGCCCAGCAGCTCGTGCTGGGTCTGGTGATGCTGCTGGCGATGCGCGCTGGCGGCATCGGCACGCTGCCCGTCTTCCAGTACGCCCAGGCGGTGTACCTGCTGCCCTATGCGGTGCTCGTCGTGCCGCTGGTGACCTCCGTCTTCCCGCACCTGTCCGAGCTGCGGCTGGTCGGCGACCGGGCCGGCTTCGCACGCATCGCCGCCTTCTCCGTGCGCACCGTGATGGCGGTCGCCGTGATCGGCTCCGCGATGCTGTTCGCCGCCGGGCCCGCCCTCGAGCAGTTCTTCCGCCAGATCGACCGTGCGGGCGCGACCGGCGTCGGCTCGACCAGCGCCGCGCTCGCGCTGGGCCTGACCGGCTTCGCCGTCGCCACCCAGTGCACCCGGATCCTGTCCGCCGCGCTGCGCGCCCGTGACGCGCTCCTGGTCGGGTCGGTCGGCTGGGTCGTCGCGGCCGGCGCGATCCTCGCGCTCATCCTGCCCAGCCCCGAGCGTGCTCCCGCCGAGGCGTCCACCGCTTTCGGCCTGTCGATCGCGGCCGGCATGGCGCTGGCCGGGATCGTGGGCCTCACCCGCATCGCGGACATCCTCGAGCACGGTGGCCACCTCGCCCCGGTGCGCCGTACTGCACTCCTCGTGCCGCTCGCGGTGCTGCTGGGCGGCGTGCCCGGGATGCTGCTGGGCCGTCAGCTCATCACCTCCGGCACCGGCGCAGTCGGTGCGGTGCTCGTGGGGATCCTCTGCGGCGTGGTCGCCGCGCTCCTCGCGGGCGCGACGATGGCCGCGGCGGACCCCGATGTCACCCGCCGCTTCGTGGCCCGGGTGCGGGCCGGCCGTCACGGCGCCGTGGAGCAGGTCTCGTGAGCGTGCTGCTGGTGCGACCGGCCGCCAGCGGCGGCCTCGCCGCCCACGTCGACCACGAGCACGCCCTGCTCACCGCGGCAGGCCACGACGTCTCCGAAGCGCCCGTCCAGATCGGCCCGCGCCCCCGCCCCGGTGCGGACCTGCGCACCGTCCGCACCCTGCGCCGGCTCCTCGCAGAGGCACCCGGCCCCCTCACGCTCCACGCCCACGGCCTGCGCGCCGGGGCCCTCGCTGCGCTCGCCATGGGCAGCCGGCGCCGACGTGGTGGGCACCGACTCGTGGTCAGCCTCCACAACCGGACCGTCGGGGGAGCGCCCGCCCGGGCGCTCGGGGCGCTCCTGCTGCGCGTCCTGGTCCGCGGGGCCGACACCGTCCTCGCCGTCTCCCCGGACCTTGCCGAGTCCGCCCGGAGTGCCGGTGCGAAGGACGTGCGCCACGCGGTGATCCCGGCGCCTGGACGGCCAGCGGCGACGGGGACCGCAGACACGCCGGCCGGTCATGACGCCGAGAGCTCGAGAGGGGGCGAGACAGCTGTGCTCGACGTGCTGGTCCTCGCCCGCCTCGCCCCGCAGAAAGGACTGCACGATCTGCTCGACGCCGCCGCGCTGCTCCCGCCCGGCACGGCCCGGATCCGCGTCGCCGGCGAGGGACCGCTGCGGGAGGAGCTCGAGGCACGGATCCGCGCCGAGCAGCTCCCCGTCGAACTCCTCGGCCGGCGCGAGGACGTGCCCGCACTGCTCGCCGCCGCCGACCTCCAGGTCTCTGCCGCCCGCTGGGAGGGCCAGCCCGTCTCCCTCCAGGAGGGACTGCTCGCCGGACGCGCGATCGTCGCGACCGACGCGGGCGGCACCCGTTGGGTCACCGGGGACGCCGCCGCGCTGGTCCCCGTCGGCGACCCGGCCGCGCTCGCCGCCGCGCTCACCGCGCACACCGACCCGGCCGTCCGCGCCGCCGCCGAGGCGGCCTCGCGACGCCGCGCCGCCGAGCTGCCCACGGACCAACATCTGCTCGCCCAGCTCAATGAGGTGCTCGAGCTCGACTGAGCGGCGTGCATCCGCCCGAGACGCTCGCGCCTCTGAGATCTTCGCCGCGGTGGCAGATGCTCGCTCCCGGGAACCTGTGGTGGTAGCTTGGCAGTCCGTGGCAGACACCAGCGCGAGCGCACCCCAGTCCAGCACCGGCCCCATCCCTCGGATCGGGGCGGCCGCCGCGGCCCGCCCCTTCCGGAACCCCGGCACCACCAAGCACATCTTCGTCACCGGCGGAGTGGTCTCGAGCCTGGGGAAGGGCCTCACCGCCTCCTCGCTCGGCATGCTCCTGCGCAGCCGCGGACTGCGCGTGACGATGCAGAAGCTCGACCCGTATCTCAACGTGGATCCGGGCACCATGAACCCCTTCCAGCACGGCGAGGTCTTCGTCACCGAGGACGGGGCCGAGACCGACCTGGACATCGGCCACTACGAGCGGTTCCTCGACGAGGACCTCACCGCCAACGCGAACATCACCACCGGCCAGGTCTACTCCCGCGTCATCGCCCGTGAACGCCGCGGGGAGTACCTCGGCGACACGGTGCAGGTCATTCCGCACATCACCGACGCGATCAAGGCGTCGATGCGCTCCCAGGCGAGCGAGGACCTCGACGTGATCATCACCGAGATCGGCGGGACTGTGGGTGATATCGAGTCTCAGCCCTTCCTCGAGGCGGCCCGGCAGGTGCGTCAGGACCTGGGCCGCGAGAACGTCTTCTTCGTCCACGTCTCCCTCGTGCCCTTCATCGGCCCCTCCCAGGAGCTGAAGACCAAGCCCACCCAGCACTCCGTCGCGGCGCTGCGCTCGATCGGCATCCAGCCCGACGCGATCGTGCTGCGCAGCGACCGGGAGCTGCCCGCCTCCGTGAAGGCGAAGATCTCCTCGATGTGCGACGTCGACCTCGACGCCGTCGTCACCTGCGCGGACGCCCCCTCCATCTACGAGATCCCGCAGGTGCTGCACACCGAGGGCCTGGACGCCTACGCGATCCGCCGCCTCGACCTGCTCAGCCACGACGTGGACTGGAGCCAGTGGGAGGAGCTGCTGCGCCGCGTGCACCACCCCGCCTACGAGGTCACCGTCGCGCTCGTCGGCAAGTACGTGGACCTGCCCGACGCCTACCTCTCGGTGACCGAAGCGCTGCGCGCCGGCGGCTTCCACCACAGCACCAAGGTGCATCTGCGCTGGGTCGAATCGGATCTGTGCACGAGCGCGGAGGGCGCCGCCGAGCAGCTGCGCGACGTCGACGCGATCGTGGTCCCCGGTGGGTTCGGCATCCGCGGCGTCGACGGGAAGGTCGGCGCGCTGCACCACGCCCGCACCCATGGCCTGCCCGCGCTCGGACTGTGCCTGGGCATGCAGTCGATGGTCATCGAGTACGCCCGCCACGAGCTGGGCCTCACGGACGCGCACTCCACAGAGTTCGCCCCCGAGACCGCCCATCCCGTCGTCGCGACCATGGCCGAGCAGGAGGACATCGTCTCCGGCCAGGGCGATCTGGGCGGCACGATGCGGCTCGGCGCCTACGCACACACCCTCGAGCCCGGCTCGCTGGCCGCGCAGGTCTACGGCACCACCGAGGTCGCCGAGCGCCACCGCCACCGCTTCGAGGTCAACAACGCCTATCGCGACCGGCTCGAGACGGCAGGCCTGCGCGTTTCCGGCACCTCGACGCTCGAGGACGGCGCCTCCCTCGTCGAGTTCGTAGAGCTCGACCCGGCCGTGCACCCGTACTACATCGGCACCCAGGCGCACCCCGAGCTGAAGTCCCGCCCCACGCGCGCGCATCCGCTGTTCGCGGGTCTGATCGGGGCGGCGCTCGAGCTGCAGAAGGAGACGAGGCTGCTCGAAGTCACCCCTGAGCAGAGCGCCGAGGCTGGGGAAGTGGAGACCGGGCTGGTCGACGCTGAGCAGGAGGAACAGGCATGAGCGACGAGGACATCATGAGTGCTGAGAACATCCCGCTGAGCGACCTGCCCGGGCAACGACCCGTCGCACAGCGCCGCACCGCGCACCAGGGCATGATCGCCGACGTCCTGCGCGACACGATCGACTTCGCCGACGGGGTCCGCTTCGACCGCGAGTACGTGCGCCATCCCGGTGCCGTCGCGGTCCTCGCACTCGACGAGGCGGACCGGGTGCTCATGATCCGCCAGTACCGACATCCCGTGGGCCACGAGCTGTGGGAGATCCCTGCCGGCCTGCTCGACCTCGACGGCGAGCCGCCCCATGTCGCTGCAGCCCGCGAGCTCATGGAGGAGACCGGCTGCGAGCCGCTCACCCTCGAGACCCTGATCGATCTGCGCCCGAGCCCCGGCGGCAGCGACGAGGTGATCCGGGTCTATCTCGCCCGCGGAGTGCGCGCGAGCGAGGAGGAGTTCGAGCGGGAGCACGAGGAAGCTGAGCTCGTGCAGCGCTGGGTGCCGCTGGCCGAGGCGGTCCAGGCAGTGCTCGAGGGACGGATCACGAATGCAACGACCGTCTCGGCGCTGCTCGCCCTGCAGGTGCGGCGCGGTGCGCTCGCGGACATCCCGGCGCCCCGCCCCGCGGACACGCCCTTCATGCAGCGGCCCGGCCGCGAGCTCGAGCGCGACTGACCGCTCCCTTCCGGGGCGGGCCGGAAACGGTCCGCCCCGGCGCATGTCCGCGGGGCGGAGGCGGTCTCAGGCAGCTTCGACGAGCGCCCGGTGGATCACCGGCGCGGACTGCTCCGCCTGCCAGGACCGGGCACCGAGCGCACGCAGCGCCTGCTCGACCTCGGCCTCGGCGGGCACCTCCGAGTTCTCCCACACCCACTGGCGCAGCAGCGCCGGCTGCAGCAGGTTCTCCGCCGGCATCTCGAGATCCTCGGCGCGCTGGTTCACCGCGGCACGCACGAGCTGATACCGCTCGTTCACCTCGGGATACTTCTTGGACCACAGCTTGTGCGGCGGGGGATAGGAGCGCTCGGAGCGCTCGGGCAGATGCGCCGGCGGCAGCTCGATCCCTGACCTAGCCGCCTGCCACCACTGGTCCTTGCGCCGCATCCGCGAGGGCAGCGCCCGGTCGAAGGCCTCCCGGCCGCGCGGGGCCTCCTTCGCCGCCGCCACGAGGTCGCGGTCCTTGATCACCCGGTGCGGGGAGAGGTCATCGCGGGAGGCGATCTCGTCCCGGCGCAGCCACATCTCGCGGGCTGCGGCGAGCTGGCGGGAGCTGCGCAGTGACCCCAGGCCGTGCAGGCCGCGCCAGCTCGAGGAGCGCGTCGGCCCGTACTCGCGGGTCCGCTCGTACTCGAACTCGGCGCGCGCCCACTCCTCCTTGCCCGCCTCGCGCAGACGCTCCACGAGCACGTCCCGCACCTCGACGAGCACCTCCACATCGAGCGCGGCATAGACCAGCCAGCTCTCGGGCAGGGGGCGCTTGGACCAGTCAGCGGCGGAGTGCTCCTTCGCCAGGTGCAGACCGAGCGTGTCCTCGACGACCGCGCCGAGGCCCACCCGCTCCATCCCCAGCAGGCGCGCGGCCAGCTCGGTGTCGAACAGGGAGCCTGGGTGCAGTCCCAGCTCGGCGAGGCTCGGCAGGTCCTGGCCCGCCGCATGCAGCACCCACTCGCGCTCGGCGAGGAGGTCCTGCAGAGTGCGCGGCATCGTGAAGGCGAGCGGGTCCAGGAGCGCTGTGCCCGCGGACTCGGTGCGCAGCTGCACGAGATAGGCGCGGGAGCTGTAGCGGAAGCTCGAGGCACGCTCGGCATCGACCGCGACCGGTTCCTCGGGCGCGGCGGCGGCCGCCTCGCACCAGGCCAGCAGCGGCTGAATTCGGTCGATGACCGGGACCAGCCCGTCGCGTGGAGCGTTCAGGTCGGTGACCTCTGGGCTGTCTGTCACCGGGTGTCACCGGCTTCCTCGGGGCGCGGGGCCCTCGCATGGTGGGTGGGGGCGATCGGGGCGATCCGCGGCGGGGCGGGCGGGAGCCCGCCCGCAGCTGCGAGCATCGCGGTCCACGCCGCGAAATGCGGCGCGAGGTCGATCTCAGGAACAGGGGCCGACAGAGAGCGCCCTGACGGCCCAGAGGGCTCCGTGGTCTCAGTGGGCTCAGGCGGCTCCGGAGTCCACGAGACCCGCATCTCGACGTCGACCGTTGAGGGACGAGAGGCGAGCGCGCCGTAGGACTGGGAGACCACGCGGGTGGCGGTGCAGCCGAGCTCGCGGGCATCCGCGTCATGCAGCTCGAGGGACTCGGTCACCCAGGACCAGGCCACATCGCCGAGCAT
>Ga0079224_100009416_pt1 | contig 13310 bp, 11 predicted proteins | sample Stecom2015_FD_80414 | JGI IMG/M metagenome (GOLD analysis project Ga0079224, IMG submission 80414) | Agricultural soil microbial communities from Utah to study Nitrogen management - Steer compost 2015 | ecosystem: Environmental > Terrestrial > Soil > Agricultural land | place: USA: Utah... | reverse complement strand
GACGCATGATCCTCAACATCCTGATCAACAACGTGGATGATCATCTTAGCAATCATGGGTTTCTCCGAGGTCGGAAGAGCTGGGAGCTTTCTCCCGCCTATGACATCAACCCGATCAGCAGGTTCGAGAAGGCACCCACCCTGAGCACTGCCATCGTCCCCGAGGAGTTCGAGGCGAATGTCGACATCGCTAAGGAAAATTGCGAACTCTTCAACCTCACCCCTGCGCAGGCCGCCCTCATCTGCGACGAAGTGCGGGGTGCTGTGACCAACTGGCCAAAGGTTGCCAAAAAGGCGGGAGCGACAAAGCGCGAGATCGAAGTGGTCGAAAGCGCGTTCCGCAGTGGGTGAAGGTCAACGGGCCGACCCGCGGTTCAGCATGAGACCTTGGATTCATACTTCCAAGACTTTTACAACGGGCTTGGACGTCACCAATCTGCGGAGCTTCGCGTCGATTTTCCTACAGGGCACCATGTACATCGACGATGTTGCTCTCACCCCTCCTTGATTCAGGCTCGCACCACTTCCCGTCCGCTCGTGCACAGTGCTGACGATCTGAATCGAATGGGGTACGTTCGTGCCGGCTGCATTGAGTGATACACGGGCTTCCCCAAACCCCAAGTGTAGTGCCAGCACAACCATGACATCAGCGGCCACATGATCACTTTATCCCCAACCTCCTCAAGAGCCCGTGAATCCATCCCGCCCACGTAAGAAAGATCCTCTGATGAGCGCTCAGACGCTGCATCGCCAGGGGCGAACGAGTGAAGCGGAGAAGCTCTATCGAAAGCTTCTTGCGAAGCATCCTCGCGACCACCACGTGCTGACTGCCTACGCAGTGCTCCTGGGTGAAACAGGTCGAGTGGAGGAGTCGAGCCGGTACTTTCAACGGGCAGTCGACATCGAGCCCAATCCAAGGACCCTCACGAATCTCGGGGTCGCCCACAAGTTGCTCGGCAAACTGGACACGGCAGCGGATGCCTTCGGGCAAGTTCTCAAGCTCGCTCCCGACTTCCCCGAAGCGCGCATCAACCTGGCGAATGTCCTCATGGCTGCTGGCCTTCACAAAGAAGCGCTCGTCCTGCTCGAAGAACACTCCCGGTTAGGCCCGGACAGCGCCCGTCTTCACTCCGCGCTGGCCCTGGCCCTCGTGCACGTAAAACGCCCGGACGAAGCCTTGGTCCACGCCAGGCGAGCTGTCGAGCTTCTGCCCACGGTGGCATCAGAGCGTGTTACCTTGGGCAACGCCCTCGATACTTGCGGCCACAAAAGTGACGCTATCGCCAGCTATCGTCGGGCGGTCGAGCTGGATCCGCTCGACTACAGCGCTCACAGCGTTCTGATTTTCGTCATGCTCTCCAGCCCGGAGTATGGGCCGAAAGAGCATTTCCAGGAGGCGCGCGCCTGGGCGAAGCGCCACGCCGAGCCGCTCAAAAAACACATCCGGCCTCTGACGAACGACAGAAGTCCCGAGCGCCCCTTGCGCGTCGGCTACGTGTCATCTGACTTCCGCGTGCATCCCATCCAACAATTTCTTGTGCCCCTTTTGCAGCACCACGACCAGTCCGCTTTCGAAATCTTTCTGTACGCGTCGGTGCCCAATCCCGACGAAGCGACCACTTGGTATCGACAGTTCGCTGGGGAGCGTTTCCGCGACATCCTGCACCTTGATGATGTCGCCGCTGCGGAGCTTGTGCGCACCGATCAAGTGGACATTCTCGTCGATTTGGCGCTGCACAGCTCATGGAACCGTCTTCGACTCTTTGCCTGTCGACCTGCACCGGTGCAAATCAGCTGGCTAGGCTACATGGGAACGACGGGGCTCGACTCGATGGACTACCGCATCACCGATCCTTACCTCGATCCCCCCGGTACCGATCTTGGAGTTTATTCAGAGACCTGTCTCCACCTGCCAGAAACGGTGTGGTGCTACGCGCCACTTTGCGATGAACCACTGGTGAATCCACTGCCAGCTCTGGAGTCCGGCATTGTGACCTTTGGCTGTCAGAACACCTTTCGCAAGCTGCATCCCGGGGTGTTTGCTCTCTGGGCGAAAGTCTTGCAAAGAGTGCCTGACTCGCGCCTCTTCATTCACGTCGAGGAGCACGCGCAAGAAGGGGTACGTCAGGCCTTTGCCCGGGAGGGCGTTGAGCCCGAGCGCCTCGAGTTCGGGGGACGCGTGTCGCGCAGCGAGTACCTACGGCGTTACCAACAGATCGACATCGGCCTGGATACATTTCCCTTTGGTGGAGCCACGACGACGCTCGACGCAGCCTGGATGGGCGTGCCGGTCGTGACCCTGAGCGGTCCAACAGCTCAGCAACGAGCGGGAAGCTGCATCGCCATGAATCTTGGCCTGCCTGAGCTCATTGCTAGCTCCGAAGACGCTTTCGTGGATGCCGCGGAAAGCCTCGCGAGTGATCTCGATCGCCTCAGCCAGCTGCGTGCGGAACTGCGTTCGAGTTTGGAAACATCGGCGCTAGCAGATGAACCTCGCTTTGCGCGCCATCTGGAGGCGGCGTTTCGTGCCGCCTGGGGCCGGTATTGCGCCGGCTCGCCCTGCGCGTCGAAGGCCAACTCCTACTAACGCAACAAGCCGAATACCCCACGCGCCGGGTCCCCCTTTTGAGTACTGACACCCGGCGGCGGATGAGGTGGCACTCGGGGAATGAGTCGCCTGGTCCGTGCTTGTTTTTTCGTCGTTCACTTGCGTCACCTCAGGCTCGGGCGGAAGAAGCAGCGCGGCCTCCCTGGCGAGCAAAGTGGTCGCGTCAGCCTCCGGGGTAACGAACTCCACGGTCAAGGGTTCTTCACGGGGGACGTGGAGTTCGAAGTAGGCGGCGTCCGCGCTGAAGGGCGAACACCGAGCGTCCCCCCGACCGCTCTCAGCAACGGCTTGAAGCGCCGCGATCAAACGAAGGCCGACTCCACCTTCTGAAGAGAGAAAGCCCCACTCCAAAGTGTCCAGGACTTCCTCGGCTTCTAGGATGTTACCCTGGATTGAATAGACGAAGCGATCCGTCGAGTCGCTTCGATCTCCAGCAAAGACGAGCGTGCTTGTTCCAGTGAAGGCGGCGACTTGACCATCCAGTGTGATCGCCGCGTACTGCCGATGTTGCGGCCCGCCGTTTTCGTTGGGTGGATCGAAGGCCGGGTCGAGGGCTGCTTGGATCGAAGCGGCCGGTGCGGAACCTGCCTGAAGTTCTTGCAGAATTCGCTCTCGTCCTCCTGGAAGAAGGAGCGCTTGGGCGATGACGCCCCCGACATCTGGGTCGATGGAAACGACCCCTGCAAGGCTGATGGAGTCACCTACGCAGGAGGCGACTGTCGCACCGATGACTCCTGTTTTTGTGTCCAAGGCTAGGACTGAGAAGGTGGCGTAGGCGGGCGAACACAAGAGGATCCCCATTGCACAACACGACAGCGCCCACGGCGCGCGTCGAACAAAGGGAGGGAGCGAGTTGCGAAGGCCCATGCGCCGAGCGTGTCCTAGCATGATTGTGTCGACCGTCCCTGTTGTCGGATACGGACATCAACTAGCGCTTCTTGCGCAAGAGGACGATCTCGATTCTACGGTTCTTCTGACGCCCCGCGCCCGTCTTGTTTGTCGATGCCGGCCGGTATTGCGAAAAGCTGGCGGCCATCAGCTGACGTCCAGGAACCGCGCCGCGCTCTTGGAGAAACCTCACAACTTGGGTGGATCGGGCTGCAGCAAGTTCCCAGTTTGTGGGATAGCGCTCCAGCAACTCTTTGGAAACAACCGCCTGACTGTCCGTGTGCCCGCCGACTTGAAAGACTTGCTGGGGGGAAAGACGCTTCATGCTCTTGGCGACCTGCAGCAGTAGAGCTTGACCCGCTTCGTTGACTTCCGCCTGTCCCACATCAAAAAGCAGCTTGTCTGCTACGTCCACCACAAGTTCGCCGTTGACCTCCTTGATCAAGACATCGCCAGCGGCGATCTGGGTGCCCAAGGTTTCGCTCAGATCCTTCTTTGCCTTCTCTAGCTCCGCGAGAGCCTTCTCTTTGGCATCAAGAGCCTCCTGCAGCTTTTCTTTGGTCGCGGTATTTTCTTCGTCGAGGCTGCTCTTGTCCTTGAGGAGCTCCTGAATTTGTTTTCGCTCGGCTTCAGCGGCGGCTTGGCTGTCGCCAAGCTCTTTCTTGAGTCGTCGACTCTCTTTACTTGACTGTGCTGCTCGCTCTTGAGCGGGGAGTATTCCTGTCGTCAAAAGGAGCACACAGCCGCCCATCGCGAGCGCAAAGAGCACCCAGGGAAGCGGGCTTGAGGACTTGGGGGTGCTGGCGTCATCAGTCATGAGCGGACGTTACCTGGTTGACGCCGGATGGACCATGCTTGGAAGAGGTCGGGTCATTTCGCGTTGGGCCGATGGTCGGATGGATCGTTGGGTGGTCCAAAGTGCGACAAGGAGGATCCCCCTACTACAAGAATTTTGCGGTGGCCTCACATCTTACTCAATAACGGGTCAGAATACCCATTCCCAAGATCATGCGCACAACCCTCAAAAGCAGTCTGACCATTGGTCTTCTCACTTCCATCGCCTTTGCCGGTTGCAACAGTTCTCCAGAGATTGTGGAAGACGGTAGCTCTGACCAAACCGACCTTGACGCCGACACAGGAACGGGCGGACGCAAAAACGACATTGACATTGATCCGAGCGACGGCGGTGCGGGCGGCGAAGGGGCGGGCTCAGGCAGCGAGTGCGATGACGCGGCTGGTGAGTGTGAAGGCACAGAGCTACCGCCTCCGGATCCAGCTTGCGGTGACGGGCGCATCAATGTGGCCGGCGAAACATGTGACGACGGCAACGGAGAGTCGGGGGACGGCTGCACCGCCAATTGTGAGCTCGAAGACAACGTTGTCTGCCCCACCCCGGGTGAGCCCTGCGTCAGCACGGTGGAGTGCGGAGACAACAAGATCACGGGCGAGGAAACTTGTGATGACGGCGACAATTCTTCGGGCGATGGCTGCAGCGAAAGCTGTTCAATCGAGGAAGGTTGGGCTTGTGACTTTCCTGGGATTCGCTGTGTTGCGGCTGATTGCGGAGACAACATCGTGGCCGGGATGGAGGAGTGCGACTTTGGGGCAGACGTCCCAGGCTGTACGAGCTGCACGATTGATGACGGCTACGATTGCGATGACGACACCTGCGTCGAGACCGTCTGCGGCAATGGCCAAGTGGAGCGAGGCGAGCAATGCGAAGACGGAAATGATCGCCCCTTTGATGGCTGCTATCAATGTGCGTCGGAACCAGCCTGCTTTGGCGGAGTGTGCATGGCTGTCTGCGGCGATGGGCAACGTTACGACGATGAGCAGTGCGATGACGGCAATGCGCGCAACGGAGATGGCTGTTCGTCGACCTGCCAAGAAGAGACGGGTTACGAGTGCACAGACGTCGTGGGGACTCCGCCGGCTGAGATCAATCTGCCCATTATTTTTCGAGACTTCATCGGACGTAGCAATAGCAAGATCGATCCAGACACGTGCTACGAGCCCCGCGACGGTGGTGTGCCAAGCGTTGAGAGGCCCATTCCCTGCTACCACATAAACTTCAACAATCTGGGCGGGTCCGGGATCCCCGGAGTGGTGGAGGTGACCCTCGGCGCGGACGGAACTCCGGATCTGCTTTGCCCGGACGGGGACTGCTCGGCGAACCCAGGGACTCCTCCTGAGGACAACAATTTTTCTGTCAATGAGGACTTTGAAGATTGGTACGACGACGACGACCCCGAGAGCTACGCTGTGTACGATGTCCTGACCCTCGATCATGATGGAGGACTGAGCTACTCGTTCACAGAGCCGGCCGAGGGTTTTTACCCCGTTGATGGCAAGGGTTGGCAAGATCCCACTGTTGATCTGGAAAATCCCGTCTGTGGCGACGGGCACAACCTCTCTTTCACGTCAGAAACGCGATTCATCTTTGAATACCAGGGTGGCGAGCGTTTTGACTTCATCGGGGATGACGACTTGTGGGTCTACGTCAATGGCATCCTCACGATCGATCTCGGTGGCTTGCATGTATCTCAAAGTGGATATTTCGAGCTGGATGACGACACAGACGGTGATGACGTGGGGGATGTCGCCGACGGGACGGCGTCTGTCGATAGCAATGGAGCCATCTCCACCGTGGATCTGGGCTTGAACCCGGGGGGGGTCTACGAGGTGGCTCTTTTTCACGCTGAACGCAACGAGTGTGGATCGCACTTTGCGGTGACGATGAACGACTTCAACAAACCTCAGTCCGAGTGTTTTTCAGAATGCGGAGACGGCATCGTCGCCAGCGATGAGCTGTGCGACGACGGGCCCGAAGGCAATGACGGTGAGTACGGAAACTGTGCGGCGGACTGCCTATCACGCGGACCACATTGCGGGGACGGCATGGAACAGGAAGCTGAAGAGTGCGACGACGGCGTCAACCTTTCAACCTACGGATCCGGCTGCGCGCCAGGTTGTCTTGAGGCCCCGAACTGCGGTGATGGCAAAGTGCAGTCCTCGTTTGAGGACTGTGATGATGGCGACAACGATGGGGGCTACGGAGAGTGTGCAGCGGAATGCGTCCTGGGACCCCGCTGCGGCGATGGCATCGAACAACGGGACGAGGGTGAACAGTGCGACGATGGCAATCGCGAAAACGGCGATGGTTGCAACGTGAACTGCAAGGACGAGGTCGTCGTGGTGAAATAGCCCGCAGCCTACCGTTGAGCGTCGGGGCCTTTCTACGGTGATGTCTCGGTGTTCCACACCGAGGTAGGATGGCCACCTACAGCGCAAGAAGTGAACGACGGCTCAAACAAAAGCTGCAACAACGTTCCGCAACGTCCGAAGCCAAGGATATGGAACCCAAGAAGCAAGCCCCCGTCGCCACTGATCCTGAAGAAAGTGGCACCCGCGTCATCCCCGAAGCTGCTCAAAATCGGACTTTAGCAGTGACTCCGCAGCACCCGCCCGAGCCCCAGGCACCCACCTGGTACGATCTTGAAGCCCAACCAGAGGAAGGTCCTGTTGGCGTCCTCGAGTTTCATTCCGTCGATGATCGTCCGGCGTTGGAATTCCAAGTGTGGCTCGATCCCGACGAGGGAGAGGCCACGTACATTTGCCTCGATGAGAACGGCAAGCTGCTGCAGATCGCGAGGCCTGTCCCATTTTTTGAACCGAAGAACGATTGAGAAAGCCCCGCCAAAGCGGAGGTTTCTTGGGTTCGGAGCGAAATCATGCGCACGAATGCATGAAAAGTTTGAACTTAGCCCTTGTTGGAGCTGAGTTGCTGGGCTCGAATGCTGCCTCTCGTTGTCCCTATTCCTTTTTCGCTTGCTCGAAGTCAAACTCTTATGAAGTTTTCCCTGAGTCGTGCGCTCGCATCCATCCTGTGCGTCGTCCTTACAGCCTTTGCCTGCGACACCACGCAGTCATCCAATACGGACGGGGGGGCGGACAATAGTGCGGATGACAGTTCGGGCGGTGGATCTGCCTGCGAAAACGATGCTGAGTGCGAAAGCGAGGGCCAACCCTACTGTGGTGCGGCAGCCGGCTGCGTTGCCTGCGTGATCAACGCCCATTGTTCCGAAGGCGAACAATGCAGTGATGGCGAGTGTGAGACGGGGACCCTATGTACTGGCTCCAGTGAATGTACCAAGGCGAACGAACCCGTCTGCGACTACGCCACGGGAACTTGCGTCGGCTGTGTGATTTCCCTCGATTGCGGTGAGTCCAGTATCTGCAGTGAGGGCAAGTGCGAGGCGGTCACGACTTGCGTCAATTCGCTCGACTGCCCCACTGACGCTATTTGTAACCGCGAAGCCGGCTACTGCGTTGAGTGCCTGGGTGACTCAGATTGTGATGAAGCGAATACCTGTGTGGATCAAGCGTGCATTCCGCGTTGCGACACGGACAAAGAGTGCAGCTCATCCGATCGCCTTTGCAACACAGAGGTGGGGTATTGCGTAGAATGCGTCGAGCACGTCGATTGTCCTGACAGTTACTACTGTAGCGAGGGAAGCTGCGTTGCTGACGAATGTGTAGCCGGCGCTGGTACCTGCCTCGAAGGAGTCGACGCACTTTCGCTCTGCGATAGCTACGGCGCGTCAGTTGAGATCGTCAATTGCCCTCCTAGCTCCGCCTGCATTGACAATGGGGCTGGTGCCTTCTGCAGCGCGTGGGAGTGCATCCCCGGCGCCGCAACGTGTGACCCAACAGGAGCAACTCTGCGAAGCTGTGATGCCGACGGACAAGCTTACTCTCTCGTCACGGACTGCGCCCAGGCCGGCGGCGTCTGTGAGAACAACGCCTGTGTTGACGTGCAGTGCGCACCCGACTCGCGCTTTTGCTCAGAGAATCTGCTCGTACAATGCAGTAGCTCGGGCTCTCAGTTTACCTCGATCCAAACCTGTCCCCAGGGTACCTTTTGTGATGCAGAAGAAGGGGGCTGTTTTGCCCACCAGTGTGCGCCGGAGAGCGCCAGCTGCAACGGAAACATCGTGGAGTTCTGCGACTCGATTGGCTCGGGCCTTCTTGATGCCACGGTGGACTGTTCCGAAAACGGAGAGAACTGCTTCGGAGGTGTGTGCCGAAGTATCGTATGCGAGTCAGACACCAACTACTGCAAGGGCGGCGACGCTTACAGTTGTACGGAAAATGGGACGAGCGAAGTCCTCAGCGACAATTGTACCGCCAGTGAGTATTGCGAGGCGGGTACCTGCATCCCCACCAGCTGTACACCTGCGACGCCCGCCTGCGCTGGCGAACTCACGGGCGTATGTAACGCCGAGGGCTCGGGAGTGGATACGAGCAGTGGCACGGACTGCGCGGCCGAAACGGACATGGCCTGCTACGGAGGAAACTGCCTTGACGTGATCTGCGAAGGGACTTCTTTCTGCGAAGAGCAAACGCGCCGTAGCTGTACGCTCAACGGTACCTCAAGTTCGCTCCTTTCAACCTGCACTGCCAGTCAGTTCTGCAGTGAGTCAGGTGGGGTCGCGACCTGCCAAAGTCAGCTCTGCACGCCTGACGCGCTCGCTTGTGATGGCAATCGCGCCACGACCTGCCTTCCGGACGGATCCGGGTATGCAGCCGGTGGTACGACTTGTACAGCCCAAGAGTTTTGCGTCGGAGGCTCCTGTCTTCCCGTGATTTGCATGGCCAACGCCTACTACTGCGAAAGCGGGAATGTCATGCGTTGCGGTAGCGACGGGACCACGACGACGCAGACGGACACCTGTTCAACCGGGGAGTATTGCCTCGAAGGCGCTTCGTCTTGCCAGCTCGATCAATGCACGGCAGGGCAACCAACCTGTGATGGAAATCAGGTAGCGACCTGCGCCGATGATGGTTCCGGACCATTGGATGATGGCGTTGCTTGCGGCGTAGACGAAGCCTGCGCGTCTGGAGCCTGCCTGCCCATCACTTGTGAGCCGGGTCTCCAGTATTGTGAGGAAAATTTTCGGAGAACCTGCAATGCAACCGGCACCGGCTACAGCTCGTCTGTGACTTGCAGCACCGCTACTTTCTGCGCAGAGTCATCACCCGGCGTGACCGCTTGTTTTCAGGACATCTGTGAGCCAGCGACCGCGACTTGCGACGGGGAGACTCTGGCCACTTGTGGGGATGACGGGGGCAGTTTTGTTGACCCCCTTGCGGACTGCAGTACCACAAGTCAGCTCTGCGATGGCACCACCTGTGTCGACAGCGTGGTCGAGACCGTGGGTGGGACGACCACGAATTCAACCAGCTACTGCTCGAACTACCGTGTCGGCAATCGCTATACCTTTACCACTCCTCGCACTCTCACCAATATTGAACACTATCTTGGGATCACCACAGGAACCATTCAGCTCACCTGGGTGATTTATGAGACCACCAGCGCTACTGGCTCGGGAACTTACAACAGCGTCTTTGAAAGGGTCACCACCGCCACTGGCACCGACTATCACAGTAGTGGCCCGATTTCCTTCGACGTAGAGCCTGGAAAGTTTTACCTCATTGGTGTTCGTCCTGCCGGCGCCTGTTCTGTGTACTACAGCAGCGCGGGGAAGCAGTACCTCTCTTCAGGGTACACCGACGCCCGAGACTATGAGTCGGATGCGGGGGCCCTGACGACGACCTGGAGCTTCTCGACAGTTTCCAGTTCTTACGCCCAACGGCTCACTTTTGAGTGACGGAATCATTCTTCGCGAACTCAAGCAGAGTTTGCCCGTTCAGATTCTAAGCGGCCGCTCACTGAGCGGTCCGCGCCACCACCTGATTCTCTCGAAGCACAGCATCGCGTGCGGCGCGATCTTCACGCAGTCGTACCAGCTCTTCCCAGCCCAGCGGAGCTGGTCCCACCCGCCGTGAGCCAGCACCTGGCAAGAATTCAATGTAAGCTTCGTACTGGGTGAAGGCGGCTTCGAAGCTCAGGGTCTCATAGTCCCAGGTCGTGCCGCTGTAGAAGGTTTCCAGGTGATGATCTGACTCCCGCTCGAAGACAAGTCCGGCGTCGTCGTAGGCGTAAACATCCAGCCCAATGTTGTAGATGGTGCCGCTTGCTGTTGCTGTCCCTGCTACGGTCCAGTTTTCCGTGGCCATCGAAGTGCGCGTCGGTTCGTGTGGATGCCGTGGGTCAGTGCTGGGGATGCCAACGACAATGATCTGGATCTCGTCTACGCTTGCTGCATTCACATTCGCGTCGGCAAAGCCGTTGCTGTAGACGACGCCGACTTCACCCGGCGCGATGCAAGGGTTGCTGGAGTCACCGATGACTCCGTGGGCAGCGGCGTCCGCGTAGCCGTAGTGTTCCGCGACAATCACGCCTGCTCGCACAAAGTCGACTTCCGCCTGGGCGTAGCAGAGGGTGCTTGTCCCCTCGTTTGCTAGGACAGCGAACCACTGCTCATACCACTGGCTTGCCGAGGGCCGTGATAGGAGATTGCTTGAGATGACCGTGAGCCCCGCAGAGTTTTGGTTGAAGGGCTCAATCGATACCGTGGCGAGAGGCATATTGGACTTGAACCCACCTGCCTCTACACATTCATGGCCAGTTTCTGGCGGTACCGCGTCCACACAAGTCTGACCTTCGGCGCAGGTAGCCTCTGCGCAAGTTGTATTCGCCACGCACTCATGGCCTATGGAGGGCGCAATAGCGTCCCAACAAGTGGTGCCTTCAGGGCAGACCACCTCGGCGCAACTCATCTCTGTCTCACCGAGCTCGTCGGGATCAAGGCATTCATAGCCAGCGCCACCCGCAAGTTGAAAACAGACAAACCCCGCTCCGCACGAAGCCGCGGAGCAGCGCGTTGGATCGACTTCGGTTTCTACACATTCAAAGCCCGTCCCGGGCGCTGGTACGTCTGCGCAGATTGTGCCAGCTCCGCAGAGGGCACCAGCGCAACCATCCACTTCGACGCAGGTATGCCCTTCAGCGTCTGTATTCACTTTGCACTCGGTTCCTGCTTCGCAGGATACCCCCCTGCAACCGGCCGGCGTGGCTGGATTTGGCAGGTCGCAAGAATCGTCGTCGCACTCACCCGACGCACCTCCTAAACCACCGTCCAGGTCCTCCTCCTCCTTCTTTTTCTCTTCTTGTTCGGAAGCCGGGGGCACGGTTTCCGTGCACGCCCAGAGGGCACCAAGGGATAAACAAGTGGATAGGCTAAGGGCTCTGAAGGATTCTTGGCGAAGCGACATTGTGACGCAGCTTACCCGAATCTCCACCCGAAAGACCACCAACGAGCCTCAATTCCTAGAGAAAACCCGGAGTGGAGCGGGGGGCGAACTACGATGGACTATGAGGCGAAGACCAGGGACGCGCACAACCTTCTCCGGGTAACGATGAGGATGCCGCCTTCTGGGCGCGTGGCTACCAAGTTGTCGAAACTGGATACCTAGCGATCACCTCATCCTTGGTGATGACTGGTAGTCCTTCATCGAGAGCCTGGCAGACCAACATTTCGATCAAAGGGGTCGTGATGAATGCAGGGGAGGGTCGTGTATTTTCGAGAAAGAAGGCCTTCACCATCGGTAAAGGCCTTCCTCGCGTCAAAAGCGGCGCCTATTTTTTTGCGAGGTCGAAGCGGTCGAGGTTCATCACCTTGTTCCAGACGGCGATGAAGTCCTCTGCGAACTTCTCCTTGGCGTCGTCGGAGGCGTACACCTCTGCGATCGCGCGAAGCTGCGAGTTGGAACCGACGACAAGATCGACGGAAGTGCCCGTCCATTTGACCTTGCCCGTCTTTGTGTCCACTCCTTCATAGGTGTCACCAGCCCCCGCGGACTTCTTCCACTCGACGTTCATGTCGAGCAAGTTGACGAAGAAGTCGTTGCTGAGGGTTCCTGGTCGCTCCGTGAGGATCCCTAGTTTGGAGCCATCGTAGTTGGCGTCGAGAGAGCGCATTCCGCCCAGCAAGACTGTCATCTCGGGTGCCGTGAGCGTGAGGAGATCAGCTTTGTCCACCAAAAGTTCGGGTGCGCTGCGCTTGTTTCCCTCTCCTGAATAGTTCCGGAAGCCATCTGCGCTGGGCTGGAGAAGCTCGAACGAATCGACGTCCGTCATCTCCTGGCTGGCGTCAGTCCGACCGGGTGAGAACGGTACCTCGATTTTGAAGCCACCGCGCTTTGCCGCGTCCTCAACAGCGGCACACCCGGCGAGCACGATGAGATCCGCCAGAGAGATCTTTCTGCCGCCAGCCTTGGCGTTGAAATCCTTTTGGATCTTTTCCAATACCGGAAGGACTTTTGCTAGTTCTGCCGGCTGGTTGACTGCCCAGTCCTTTTGCGGGGCGAGGCGAAGGCGGCCGCCGTTGGCTCCACCGCGCATGTCTGTGTCGCGATAGGAGGACGCGGCAGCAAACGCGGTACGAATCAAGACAGGTGTTGTCAGCCCCGAGGCAAGGACCTGTCCCTTGAGTGAAGCGATGTCCTTGGCGTTCACCAGCGTGTAGTCAAGGGCCGGGACGGGATCTTGCTAAGTTTGGGCGGCCGGAACCTCCGAACCGATCAGGCGAGAGTAGGGCCCCATGTCCCGGTGCGTTAACTTGTACCAAGCCTTTGCGAAAGCAAGCTCGAACTCTTTGGGATTTTCAAAGAAGCGCTTGGAAATCGCTCCGTATGCAGGGTCCATTTTCAACGCGAGATCTGTCGTGAGCATCATCGGCTTGTGGGCCTTCTTAGGATCATGGGCGTCGGGGACGGTTGCAGCAACATCTCCCTTTGGCGTCCATTGCTGGGCACCGGCGGGGCTCTTGGTCAGTTCCCATTCATAGCTGTAGAGGTTGCTGAAGAAATCGTGGGACCACTTCACTGGCGTCATCGTCCAGGCGCCTTCT
>Ga0079224_100009415_pt1 | contig 13311 bp, 10 predicted proteins | sample Stecom2015_FD_80414 | JGI IMG/M metagenome (GOLD analysis project Ga0079224, IMG submission 80414) | Agricultural soil microbial communities from Utah to study Nitrogen management - Steer compost 2015 | ecosystem: Environmental > Terrestrial > Soil > Agricultural land | place: USA: Utah... | reverse complement strand
CGGCGCCCATCGCTCAGCTCGCGGTCGCGGCCGGTTCCAGTTCGGCGCGCAGGCGCACCACCAGGTCGAGCAGGCGCGGCAGCGCACGCCGGAACCGCTGGCGCGCGGCCTCGGCCTCGATCCCCAGGCGCTCCCCGATCGCCTCGAACGACAGGTCGTCCCACGTGCGCAGGAGCACGACGTTCCGGTCGTCGGGAGACAGGAAGTTGAGCGCCAGGCGGAGCCAGCGCTGGCGTTCGCGCTCCGCCGCGCTGCGGCTCGGGGTCGGCGCGCTCGCCGCCGGCAGCGCCGCGTGGCTCTCCGGCTGCTCGCGGTCGACCGCACGCCGCGCCGCGCGGTACCAGGCGAGCTGGTCCTTGAGGGTGTGGTCGACCATCCGCGCGACCAGGTTGCGGAAGTGGCGCGGGCTCTCGACCACGGCCGCCGGGCAGTGCTCCAGCACCTCGACCAGCACGCCCTGGACGTAGTCCTGTGTCTCCGCCTTGCTGCGCAGGACCTTGCCGAGCCGGGCCCGGACCAGCCGCTCGATCCACGGCACGCTGCGGGTCACGAGCGCGCGGAACGCCACGGTGTCGCCGTCCTGCCAGTGGCCGACGAGCCGGGCGGTGTCCGCATGGGGAACGGGGACGCGGGGCGGAGGCAGCGTGGTCGCCATCGTGCGCGCGCTGCAATGCCGGAGGAGGGTCTGAACTTCGAGCGAGCGCGAAGTCCTTGCGGGACCGGGCGGTCGCGGCGTCCTCGGGAAGGCCGGGCCGGTCGTTCGGGACGGCGCCCATCCGCCGCACCGGGAAATCCCGTGCTTCTGCTGTCCGCTCCGCGCGGCGCTGCCGCACCCGGTCCTCGAAGCCAATCCATTCCAAAGGACTTTCCATGACCTCGCACTCTTCCTGGCCGCGCCGCGGCGTCGCCATGCTCCTGCTCGCCGCCGCCCTCCCGGCCCAGTTCAACGCCGAGGCGATGTCGATCACGATCGACCGGCAGTCGGTCCGCCCGTACCAGCAGGTGACCTTCACCGCGAAGTTCCGCAGCACCTCCGGACTCGCGCGCAACGTCCGCTGGGGCGTGTTCGTGTCGCCGGACAACCGCATCACGCAAGGCGACGCGCTGGTCGCCTCGGGCGCCACGGACCTGCTCACGCCGTTCGTCACCAAGACCGTCACCGGCACCTTCGATGTCCCACCGAGCTGGATTCCCGGCCAGCAGTACGTGGGTCTGTTCGTCGACTATGAGAACAACATCCGCGAGACCAACGAGGGGGACAACACGAAGGCGATCCCGTTCACGATCGAAGCGTTCCCCGACCTCGTCGCCGAGCAGCTGAGCGTGAGCGGCGACATCGCGGGGGAAACGATCCAGGTCGACTTCCAGGTCCGCAACCTCGGCAACCAGATCTCCGGACATCCCGGCTTCCCGCCGCGCGTCGGCGTGTTCCTCGGCACGTCGACCACACACGCCAACGCCGACTTCTACCTCGGGGCCTTCGACGTGCTCCTGCAGCCCGGCGACCGGCGCTCCTTCCGGCTGACGAGCCGGATTCCCGCCGCGATCGACGGCCAGTACCAGGTGCACGTGGTCGCCGACTACCAGCAGCGGCTCACCGAGCTGAACGAGTCGAACAACCACGTACGCAAGGGGCTGATCGTGCGCTCCGTGCTGCCCGGCAAGCGGCTCGTCGAGTGGCTGCCGCGCCTGCAGACCATGGCGTCGGCGCACGACTTCGCGTCGACCCTGGCCGATTCCGGCGGCGTCGCCGACCTTGCGGTCGTCGCGCCGCCCTTCGCGCACCGGCGCTACCTCTGCCTGTGGAGCACCACGCCGACGTTCGGGTTCGATGCCGCGACCGAGATCGGACTCGCCCTGGTGAACACCCAGATCATGCCGAACTGGTTCGGCACCCTCGACGCCCGCGGCATCGCGCGTGCATCCCTGCAACTGCCTCCGCTTCCGGGTGCGAGCGGGTTCTCGGTCTACACCCATGCCTTGCTGGAGTCGGCCGACGGCCGACTCGAGTTCGTGCCGACCTCTATCCGGCTCCAGCTGCGGTGAGCCGCGCCGCGCGCTCGCTGCCCGGTGCCTCCTGGCCCGGCGCGAGCGCGCGCTTGCTTCCCGGCCGTTCAGAATGCGACCGACTTGCGCAGGTGGTTGCGCGACGTCGCCGCCCGGCCGACGCGCTGGATCGCGAGCGCGAACGCCGCCGTGCGCATGTCGACCTTCCGCTCGCGCGCGAGGTCGCGCACCGCGGCGTACGCCCGGCGCATCGTGCGGCCGAGTTCCTCGTGCACGCGCTCCAGGTCCCAGCGGAACGCCTGGATGTTCTGCACCCACTCGAAGTAGCTGACCGTCACCCCGCCGGCGTTGGCGAGGATGTCCGGCACGACTCTCACGCCGCGCTCGCGCAGGATCCGATCGGCGTCCGGCGTGGTCGGCGCGTTCGCGCCCTCGACCACGAGCCCGGCGCGCACGTCCTTCGCGTTGTCCGCGGTGAGCACGTCCTCCACCGCGGCGGGCACGAGCACGTCCGCGTCCCAGGTGAGCACCGCGTTGCGGTCGATGCGCTCCGCGTCGGGGAAGCCGTCGACCGTGCGGTGTTCCGCGACCCACCGCGCCAGCGCGCCGACGTCGAGCCCCTCGCGCCGCGCGACGCCGCCGGCGTGGTCGCCGACCGCGACGATCTTCGCCCCCATCGCGGCCAGCTCGCGCGCCGCCGCGCTGCCCACGTTGCCGAAACCCTGCAGCGCCACGGTCACGCCGGCGGTGGTGCGGCCTTCGTCCTGCAGCGCCTCCGCGACGCAGATCGCGAGCCCGCGCCCGGTGGCGTCCTGCCGCCCCGGCGAGCCGAACAGGTCGAGCGGCTTGCCGGTCACGACCGCCGGCGAGAAGCCGTGGTACTTGGAGTACTCGTCCATGATCCACCCCATGACCCGCGCGTCGGTGTTCAGGTCGGGCGCGGGGATGTCGAGCATCGGCCCGAGGATCTCCTTCGTCTGCTGGACGTACGCGCGCGTCAGGCGGTCGAGTTCGCTCAGACTGAGCTTCGCGGGATCGCAGTCGATCCCGCCCTTCGCGCCGCCGAACGGCAGGTCGACGACCGCGGTCTTCCAGGTCATCAGGTTGGCGAGCGCGGACGCGTGGTCCTCGTCCACCGACGGGTGGTAGCGCAGCCCGCCCTTCATCGGCCCGCGGCGGTCATTGTGCTGCACGCGGTAGCCGACGTGGTGCAGGAGGCTGCCGTCGTCGGCCTCCACGACCAGCTCGACCTTCACCGTGCGGAGCGGCGTCAGCAGGATGTTGCGGACCTTGGCGTCGAGGCCGAGGAGGTCGGCCGCGGCGTGGAAGTAGCGGTGGCTGGCGGAGAGCATGGGCGGATCTTCGCCGATGCGGGGCGCGCAAGGTCGCGAAGCGCGGCATTCCGAAGAGGTCCCGCGCCGGGAGCGCGGTCCGCGCCACCGTGGCTCCGCGTCGATGCGCCGATGGCGCGCATGCGCAGCCGCTGCGGCCTGAGATGCGGTGCGCCCGCACCGTCTCGCCATGACGAGCCGGGACACGGCAACGAGCAGGTGCTCGGCTTCGGACCGCCGACAGTAGCGACGGCCGGCCGCATCCGAAGCGAGCAGCGCCGGCGCCTCCTCGCGCGTCGAGCGCGGGAGCCGACGACATCCCCCGCCGTCGTCGACCGCCGGGGTCGCAGCGCCGCGTGCACATTCAGGGGCGCGCGGCGGACGGGTTCGGCGGGTGGGTGCCTGCCGGCTTCGCCGCCCTCACGGCAGCGCCGGCATCAGCTTCGCGCGCATCTGCTCGTAGTCCGCCACCGCGGCCGCGATGACCTCGTGCGCGTGCTGGCGCCCGTACGGCGTGATCGGCGCGGGCTGCTTGCCGGGTTCGAGCTTGTAGACCGAGAAGTAGTGCCGCAGGCGTTCGACGAGGTTGGCCGGCAGGTCGGCCAGTTCCTCGACCGCGCCCCACACCAGGTCGCTGGTGAGCACGGCGACGATCTTGTCATCCGCTTCGCCGCCGTCGAGCATCGACAGGCCGCCCACGACCTTGGCGCGCACCAGGATCTCGCGCGCCGCGATCGGCCGCTCGCTCAGGATGCAGATGTCGAGCGGATCGCCGTCGCCGGCGCGTGCGCCCTCGGTCAGGCGCGCGACACGCTCGCCGCAGAACGTGCGCGGCACGAAGCCGTACAGGCTCGGCAGCTGGGCGCTCGTGCGCTGCGGGCGGTCGACGCGCAGGTAGCCGCTCTCCTTGTCGATCTCGTACTTCACGAGGTCGAACGGGCTGATCTCGACGTAGGCGTCGACGACCGCGGGGACGTCGGGGCCGGGGCTGAGGCCGTGCCAGGGGTGCGGGCGCCAGGGGTTGAAGTAGGAGGAGCGGAGAGGGGCAGAAGTCATGAGGAAGACGGCGAAGCCGCGACGGGAAGGTGTACGCGCGCGTGCGGCGGGGTCACGAACGAAGGCGCGCGCCACGTGTTTCGCGCGGCGCGCCGGGTGGCGGCCGTCAGGCAGCCCTACCGCGCCGCTCACACGCGAACACCGCGCGCCCGTCCCTTCGCGTCACACGACGTGTGCCGCTGCCCGGGAACGGACTGCCGAGCGAATGCGGCGGGTCCCTGAGCGGGCCGCCGCGAGGCGGACCCCGAAGTCGGGCGCGGCCACAGTGGGCACGTCGGGAGCGCACGCTCGGTTGCGCCAGCCTCGCGCGGTGCACGCGTCCCGAATCCAGCGCTCCTTCGCCCGCGCGCCGCGCTGTACCGCGGCGCGGCAGCGTCGACTGTGCGCGACGAGGTCGTTGCCGATACCGGCGGCACCCGCAGCGCGGGAATCGAAGCCGCGGCGCACGGCGCCGCCGCGCGCCGTCTACGGCCGGATGACGCAGTTCGCGCCGTTGGTGAAGAGCGGACCGCGGCCCGGCTCGACCACCACACCCTGCCAGGCGAGGTGCACGCCGACGAGCCACGGGTCGCTCGGGATGCCGAGCGTGACGACATCGGGTGCCGTCGCCACCGTGCGCGCGGGAAGCACTGCCGCCGGCGGCACCAGCACCTCGCCGAGGAAGCCGGGGACCGGCAGGCGCGGCACGAAGGTCCCGCCGATCCAACCCACCCACACCGCTCCCGCCTGCGCGTCGCACGCGAAGTCGATCGTGCCGCCGAGCGGAAACTCGTTGCGCGTCGCCTGCGGGTAGCTGGTCAAGAAGATGGTCGGCGCCCCCTGGACGTGGAGCTGGACCTGCAGCGGCGCGGCGGCTGCTGCCGTCGCCGTGGACGCGCTGGCTGCGCCCGAGCCCACGGCGCCGACCGTGAATCGCGAAAGGGGAAGCTCGGTGCGCGGCGGCGCGCCGGCGGTCGCCATCGCGGCGACGCCGAACGCGATCGGCACGCACTCCTTGCGGATCTCGAGCACGAGGCTGCTGCGGCCGTCGTAGGCGAACGGCACGTCGAACGGGACGCGCGTCCACGCGTGCAGCCGGTAGTTCACCGCGTGGTTCGTCCGGTCGATCACGGCGACCGGCGCGATGAGGTTCGCCGCGAAGTCCGTCCCGAGCGCACTCGCAGACGTGTGGCCGAGCGTGACGCGCAGCGTGCGGTAGGTCAGCGGCCCGCCGAACGTCTCCGAAATCACCGAGAAGCCGACGATCGTCACCGGGGTCGTCGGCAGGTGCGTGTGCGGGATCAGCGCCTGCCACCGGCCTTCCTCGACCGTCTGGATCGCGGGATGGGAACCGAGCGGGGCCGCGTCGCTCGTCGGGTACGACCACGTGTCCTGCGGGTAGGCGATGAGGCGGTCCTGCCCGGCAGCAGCCGTGATCAGGCACAGCGCCGGCGACAGGGAGGAGACGCGGACTCGCATCGCGGGACGGAACGGGAGGTCGCGAACCGGACGCGACCACGATAGCGAGCGGCGGCGCGGTGGCGAACCGACCGTGCGATCGGCTGGCTCGGATCCGGTGTGCGCGGACAACGGTGCCGCACGAACGCGCGCGAGCAGATGGAGCAGCGCGCCTGGCCGAACGCCATCGAGCCCGGGCGGCGCCGACTGCGTTCCGAGCCTCGCAAGCGGATCGCAAGCCTGCCTCGAGGTGTCGAGGCCCGCACCGCTTCGTCGTGCCGGACGCCGCAGGGCGCGGCCGGAACGCGAGCGCTCGCTCGCAGCCATGTTGCGGAGCGCGTCGCGGCCGGACGAACCGGCGATCTCGTTGCCGGGGCCCGCAACGCACCGCGGCGCCCGTCACCCCGCCCGACCGTGCCGGCCCCGCAAGCCACCTCCCGACCGGCTGCCCGCACCGCACGGCGATCGCCCGCCGCCCGACGCCGCCGCCCATTCGCCCGCGCCATGATTTCCCGCGGCCGCGCAACGCTCGCGGCCGCTCGGGTCCACCCCCTTCGATGCTGTTCCGTACCGCCGATCAGGCCTTCGCCGTGTTCCAGCGCACCGGCGAGCCGCGCGCGCTCGCGCGCGTGTTCGACCGCACCGCGCCGGAGCTGCTCCGGCTCGCGCGACACCTCGCCTCCGGCGAGGCGGCGGCCGAGGACCTGGTGCAGGCGACGTTCGTCACCGCGATCGAGGCGGCGAAGACGCACCGCACGGGCGAACCCGTGATGCCGTGGCTCGCCGGGATCCTCGCGAACCACGCGCGTGCCGCGCGGCGCAAGGAGCGCCGCGCGCTCGATGCGGCGCGGGCGGCGCGCGACGACACCACCGACCCGGTGTACGAGACCGCGCGGCGCGAGCTGCACGGCCGGCTCGGCGAAGCCATCGACGCGCTACCCGAACCCTACCGCCCGGTCCTGCGCCTGCTGCTGGAGCAAGGGCTGACGCCGGCGGAGATCGCGCGCGCGCTCGAGCGCCCCCAGGGCACGGTGCGTGCCCAGGTGCACCGCGGGATCGAACTGCTGCGCGCCGCCCTGCCCGCAGCCCTGGGCGCGGGCGCCGCGCTCGCGGCGACGCCCGGAAGGGGGCTCGGCGCCGTGCGCGCCGAGGTGCTGGCACGGTGCGGAGCGCATGCCGGCGGCGCGGCCGCCGGAATCACGGTCCTCTCGACCCTCGCGCTCATGCACTGGAAATGGCTCGTGCCGGCGGCCGCCCTCGTCGCCGCGGCGTTCTCGTTCTCCGCCCTGCTCGGCGACTCACCTTCCGCGGACGTCGCCGGCACGCCACCCCCGGGCGCGACCCTCGTCGCGCGCGACGCGCCGGGGGAGACGGAGGCTTCGTCCACGGGCGCGGATGCAGTCGCCGGGCGCCGGCCGATTGCTGCCGCGCCGCGGGTCGCGGCGCCGCCCCCGACGGCCGCGGTGCGCGTGCGCGTGCTGCGCGCCGCCGACCGCACCCCGCTCGCCGACGTGCCCGTGCAGCTCGCGCCGCTCGCCCTGCTGCACGATCCCGAGGGCTGGAGCGAGCCGCGCCGCACCGACGACCACGGCGTCGCCAAGTTCACCGAGGTCGAACCGGGCGCGCTGCGCGCGCTCGTCGAGCACGCCGACGCGTCGGCGTTCGTCTCGGCCGCCGCGGACGAATGCGCCGACGTCGACATCCTCGTACCGGCCGGCATCACCGTCGAAGGCACTGTGCGCGACACCGTCGGCCATCCGGTGCCGGGCGCGACGATCCTCGTCCACGGCAACCGCACCGAGCCCGCCGCGCTCGCGACCAGCGACCGGCAGGGCCGCTACCGCGTCGCGCACATCGCCGACCGTGCCGCGCTGCAAGCGCGCGCCCCCGGCCACGCGCCGTCGCTCGGGCACCGCGTCGCGGGACGCGACGGCGCGACCGTCACGCTCGACCTCGTCCTGCAGGGGCGCGGCCGGCGGCTCGTCGGCCAGGTGCGTGCGCCGGACGGTTCGCCCGCGGCCTCGGTGCGCGTCGCCCTCGTGCCGCCGCACCGCCTGCCCGTGCCGTCGCAGGCGCCGTTCCCGTTCGCGGCGATCGTGCGCACGGACGCCGACGGCAGGTTCGCCACCGACGACGCGTCGAGCGGCGCGCTCACCGTGGTCGCGTTGCCGCCGCGCGGCAGCGACCTCGTGCCCGGCACCGCGACGGTCGCGGAGGGCAGCGAAGACGCGGCCGTCGCCCTCGCCCTCGGCCGCGGCGCCGCGGTGCACGGCGTCGTGCACGGCGTCGACCACGCGCGCGGTCAGGTGTACGTGCAGGCCTTCTGCGAGCACGCCGCGGCGGCGCTCGGCTACCTCGGCAACCTGCACGGCATGCGCACGGCGACCGTGGGCGCCGACGGTGCGTTCCGGGTGCGCGGGCTCGCGCCGGGAGCCGTGCAGCTCACCGTGATCCGGCAGCAGATGCTCGCGCGCGCGACGCTCACCCTGCGCGAGGGCGAGGACGTCGCGTGGAACCCGGATTGCGGCGGCGACGCGACGCTGGCGGTGGCGGTCGATCCGCCCGCGCCGCCGAAGGGCGTCGGGTTCGCGTGGCTCGTGAACCTGTACCGCCGCGGCGCGGACGGCAGCCTCGAGTACCGCAACTCCGCCGCGCCGGACGGCAAGGGCAGGATCGCGTTCACGGGCGTGGAGCCGGGTGTGAGCCACGACGTGGTCGTCCTGCTGCCGCGCGGCCGCGGCGCCTTCGACCACCTCGTCCTCGCCCATGTGCGCGACGTGCAGCCGCGCGCCGAACCGCACCGGATCGGGATCCCGCCGGAGGCGCTGCCTTCGAGCGGTCTGCGCGGCCGACTCACCGACGCACACGGCGCGCCGCACGCCAACCAGGAGCTGGTCGCGCGGGCGCAGGCGGGCGAAGTGATGGTGTCGCACGCGAGCACGGTGACCGGCGCCGACGGGAGCTTCGACTTCGGTTCGCTGCCGCCGGGAACGTGGACGCTCCTGCTCGGCAAGCCGCCGGACGCGACGGTGCTCGGCAACCACGACCTGACCGCCGCCCGGCCGCTCGACCTCGGCGACGTGGTCGTGCCTTGAATGGGGTCCGGCACGACGCGGCCGCGCGCGACGCGCGTGCACCGCTCCCGTCCGCCGTGCTCACGCCGGGTGCGCGCTTCGGGATCGTCGCCGGGACGTGCGGCTGGGCGTTCGCGCTCGCCGCGGTCGCAGCGGCGTGCGACGCACGGCTCTTCCTGCGGGTCGGCGTACCGGCGGCCGCCGGCTCGCTCGTCGCCGCGCGCGCGGTGCTCCGGCTCGTCGAGCGCCGCCTGCGCGCCGGGTTGGATGAACGCGCGCGGTTCAAGACCGTGTTCGGCCTCGCCCTCGTACTGGTCGCGGTGGTCGGCAGCGTGCTGACCGCGTGGATCCTGCCCGAGTTGCTGCGGAACGCGTGCGCACGCGCGATCCTGCGCGCCACCGGGTCGATCACCGACGTCCCGTGGCCGGTGCTCGCGGCGTGCGGCGTCGGCGGCGTCCTGCTGTGGATCGCGGGCCGGCGGCGCTGAGCGGCGCGGTGCACGCTCGTGCGCGAAGGATGGGTGCGCGCTTGCCGAGCCGGACAAGCAACCGGGCACGCGCGTCGCGCGCGACCGGACTGCGCCGTCGCGCTGCCGGGGCGCCCTGCCGGGGCGCGGGCGAGCCGCTACACGAAGAAGACGCGCGGCGCGAGCGGACCGGAGGCGAGCGCCTCCTCCCGACGCGCCCGGCGCGCCTCGTCGCCGCCGCGCGCCAGCTTCTCCGCCAGGGTCGGGTCGACCGGCATGAGCATGCGCAGCGCGTCGAGGAAGTTGCGTTCGACGCGCCAGTGCGGGTCGGCGTCGTATGCCTCGGCGAGCGCGAACACGAGGCTGCGGCGCACGTCCTCGCCGACCGCGAACGCCGCCTGGAAGAGCAGGAACAGCGCTTCGGAGCGACTCGCGGTGCGGTCGATGCGCGGCACGCTCTGCAGCGCGAGCTCCAGCATCGTCAGCGCGTCGTCGCGCAGTCCCCGCTCCAGCAGGGCACGGACGACCCACGCGGTCGAACCGGCCTGCTGATACGGGTCGGCGCAGTCCGCCGCCGCCTGCAAGGCGCGACGCGCGATCCGGATCACGTCGTGCTCCGGCGCGTACCGCGCCACCCACGCGAGCGCCTGCGCGCGGTACCAGGGGTCGTCGACCGCGGCCGCACGCGCTTCGGCCTTGGCGATGTCCGTGTGGACCAGCGCGATCGCGGCATCGCGCGCGCGGGCGGCAGCCTCGGTCATGGGCTCGGTACGAGGGCAACGGCTTCCCGGCAGATCACCAGGCACGATCGTGCGTGACGCGGGCAGCGCGTGCGCCGCGCACGTCCGCCCGGTCCGGGAACGGCCGCCGCGGCGCGCCGGGATGCGCCTCGACGTGCCACCGGGCGCGCCGGCACCACCCGGCGCGCCCGCGTACGCTCACTTGTCGGCCTTGTCGCCCGCGCCGCCCTTGCGGCGGTAGGTGACTTCCAGCTTCTGCGTCCCGTGCTCGCCGCTGAACTCCATCCGCGCCTCACGGGTGTCGGCATCCTTCCACGTGATGACCTCCTTCATGGTCATCGGCGTGCCCAGCGGGCAGAGGAAGGAGCCCTCCAGGGTGAGATTCTCGGCGCTGCTCTTGCCCGTGCTCTTGGACCACGTGGGCGACATCGAGTCGAACCAGTAGCTGACGTACTGCTTGTTCACCGGGTCGAAGCCGATCACGCAGTGACCTTCGAACGGCTGCCCCATCATCGTCCCGCGGAAGTCCGACCAGACGAAGCGGTGGTTGCAGACCGCGGTCACGCGCTCGCTGCCCTTCTCCTCGCTCGCCGGCTGGGTCGGATCGACCGCCATCTTCACCACCGCGTCCCACTCGCCCACCAGCTTCAGCAGCTCCTTCTGTTCCGCCGGAAGGTCGGCGGGGATCGCGTGCGCGCCGCGCGACGCCGAGGCGGCCGCGGTCTTCGCGCGCTTGCGGGTCATGGTCATCGTGATCGGCTCGCTGGCGCCGTGGGGCGTCATGCGCACGACCTCGACCATGGTGTCGGCGTCCTCGAGGGTGACTTCGCTCGTCATCGAGCCCATCTCCGACTTGCCGCTCCAGCTCCACGATTTCTTGCTCGCGTCGTAGCTGCCGTCGAGCTCGGCGGTCATGCCGTTCTCGCCGTCCAGGCAGAAGCTCGTGTACTTCTTCGCGAACGGGTCGTAGCCGACGAGCCACAGGCCCTGAACGACCTTGCCGTTCGAGACGCATTCGCTCGTCCACTTCAACCAAATGCCGTTGCAGAGCAGCTCACCGGTCTCGGTGACCTCGTACTCGGTCGGCTCCTCCATGCCCTGCTGGCCGGGCATGGCCGGCACGGTCATCTTGCAGTGCCAGGTGCCGACGTACTGGCTGAGCGCTTCGTGCGCCGCGTGCTTGGGGTCCGGCATCGTGTGCGTGACGCCTTCGTCCTGCGCGCGCACGAAGGGGGTCGCGGCGCACAGCAGCGCGATGAAAGGGGCATGACGGTTCATGAGGTCTCTGCTTTCTCCTGGCACCCCGCGGGGTGCGCGAATCGACGACCTGCGTCGTGAAGGGGCTCGTGCCCGTGGGCCGCGCGAGCAACCGGCAGGCGGCAGCCGCTCGTTCGGGAGGCGACGGCCCGACTTCTAGCCGGCCGGTCGTGCGCCGTCCATCGCGCTCCCCGGGTCAAATGTCCCGACCCCGCGGCTCCGGCGCAGCGGGGCCGTCGCTCACGCGGTCGGGCCGATGGCGAACTTCGCCAACGTCTCCTGGTAGCGGTGCTTGCCTGCCTCGACGACGCGCCGGATCTCCTGCGCGTTCTGTTCGCTCTCCTTGCGCAGCTCCGCGATCATCCGCATCGACTCGACCTGGTAGTCGGTGATCGCGCGCACGAGCTTCTCGACGCTCGCCGGATTGATCGTCGAGCCGTAGCCCGCCTTGAGCGCCTCGCGCTCGAGCTGCCGACCGAGGTCGGCGACGTCCTCGAGCCCGCGGTTGACGCCTTCCTTCAGCGCCTCGTGCGAACGGGTCGCCTCGTTGAGCCCGTGCTGGCTCGTGTACACCGCCCCGAGGATGGTGAACACGTGCTCGTTGGTGGTGAAGAACGTCACCGAGCGTCGATAGACCTGGTCCTTGACGTCGTGCGTCTGCTTGAGCTTGGTGATCAGCGTTTCGCCGACGTCGTAGCCGATCGCCAGGTTCTCGGCGATGTCCTTGAGGAGCTGGAAGGTGCGGTCCTCCTGCTGGAAGCGGTGGTTCGCCTCGTCCCGCGCGAGTTCCAGGCGCGAGCGCGTGGGCGCGTCACCCTGGTGCGCGCTCAGCGCCTCCTGCGCCCGGGCCAGCTCGGCCTTGGCCCGCTCCCACGCCTCGGTCTGCTTGGCGAGCAGCTCGCGCGCGACGACCTCGGCCTCCTTCAGCGCGAAGCGGAAGTCGATGTAGCCGTTCATGATCGCCTGCTCCTTCTCGAGCTGCTCCTTGGTGGCGCGCGCCACGTCGCGGTAGAGCGCGGCGATCTTCTCGAACCGGTCGCTCGGCGTGCCGCGCCGGAGCTGCATCCACAGGTTCGACATCCGCTCGCCGAAGCTGATCTTGCCGTCGTCGAGCTGCGCGATCAGCTTCTTGCTGTCGTCGCGGATCGAATCGAACATCTGCGTGATCGCGAGATAGCGGTTGCCGATGTCGATGTTCTCGACGTTGTCGCGCACGAGCTGGTTGAAGGTGCTCATGTGCTTGACCGTGCGCGCGATCGCCAGCACGCGCGCCTCGTCGACGTGCTTCACCTCGTCGAGCAGCTTGGTCAGCTCGTTCGGCAGCGGGTCCTTCGGCAGCACGCCAAACTTCTCGAGCACGGCGGTCGCCCGGTCGAGGTAGCGCTGCATCGGCGAACCGGACGGCGTGGCGGGAGACGGGACGGGGGAGCCGGAAGTGGTCATGGGCGCTGCACGAGGAAGGTCAGGGGCCCTGCTGAGAGCGTCGTCGACACTCCACGGGGGCGACACAAGCTAACGAAGCGGCCGATGCCGCAGAAGGCGCGCCGTGTTCACGCGGACCTGTGCGCGGCGCGCGGTTCTCCCCCCCGCACCTTGAAGCCCGCCGGGCGGTTCCGGTAGACCGCCGCCCATGCCCGCCGGTGCCGCGCCCGACACCCTGCCCGAGCTGCTCCGGATCATGGACGTGGCGACCGCGCTGCGGCAGGAGCGCGAGAAGGCGGCCGCGCACCTGGCGGTCGACGAGGTCCGCGCCAGTCTGCGTGCGCGCCTGCGCGCCACCGCCGACGCCATGGGTGACCCGGTCACCGACGCCGAGATCGAAGCGGCGATCGAGCGCTACTTCGCTCGCCTGCACGAGTACCACGACCCGCCGCCGAGCCTGCAGCACACGCTCGCCCACCTCTGGATCCGGCGCAACGCGATCGCCGCGGTCCTGGTCGTG
>Ga0079224_100009414_pt1 | contig 13311 bp, 13 predicted proteins | sample Stecom2015_FD_80414 | JGI IMG/M metagenome (GOLD analysis project Ga0079224, IMG submission 80414) | Agricultural soil microbial communities from Utah to study Nitrogen management - Steer compost 2015 | ecosystem: Environmental > Terrestrial > Soil > Agricultural land | place: USA: Utah... | reverse complement strand
GTGGTGTGAATCAATGTGATGGTTCTACCAAATCCCAAACGTTTAAAATTTATGAGCCTGTATCATATACGGTGCAAATAAAGGCTGAAAGAAATTATACGGCTTGTAAGTCTACCCGTTCAAATTTGTCATTGAGCTCTGTTAAGGGACAATTAAGCAATGGCGATGTAATCACTATAGCTCCAGAGTTCTACAGTAACTTTAAGTTGCAATGGTTTAAAGATCAGGAAGCTGTTTCTGATATCGCTCAGCTTGACATTGATTATGGCAAAAGTGGAACCTATACGCTTGAATTGAGCTATGATGGTAAAGTATATAATTCTAATACTGTTGAGATGGTCATGGGCTTGCCACCAATGGATTTAGTGGTTGAAAAAGAATTGTCTTGTGACTCTTCTATGGGAATTTTGAAGGTAAATTCATCTCTAGAAGGTGCTACATATAACTGGTATAATAACGGTTCTTTGATTGCAACCAATGATGTCAATAGCTTGTCAGTTACTAAGGAGGGAGAATATCAAGTAGAGGTCAGTTTTGGAGGATGTAGTTTAACTACGGCTTCAGTAGACCTTAACAGCAACACAGAAGAATTAATTGCAATTTATCCAGGAGGGATTGCTACATTAGGGCCTAATGGAGTTATTCAGGCTAATGCCACTGGTGCGAGTTCCTATAAATGGATCACTGATCAAGGAGAGGTGCTAAGTGAAGTGTCCACCTTGAATATTGATCAGCCGGGAGTGTATACGCTTATGGCTACAGTTGGTTCTTGTGTTGTCGAAAAAAACTTGACGGTTGATGCCAACCTTGTTGAAAAGATACCCAATGTTGTCAGCCCAAATAGCGACACTGTTAATGATAAATGGATACTCCCGCAAAAATTTATCAACGATCCAGAGACGGAAGTAGTCATTTGCGATGCCTATGGATCAACCATCTTAAAAACAACAACTTACGATAATAGCTGGCCGGACTCTACCTCCCAATTTACTTCTCAAACACCTGTTTTCTACTATTTTATTAACAAGAATGGCAAGAATGTAAAGAAAGGTTCCATTACTTTAGTAAATTAATTTGATTATATTAGCCACAATGATTGCACTACCCTTAGGTGATATCTAGGATGCGGAGCGTTCAGACATATTAAAATACGCAAGCGTTTTAATGATGCTCTGCTTATTTTGAACTTAAACCCAAATGAGTTCAGTTTATGAAAAAATACCTACTAAATGTGGCCATGCTATTGGTTAGCTATACCGCTATTTCTCAAATCGAAAATAAAAGCACCGTTGTGGATTGGCGTCAACATAACTTGACCCAATACAATAAATTTCTTGTTAATCCCACCTATAGTACCGTTAGAAATAACCATAAGGATGTAAGCTTCTGGAGTAGAATCCAATGGACTGGAGTAGAAAATTCACCGCAAACCTATATGCTCAGTTACTCTGGGAAAGCGGGTAAGAATTCAGGAGCAGGTTTGGGGTTATATCAACAGAGCTTAGGGCTTCTAGTTGACTCTGGACTCTTAGTTAATTATGCTTATAATGTCCAAATAGCAGAGAAGGTCTCTTTGGCTTTCGGGGTGAATACAACATTGTTTCGGCGTGGTCTTGATAAAAATACAGCAAATGCTGTAGATCCAGATCCAGCTGTTCTGGATAATAAGGATGATTTCTTACTTGTCTTTATGCCAGGATTGAATGTGTCGGTGAAGAACTTTGATTTTGGAGTCTATGCGGAGAATCTCTTTGATTACAACTTTAACGACTCTAATAGTTTGACAGATTTTTCCAATAAAATATTTTCAGGGCAATTGGGTTATACCAAAGAATTGGAATATGCCAATGGAATGTTTTTGGACGCTACATGGCGAACCATGGCTTATGGTAAATCATTACCCAATGAAGATTTTCAATATGGATTAAACACGATGATTGATTTACCTTATACGGGGTGGATGCAGGTTGGGTATAACAGTACATTTGGAATATCAGGTGGAGTCGGAGTGAAGGTTGGTGATGGCATAAGTATTGGGATTGTTTATGAGAATGGAACTTCAAAAACTAATAAAGCCTTTGGAAGTACTTGGGAAGCGATCGCTACCATTGAGCTAGGAGCTCGTGAAAGACGAAAGAATGTAATAGAAACCGACGGTAAAGCAACAGTATCCAGAAATGTCGATCAAGCTAATTATGTTTCATCAGAAGATATCAGCCGAAGTCGGGTGGATCATGTTAATGCAAGCGTAGCAGATGACTCTCAGGAAGCAATTGCTGTTTCCGAGTCAGAAGCGGAATCGGATCAAACTGATAAGTATGCAGTTTATGCCAAAGCACAAGATAATGTTTCTGAGGAAAAGGAGACTAATTCAGCGGCATTAGATCCTGAAGTTGGGGTAATAGAGGATCAAACTGATTCTTATGCGCAATATGGAGCAGAGCCTAATGTAAAAACTAATGCCGAAGGTATTGAAATGGAAGATGTGGATCTGGCTGTAAAGGATTCAGGTCTGTCTGGTGAAGAGAAGACGGTTATTAAGGAGAACGTGAGTCCTGAAGACATGGTAAATAGAGATCATACCAGCACTTATACACAGTATAGGGTAGAGGAAGCTGAAATCCAAGCCAAGGATGCTCACATCAAAGCCACTAATCTGGATGTAAAGGATGCAAAAGTAACTTCAGAAAATCAAATAGTAAAACAAACAAAAGAGAAACTAGATCTCGATGCTGATAAACCGCAGGAGATTAGTGCAAAAGAAATGCTTGAAATCGAGGCCGCCTATCAAGAGTTTTTGAAAAAGAGCGATGCTATAGCTGCGGGTTACTCACCAAGAGTAATTGATAGTACTGCTGTTACGGCTGAGATTTTTGGAAGCGAGAGTAGTTATAAAACCTTAAAAGATGTTCACGGTGTCGATAAAGGCTTTTATTTAGTGTTAAATGTGTTTTCGGTAAAACACTACTTTGAAAATTTTATAGCTGACCTTGAGCAGCGAGGCTTTGAACCAAAATTCTTTATAAATCCTGAGAATAATTATTACTATGTGTATTTGCAAAAATCCGATCGCTATATCACTATTAAAAACCTTCAACGCAACAATATAAATAATACGTATTTTGAAGATAAATGGGTGTTGTGGGTGAGATAAAGTTATGCAATAAATTTTATAGTCCCCTAAGTAGATGGCATTCTTAAATTATGTAACCATCCGAAATCCAAATTCTGAAAAACGGATGGTAATAGTGCCAGCGAATTGCTCGACTATATAAAACTTCATGTTGAAAGGTTTGTGAATTCCCATTAATGCCTGATAGCATTAGACTGATCGTATGATTTGTTCTAACGGTAAACGGGATTTAGGGTTTTTAGAAGGTTGGTTGGTGTCTTCCGGGTTTCTGTAACCTATAGCAACAGCGAATAATGATTTGTAACCGTCTAGTTTAAGTATGCTGTCATAAGCTTCGTTTTGGATACCTTCCATTGGCGTACTGTCGATTCCAAAACTAGCGCAGGCCGAAAGGAAAAACCCTAACGAAAGATAAACTTGATGTTTAAGCCATGCTCTTACTTCAGATTGTGGTAAAGGTTTTAGGAAGCTGTTGTAATAACCTAAATTCCCCTCTGGTAAAGTTTGGTTGATCCGTTGTTCGAATTTGTCGATATCGTCAACCACACTGAATACAACTAAATGGCTTGCTTCATTAATCTTCTGTTGGTTAAAGTAGGATGCTTTCGCCAATTCACGTTTTACTTTTTCATCAGAAACAAAAATAAATTTCCATGGCTGGCTGTTGATGGATGATGGACTTAATTGTAAGATTTCTTTAAGTTGATTGATCTTCACCTCGGGAATCTTTTTCGTCTCAATGTACTGTTTAGCAGTATATCTACTGTTTACTAATTCTGAAAAATTCATTGTTTTAAAGTTTGAAATTTATACTATACTTTTTATTGTTGCAAAAATATATATAGTTTATTACCTTTGCAATAACGGTCAAAAATGATAGTAACAGATGTATTGTATAGATAACGAAGAATACCCATGTAGTACCAGTCTGACAATGAAGTATATTGGTAATAAGTGGAAGGCGGTAATTTTGATTCATTTAATTGAAAAAAAACGATATAATGAGCTGCGGAAGGAACTTCCAGTGGTAACAGAACGAACTATAAGCCTTCAATTGAAGGAATTACAGAAGGATGGTTTGATTAAACGCACAGTTTATACCAGTAAACCTCCATTGAAAGTCGAGTATGAACTAACCGCTTTTGGACAGACACTTATACCCCTACTTAAGGCGATCGCGGAATGGGGTAAAGAAACAGCCGAAAAAAATAATCGTATTCAGATTGTAGCTTAGAATTAATTTAATTCACATTAATTGTACTAGTTGACAAGATAAACGATTTTAAGGTGTACACTACCACACGCTCTATCATCTCAAATACACCTATTTTACTCTTTTGCCATTTTCTTTTTATTCTTATAATTCTTGTATTCTACGAGAACTAGTTAAGTCCTCTTATGGAAAAGAGTCCATTCTATAATTCCAAAAAAATAACACTTGAACCATATTGCCAAATTATTGGTCTGATTCACAAATAGCTTCCTCTTCGTATATCGCAATTTTGCTTTGTCAATAGTGACAATATAATTTTAAAAAAGTTATAACATGAAAAGAACAGCAAAAGCACACTGGGTTGGAACCATTAAAGAAGGTAAAGGTGATTTAACTACGCAAAGTGAACTATTAAATCAGGCCAATTATAGTTTTAAAACCCGATTTACTGGAGAAGAAAAAGGTACGAATCCAGAAGAATTATTAGCTGCCGCTCATGCCGGATGTTTTACTATGGCTGTTAGCCATGCCTTAACTGAAAAAGGGTTGAATCCTACTTCTTTGGATACTGTAGCAACTGTTTTAATGGAGAATTTGACCATTGCATCAGTTGACCTATCTATAAGTGGAATCATAGGGGGTATCAGTGAAGAAGCGTTTGAAGATATTACGACAACGGCAGGAAAGAACTGTTTGATTTCTAAAATATTAAATATCCCTGTTCGTATAAAGGCTCATCTCTTATAGTAAAACTTGGTATAACTAAAACTTTAAAAATCATGGAATTATCTCATTTAGGTGTTTTTCATACAATAGTGGGTGTAGGGGCTATTATTGCAGCTGGTGTTTCATATGTAAAAAAGGGTAAAATAGACTTGGCAGAGCTCAGTGGAAAGATCTATTTTTACGGAACTATGGTTACCTCCCTAACTGCATTGGGTTTGTCCACGGTAAAAGGTATAAATCCTGGACATATTTTGGCGTGGTTAATTGTGGTATTAATTTCGGTCTCGTATTTTCTTCATGTAAAGAAATCAGTTAATAAGCGAGCTCGATTTTTTGAAAATTTCTTTCTCACTTTTAGTCTTTTCTTGTCATTCATTCCAACTGTTAACGAAACCCTGACTCGGCTCCCGGTCGGACATCCTTTGGCGAGTGGACCGACAGATCCACTAATTGGCAAAGTGCTCCTTCTTATTTTTATTTTGTTTATAGTTGGTTCTGTTTTGCAGTTCAGGAATCAGAGAAGGGTAAATCGGTTGAATCTTTAATTTGCTTTGGGAAATTAGGTGTTGTAAAATATAACGTTATGCGGCAAATTCGATATATTTATTTTTTTTAGATAAAAATTCGAAATAATATTTGGATTACAGTTTTTTATTGAGTTAAATTTGTAGTGTTAAATAAAACGACATGAAATTTTTTAATGTACATCATCATCATTTTTACACTGGCACTCAGGCGAGGTAAAGATGTTATGTATATTATCCAACATATGTTAACCCGTTTGAGTCAAATCAAGCGGGTTTTTTTTTATGGAATAACCAATACTAATTTTCGAAGGTTTTAAAAACTATGGAAGAAAGAAAAATTAAAATAGCGATTCAGAAATCAGGTAGACTCAATGTGGATTCATTAAAGATACTCAAGGATTGTGGAATTTCAATTGACAATGGAAGAGATCAGCTAAAGGCATTGGCTAGAAACTTTCCCCTGGAGGTGTTATATTTGAGAAATGGTGATATACCACAATACTTAAGAGATGGTGTTGTAGATCTAGCCATTGTGGGTGAAAATCTCCTTTTTGAAAAGGGAGCCGACTTGCAGGTGATTGAAAAGCTTGGCTTTTCCAAGTGTAAGGTGTCCTTGGCAATTCCAAAAGGACAAACTTTTAATTCCATTAAAGATTTAGAAGGGAAAAGAATTGCAACTTCATATCCGAATACAGTGAAAGAATTTCTGCAACGTGAGAATATTCAGGCAGACTTACATATTATTAACGGTTCTGTTGAGATTGCCCCTAACATAGGTCTAGCTGATGCTATTGTAGATATCGTTTCCAGTGGAAGTACTTTGTTCAAGAACAATCTTAAGGAAGTAACCACACTGATGCGCAGCGAGGCTGTTTTAGTAGCGTCTCCAACGCTGTCACCGGAGATTGAATCGGTAGTTGAAAAATTAAGATTTAGAATTCAGTCTGTTTTAAATGCAAGAGAATCGAAGTATGTGCTTCTCAATGCTCCAAATGACAAGATTGAAGATATTATAGCGCTTTTACCTGGTATGCGTAGCCCTACAGTTTTACCCTTGGCACAAGAAGGTTGGAGTTCCATACACACAGTTATTCATAAAGACCGTTTCTGGGAAGTCATTGATGAGTTACGAGCTATCGGGGCTGAAGGAATCCTTGTAAGTCCAATTGAAAAATTGGTAGTTTAATAAAAAAAGAATTTACAACTATGCAGAAGATATCCAATCCAGATAAAACAAGTTGGGATGACATACTTAAAAGACCAACAGTACAAATAGATGACATTGAAAGTACTGTAAGTGAAGTTTTTAATGAAGTACGTAGTAAAGGGGATGCGGCTCTAGATAAATATACCAGTCTTTTTGATGGGGTACAACTAAAAAACATTCGGGTAACAGAAAAAGAGATTCAACAAGCCAAAACTCTGGTAAGCCAGTCTCTTAAAGAAGCTATAAATGTTGCAAAGCATAACATTATTGCATTTCACAGCGCTCAAAAAACGGGAAGAATAGAAGTGGAGACCACTCCTGGGGTGAAATGTTGGCAAGAGAAAAGACCTATTGAAAAGGTTGGGCTGTACATTCCCGGAGGAACTGCACCCTTGTTTTCAACCATACTAATGTTAGCCGTTCCAGCTCAACTTGCAGGCTGTGATGAGGTTATACTATGCTCACCACCAGATAAACAAGGCAATATTAATCCGGCTATATTATATACGGCTGCAATATGTGGTGTTAAGAATATTTTTAAGGTTGGAGGAATTCAGGCTATCTCAGCAATGACTTTTGGGACAGAGTCTATTCCGGCTGTATATAAAATATTTGGGCCTGGAAATCAATTTGTCACAGTAGCCAAGCAGTATGCTACTCGATATAATGTGGCTATTGATATGCCAGCAGGTCCATCAGAATTGCTTATAGTTGCAGATCAGAGTTCAAACCCTGCATATATCGCCTCAGATCTACTCTCACAGGCAGAGCATGGTGTGGATAGTCAAGTAATCTTGGTAAGTACTGATTCGGATACTATTGATAGAGTGCAAGACGAGTTGGAAAAACAACTTGAAGATCTACCTAGAAAAGCCATTGCTGGCAAAGCTATTGAAAACTCCCGATTCATATTTTTTGATACCGAAGAACGAGCATTAGAATTTATAAACGCGTACGGCCCCGAGCATTTCATTATTACAAGCTCTAATGAGCAATTCTACAGTGAAGGCATACGTAATGCAGGATCAGTATTTATTGGCAAATACACTCCGGAGTCTGCAGGGGATTATGCCTCTGGAACAAATCATACCTTACCTACAAATGGTTATGCGAAACAGTATAGTGGAGTAAATCTAGATAGTTTTTTAAAAAGTATCACTTTTCAAAACATATCTAAGGTAGGTATTAAGAATATTGGGAGTGCTATAGAGCTAATGGCAGAAGCAGAAGGGCTTTTTGCGCATAAAAATGCTGTGAGTATTCGATTAAAGGATTTAAATTAACCTAGAGGGTGAGTGTAATTATGACAAAACCTATGGCAACAAACTTTAAATTAGAAGAGCTTGTACGCGAGAATGTGCTAAAGCTAATACCATATTCATCTGCAAGGGATGAGTTTACAGGATTTAAAAACCCGATGATCTTTTTGGACGCCAATGAGAATCCATTTGAAAATGGTGTGAATCGTTATCCAGATCCTCAACAACGTACTGTCAAGGCCGTTTTAGCCGCACAAAAAGGGGTTCTTGAGTCACAAATATTACTAGGGAATGGGAGTGATGAGGTTTTAGATTTAATCTATAGAGTGTTTTGTGAGCCTAAAAAAGATAACATCATTACATTACCGCCTACCTATGGAATGTATAAGGTACTAGCTGGGATCAACGACGTCGAAAATAGAGAGGTGTTGTTAAGTGCAGATTTCGAATTGGATACCAATGCAATTTTAAAGCAGATTGATTTCCGTACGAAATTGATTTTTATATGTAGCCCAAACAATCCAACGGGTAATATCTTCAAAAGAGGATCCATTGAAATCTTACTGAAATCTTTTAATGGTATGGTTGTAATTGATGAAGCATATATTGATTTTTCATCTGAACCAAGTTGGATAAACCTATTGGAGGAATTTCCAAATTTAATCGTAACACAGACGCTTTCTAAAGCTTATGGGATGGCTGGAATTCGGTTAGGAATTTGTTATGCAAGTCAACAAGTTATAGAGATCATTAATAAAGTAAAGCCTCCGTATAATGTCAACGAACTCACGCAGTCAAAAGCATTGGAGCGCCTTGATAAAATAGAAGATATTAACAATGAAATTGCTTCTATTTTAGAATCTAAGGCAAGTTTACTTCAAGAGTTAGTTCATGTAGATTGGGTTGAAAAAACTTATGATAGTGAAGCGAATTTCTTGTTGTTAAAAGTAGATGATGCAAAATTACGCTACCAACAATTGATCGAAAAAGGTATCGTAATTCGAGATAGAAGCACGCAACCTTTATGCGAGAATACATTAAGAATAACAATTGGAACTCAAAAAGAGAATGCGAAATTGATTGACGTTTTAAAAAATATTTAAATGAAAAAGAAAGTACTATTTATAGACAGGGATGGCACCCTAATTAAGGAGCCGGAGGATGAGCAAATCGATTCCTTTGATAAATTAGAATTCTATCCAAAAGCACTGCCATATATGGCAAAAATTGCCGAAGAATTGGATTTTGAGTTGGTGATGGTTACTAACCAAGATGGATTGGGAGGTCCAGGATTTTTAGAAGATGATTTCTGGCCTGTTCAGCAATTTATTATTAAAGCCTTTGCTAATGAGGGTGTTAGTTTTGAAAAGGTAATTATCGATAAAACATTTGCTAAAGACAATGCGCCTACACGTAAGCCCAATACAGGATTGTTGACACAATACTTTTCTCCAGTGTATGACCTTGAGAGTTCATTTGTTATTGGAGATCGGTTAACTGATGTTGAATTAGCAAAGAATCTAGGGGCAAAAGGAATTTATATCAATGATAACCGCTATCTAGGTGCCGATGAAATTTCAGTGAATCGAGGTGATTTAGACTCTTGTATTGCTCTGGAAACCAATGATTGGAAGCAAATATACCAGTTTTTGAAATTGAGCTCTAGGGTCGCAGAAATCACTCGAAAAACAAATGAAACCGATATTTATATAAAGGTTAACCTAGATGGAACAGGTAAGAGTGAAATTGACACTGGAATCGCATTTTTTGATCATATGTTGGATCAGATTGCTCGTCATGGCCAATTGGATCTTGTTATAAAGGTTGATGGTGATCTTGAAGTGGATGAGCATCATACTATTGAAGATACTGCGATTGCATTAGGAGAGGTGTTTCAAAAAGCATTAGGGGATAAGCTTGGAATGGAGCGTTATGGATTCTATTTACCAATGGATGATAGTTTAGCACAAGTCGCAATTGATTTTGGTGGCCGAAACTGGTTGGTTTGGGATGCGGAATTTAAACGAGAAATGATTGGAAAAATGCCTACTGAGATGTTTTATCACTTCTTCAAATCATTTTCGGATGGTGCAAAAGCTAATTTAAATATCAAGGCCACCGGAGATAATGAACATCACAAAATAGAGGCTATTTTCAAAGCGCTTGCTAAATCAATAAAAGCAGCAGTAAAGAGAGATGTTGAAAAAATGCTTTTGCCATCTACTAAAGGAATTGTTTAATATATGCACTATATTTATCTGAGTATATTATAGTTAACTAAATAAAATAGAATATATTCATATAGTAAAATGAACTAATTCCTTGTTATTTTATTCACTATTTGAAATCCTCGAAATATTATAAAAATGAACGTAAGTATTATAGACTACGGTGCAGGAAATATACAAAGTATAAAATTTGCCCTTGAACGCATGGGGGTTCATGCTATTTTAACCCATAATGTAGATGAGATTACTGGAGCGGATCGTGTAATATTTCCAGGTGTTGGTGAAGCGAGTAGCGCAATGAAAAAACTTCAGGATACTCGACTTGATCGATTAATACCTAACTTAAAGCAACCTGTTTTAGGAATTTGTTTAGGAATGCAACTTATGTGTAACGCCACCCAAGAAGGAAACACAAAAGGACTATCTATATTTGATGTTGATGTAGTCAAATTTAGTAATGCGGTAAAAGTTCCTCAAATTGGATGGAATCAAATTACAGATTTAAGGACAGACTTGTTTCATGGCATAGTGGAGAAGGAATATATGTATTTAGTACATAGTTTTTATGCCCCATTGTGTGCGAACACTATAGGCAAGACTAATTATGAGTTGAATTATTCCACCGCACTAAATAAAGACAATTTCTACGGTGTACAGTTTCACCCTGAAAAGAGTAGCCTGTCAGGACAAAGAGTTTTAAGTAATTTTCTAAAACTTTGATACCTAAATTGAATAGAATAAACAATAGACCTATAAAGCATAATATAACATGAGAATAATACCAGCAATTGATATTATAGAAGGAAAGTGTGTCCGCTTATCCAAAGGAGATTACAATTCCAAAAAGGTTTACAATGAAAATCCTTTAGAGGTTGCTAAATCCTTTGAAGACCATGGAATTGAATTTTTGCATTTGGTTGATCTGGACGGTGCTAAAAGCGAACACATTGTCAACTATAATATATTGGAGAGCATTGCAACTAAAACAAGTCTAAAGATCGATTTTGGTGGAGGATTAAAGACTGATCAGGATCTGAATATAGCCTTTGAAAGTGGAGCAAATCAGATCACTGGTGGTAGTATAGCGGTGAAAAACCCCGATGTTTTTCAGCAATGGATTCAACAATATGGAAGTGAGAAAATCATATTGGGAGCGGATGCGGATCAGGAAAAAATTGCTATCTCTGGGTGGCAAGAGGCCTCTGACCAGGACTTACTCCCTTTTATTGCCATGTATCAAGAGAAAGGAATACAATATGTAATTTGCACCGATATTAGTAAGGATGGGATGTTAGAGGGGCCCTCATTTGAATTGTATGAAAAAATCATTAAGCAATCCCCAGAAATTAATTTAATTGCATCTGGAGGAATTTCAACTTTTGATGAATTGCCAAAACTTGCTGAACTAGGTTGTGAAGGCACCATTATAGGCAAGGCCATTTACGAAAATAAAATTAGTCTAAAACAACTTGAAAATTATATAATAAAAGGATGTTAACTAAAAGAATTATACCCTGTTTAGATATCAAAAACGGCAGGACTGTAAAAGGTGTTAATTTTGTAGGATTGAGAGATGCTGGTGATCCCATTGCACTTGCAAAATTATACGCAGAGAATGGGGCGGATGAACTTGTGTTTTTGGATATATCAGCTACAGAAGAAGGTCGTAAAACATTGAAAGACTTGGTTTTAGGGGTGGCTAAAAATGTGAATATACCATTTACTGTTGGTGGAGGGATCTCCTCAGTTGAGGATGTGGATACACTACTCAAGTGCGGAGCAGATAAAGTATCAGTAAATTCTTCTGCGGTCAAAAACCCAGATTTAATCAATCAACTGTCTGCTAAATTTGGGAGCCAATGTGTCGTGGTTGCTATAGATGCTAAACAGATTCAAGGGCAATGGAAAGTACATCTTGTTGGAGGTAAAGTGCCTACAGAGCTCGATTTGTTTGAATGGGCGAAGGAGGTTGAAAAACGTGGTGCGGGTGAGATTCTTTTTACCTCAATGGATCACGATGGAACAAAGAATGGTTTTGCCAATGAAGCCTTAGCCAGGCTTTCTGAGGAATTAAATATTGCTGTTATTGCATCCGGAGGGGCTGGTAAAGCTGAAGATTTTGTTGATGCATTTAAAAAAGGAAAAGCTGATGCGGCATTAGCGGCTAGTGTTTTTCATTTTAAAGAAATAGAAATTATCCCATTAAAAGAATTACTAAGGGAGCAAGGAATTCCAGTGCGTTTAAAACAATAATTTACATGATGACAATGGATAAAATAGATTTTGACAAAAATAATGATGGGCTTGTACCTGCAATTATTCAGGATTATAAGACTAAGAATGTGTTGATGCTTGGGTATATGAACCAGGAAGCCTATCAGAAAACCACCACTACCAATCAGGTTACCTTTTTTAGCCGAACTAAAGAGCGATTATGGACCAAAGGAGAGGAAAGCGGAAATTTCTTAAACCTAGTTGAGATCAAACTAGATTGCGACAATGATACCTTATTGGTCTACGTAAATCCTGTAGGTCCTGTATGTCATAAAGGAACAGATAGCTGTTGGGGAGAAGTCAATGAGCAAAAGTTAGGGTTTCTGAGTGAGTTGGAGGCTATAATTACCAATAGGCTAAACAACAAAGAAGACCAGCAAAGTTATGTAGCTTCTTTATTTAGAAGTGGGATTAATAAAGTCGCTCAAAAAGTAGGAGAGGAGGCCGTTGAAACTGTTATTGAAGCACTGGATTCCAATGATGACCTATTCTTAAATGAAAGCGCTGATTTATTATTTCACTACCTGATATTACTACAAGCTAAAGGGTTTACACTTAAAGATATTATCGCAGTATTGGAAGGTAGACACTAGGATTTTTCATATATTTAGGTGGCAAACGGATTCACCTATGCATGGAAAATAAAAAAAGAAGTAACATAAGATCGGCAGTCAAACGTCCTCGTTCTAAGCATACTCTTGGGAATGCTCCTGGTACAATTAGGTATATGGGAAATCGCGATGG
>Ga0079224_100009413_pt1 | contig 13315 bp, 9 predicted proteins | sample Stecom2015_FD_80414 | JGI IMG/M metagenome (GOLD analysis project Ga0079224, IMG submission 80414) | Agricultural soil microbial communities from Utah to study Nitrogen management - Steer compost 2015 | ecosystem: Environmental > Terrestrial > Soil > Agricultural land | place: USA: Utah... | reverse complement strand
TCGACTGGCGGATCGTCTTGAAGTTCGTCAGCATGCCGCCGAGCCAGCGCTGGCTGACGTACGGCATGCCGCAGCGCTGCGCCTCCTCGGTGATCGCCTGGCGGGCGGCGCGCTTCGAGCCGACGAAGAGCACGACTCCGCCGTCCGCGACGAGCTTGCGGACGAACTCCGCGGCCTCCAGGAACAGGGGCAGCGTCTTCTCGAGGTTGATGATGTGGATCTTGTTACGTTCGCCGAAGATGTACGGGGCCATCTTCGGGTTCCAGAAGCGGGTCTGATGTCCGAAATGAACGCCCGCTTCCAGCATTCGACGCATCGTGACGTCGGCCATCGGAAGCTCCTTGTCTCGGGTTGAACCTCCACGCGCCCCCGCAGCGACCTTGCGCCCCTTCGGGCCAGGCACCCGGCTGACGGGTGTGCGGCGCGTGTGTGTCGTTGATTTGCCTGAAAGGCGCGCGCTTTATACCATAGCAGGCGCTGCGCAACAAACGCGCCGCGCGCCGATACACCCCACCCTACCCCATGACCATCACGGTAAAGACGCCTGAAGAACAGGACAAGATGCGTGTCGCCGGGCGGCTGGCGGCCGACGTGCTCGATATGATCGCCGAGCACGTGCGCCCGGGCGTCTCGACCGACGAGCTGAACCGCATCTGTCACGAGTACATCGTCGACGAGCTTGCCGCCGTGCCCGCGCCGCTCAATTACCGCGGCTTCCCGAAGTCGATCTGCACGTCCGTCAACCACGTCGTCTGCCACGGGATCCCGAGCGACAGGCGCCTCCGGAGCGGCGACATCCTGAACATCGACGTCACGGTGATCAAGGACGGCTTCCACGGCGACACGAGCCGGATGTTCCACGTCGGCCAGCCTACCGTGATCGGCGAGCGGCTGAGCCGGATCTGCCACGAGGCGATGTGGCGCGGCATCGAGGCCGTCCGCCCCGGAAACCGGATCGGGGACATCGGCCACGCGATCCAGAGCTTCGTCGAGCAGCACCGGTTCTCGGTGGTCCGCGAGTACTGCGGGCACGGCATCGGCCGGCAGTTCCACGAGGACCCGCAGGTGCTGCACTACGGCAAGCCGGGCACCGGCGTCGAGCTCGTGCCCGGCATGACGATCACCGTCGAGCCGATGATCAACGCCGGCCGGCGCGAGGTGAAGCTGCTCGCGGACGGCTGGACGGTCGTGACCAAGGATCACTCCCTGTCCGCGCAGTGGGAGCACACCGTGCTCGTGACCGAGGACGGCCATGAGGTGCTGACTCTCGGCGCGCAGGACCGCCGGAGCTGACGTGACCGCGCCGCTCGAGTCGACCGGCGGTTCGGTCTCGGCCGCGCCGCCGATCGACCGGGACGCGCTCGCGGCCGCCCTCGCCGGCCCCGACCCTGTCGCCGCGTTCAAGGGCGCGCTCGCCGCCGCCGACGAGTCGCTGAAGGCGCGGTTTCTCGCCAACGAGCCGATCGAGACGCTCGTGCGGGAGCGCGCGCGGATCGTCGACGACGTGATCATCGCGTCGTGGCGGCACTTCGCGCACCGGATCGCGGACGACACGGACCTCGTCGCGGTGGGCGGGTACGGGCGCGGCGAGCTGCACCCCGAATCCGACATCGACCTGCTCGTGCTGCTCGCCGACGCGTCCGACCGGGCCGACGAGCCGGTCAGCCGCTTCCTCACGTTCCTGTGGGACATCGGCCTCGAGGTCGGCCACAGCGTGCGCACGCTCGAGGAATGCGAGACGCAGGCGCGCGGCGACGTGACGATCCTGACGGCGCTCATGGAGACGCGGCTGCTCGACGGCCCGGGCTCGCTGTTCGGCGAGCTGCCCGCCCGGATCGGACCGGACCGGATGTGGGACTCCGCGGCGTTCTATCGGGCGAAGCTCGCGGAGCAGCAGGCGCGGCACCACCACTTCCACGATACCGCGTACAACCTCGAGCCGAACGTCAAGGGCAGCCCCGGGGGCCTGCGCGACATCCAGACGATCGGCTGGGTCGCGCGCCGTCACTTCGGCATCGACCGGCTCGACGAGCTCGTCGACCACGAGCTCCTGACGCAAGGTCAGCTCCGGATCCTGCTGAACGGCCAGGCGTTCCTGTGGCGGATCCGCTGGGGGCTGCACCTTTTGACCGGCCGCCGCGAGGACCGGCTGCTCTTCGACTACCAGATCAAGCTCGCCGCGATGCTCGGCTACGAGGACGCGAGCTTCACGCTCGCTGTCGAGCAGCTGATGCAGCGCTACTACCGCACCGTGATGGAGGTGTCACGCCTCAACGAGATGCTGCTGCAGCTCTTCGAGGAGGCGATCCTCCTCGACAAGGACGCGCCGGCGGTGCCGATCAACGCGCGCTTCCAGGAGCGGCACGGCTACATCGAGGTCGTCGACGAGAACGTGTTCGCGCGGGAGCCCTCGGCGCTGCTCGAGATCTTCCTGCTGCTCGAGCAGAACCTCGACCTGCGCGGGATCAGCGCGCGAACGATTGCGCTGATCAAGCAGCACCTGTGGCTGATCGACGAGGAGTTCCGCCAGAATCCGCGCCATCACCGGCTGTTCCTCGACATCCTGCGCGCGCCGCAGGGCGTCGCCCGCACGCTGAAGCGAATGAACACGTACGGGGTGCTCGGGCTCTACATCCCGGCGTTCGGCCGGGTGGTCGGCCGCATGCAGTACGACCTCTTCCACGCGTATACCGTCGACGCGCATACGCTCTTCGTCGTCGAGAACCTGCGGCGCTTCGCGCTCGAGCGCTTCAACCACGAGTTCCCGAACTGCAGCGCCGTGATGCAGCAGCTCGAGAAGCCGGAGATCGCGTATCTCGCGGGGCTCTTCCACGACATCGCGAAGGGCCGCGGCGGTGATCACTCCGAGCTCGGCGCGGTCGACGCGGAGGCCTTCTGCCTCGAGCACGGCATGAGCCGCTACGACGCGAGGCTCGTCGCGTGGCTCGTGCGCAATCACCTGCTGCTGTCGCTGACCGCGCAGAAGAAGGACCTGCACGACCTGCGCGTGATCGACGAGTTCGCGCGCGCGGTAGGCGACGAGACGCATCTCGATTATCTGTACGTTCTGACCGTCGCGGACGTGCGCGGCACGAACCCGAAGATCTGGAACTCGTGGAAGGACACGCTCTTCTGGGAGCTCTACCAGCTCACGAAGCGGGCGCTGCGCCGCGGGTTCTCGAACCCGATCGACAAGGAGGAGCTGATCCTCGAGACGCAGGCGCGCGCCGAGAACCTGCTGCACGAGCAGGGGCTCGAGCCCGCCCGCTGGCAGCACATCTGGGCGAGCTTCACGGAGGAATATTTCCTGCGGCACCGCCCGGAGGAGATTGCGTGGCATACCCGGGTGCTGACGGAGGCGCCGACGTCGACGTCGATCCTCGTCGACGTCGAGCAGGTCGGCGCGGACGGGCCGACGGTCGTGATGGTGTACGCGCCGAAGGCGCTCCACTCCTTCATGCGCTCGACGGCCGTGCTCGACGAGCTGGGCCTGACCATCGTCGATGCGCGCATCGTGCCGCTGACCGAGACGCAGAACCTCGACACGTACCGCGTGCTCGAGAGCGACGGCAGCCCGCTCGCGAGCCAGCGACGGCTCGCGGAGATCCGCTATCGGCTCCACAAGATCCTGTCGAGCCCCGACACGCCGCCGCTCAAGGTCAGCCGCCGCGCGCCCCGCCAGGTGCGCATGTTCTCGACGCCCGTGCAGGTCGCGATCGCGCAGGATCCGATCAACGAGCGCACCGTCGTCGAGCTCGTCGCCGGCGACCGGCCCGGCCTGCTGCTGCAGGTCGCGCGGGTCTTCGAGCAGGAAGGCGTCGCGCTGCAGAACGCGAAGATCGCGACGATCGGCGAGCGCGCCGAGGACGTCTTCTTCGTCACCGGCGAGGACGGCCGGCCGCTCGACGACGAGCGGTCGCTGCGGCTCGAGGCGCGCCTCAAGGAGGCGCTCTCCGAGCAAGAGCGACGCTGATCCCGCGTCTACTGCACGGCCGGCAGCGCCTGAAAAAGGTGTCAGACACCTTTTTCCGACACCTTTTTCCGGAAATCGGTGCCAGGCACCGGTTTTCGCGAGGAGGATACCCCGCGCTCCCCCGGAAAACGGTGCCGGCTCCGCGGAAAAAGGTGTCTGACACCTTTTTCGGGGGTGACAACGACCGCCCCGTTCAGCTCGCGGCGCATCCGAGCGATGCGCTAAAGTCACGCCTCCAGGACGGAGAGCGAGGTGAGCCATGAGTGATTTGAGCGCGGTGATCGAAGCCGGCTGGGAGCGGCGCGCGGAGCTCACGCCGCAGAGCGTCGACGCGGAGCTGCGCGACGCGGTCGAGGCGGCGATTTCCGGCCTCGACGCCGGGAGCCTGCGCGTCGCGGAGAAGCGCGGCGGCGACTGGGTCGTGAATCAGTGGCTGAAGAAGGCCGTCCTGCTCTCGTTCCGCATCCACGAGAATCGCGTCGTCGAGGCCGGCTACACGCGGTTCTACGACAAGGTGCCGCTCAAGTACGCGAGCTACTCGGCCGAGGACTTCGCGGCAGGCGGCACCCGCGTCGTGCCGCACGCGATCGTGCGCCGCGGCGCCTATGTCGCGCCGGATGCCGTGCTGATGCCGTCGTACGTGAATATCGGCGCGTACGTCGATCGCGGCACGATGGTGGACACGTGGGCGACCGTCGGCAGCTGCGCGCAGATCGGCCGCAACGTGCACCTCTCGGGCGGCGTCGGCATCGGCGGCGTGCTCGAGCCGCTGCAGGCCTCGCCGACGATCATTGAGGACGACTGCTTCATCGGCGCGCGCTCCGAGATCGTCGAGGGCGTGATCGTCGGCCGCGGCAGCGTGATCTCGATGGGCGTCTACATCGGGCAGAGCACGCGGATCTACGACCGCGAGACCGGCGAGATCCTGCAGGGCCGAGTCCCGGAGGGCTCCGTCGTCGTGCCGGGCACGCTGCCGTCGAAGGACGGGAAGTACGGCCTCTACTGCGCCGTGATCGTCAAGAAGGTCGACGAGAAGACGCGGGCGAAGACGAGCCTCAACGAGCTGCTGCGCCCCGTCGACTGAGCGTTCGCAAGCAATGGTATCCCGCTCCCTGGTTTGCCGTTAGGAGGGTTTCCACGTGATCGTCAAGCGAAGCCTGGCGCCCGCCGCCCTGCTGGCCGCCGCAGCCTTCCTGCCGGCCGTCGGCGCCGCGCAATCCGACTCTCCTGCCCCGCCGCCCGGCGTCGAGCCGTTGCCGGTCGATCTGTTCACGACCCGCAATTTCTATCTCGATCGCGAGTACTGGACCGACCCGCGCTACGCGCGCTGCAACACGCCGCGCCAGCTGACCGACATGTGGAACGACGACCGCGTCGGCGAATGGGGCGGCTGCGGCCTCGACCGGCCCGTCGAGCAGATCGCGAGCCCCTACCCCTACGCGACGGCCGCGGAGCACTACGCGGCGCTGAAGGCCGAGGCGGAAGCGCGCGGCGGACCCACCGAGCACACGCGCGAGACCGTCCCCGCGTGGGACGGCTGGTACGTGCGCGGCGGGCGCGACGAGCAATGGCTCTACGGCCGCAATCTGCAGACCGCCACGCTGCTGTCGCTGCTGACGCCGGAGTACCAGCAGCGCATGGTGCAGATGAACTACCACGAGGCGGTCAGCAACTCGCCGCAGTGGATGGCCGCCTTCTGCTACCCCGAGGGGCTGATGCGCTGGTGGGCCGAGTTCTCGATCCGCGAGATCGAGGTGCTCGTGACGCCGACCCAGGTGCAGTTCGTCGCCGGCGTCGCGGACAACTTCCTGCGCAAGGTGCTGATCGGCCGCGAGCATGTCCAGCAGGTCCCGCAGTGGTACGGCGAGACGGTCGGGTTCTGGGACGGCGACACGCTCGTCGCATGGACCTCGAACGTGCAGGGCTGGACGCTGTCGCACTCGATGTTCGAGTTCAGCAACTCGCTCGAGGTCATCGAGGTGATCCGGCCTCGGGACGACGGCGACGGCCTCCTCGTCGAGGCGACGTTCTACGATCCGGAAGCCTTCGTCCGGCCTCTGCACACGGTCACGCCGTGGAATCGGATAGGCCCGGACGACGATCCGGAGCACCGCTACACGTTCATCGAGTGCCGTGTGCAGAGCACGATCGTCAACGGGCCGGACGGCCGCCCGACGCAGCTCACGTTCCTCGACGAAGGCTACATCGACTATTTCGGCCGCCCCTGGGCGCAGAACTGGGAAAAGCATTTCGAGCAGGGCTGGGAACGGCCCGAGGAATAGCGGCGCCCCGATCGATCCCGCGCGGCCGGGCAGCGTCGCACGCGGCCGCTGATTCGAGACGGGAACGATGACGCCGGTCGCGAAAGCGAGGCTGCAGATCCACGTTTGCGTCGTGCTCTGGGGCTTCACGGCGATCCTCGGCAAGCTGATCAGCCTCGCGGCGCTGCCGCTCGTCCTGTGGCGCATGGCGATCGTCGTCGCGGCGCTCGCCCTCCTGCCGCGCGTGTGGCGGGCGCTGCGGGCGCTGCCTTGGCGGCTCGCGGCCGCGTATGCCGGCATCGGCGTGCTCGTCGCGCTGCATTGGCTGACGTTCTACGGCGCGGTGAAGCTCGCGAACGCCTCGGTCGCGGCCACCTGCATGGCGCTGGCGACGGCGTTCGTCGCGATCGCGGAGCCCCGCCTCGCCGGCGGACGATTCTCGTTGCGCGATCTGGCGCTCGGCGTCGCGATCGTCCCCGGCGTCGCGCTCGTCGTCGGCGGCATCCACGAAGGCATGCGGATCGGAGTCGCCGTCGGCGCTTTGTCCGCGCTTCTCGTCGCGGTGTTCGGCTCGCTGAACAAGCGGCTCGTCGCGCACGCGGACCCGCTCGCCGTCACCGCGCTCGAGCTCGGCGCCGGCGCGGTCGCGCTCTCGGCGCTGTCGCCCCTGCTCGGCAGGATTTTCCCGGAGCTCGCGAGCGACCCGTTCGTGCTGCCCGCCGCGCGCGACGCGGCGCTGCTCGTGACCCTCGCGCTCGCGTGCACCTTGCTGCCGTTCGCGCTGTCCCTCGTCGCGCTTCGCCACTTGAGCGCGTTCGCCGCGCAGCTCGCCGTGAACCTCGAGCCGCTCTACGCGATCCTGCTCGCGATCCCGCTGCTCGGCGAGCAGCGGGAGCTGACCGCCCTCTTCTACACCGGCGTCGCGATCCTCCTCGCCGCCGTCTTCGCGCACCCGATCCTCGAGCGGCCGAAGCGGCTCGAGCACGCCGAGGTCCTCGCGACGGCCGAGGCGAAGCAGGTCGCCGACTGAGGATCGACGGAGGCGTCAGCCGAAGCGGCCGGTGATGTAGTCCTCGGTCAGCTTGTGGCGGGGATTCGTGAAGATCTCGTCGGTCGCGCCGACCTCGATCAGCCGGCCGAGGTGGAAGTACGCCGTGCGCTGCGAGACGCGGGCCGCCTGCTGCATCGAGTGCGTGACGATCACGATCGCATAGTTCTGCTTCAGCTCGTCGATCAGGTCCTCGATGCGGGCCGTCGCGATCGGGTCGAGGGCCGAGCACGGCTCGTCCATCAATATGACCTCCGGGCTGACCGCGATCGTGCGCGCGATGCAGAGCCGCTGCTGCTGCCCGCCCGACAGGCCCGTGCCGGGCTCCTCGAGCCGGTCCTTGACCTCCGACCACAGCCCCGCGCGCTCGAGGCTCTTCTGCACGATCTCGTCGAGCTCGGCTCGGTCGCGGGCGAGGCCGTGGATCCGCGGCCCGTACGCCACGTTGTCGTAGACGGACTTCGGGAACGGGTTCGGCTTCTGAAACACCATGCCGACGCGCGCGCGCAGCATCACGACGTCCATCTGCTTCGCGTAGATGTCCTCGTCGTAAAGCTTGATCTCGCCGCTGACGCGCGCGGACTCGATCGTGTCGTTCATCCGGTTCAGGCAGCGCAGGAACGTCGACTTGCCGCAGCCCGAAGGCCCGATGAGCGCGATTACCTCGTTCAGGCCGATGTCGAGGTTGACGTTCTGGATCGCCTGCTTCTCGCCGTAGAAGACGTTCACGTCGCGCGCGGTGATGATCGGGTTCGCCGCGCGGTAGTCGCCGACGGTACGGTACGCCGGGGCCGGGGGGGCCGCGGCCGGAGCGGGCCCGGGCGCGGCCGTCGCCGTCGCCGGATTCGTCGTCGGGGGCATCAGATCTGCTGTCGCCTGCCTTCGAGCTTGCATCGCAGTCTACTCCAAATCGAACCGAGGGCACCGCCCAGATAACCTGGGCAACGGCTTCGACCCTTGCTTCGCTTCGGTATCAATATCTCCGCTCGAACCGCTTTCTAAGCAGGATCGCGGCGCCGTTCATCACCACGAGGAACGCGAGCAGCACGAGAATCGCGGCGGACGTGCGCTCGACGAACGCGCGCTCCGGGCTGTCCGCCCACAGGAAGATCTGCACCGGCAGCGCGGTCGACGGGTCGAGCGGCGAGCCGGGCACGTCGACGATGAACGCGACCATACCGATCATCAGGAGCGGCGCGGACTCGCCGAGCGCGCGCGCCATGCCGATGATCGTGCCGGTCAGCATGCCGGGCAGCGCGAGCGGCAGCACGTGGTGCATGACGACCTGCATCCTCGACGCGCCGACCCCGAGCGCCGCCTCGCGGATCGACGGCGGCACGGCCGTGAGCGCGGCGCGCGACGCGATGATGATCACGGGGAGCGTCATCAGCGTCAGCACGAGGCCGCCGACGAGGGGCGCCGAGCGCGGCAGCCCGAACAGATTGATGAACAGCGCAAGCCCGAGCAGCCCGAACACGATCGACGGCACGGCCGCGAGGTTGTTGATGTTGACCTCGATCAGGTCCGTCCAGCGGTTGCGCGGCGCGAACTCCTCGAGATAGACCGCGGTCGCGACGCCGAGCGGGAAGGACAGCGCGAGCGTCACGAGCAGCATGAAGAACGAGCCGACGGTCGCGCTCCAGATGCCGGCGAGCTCGGGGTCGCGCGAGTCGCCGGACATGAAGAAGTAGCGGTTGAGCTTCAGGTCGACGCGCCCTTCGGCCTCGAGCGCCTCCACCCAGCGGATCTGCTGGTCGGAAAGCCGCCGCCGCCCCTCCGGCTGCCCGCGGTCGATGTAGCCCTTGACCAGCATGTCGACGTCGTCGTCCGCAAGCAGCCACAGGCTCCGCGTCTCGCCGATCACGGCGGGATCGTCGAGCACGAGCGCGCGGATCTCGAGATCCGCAGCCGGGCTCAGCAGCGCATAGAGCGCCCGCAGATCCTGCCGCTCCGTCACGTCAGGAAACCGTCTCGTCAGCGCGTCGCGGATCAGCGCCTGGTAGTTCGCCGTCTCGAGCGCGATCGGATCCCGGCGCCCGTCGGGATCGATCACGTCCGCGTCGAGCTCGATATCCATCAGGATCCGGGTCTGCAGGAACGCGCTGTGCCCGGTCACGATCAGCGTGACGAAGAACACCGCGAGGAAGCCGAGGCCGAACAGGAGCGCGGCGAGCCCGAGCAGCCTGAAGCGCCGCTCGCGCCGGTAGCGGCGCTCGAGCCCCTCGGCGACCCGCGCCCGCGTCGACTGCTCCGGCCGGCTCGCGGCAGGCTCTTGACCGACGTCACTCATACTGTTCCCTGTAGCGCCGCACGACCTTCAGCGCGACGACATTGAGCAGCAGGGTCACGAGAAACAGCACCAGCCCGAGCGCGAACGCGGCGAGCGTCTTCGCACTGTCGAACTCCTGATCGCCGACGAGGAGCGTGACGATCTGCACGGTCACCGTCGTCACCGCCTCGAACGGATTCGCCGTGAGGTTCGCGGCGAGACCGGCGGCCATGACCACGATCATCGTCTCGCCGACCGCGCGCGACACCGCGAGCAGGATTGCGCCGACGATGCCGGGCAGCGCCGCCGGCAGCACGACCTGCCGGATCGTCTCCGAGCGCGTCGCGCCGAGCCCGTACGAGCCGTCGCGCAGCGACTGCGGCACGGCGTTGATCACGTCGTCCGACAGCGACGACACGAACGGGATGATCATGATGCCCATCACGAGGCCGGCGCCGAGGGCGCTTTCGGACGCGACGTCGAGCCCGACCGCCTCGCCGAAGCGCCGCAGCGTCGGCCCGACCCAGAGCGCCGCGAAGTAGCCGTAGACGACGGTCGGGATGCCGGCGAGCAGCTCGAGCAACGGTTTCGCGTAATTGCGCACCGCGGGGCTTGCGTACTCGGAGAGGTAGATCGCGGACATCAGCCCCAAAGGGGCCGCGACCAGCATCGCAATGCCGGAGATCAGCAGCGTGCCGGCGAAGAGCGGGATCGCGCCGAACGCGCCGGACGAGCCGACCTGATCTTCGCGGATCGCGGTCTGCGGGCTCCAGCTCAGCCCGAACAGGAAGTCGATCGGCGATACCAGCTGGAAGAACCGCAGCGCCTCGAACAGCACCGACAGGAAGATGCCGATCGTCGTCAGAATCGCGACGAGCGAGGCCGCAACCAGCAGATACTCGATCGCCTTCTCGACCTGGTTGCGCGCGCGCATCTCCGGGCGCACGCGGCGATACGCGAACGCGAGCGACGCGACGCCGGCGACGACGACGGTGCCGGCGAGGAGGTAGCGGCTCACCGTCTGGACGCGCGCGTAGCGCTCGGCGGCCTCGACGATCGCGGGCGGCGGCTCGCCGAAAACGAGGTTGCCTTCGACGAGGTTGCGCACGTCGTTGTAGATGAGGCCCAGCTCCGCGTCGGGAAGCGCTCGGAGCGCCGGCGGAAGCGCGTCGAGCACGGCCGCCTTCAGCACGATCGGCTCGACGGCGAGCCAGATCGCGAGGAGCGCGAGGGTCGGCAGCAGGCACCAGAGCGCGACGTAGCCGCCGTAGTACCCGGGCAGCGAGTGGTACGTGCGGGTCGGCGCCGTGCTGGCGCCTGCGATCGCGCGCTGCCGGCCCGCGGCGTACGCGAGCGCGGTGAGGCCGAGCAGCACGATCAGGACGGTCGAAGCGCTCATGCAAGGGCCTCGAGCGCGGCGCCGACGATCATTGATCGAGGTGGGCGAGCGTCAGGGACTCGAGCGACTCGATGCGCTCGACCATCTCCTCACGCTGCTCGTCCCTGAGCGGCACGAGGCCGAGATCGGACAGGTAGCCGAAGTCCCCCGCCGCGGCCTCGCTCATGAACTCGCGCAGATATCCCTCGATGCCGGGGATCACGCCGACGTGGGCTTTCTTGACATAGCAGTACATCGGGCGGGAGATCGGGTAGGCGCCGTCCGCGATGGTCTCGAACGTCGGCTGCACGCCCTCGATCGCCACGGCCCGGACGCGGTCGCCGTTCTGATCGAGGAAGCTGTAGCCGAAGATACCGACCGCGGCCGGGTTCGCGTTCAGCTTCTGGACGATCAGGTTGTCGTTCTCGCCCGCCTCGATGTATGCGCCGTCCTCGCGAATCGTGTGGCACGCGACGAGCCGCTCGTCCTCGCCGAGGCCGCGGATCAGCTCGAACGTGCCGCAGCCGCCCTCCATCGCGAGCTCGAGGAACGCGTCGCGCGTGCCGGACGTCGGCGGCGGTCCGAGCACCTCGATCCGCACGCTCGGCAGCGACGGGTCGATATCCGCCCAGGTGCGGTACGGGTTCGGGACGAGCCGGGGCGCGCCCGAGGGATCGGGGACGCGCTTCGCGAGGGCGAGATAGACCTGCTGCAGGCTCAACGACATCGGCGCGGCTTCTCGAGAGGAAGCGAGGACGATGCCATCGTAGCCGAGGACGAATTCGACGATCTCGCTGACGCCGTTCCGCGCGCAGCTTTGAATCTCTGAGGCCTTGATGCGCCGCGACGCGTTCGCGATGTCCGGATGGCGGACGCCGAGGCCGTTGCAGAACAGCTTGATGCCGCCGCCGCTTCCGGTCGCCTCGATCTTCGGCGTCTTGAAGCGGGTCGCGCGGCCAAAGCGCTCGGCGACGACCGTGGCGAACGGATAAACCGTCGACGAGCCGACGATGTTGATATAGTCGCGGGCCATCTGGGCCGCCGCCGGGGTCGCCGTCGAGAGCGCGAGGACGAGCGCCGCCGCGGCATAGAGCGCCGCGGCGCTGCGGCGCGCGGTGCGCCGCGCGGGGGCTCGGCCCCCCCGGGCGGATCGAATCCGGGACGCGGACGGGAAGTCGTCGGCTCGCATTTCGGGCCGAAAGGTAGTCGACGAATGTTACGGATTTGTTGCGGCCCGGGTCGGGGCGGGTGACGGAGACGGTACGACTAAGAGATTCGGTTAGATTATAGTGACTTACATGCGATTTCTCATGTTAGAAGGAATGGAGCGGCCGGCATGAGCCTCGACCTCCTCGCGCTCGCGCGCGCGCTGATCGAGCGGCCGTCCGTCACGCCCGACGACGCCGGCTGCCAGGCGCTGATCCGCGAGCAGCTCGAGCCGGCCGGATTCACGGCCGAGCCGATGCGCTTCGGCGACGTCGACAACATCTGGCTGCGGCGCGGCAGCGGCAAGCCCGTCCTCGTCTTCGCGGGTCACACGGACGTCGTCCCGCCGGGCCCTCTGGACCAGTGGCACGCGCCGCCGTTCGGCGCCATCGTCCGCGACGGCATGCTGGTTGGGCGAGGCGCCGCGGACATGAAGGGCAGTCTCGCGGCGATGGTCAAGGCGGCGGAGCGTTTCGCCGCGGCACATCCGGACGCCCGCGGCTCGATCGCCCTGCTGATCACCAGCGACGAGGAAGGCGCCGCCGACGACGGGACGCTGAAGGTCATGGAGCGGCTCGCGGCGCGCGGCGAGCTCTTCGAGTATTGCGTCGTAGGCGAGCCGTCGAGCAGCGAGCGCCTCGGCGACACGATCCGAATCGGCCGGCGCGGCTCCCTGACGGGCTTCCTGACCGTGCACGGCGTGCAGGGCCATGTCGCGTATCCGCTCGCGGCCGAGAACCCGATCCATGCGTTCGCGCGCTTCGTCGCGGCGATCACGCGCGAGCCGATGGACGCCGGCAACGCGCACTTCCCGCCGACGACGTTTCAAATGGTCAACGTGCACTCCGACGCCGGCGCACCGAACGTCGTCCCCGGCGAGCTCCGCTGCCGCTTCAACTTCCGCTACTCGACGGAGTGGACGGCTAAGACTCTTGCCGCGCGCGTGGAGGCGGAGCTCGAACGGCTCGGCATCGATTACACGCTGACGTGGCGGATCGCCGGCGAGCCGTTTCTGACTGCTCCCGGCCGGCTGACCGAGACGGTCAGCGAGGCGGTCGCGCACGAGACGGGCGAGCGGCCGGAGCTCTCGACGAGCGGCGGCACGTCCGACGGCCGCTTCATCGCCCCTTACGGCATCGACGTCGTCGAGCTCGGCCCGATCAACGCGACGATCCACAAG
>Ga0079224_100009412_pt1 | contig 13316 bp, 11 predicted proteins | sample Stecom2015_FD_80414 | JGI IMG/M metagenome (GOLD analysis project Ga0079224, IMG submission 80414) | Agricultural soil microbial communities from Utah to study Nitrogen management - Steer compost 2015 | ecosystem: Environmental > Terrestrial > Soil > Agricultural land | place: USA: Utah... | reverse complement strand
GATGTTCCTGGGACCGGACACCAGCCTGTCGCTCGGCGCATTCTACGGATTTCTCGCTGGTTTTGGTTGGGTGGCGATGTTTATCGGAACGCATTACCTCTTCGAGCGCAGGTCGTTCACGCTCTTCGCCATCAACGCAGGATACAGCGTAGTTGCCCTTACCGTGATGGGAATGATCATAGGCGCGTGGAAATGATGCAGGATTGTTTTGCGGGTGGTGTGTATTTCATATAATCGCGTATCCATTTAAAGGTACGCGATATGAAATCCAGGTCATTATATACCCTGCTCACCTGTATAATAATTCTACTGGCCCTGCTGGCTACCCCGTCATGGGCACAGAAAGAAGGACCCAGCCGTTGGGAGAAAACCATACGCAAGTTTGAGGATGCCGATCGCGCCAATCCACCCAAGCCCGGCGGAGTGCTGTTCACCGGTAGTTCCTCAATTGCACTCTGGAAGGACCTTGCGGCGTATTTTCCGGAACACAGGGTGTTGAACCGCGGGTTTGGCGGCTCGAATTTTTCTGATTTGCTGCATTATGCCGACCGGGTAATTTTTCCCTACAAGCCCTCCATGATCTTCGTTTACGAAGGTGACAACGATATCCAGCAGGGCGACACGACGGAAAAGATACTCGCCAACGCACGGAAGTTGCGCGGCATGATCCGGGCTGAGTTGGGCGACACGCCGGTGGTGTTCATCTCCCCGAAACCCAGCATAGCACGCTGGAAGTTGAAGGAGAATTACGAAGCGGTGAATGAAGCTTTGCGGAAGTACGCTGAAAGCGAACCTGACACGGAATTTGCCGACGTGTGGACGCCAGCACTCGATAACGATGGCATGGTGAAGCAAGACATCTTTCTGAAAGACAATCTTCATTTGAATGCCAAAGGCTACGAGATCTGGCAACGGGTGATCGCCGAATACCTGCCGAAGAATTAAAGACTGGCACGGAAAGAACCGTCTCCGGTCGTCGACGCCGGTATAGTTGTATATTTGTCCATGCACCAGGAGGAATATCTCTCAGGATTTGCGGAAGTCTTACTTTACATCGTCGGAGGCGCGCTGTTTATCCTTATCAGCTTGCTGATCTCGCGATTGGTACGGCCCCACCGGCCTAACGCTGAAAAACTGGCATCCTATGAAAGCGGGGAGGAGCCTGTAGGCGAATCATGGGCACAGTTCAATGCAAGGTTTTATATCATCGCGCTGATCTTCATACTGTTTGAAGTCGAACTTGTGCTGCTGTTTCCGTGGGCAACCGTGTTTAGCCGGTCAGACCTAATCGAACAAACCGACGGATTGTGGGGCTGGATATCCCTCATTGAGATGGTTCTCTTTATTTTCATTCTGGCGCTGGGGCTGATCTGGGCGTGGGCCAAAGGTTATCTCGACTGGGTGAAGCCTGAGCCGCGGCCTACAGAATTCCAGTCGCCGATTCCCAAAAAGATGTATGACAAGTTTCGTTAACAGCTGTTTCGGCCGGGTACGGTAAAAGAATAATGAAAGGATTACTGGACAGAGGATTTGAAGAAGGAGGCGTCATTGTTGCCGCACTCGACGACCTGATCAATTGGGCACGCCTTTCGTCGATGTTTCCCATGACGTTTGGTATCGCATGCTGCGCGTTTGAGTTTATGGTCACGGGGACGACGGTATATGACATGGACCGCTTCGGAATGGCGCCCCGCGCGTCCCCCAGACAAGCCGACGTAATGATCGTTGCAGGAACGGTCACCTTCAAGATGGCCGACCGCATCCGGAGACTTTATGAACAAATGGCCGAGCCGCGCTATGTAATTTCCATGGGCTCCTGTTCCAATTGCGGAGGACCCTACTGGCAGCACGGCTATCATGTAGTCAAAGGCGTAGACCGTATTATTCCTGTCGACGTCTACGTTCCCGGTTGCCCGCCACGGCCGGAGGCCCTCATCGGAGGTTTTTTGAAACTGCAGGAAAAGATCCGGTCGGAAAGCCTGGTGGCGCCGAAAGCGCTGGAGAAACTTGTAAATGACACTGTACATGGCTGAGTTCAGCACTCTTATATCGAAGCTTCGCGCCACGTGGGATGACCATCTTCAACCCGATGAAGCATCTGGTGCCGTCGTGGTCGGAGCGGAGCATATCCGTGATGTGTGCGCGTTTCTGCAAAGCGATCCCGATTGCTATTTCGATATGCTCTCCTGCCTCACCGGCCTCGACAACGGACCTGAGGCCGGTACCATGGAAGTGATCTATAACCTGTATTCGATACCGTTTCACCATCACCTGATGCTTCGGGTCATCGTCCCCCGCGACAACCCCGAAGTACCATCGGTTTCCTCGGTGTATCGCACGGCGAACTGGCACGAACGCGAAGCGTTCGATCTCTATGGAATCCGCTTTACCGGGCATCCCGACCTTCGGAGGATATTACTTCCTGCCGATTGGGAAGGTTATCCGCTTCGTAAGGACTATCGCCACCAGGAGTACTATCGCGGTGTTAAAGTTGAATACTAAGGGAAGCAAGGCATCGTGAAAGAGATACGGTATCGGTTCGAGGAAGAAAATCTGCTCAAGTCGGAACCCAACGCGCTTCGGGCAGAAGACCTGAAGGCGGAGGAGATGATCCTCAACCTGGGACCACAGCACCCATCGACACACGGGGTGCTAAGACTCGAAGTGCTACTCGAAGGCGAGATCGTCAGGGAAGTTGTACCACACATCGGCTACCTTCACCGGTGCTTTGAGAAGCACGCTGAAAATCTGCCCTACAACCAGATCATTCCTTTTGTCGATCGCTGTGATTATGTAACAGCGATGAACAACGAGCACATCTATGCCATGGGTGTGGAGCAGATGCTCGGTATTGCCGACCAGATACCCAAGCGCGTAGAATACATTCGCGTCCTCGTTTCAGAACTGAACAGAATCGCATCGCACCTCATCGCCATCGGCACATACGGGATGGACATCGGTTCGTTCACGCCATTCTTCTGGATCATGCGCGATCGCGAACATATCCTCCGACTCCTCGAATGGGCTTCCGGCGCCCGGCTTCTCTACAACTACATCTGGGTTGGTGGGTTGTACTACGATCTGCCTATTGGCTTCGAGGAACGATGCCGTGAATTCGTTCGGTATTTCAAGCCCAAACTCTCGGAACTTGAAGTCGTCCTTATCGAGAACAAGATTTTTGTCGACCGCACAGCGAATGTAGGCGTATTGCCACTCGACCTGGCCATCAACTGCGGCGTTACGGGGCCGATGCTTCGTGCTTCAGGATTGCGTTTCGATCTCCGCAAAGTTGACGGCTATTCCGTCTACCCCGAGCTCAATTTCACCGTTCCGGTAGGTGAAGGAAAGATGGGAACGGTGGGAGACTGCTGGGATCGCACGTGGGTGCGATTGGAGGAAATCTACCAGTCGCTCTCCCTTGTGGAACAATGCATCGAGCGCCTGTTGTCGGACCATAAACGCACCCGCGACTTTGACCCGCAGGCTGTCGTTCCCAAAAAAATCCGCCCCGCCAGGCAGGATCATTACGTTCGGGGCGAAATGCCTAAAGGCGAGTTGGGCTTCTTTTTCCGTGCCGACGGCCGCAGCGATGTTCCCTTCCGGTGCAAATGCCGGTCGGCAAGCTTTGTCAACTTGTCGGTGTTGCCCGAAATCGCACGTGGCGTGTTGGTGGCCGACCTGATCGCAATCCTGGGTTCCATCGACATTGTCCTCGGCGAAGTAGACCGGTAATGCCCTCCCCGATAACCACAGGTGTGTTTTCCCTTGAGTGGTTTTTGTCTATAATTGTTCCTTTGTTCCCACGATTTCACCTGAATAATTCGACATGAACCTTCGTAGCCTGGTTCTCGCGCTGCTGACTGTGTGCTCAGCGGTCATCTCCTGTAACCGAGTTCCTAAAGAAACACCCGTAACGATTTACTCCGACTCCGAAAAGGAAGAAGAGATCGCGAACACCATTATGGAAAGCCTGGCCGTTGAACTTGCGCCGGGACTTACCATCGATCTGTGGGCTTCCGATTCGCTGGCTCCCGATCCGGTGGCGATGTCGGTCGATAATCTTGGTCGTATCTACCTTACCCGTACCAACCGTCAGAAAAATTCCGAATTCGACATTCGCGGGTTCAGGCATTGGATGACGCCATCTATCGCGCTGCAGTCTGTAGAAGACCGACGCGCGTTTCTTCGCAGCACCTTCGCGCCTGAGAAAAGCAAGGAGAACGAATGGCTGAAAGATCTTAATGGCGACGGTTCGCACGACTGGCGTGACCTTGCCGTAGAGCAGGAAGAAGTCTGGCGGTTGACCGACACCGATGGTAACGGCAGAGCCGATATGTCAGAACGAATCCTTAAAGACTTCAACGAAGAAATTACCGACGTGGCCGGCGGGCTGCTCGTTCGTGATGAGGATGTATTCGTCGGTGTAGGACCCGATATGTGGCGGCTGTGGGATACGAATGGAGACGGCGTACTCGACAAGAAAGAATCCATCAGCCATGGCTACGCTGTCCATATCGGGTTCAGCGGCCACGGCATGTCGGGCATCGTAGAAGGGCCGGATGGGAAAATTTACTGGGGTATCGGCGACATCGGTGCCAACATTACCACGTCGGACGGAAGACATTTCAAATATCCTAACCAGGGTATTATCGTACGTTCGAATCCTGACGGCAGCGATTTTGAAGTGGTGGCTGCCGGCCTCCGCAACACCCACGAGTTCGTGTTTGATGAGTACGGCAATATCATCTCTTCCGATAACGACGGCGACCATCCCGGCGAAAGCGAACGCCTGGTGCATATCGTGGAGGGACACGATGCAGGCTGGCGCGCCAACTGGCAATACGGTAAATACACCGATCCAAAAAACAATACCTATAAGGTATGGATGGATGAAGAACTGTATAAGCCGCGGTGGGAGGGTCAGGCCGCCTATATCATACCGCCGATCGTCAACTATCACAATGGGCCAACAGGTATGGTGTACAATCCGGGCACTGCGCTGGGTTCCGAATGGCTGAACACCTTCTTCCTGGTGGAGTTCGTAGGTAATCCGTCGCGCTCCCACATCTGGGCATTCCGACTTGAACCGGAAGGCGCATCTTTCAAACTCAAGGATGAAGTAGACGTGGTCAGCGGAATCCTCCCGACCGGTATCCGCTTTGGTCCTGATGGCGCCTTGTATGCTGCCGACTGGATCAATGGATGGGGTACCAAAAACTACGGCAGGGTTTGGAAGATCGATGTAGCCCCAGACAAGAATGACCTCGCTGAGCAACGTGCCGAGACGCAACGGCTTATGGTGCTCGACTATAAGTCCCAGTCGATTGACGCATTATATGATCTGCTCTTTTATGGAGACATGCGAATCCGGCAAAAGGCGCAGTTCGAACTCTCCACGCGAGGCAGAAAAGGTCGCGACGCGTTTCGCAAGGCGATTGAACAAACTGACCACCAATTGGCGCGGGTACACGGTATCTGGGGAATGGGACAACTCATACGTCAAAACCCCGAATACAGCGACGACCTGCTGGAATTGTTTGACGACCCCGACCATGAAATTATCGCCCAGGCGGCAAAGGTGCTTGGCGACGAGAAAGTTGAAAAGGCCGGGGAATCGCTTATACCACTTCTCCAGCACGAAAACCCTCGTGTAAAATTTTTCGCCGCCCAGGCGCTGGGACGCCTCGCCTACGCGCCGGCTATCGAGCCGCTGTTGAGAATGATCGATGATAACCGCGATCGGGATGTATACATCCGGCATGCCGGCGTGCTGGCACTCTCGCGGATAGGGTTTGTCCAGCCCATCGCTGAACTGGTCGACCATCCCAGCCGGTCTTTGCGCATTGCCGCCGTATTAGTACTTCGCAGGCTTGCCAGCGACCAGGTGGCCTTGTTCCTGAACGACGAAGACGAATACATTGTGACGGAGGCGGCCAGGGCTATAAACGACGACTGGTCCATAGAATCGGCTTTGCCGGCGCTGGCCGCGACTTTGAGCGAGACACGCTTCACCTCTGAACCGCTGTTGCGCCGCGCGATCAATGCCTGTCTCCGCGTTGGTGGAACCAAAGAACTCGAAACGCTGGTCGCCTTCGCGCAACGTGAGGATGTGGCGTCGCCGATTCGCGCAGAGGCACTCGCAACGCTGGCTTCGTGGCCGGAGCCGTCGGTCACCGACCGTGTCGATGGAAGGTATCGCGGCGAGATCAAGCGTGACCCCGCAGAGGTGATCGCTAAGGTAAGTGAACCGGCTGGTACCTTGCTCAGGAGTCGCGAAGACGAGGTAACCATCGCTGCTGCAAAAATGATCAGCGAACTTGGCGTTCAGGATTATGAAAGTGAACTGGCCTCCCTGCTCCAACGTCACGCATCAGCACCTGTACGGGTGGCCGCACTGCAAGCGCTGCACAAGTTGAACTATCAGCGTCTCGAAGATGCCGCCCGGCGTGCGATGGAAGATCGCGATGGCTCGGTCCGTGCCGCCGCCCTCGGCCTTTTGAACGACATCGATATGTCGGTGCAAAGCCTTCATGCCGTTGCGCAGGCCGTGTTCCGGCAAGGCACCCTAACCGAACAACAGCAACTGCTCCGTGTGCTGGGCTCCATGGACACGTCTAAGAGTGGGCAGGTACTGGAGCCGTTGATTGAACGCGCGGTGAATAAACAACTTTCCGCAGGTGTCACGCTGGATCTCCTCGAGGCGGTAGATTCGACCGGCTCGGAACAACTCATCAGCAAGGCTGCGCCGTTACGGTCGGCGGGAGCAACGGGTGTCGCGGCCTTCAGTGAGACGTTATTTGGTGGTGATGCGCGACGCGGACGAATGATCTTCCTCAGACATGAAACCGCACAATGCGCGCGATGCCACACCGTAGGCGCGCCCGGTGCTGAAGTGGGGCCGCCCCTGACAGGCATCGGCTCCAAGCTCACGCGCGAACAACTTCTGGAAGCGCTGATCGAGCCGAGTGCACGCATTGCACCCGGGTATGGAATGGTAACGCTGACCCTTACTGACGGCCATACCGTATCGGGCACATTGATGGAGGAACGCGCCGACCAGCTGGTTCTGAAGACATCCGATGCGGAGCCGCTTGTTGTGGCTAAATCACGCATAAGCAAAAGAGAGAATCTACCCTCGAGTATGCCACCCATGGGTACATTGCTGTCCCGGCGGGAAATACGTGATGTAATCGAATTCCTGTCGTCGATGAAGTCGGAGCGTGTCAGCCAGGACTAACTGGGTGACCTCGGAAGGAGGGCTTGAAATCGAGTCATAAGGCTGGATTCGTCCATTCATCATAATTGAGGCAACTGTCTTCAACATTTGCCTATCTTGGGTTGATCTTAGCACAAACCCATCACGATTATGAACCGAAGGGAATCTATCCGAACCCTGATGGCGGCGTCGGCTGGATTGATCGCCCTGCCGTTATGGGCAGAAGGTTGGGTCGCGGAGACACTGCCGACCCGTTTGTCGGTTTTCACCATGACAGAGCAGGATGCGCTCGCCGCAGTCGCCGATACGATCATACCACCAGGGGATAGCATCGGCGCACTATCGGTAGGTGTCGACAAATTTCTTGTTGCACTCTTCGACCGCTGCTACGAAGAAGATGTTCAGGCCAACCTCAAAAAACAGCTTGGCGCCCTTGACACGGCTGCCCGGAGCAAGCACGGAAAGGATTTTGCTGCGTGCGACCCGGATCAGCGAACAAACCTGCTCATGAGTTTTGCCGATTCTGATGAAAAGGATAAGAGCGATTTCTTCACTCTGGTCAAAAGAGAAACGATCCGCGGGTTCAGTACCTCCCGAGAGGTGATGGTGGAATATCATAAGTATAAGGTTGCGCCCGGCCATTACCATGGCTGCGTAGATGTTAACTCCTGACGTTATGGCTAATCTTGTTATCGACTCCATCAAGGACCGTACGTACGATGCTATCGTGATCGGCTCAGGCGCCTCTGGTGGGTGGGCCGCCAAAGAACTGTGTGATCATGGGCTGAAGACGCTCGTCCTGGAACGCGGACGTGATGTGAAACACATCAAAGACTATCCGACTGCTTCCAAAGCGCCATGGCAGTTTGAGTTTCGCGGGACGGTGCCGCTGGATAAACGGGTAGGCTACGGTGGTGGCCGCTACCTCAGCGAGCAGACATTGCACTGGGCACTTAAGGAAGACGAACAACCTTTTGTGCAGGAAAAGCCCTTTCGATGGTTTCGTGGATACCACGTCGGTGGGAAGTCGCTGCTGTGGGCGAGGCAAACGCAACGGTGGAGCGACTTCGATTTCGAAGGGCCTGCCCGCGATGGCTTTGCAGTCGACTGGCCGATACGCTATAAAGACCTCGAACCCTGGTATGCGCACGTCGAGAAGTTTGCAGGTATTGCGGGAAACCGCGATGGCCTGCCTGAACTCCCGGACAGCGAATGCATGCCCGGATTTGAAATGAGCTGCATAGAAAAGCACTTTCAGGACAGTATCGCCAAAAACTATAAGGACCGGCATCTGATTCAGGCCCGCTGCGCCCACATCACCGACCCTCAACCCATTCACACCCAACAGGGACGCGCCAAGTGTCAGAATCAGGCGATGTGCAACAGGGGTTGTGTATACGGTGCGTACTTCAGCAGTAATGCTTCAACGCTGCCCTGGGCCCTCAAAACAAACAACCTGACGATACGCCCGGATGCTGTCGTACACTCGATCATCTACGACGAAAAGAAAGAGCGGGCTGCAGGGGTTCGCGTAATCGACCGCCATTCAAAGGAAATGATCGAGTTTTATGCGCGGATCATTTTCGTGAATGCTTCTGCACTGAACAGCAATGCGATCCTGTTAAACTCTACCTCATCACGATTCCCCAACGGCCTGGGGAACGACAGCGGCCTGCTGGGCAAGTACATCGCCTGGCACAACTATCGTGGAAAGGCCAACGCGACCTATGAAGGTTTTACGGATAAGCGTACGAGCGGACGCAACCCCAGTCATAGCTACATCCCTCGCTTCCGAAATGTGCGGAAACAGGATATGGACTTTCTGAGGGGCTATGCTATCGGAATCGGAGGGGGAAGAGGTAGTTCGTCTGATACGTCGATGATCGGTGATCAATTGCGCGAAAACCTTCTCCACCCCAAACTGGGCACCTGGTACATCAGCAGTTGGATGATGGGCGAAGTGATCCCCATCGAAAAGAATCACGTGCGGCTGCACCAGGATCTGAAAGACAAATACGGTATTCCGCAGCTCGTCATTTCATGCGAATGGACAGAGAACGATGACAAGATGGTTCAGGACTATGTGGAACAGTCGCGTGAAATGTTCGAGAAGGCAGGGTTTGTAAATATTCGCGCCAACGACACACACTCGCCACCGGGTTCCGACATTCACGAAATGGGTGGTGTGCGCATGGGGCGTGATCCGAGGACTTCTTTGCTGAACGCGTGGAACCAGATGCACCACTGCCGCAATGTGTTTGTCACCGATGGTGCGTGCATGACCTCCACGGGTACTCAAAATCCGACCTTGACGTTTATGGCGCTTACCGCGCGGGCGGCGAATTATGTGGTAGAGGAACTCAAGAAACAAAATCTGTAGTAGCAACCAACTGTTGTTCTCAGCGGGAGTCGCGATTAGCCCCTATATTTGAGTCGTATCCGATAGTTGTCAACGGACCGGCTCACACCATGCTGAAAATACTCTCTTCAAGCCAAATCAGGGACTGGGATGCCTTTACCATCAGCAAGGAACCAATTGCTTCGATCGATCTGATGGAGCGCGCGTGCCGCGCGTTCGTCGTGTGGTTTGCCGAGCGCTTTAATGCCAGCCGACGCGTGGGAGTGGTGTGTGGCACCGGTAACAACGGGGGGGACGGCCTGGGCATAGCCCGGCTGCTCAAAGAATGGGGCTATACGGTAAGGGTGTGGATCGTCAGGGGAGCGTCGGCCGGATCGGAAGACTTCAACACCAACCTGGGTCGCTTAAGTCAGGGTATTCCGGTGGTCGACATCCGACAGGAGGGCGACACTATGGCCCTGGACGAATGCGATCTTGTCATCGATGGTATCTTTGGTTCAGGGTTGTCACGTCCTGCCGAAGGCATATACGCTTACGCGATTGAACAAATTAATCAGGCTCAGGTTACGCGTGTGGCGATCGATATTCCGTCGGGTTTATTTGCCGACGCTCATTCTACAGGGGCGATAGTAAGAGCCGATTACACGGTGACATTCCAGGTGGCAAAACTGGCGTTCTACTTACCCGGATATTATCAGTTTACCGGCGAGTGGCACGTGGTGGACATCGGACTTCTGGACGGCTTTCTGGATACCGTGTCGACCAACACCTATCAAATCCGACGCAAAGATGTGCGCCGCATCCGCAAGCGGAGGTCGAAATTTGGCCATAAGGGCGACTACGGGAGGGCAGTGATCGTGTCGGGAGGGTACGGCAAGATGGGCGCGGCCATTCTATGTGCCCGTGCCGCCTTGCGGTCGGGAGTAGGGCTCCTCACGTTGCACGTCCCTGAGTGCGGTTATGCTATTGTACAGACGGCCGTGCCGGAGGCGATGGCACAGGTTGACGCAGGCGTCCATGCGATAACCGACCTGCCATCGGTCGAAGCCGATGCCGTAGGGATAGGTCCGGGTATCGGGACTGCCGGGGCGACGGCGTCGGCATTCCGGCGATTCCTGGAGGGGCATAAGCGGCCTATGGTTATCGACGCCGATGCGCTCAACATTCTGTCGGCAAACTCGGGCATGATCGACCTTGTACCTTCCTTGAGCATATTGACGCCTCACCCCCGGGAATTTGAACGGCTCGCCGGCCCCTGGTCCGACGATTTTGCGCGCCTGAACCTGGTACGTGACTTTGCCAGGCGCCACAATGTTATTGTCGTGTTGAAAGGCGCCTATTCCACCATCGCGAGCCCTGACGGCAACGTCTATTTCAACCCAACCGGAAATCCGGGAATGGCAACCGGCGGCAGCGGAGACGTCCTCACCGGGATACTTACAGGATTGCTCGCCCAGGGGTACCCACCGCTGGAGTCGGCCATCATGGGTGTATACCTTCACGGACGTGCCGGCGACATCGCATCCGCTGACGTGGGAACGGAGGGTCTGATTGCTTCGGACCTCATAACGCACCTTCCACAGGCTTTTCGGTAGATTGGGCGTTTTTCCATCCCCAAATCGGGAATTTTTTCCAAAATTTTCGGCACGGCCTTAAACTTTTCCGACTGCGAACGCATCTAATGTGTTGTACGGGTCACCGTGCCGGGTTGGTAAAAAAGTCGGAACTTTGGTGCGGATTTTGCCGTATATTTTAAGTAGGACTTTCAAAAGAATTGCCTATAGGACAATGATTCTACGCTCGCTTTTAGTTGTATTACTATCCGTAGGGATGATTTCGGCCTTCGCCCAGTCTGTGGGGGAACCGGGGTCAAACCTGTCGTTTGGTACCGAACAGCGGGAGGGCGCGGGCATCCGGTTGTACCCTAATCCGGCACCCGAAGACCTGTATGTCCACCTCGGCGAGTTGGAAGCCGCCAACGTCAGCCTCTCAGTACATAGCATTATCGGCAACGAATTCAAACCCGAGGTCGAAACAATCGGTGAGCACGAAATGCGCGTCACCGTCAAGGACCTCTCCCCCGGATATTATTTCCTTTCTGTTAAAGACAACGCATCTCAATTCAGGGGGATATTTAAATTCCTGAAACCGTAAGATTCGGATTTCCTGCGCACCGCGTACGCCGTTACTGCATCAGGCGCTCTAATTTGCCGACGAAATCTTCCACATCTTCCAGCGTCGTGTCGAACGCGCACATCAGCCGGTACTCGTTGATCTTTTCATTCCAGGGATAGAAAAAATAGCTTTCCTGAAGTTTTGCCGCAACCCCGGGCGGCAGGATAACAAACACGCTATTGGCTTCTACCTTTCGGGTGATGGTAACATGATCTATGTTACAGAGGCGCCTCGCGAGTTCTTGCGCCATGTCGTTGGCATGGCGGGCATTTACAGCCCATAGATCGTCGGCGAGGAGGCGGTCGAACTGGGCGCCGATGAATCGCATCTTGGAGTGCAGCTGCATCGCCTGCTTGCGGATATACTGGAAGTCTGACGCCAGGTCGGCATTGAAGAACAACACAGCCTCGCCAAACATCAAACCGTTCTTGGTGCCCCCGAACGACAGCACGTCGACGCCGGCATCGCGGGTGAATGCGCGAAACGGCGCGTCAAGTGCGACAGCGGCATTCGAGATCCTTGACCCGTCCATGTGAAGGACCAGGTTGTGCTGCCGTGCCGTGGCTGCGATCGCGCGGACTTCATCGACTGTGTATACCGTTCCATATTCCGTGCATTGCGAGATCGAAATGACCCGGGCCTGGGGATGATGCTGATCGCCGATGCGCTGAATGCGATCTTCGATCTGATGCGGATAGATTTTTCCATCCTCTGTCGGAATGGGAAGCAGCTTGCATCCCGTAAAATGTTCCGGTGCGGTCGATTCGTCCACGTTTATGTGTGCAAGCTCGGAACAGATGATCGCATGAAAGGATCGTGTCATCGCCGACAGCGCCGACACGTTCGCACCTGTGCCGTTGTAGACAAAGAAGGGTTTGACGTCAGCTCCGAAAAGCGTCCTGAACCGTGCGGCGGCGCGTTCAGTGTATTCATCCGATCCATAGGAAGGTGCGTGACCGGCATTCGCGAGCGTTAACGCCTCCAGGATCGCCGGATGTACGCCGGCGTAATTGTCGCTCGCGAAAGTGCGCTTCTCCATACAATGCTGATGAAGGCCGGTATACCCGGATGATCCGCCAAGTTCGAATTTTAGCGCGATGCCGCAAGTGTTCCCGGCAACAAATTGAATGGGCATGGCCGCTCGCGGAGTTTTTCGTGCGCGCTGAAAGTTTGGTGTTATGCAGATAGGCACAAAAACGCTATTTTCGAACTTGAAACCCGACTGCTAATGGTTAATATTCTGGTACCGACCGATTTTTCAGACCTCTCACGCGTGGCGATCGATTATGCCGTCAAACTAGCCAACAAGCTCGACGGATCGCTTACCCTGCTGCACGTCGTGACGGTAATCCAGCCCACGCGGGCAAGCATGAGACTGAGGCTTGAAGCGCTGGAAGAAGAGCTCATGCGGGTTGCCAAGGAAGATATGGAATTGCTGACGGCCGAACTGGCGGGCAAGCTGAAAACCACCAAACCTCTTCAGCACCGCATCGTACAGGGTTCGTCCTTCAATGCCTCGGTTAAGAACGAAGCAAAAAAGCTTCGGTCCGGACTGATTGTCATCGG
>Ga0079224_100009411_pt1 | contig 13317 bp, 10 predicted proteins | sample Stecom2015_FD_80414 | JGI IMG/M metagenome (GOLD analysis project Ga0079224, IMG submission 80414) | Agricultural soil microbial communities from Utah to study Nitrogen management - Steer compost 2015 | ecosystem: Environmental > Terrestrial > Soil > Agricultural land | place: USA: Utah... | reverse complement strand
CCTTCTGCCAGCCGCTGTAGCTGTGCTCGGCAGCCGGCTCGCCCCAGGTGGTGCCGGCATTGTTGACCAGGATGTCGATGGTACCGAAACGCGCCTCGACGGCATCCACCAGGGTGGCCACCGGGTTGCCCTCGGGCTTGCCCAGGTCGCAGGTGATACCGGCCGCTTCGATGCCACGGGCATTGAGCTGCTCGACAACCTGCTGCACCTCCTCGGCCTTGCGCGCGTTGATGAAGATCTTCGCCCCCTGCTCGCCAAAGGCTTCAGCCATCTGCAGGCCCAGCCCTTTCGTTCCGCCGGTGATCAGGGCAACCTTGCCCGTGAGATCGAACAGCTGCATGACACCCATCGTGTATCCCTCTGTTATTGTGTGGTAAGCGTTTGCCCGATCATATAAGCGTTAAGGCCGGGTACGGACCATCAGTGAGCACGGTGATATCCCGACCTGCACCGGTGTTATCATGCGGTCATCTTCAACGGCGGACCTTCCCATGGCAGAACACGACTTCCGGCGCAGCGCGCTGAACCCCTCCCACACCCTGATCGAGTGCCGCACCATCGCTGACGGCCTCTATCAGGTAACCGGTCAGGGTGGCGGCATTCAACCCGGCGACACCTTGATCTGTACCGTCAAGGGCAGTCGAGACCTGCCGCTGCCGTTGCAGGTCAGCAAGGTGCGCTACCTGATCAACCCCGCCGGGCAATGGACGGCGACCGCTACCGGCCCGAACCTGCGGGACCGCATGGTGCTGGGCTGGTCGATACGCTGTGACCGCTGCGCCAGGGAGCAGGCATTCGAATTCATGGCGCACGAGAAGGACAACCTTGAGCAGCGCACCGCCAGGGCGGTAGAGCGCATCGGCGAGCTGGGCTGGGTACCCAGCGGCGAGAATCACCTGTGCCCGACATGCGCACGCAACGCCGGCGACTCAGAATAACGTCAGCTGCTCCCCCATCGGGCTGTAGCTGCTGTCCAGCCTGACCCCGACGCCGATCAGCCGTACCGGCCGGTTGCCACGGGTAAAGGCCTGGGCGCATAGCTCCTCGAAGCCAGCCGGCGTCACCGGCGCCCCCGCCTGCTCAAGCGTGGTCTGGGTGAAATCCTGAAACTTGAGTTTGACGAAGGGCTTGCTGACCCGATAGTCGCCCTCCAGCCTGCCCAGACGCTGGGCCAGCTTGTCCAGTAACGGCGGCAGTGCGGCAATACAGGCCTGCAGATCAGGAAGATCCTGTTCATAGGTGTTCTCCACGCTGACCGACTGGCGCACCCGCTCCACTACCACCGGACGCTCATCGATGCCCCGCACCAGCTCCCATAACCGCTCGCCGAAGATACCGAACTCGCGGTACAGATCCTCCCTGCGCCACTGTCTCACCTCGGCACAGGTATCCAGCCCCAGATTGTGCAGACGCTGGGCAGTGACCCGGCCCACACCGGGCAGCCGATCAACCGGCAGATCGCGGACAAAAGCATCCACCTCCTCCGGCAGCACTACCTTCAGGCCGTCGGGCTTGTTCCAGTCACTGGCGATCTTGGCCAGAAACTTGTTCGGCGCTACCCCGGCGGACACGGTAATCCCCTGGGTCTCACGCACCCGCCGGCGGATGTCCTCGGCGATCAGCGTGGCGCTGCCACGGCAGGCCTGGCTGTCGGTGACGTCCAGATAGGCCTCGTCCAGAGAAAGTGGCTGTATCAGCGGCGTATAGTCATGGAACAGCGCCTGGATGGCTGCCGATACCTCGCGATAGACCGACATGCGCCCGGGCACGATCAGCAGATCGGGACAGAGCTTCTTCGCGTAAGCCGAGGCCATGCCCGAGCGCACGCCATAGGCCCGGGCCTCGTAGTTGCAGGTGGCAATCACCCCACGCTTGCCCGGATCGCCCCCCACCGCCAGCGGCCGATTGCGCAGGCGCGGATCATCCCGCATCTCGATGGCAGCGTAGAAGCAGTCGCAATCTATGTGAATGATTTTCCGCAAGGCAGATATCCGGCTGATGATGCCGGATATTGTATCGCATCAGACGGCAATCACCTGATTGCGCCCGGCATGTTTGCCCTGATAAAGGCCGGCATCGACCCGACGCAGGGTGTCCACGATATCGCGCTCGCCAGCGCGCACGGCGGAGACAGAGAAGGTAGCGGTCAGCGTCCGCGGCTGCCCTTCGATCATGACCGGATTGGCTTCCAGCGCGCCGCGCAGCCGTTCGATCACCCGCTCGGCCTCCGGCGCATCGGTATCGGGCAACAGGATGATGAACTCCTCGCCGCCGAAACGGCCGACCACATCGCCCTCCCGGAGCTTGGCCGTGAACAGTCCCGCCACGTGGCGCAGGGCCGCATCGCCTGCGTCATGACCGAACTCGTCGTTCAATGCCTTGAAATGGTCCAGATCGGCCATGGCCACGCAGATACCGGTGCCCTGCCGCCGACACCGCTCCCGCTCCCGGCGAAACAGCATTTCGTACTGCCGGCGATTGAACAGACCGGTAAGCGGGTCGGTGGTGGCCTGGCGCTTGAGCTCTTCTTCCAGCAGCTTGCGGCGCTCCATTTCCTTGCGCAGTTCGCGGTTGGCGGCACGTGCCTCGTTGAACATCGCGAACTGCTGACGCTGCACCTTGGCCAGTTGCTGGGTACCGAAGAAGCCGGTAGCGACCGGCAGCGAGAGGAAGATGGCCGCACCAATCACGATCTCCGCCCCCCGCCCCTTCAGGGCGATGCACGTCAGCGCCAGGATCACCGCTACCGTCGCAGCGACCATGTTGAGTTTGAGGCGGTTGGGAACGAACAGCATCATGGTCAGGACCATTACGCCCAGCACCACGATGGTGAGGGTGGCGATGTCCGGCCGCAGGAAATAGATCGGCATGAACAGAAAGAAGCCGATGATTTCCAGCGCTGTGACGGCGTAGCCACTGGCGGCCAGGTGCGGCCGACGGGGCAGCACCCAGGCAAAGCCGAACAGCAGGGCGGACTGCACGATGCGGCATGCCGCCAGTATGAAGAAGTCCCGCGACCAGCCCAGGGCCTGCAGGTCCAGCAATCCGAAGGCCAGGAGCAACCCGGCCCATACAAATACTGCAACGCGCAGGTTGCGTGCCCACATGGGTTGCATATGGGTCAGGAAGGCCTTCTCCACCGCCGGATCGGCAAACTCCGCCCACAATGAGGATATCCGGTAACGCTCCGAAGAGAATGGCATGGCCCGTCCTTATTTTTTCTTCTTCCATATACCATGCCCGGTCGCTGTATCCAACCGAGACAGGCGCGGGAGTGATATACACATGACCGCAGGTGATACTATAGCGCCATCACCCGTATGGGTGAACCGAAAAATCCCGGAGCGTGGTGCACAGAGGAAAAATCTTTTTGCATCAATTGCTTGACAGCCTCCGCTAAATCCGTAGAATGAGCCACCTCAGACGCGGGGTGGAGCAGTCTGGTAGCTCGTCGGGCTCATAACCCGAAGGTCGTAGGTTCAAATCCTGCCCCCGCAACCAGATACGAAAAGGCAGATCAATTGATCTGCCTTTTTTGTTTGCGTTCCCTCAACCCACCCGAATCCCGGGCTCGTCAACTGATCCGTTGACGGCGTTCACGCTTTCCTCTACAAGATTAGAGCAATAACTCTAATCAATGGGAGCGTCGCATGGACCGCCTTTCCCCTGAGCAGCTCGAAGCCTCGCTTTCCGAGCTGCTCGAGAAACAACGCAGCGCCTTCAGTACCACACCGCTGCCTTCGGCCGAGACCCGCCTGGGCTGGTTGAAGACCCTGCGCGCGCTCGTGACCAGTGAGCAGGACGCACTGGCCGATGCGGTGTCCAGGGACTTCGGCAACAGATCCCGGGACGAGACGCTGTTTGCCGAGATACTCCCCACCCTGCAATCGATCGATCACGCCCGGCGACACCTGCGACGCTGGATGAGGCCATCCCGCCGCCCGCTGGGCATTGCCTTTCAGCCCGGTTCAGCCCAGGTGTTCTACCAGCCGCTGGGGGTGATCGGGGTGATAGTGCCGTGGAACTACCCGATCTTTCTCGCGCTGGGGCCACTGATCGGCGCGCTGGCTGCAGGCAACCGGGTGATGATCAAGATGAGCGAGGCGACGCCGGCCACTTCGCAACGGGTAAAGGACCTTCTGGCTCGGGCGTTCCCTGCGGATCTGGTGACCGTCGTACTGGGCGAGGCGGACGTGGGCGCGGCCTTTTCCCGCCTGCCCTTCGATCACCTGTTGTTCACCGGAGCCACCAGCATTGCCCGGCATATTCTCCATGCGGCGGCGGACAATCTCACACCGGTCACCCTTGAACTGGGGGGCAAATCGCCGGCGATCGTCTCTCCGACGGTGCCGTTGGAGGATGCCGCCGAGCGCATCGCCTTCGGCAAGACCATGAACGCGGGGCAGACCTGTGTGGCGCCGGATTACGTGCTGGTCCCGGAGGATTGGGTGGAAGGATTTGTCGAAGCCTACCGGCGGGCGATCGGGCGGTTCTATCCCCGGCTGGAGGACAACCCGGATTACACCAGCATCATCAACCCGCGCCAGCAGGCCCGCCTGAACAGCTATCTGGACGACGCCCGGAGCAAGGGCGCGCAGTTGATCCCATTGTTTGATCGGGGTCAGGAACGTCGCCTGCCCCACACCCTGCTGCTGGATGTCAGAGATGACACGCTGGTCATGCAGGACGAGATATTCGGCCCGCTGTTGCCCATCGTTCCGTACCGCCGGATTGACGATGCGATTGCCTATGTAAATGCCCGACCGCGCCCGCTGGCGCTCTATTATTTCGGCTACGACCGGGAGCAGCAGCGGCGGATAGTCAGCCAGACCCACTCCGGTGGGGTCGGCATCAATGAAACGCTCCTGCATGTGGCGGTTTCCGACCTGCCCTTCGGCGGTATCGGTCCTTCCGGCATGGGGCATTACCACGGCCATGAAGGCTTCCTTACCTTCAGCAAGGCCAAGGCGGTGCTGCGCAAGCCGCGCTTCAATGCCACGCGGGTACTCTACCCGCCCTACGGCACCGCAATGCAGAAGCTGCTGCGCAGATTTCTCATCCGCTGACCCGCTCACAGGAACAACAATAATATGAGCAAGGTGTTTACCTCCCCGTCCGGCCTGAGCCGGCGCCAGCTGCTGAAGGTCGGCCTGTTCGGAACGGTGGTACTGGCTTCCGCCGGCGGCATTGCCATCGTCGCTGGCCGAACCGATACGGCTGCCGCCGGCTTCCGGCAACTGCGGCAGTCCGACCTGCCGATGCTGCGGCGCATCATTCCGGTGATACTCAGCGGGGCCCTGCCCACCGGTCAGCCGGCGGCTGCGGTAGAAGAGGTCCTGCAGGCACTGGACAACAATCTCGACCGGCTCTCTCCCAGCCTCAACGGTCAGATCATGCAACTGTTCGATCTGCTCACACTCGGTGTCACCCGCGGACCGGCCACCGGCATCTGGGGGCAGTGGGAAGACGCCAGTGACGAGGCCGTAAGAAACTTCCTGCGCCGCTGGGAGGGCAGTTCACTTGCCTTGCTGCAGCAAGGGCAGAATGCGCTTACCAACCTGATCCTGCTGGCCTGCTACAGCAGCCCCGCCGCGTGGCCGCAATGCGGTTACCCCGGGCCACCAGGGATCTGACGGAGAGAATCAGGATGACTGTAAGGGATACATTCGCCGAGGGGCTCAAGGGCAACTGGCAGGTGACCAACGCCTCGCAATTGGAGCAGGATCTCACCATCGAGACGGATATCGCCATCGTCGGCAGCGGCGCCGGCGGTGCCACCAGCGCCGAGATTCTCAGCGCGGCTGGCTTCAGGGTGCTGTTGATAGAGGAAGGCGGTCTCTTTACCAGCAGCAGTTTCAGGATGCAGGAGCACGAGGCCTACCCTGCCCTCTATCAGGAAGGTCTGGGACGGATGTCGAAGGACGGCGCCATCACCATCCTCCAGGGCCGGGCGGTGGGCGGTACCACGCTGGTCAACTGGACCTCCTGTTTTCGCACTCCGGAGCCCACCCTGGCGCACTGGGCCAGCGAGCACGGCGTGCGAGACCACAGCAGCGAGGAACTCGCCCCCTGGTTCGCGAGGATGGAAGAACGACTCGGCATTGCGCCCTGGAGCCTGCCACCCAATGCCAACAACGATGTGCTGCGCCGTGGCTGCGAGACACTGGGGCTGCACCACGCGCCGATTCGCCGGAACGTGCGCCAGTGCTGGAACCTGGGTTTCTGCGGCCTGGGTTGCCCGACCAATGCCAAGCAGTCGATGCTGGTCACCAGCATTCCCGCTCTGCTCGATCGGGGCGGGCAACTGCTCTATCTGGCCCGTGCCGAGCGTCTGGCGCTGGACGGCGACCGGGTCAGCGGGCTCGAATGCGTGGCCATGGACGACCGCTGTGTGGAACCGACCGGCCGGCGCATTCGGGTGCGCGCCCGCCACTACATCCTTGCCGGCGGCAGCATCAATACCCCGGGGTTGCTGCTGCGCTCCGGCGCACCCGATCCCCATGACCGGGTCGGCAAGCGTACCTTCCTGCACCTGACCACCTTCTCCTGGGCGCAGTTCGATGAGCGGATAAACCCGTTCTACGGCGCCCCCCAGTCGGTATATTCGGATCACTTCCAGTGGCAGGACGGCGTCACCGGGGCGATGGGTTACAAGCTCGAGGTCCCGCCGATGCAGCCCGGCTTCAGCGCAACCGTCCTCGGCGGCACCGGGGTCGCCCACCCGCAACTGATGCAGCAGCTGCCGACCAGCAACATGATGATCGCCCTGTTGCGCGACGGCTTTCACCCGGACAGCGCCGAAGGCACGGTTCAGCTGCGCAGCGATGATTCACCGGTGCTGGATTACCGGATGACGGATTACACCTGGGATGGCGTACGCCGCAGCCTCATGAGCATGGCCGAGATCCAGTTCGCCGCCGGCGCCCGCAGCGTCATACCCGTACATAACGATGCCCACCCAGCCCGCAGCCTGGCTGAAGCCCGCGCGATGATCGAGCAACTGGAGCTGCGCCGCTTCAAGATCCGGCTGGGCAGCGCCCATGTGATGGGTGGCTGCGCCATGGGCGAGGATCCGCGGCAGGCGGTCACCGACAGCCTCGGCCGGCATCATCACCTTGAGAACCTCTCGGTGCATGACGGCTCACTGTTCCCCACCAGCATCGGTGCCAACCCGCAGCTGTCCATCTATGCCATCGCCGCCCGGCTGTCGAGCCAGCTGGCCGAGCGGCTGACATCCCAATCTACCTGATCGTTTGGAATCCATGACAATGATAAAGAACCTTCACCTGACCGCCCTGTTTGCCATTGGGCTGTGCCTCTCTGGCGCAGTAACCGCTGACAGCAGACCTGCCGAGCCGGCGACCGCCAGGGCCAATGCGGCGGTGCTGCAGCAGCTGGACTTCAGCGACGATCAGGCCTTTGCAGACGCGCGCCGGGGCTTCATCGCCGCGGCGCAGGACCCGTTGCTCAACCCCGATGGCAGTACCGCCTGGAACATGGGCGCCTATGCCTTCCTCGAACAGGACGCACCGGCCACTGCCAACCCCAGCCTCTGGCGTCAGGCACGTCTGAATGCGATCCACGGGCTGTTCCAGGTGACCGAGGGCATCTATCAGGTCCGCGGAATGGATCTGGCGAACATGACCATCATCGAAGGCCGGACCGGCCTGATCGTGATCGACCCGCTGCTCACGCCAACCACCGCCCGCGCCGCACTGGATCTGTATCTGGCCCACCGGCCCGCCAGGCCCGTGGTGGCAGTCATCTACACCCACAACCACGTCGACCATTTTGCCGGCGTGCGCGGTATCGTCAGCGATGAGGATGTCGGCTCAGGCCGGGTGCGGATCTACGCGCCGGAAGGCTTCATGGAACACGCGGTCAGCGAGAACGTGATCGCCGGCAACGCCATGACCCGGCGCGCCATGTACATGTACGGCACCCAGCTGCCCGCCGGGCCGCAGGGCCATATCGACAACGGCCTGGGCAAGGCGCTGAGCATGGGTCAGCTGACCCTGATCCCGCCGACGGACATCATTTCCGCCAGCGGGCGCCAACAGATCGATGGTGTGGATATCGACTTCCACATGGCCCAGGGCAGCGAGGCACAGGCCGAGCTGATGCTGTATTTCCCGGCCAGCCGGGTGCTCAACACCGCCGAGGTCACCTCCCATCAGCTGCACAATATCTACACCCTCCGGGGGGCGGAAGTCCGGGATGCCAGCCGCTGGTCGCGCTACATCGACGAGGTGCTGGAGGAATACGGCCCGCGCACCGATATCCTCATCGCCCAGCATCACTGGCCGGTCTGGGATCAGGCTGGCGTGCAGCACTTTCTCGCCACCCAGCGGGACCTGTACAAACATATCCACGACCAGAGCGTGCGGCTGATGAATCACGGTTACCGGCCCGACCAGATCGCCGAGCAGTTGCGCCTGCCCGACAGCCTTGCCAGCCAGTGGATCGCCCGCGACTACTACGGCACCCTGCGACACAACGCCCGGGCCATCTATCAGAAATACCTGGGCTGGTACGACGCCAACCCGGCCAGCCTGAACCCCCTGCCGGACCAGCAGGCGGCGCGCAAGACCATCGAATACATGGGCGGCATGGATCAGGTCATCTCCAGAGCGCAGGAGGACTTCGCGAAGGGCGAATACCGCTGGGTGGCGTCCATCATGAGCCAGGCCGTCTTCGCCGAGCCAGACAACCGTGCCGCCCGGGAGCTGAACGCAGCGGCGCTGGAACAGCTGGGTTACCAGGCCGAGTCCGGCCCGTGGCGCAATGCCTACCTGTCCGGCGCGCTGGAGCTGCGCCAGGGGACGCCTGCCCATGAAGGTGGCGCGCTTGCGGCAGACCTCCTGCAGGCGCTGGACAGCGGCATGTTCTTCGACCTGCTGGGGGTGCGGCTGAACGGGCCGAAGGCCGAGGGCAGGCACATCGTGCTCAACTGGCACTTCACTGACACCGACGAGCGCTACCGGCTCAACCTGCAGAACGCCACCCTGACCTGGCTGCCCGATCGCCACGCGGAGCAGGCCGATGTCAGCGTCAGTCTGGAACGGGCCACGCTGAACGGCATCCTGCTGCAGCGCACCAGTTTCCCCCAGGCGATCCGGGCCGGAGAGATCCGTATGGAGGGTGACCCGCAGAAACTTTTCGAGCTGCTGAGTCTGCTGGATGACTTCAGCCCGGACTTCGCCCTCATCGAGCCTGTCGGGGAATAACATGTCCCGCAAATCCGGCACCCGCGAACGCATCCTGCAAGCCAGCCTGCAGCTGTTCAATGAGCAGGGTGAGCGCAACGTGACGACCAACCATATTGCCAGCCACCTGGGAATATCGCCGGGCAATCTGTATTACCATTTCCGCAATAAACAGATGATCGTGGCGGAGCTGTTTACCCGGCTCGAACGTGACATGTCCCAGTACTTCGTGATCCGCTCCGATGGCTCGGTGACGCTGGAGGACAAAGCGACCTATCTGGAAGGATTGCTGCAGCTTCTCTGGGGCTATCGCTTCCTGCATCAGGACCTGGACCATCTGCTCTCCGCCGACCCGGCCCTGGCCGAGCGTTACAGGACCTTCTCCCGGACCTGCCTGAAAGATGCCCGGGCCCTTTATCAGGCATTCATCGAGGCGGGCATTCTGCAGATGACCCCGAGGCAACTCGATGCCCTGGTCATCAATGCCTGGGTCATTGCCAATTCCTGGGTCAGGCTGATGCCCCACAGCCTCGACTCCGGGGAGGTGAGTGAGGACCTGATGCGCCAGGGCATCTACCAGCTGCTGATGCTGGAGGACGGTTATGTCACCCCGGCGTATCGTGATGCGATCACCCGGCTGCATGACTCGCTGGGCGCAAGACAGCCCAGCCAATGAGAACAAGCGGCGGCCACAGCTTGATAGAATGTTCTTCCTTTTCCCGGCAGAATCGCACCCATGGACATCAGCCTGGCCCGTACATTTCTGGAGATCGCCCGCTGCGGCAGCTTTGTCGCCGCCGCCGAGCGGCTGCATGTCACCCAGGCGGCCGTTACCTCACGGGTTCAGAACCTGGAGAGTCAGCTCAACTGCACGCTGTTCATCCGTAACCGCTCCGGTGCCAGGCTCACCGCCGATGGCGAGGCCTTTGTCACCCACGCCACCCAGATGATCCAGGCCTGGGACAACGCCCAGCGCGACCTGCCGCTGCTCAAGGGGTTCAGCGATGTGCTGCACATTGGCGGCGAGGCGAGCCTGGCCACACCGCTGGTACTCGAATGGGTGCGCGCCCTGCGCCAGCACCTTCCCGAGCATTCGGTACGCGCCGAGATCGGTGAAAGCAGCACACTGATGCAGCGCGTTGAACAGGGCACCCTGGACGCGGCGCTGGTCTACCGGCCGGAATACCTGCCCGGCCTCCAGGTCGAGGAGCTGCTCGAGGAAAAGTTGGTACAGGTATGCCTGCCCGATCGGCCCGAACCCTATGTGTATGTCGACTGGGGCGAGGAGTTCCGCCGTCAGCATGACGCAGCCCTGCCGAGCAGGACCAGGGCACCGGTCATCTTCGATTTCGGGCCGCTGGCATTGCAGTACATTCTGGAGTCGGGCGGCTCGGGCTATTTTCGCAGCCGGGTCGTTCGGCACTACCTGGAAACGGGCATGCTGCAGCGGGTGGAGATGGCTCCTGAATTCAGCTTTCCCGTCTATCTGGTATATGCCCGGCAGCGGACGTCCGAGGTACTGGAACAGGCCATCGGGCAGCTGCGGGAGCTGGCGCAGATCGAGCAGGACTGGTCCCAGCGGTGGGACCCGGTGCCGGCGCCCTCTGCCTGAGTTTTTACCTTTTCAGCTGAATCAGGCCAAGTGGTTCACCAGGTCGCGGTGCAGCGCGGCGATCACATCGGTCTGGGTGACCATGCCGACTATCCGATCGTTCTCCAGCACCGGCAGACAATGCAGCCCCTGGCTCGACAGCAGCGGGATCATGTCCACGACATGGGTGTGGCGGTCCACCGTCACCACCGGGGCGGTCATGATGTGATGCAGCGGCTGGTCCCGCCACAGGTTGACGCGGGTGGGCAGGATCCGCCCCATGGGCAGGTCCAGCTGAGCCAGCAGATCGCTCAGACTGATGATGCCCTGCACCTTGCCTTCGGTATTGACCACCGGCAGGGTCTTCACATGATGATGACGGAACATGCCGATGGCCTGGCGCACCGTGGTGTCAGGGCCGACCGTGCGGATATCCCTGGACATGATCTGCTCCGCACGGATGTTGCCCATCTTGCGGCGCAGGGCAGAGCTTTCCGTATCGCGAATGATCTGTTCGAGATCATGGCGGGTGATATCCACGAAGGAACCCAGCTTGTCCAGCGCCCGATCCAGGTCCTCCTCGGTGAAGCCGACCCGCTGCTCGGGCAGGATGTCCTGGGTCCGATGCAGATCGGTCCGCGGGGCCTGCTTCGGATAGCGGATGCCGGTGAGGTTGTTGTACAGCGTGGCGCAGAACAGCAGACAGCAGGCATTGAGCATGATCGGCAGCACCAGCCAGCCACCAAGCGGTTCGAGCAGGTCCCCGGCCAGCACAATCACCACTGTCATGGCGCTGCCGGGCGGGTGTATGCAGCGCAGCATCAGCATGCCCAGCACCACCAGTGCCACCGCGCCGAACATCCGCTGCCCCAGGGCCATTTCCGGCAGTGGCAGATGCAGCGCGGCGACACCTATCACGGCGGAAAGAAGATAGCTGCCCAGCACCGGCCAGGGCTGGGCCAGCGCACCGGTGGAAACGACGAACAGCAGGACCGCAGAGGCCCCTGCTGGGCCGAGAAGAATCATCGCCGTGGTACTGCCGTACAGCAGACTGGAGATCCAGTAGGTGAAGATCACCGCCAGCGCGGCGCCGGTCGCCGCGCGAACCCATTCACCGGGGCGCGTCTGAACCGTACGGGGCAACCAGCCGAACAATCGTCGGGAAAAGGCCAGAAGCTGACCGCTCATACACACTGCTCCTGCCGGCGATACATGACGGCGATGGAGCGCATCAGAAACCGGAACTGAAAACGGGATGGAAGAAAACCGCTTATTCTGCCGCTGCGTTTGTTAACGGGCAAAACAATAATATTTAATCCTGAATCAACGGATATCTATATCAAGACCGGGCGAACGCGGCTTTCCTTCAGGCGGTACCCAACATACCGGCGTGCTGCCGGGTCTCCGCGCCCCGGATGGTCATGGCGCAATTGAATACCATCAGCAGCATGCCGGCGGCGAAGATGCCGCCGCCTGTCATGCGCACGATGTAACCGGGATGGCTGGCCGCCAGCGCCTCGACGAAGGAATAGGTCAGCGTGCCGTCAACGTTCACCGCCCGCCACATCAGCCCCTGGGTAATGCCGTTGACCCACATCGCCACGATGTACAGGACAGTGCCCATGCTGGCCATCCAGAAATGCAGGTTGATCAGGCGAATGCTGTACATCCGCTCCCTGCCCCAGAGCCTGGGCACCATATGGTAGAGCGCACCGATGCTGATCATCGCCACCCAGCCCAGCGCGCCGGCGTGCACGTGGCCGATGGTCCAGTCGGTGTAATGCGACAGCGCGTTGACGGTCTTGATCGCCATCATCGGGCCTTCGAAGGTGGACATGCCATAGAACGCCAGCGCCACCACCAGGAAGCGCAGGATCGGATCACTTCGCAACTTATGCCAGGCGCCGGACAGGGTCATCATGCCGTTGATCATGCCACCCCAGCTCGGCGCCAGCAGGATGATCGACATCACCATGCCGAGGGTCTGCGCCCAATCAGGCAGCGCGGTGTAATGCAGATGGTGGGGTCCGGCCCAGATATACAGGGCGATCACCGCCCAGAAATGCACGATGGAAAGCCGGTAGGAATAGATCGGCCGCTCCGCCTGCTTGGGCACGTAGTAGTACATCAGTCCGAGAAAGCCTACCGAGAGGATGAAGCCCACCACGCTGTGACCGTACCACCACTGGATCATGGCGTCGGTAGCGCCGGCGTACATCGGGTAGGACTTGAGCAGGGAAACGGGCACATCAATATGATTCACCACATGCACCAGCCCGGTGACAATGATGAAAGCCCCGTAGAACCAGTTGCCCACGTAGATGTGCTTCACCTTGCGTCGGGCGATGGTGCCGAAGAAAAGGTAGGCATAGATGCCCCAGACCACGGTGATCAGGGTGGCGATCGGCCAGATCATTTCGGCGTATTCCTTGCTGGTGGTCAGGCCGCTGGCATAGCTGAGAATGATGGCCACCACGACCAGCTGCCATGCCCAGAAGACGAAACTGGCCAGCCCGTCGG
>Ga0079224_100009410_pt1 | contig 13317 bp, 8 predicted proteins | sample Stecom2015_FD_80414 | JGI IMG/M metagenome (GOLD analysis project Ga0079224, IMG submission 80414) | Agricultural soil microbial communities from Utah to study Nitrogen management - Steer compost 2015 | ecosystem: Environmental > Terrestrial > Soil > Agricultural land | place: USA: Utah... | reverse complement strand
TTCACCGACTCGAGGTGGGCCGAAGGCCCTGATGCTCTTCCTGTGAACATCCGGCAGGGAAGGTCGTCGCAACGGTTGATTCACTTTGTGGTTTGCGCAGAACGAGGCGCCGCCTGCTGCATCGCCTGGAGCAGCTCGGGTAGGACCAGGGTCTTGCGCCAGCCGGTCAAGAGCTGCTCGGGCGCGCCCCGATCGCCGCTCCCCAGGCCCGCTTTGAGCGCGCGCACCAGTCGACCTGGCAGCGCGAGCTCTGGAGCCATCGACAGGTTCGCTGCGACCTCGGCCCGCAGCAGGGTGAGCCACGCCTCGAGGCGGATTTCTTCGAACGTGGCATACGGGGGCGGATCGATGGGGACGAAGTCGGCTGCCAGGGCGCCGTCGACGGCTTGCCAGAGCAGCGTCGTGAACCGCTCCCCCGCGCTCGCCGCCCAACGCCGCGGGATCCCTTTGATGCGCCCGAGGTCGGCGGCGTCTCGAGGCAGGCGACTGGCGATCGCTAGGAACGTTTTGGGATCGGGCAGGTCGCTCCGCCGTTCGACGGGCTGGTCATTGTACCAATGGATCAACCAGCGCAGCGCCGCCTGGCTCTTGTGGTCGAGCTGCCAGGCGTTGCGAAAGGAGTCGAGGCGGATCGGCACCGGTAGGTCCGGCGGACTCCAGACCAGCTCCAGCGTCGCCTCGCAGACGGCTTGCTCGCGGCCGAGCTGCGCCGCCCGCGCCCCGAGCTCGCGGCGCAGCGCGGGGAGGTGCTCGACGTCCGACGCGGCGTAGGCGAGCTGCGCGTGCGGCAGCGGCCGGCGCTTCCAGTCGTCCGCTTGATGGGACTTGACCGAGCGGATGCCCAAAAGGCGAAATTGAAGGTAGGCGAGGGAGACCGAGTACTCGGGGCCGAGCAGCGCCCAAGCGACCTGCGTGTCGAAGACGCGCGGTGGCGATTTCAGCCCCAGCCGATCGAGCAGCAGCGGCACGTCCTGCTGCGCGGCGTGCAGCACCCACTCCGTGTCCCGAGCGCCGAGCACGGGGGACAGGGGCGAGAGATCGCGCAAGCGGACCGCGTCGACGAGGAAGATTTGCTGGTCGCGGGCGACCTGCAGCAAGCACAAGCTGGCGCCGTCGCGGGAGGACTCGAACTCGGTGTCGAGGTAGAGCCGCTCGGCACCCGCGAGCGCCGCCGCCGCCTCGGCCAGCGCGGCCTGCGTCTCCACCAGCCGGTACTCGGGCATTGCCCGCCTTTCTAGCACCGGCTTGGTCCGACGCGGGGCCGCGCCAATGCCGCACCGCGGCGCCCCCGGAAAAATGGGGATCCGACGCGCTGGCGAAAGCGCGGCCGGCCGTGCAAAATGGCGCCCCCCGGACCGGGGCACACCCGGGCTGGCCGAGGCAGACGAGCAGGAGCTTGACGCGCGGGCCAGCCCAAGGGAGCGAGACCGCTCGTGGCTGCAAGCTATTTCGACATCGACGGCACCTTGGTGGCCACCAACCTGGTGTATCCAACCTGGTTCTACCTGAAAAACCAGGGGACCCCCGTGCAGACGGCGGTGCGGATCGGCCGAGCGCTGTGGCGTGCTCCGGCGATGGCGGCGGCCGAGCTGCTCGATCGACGCACGTTCAACGAGCTGCTCTACAACTCCTACCAGGGCATGAGCGAGGACCGCCTGGTGCTGCTCGCGGAGGAGGCCTTCCAAAAAGTGCTCCTGCCGTCGCTCTATCGGGGCGCCAAGGATCTCGTGCAGCGCAGCCTGGACGCGGGCCACCAAGTCGTCTTCGTGTCCGGCGCCCTCGACGTCATCGTCCAGCACCTCGCCCGACACCTCGGCGCCCATGAAATCATCGCCAACCGCCTCGAGATCAAAGATCGAGTGGCGACGGGCAAGATGCTGAAGCCGGTCGTCGCGGGGCCAGAGAAGGCGCGGCTCATTCGGGAGCACGCCCGCGCCCGCGGCTTCGACCTGGACGACTGCTTCGCCTTCACCGACAGCTATTCCGATCTGCCGATGCTCAGCGTGGTCGGGCACCCCGCGGCCGTGAACCCGGATCGACGCCTCGCCCTGCTCGCCAAGGCGTACAGCTGGCCGAGTTTCGATTTGAATCTGTCTCCATGAACCAAACCTTCGGACCGCCTGCATCAGAGCGGGACGCCTTCACTCGTCGTTTGCCATGAACCATCCGTGCATCGTCACTCTCGAACGGGACAGCGCACCGCGCGTGTTGTTTGCCGGCGACCGCCTGGTGGAGGTCGACCTACCCGCCGGCACCCGCTGCATCTATCCCAAGCCGCCGCTCGCGCCGCTGAAGGACGTCGACGCCGCGATCCGCTACGCCATCCACCACCCGCTCGGGACCGATCCCCTCTATGCCAAGCTCCGGCCCGGCATGCGCGTGACGATCGCCATCGACGATCTCTCGATGCCGTTGCCGCCCATGCGCCGGCCCGACGTGCGGGAGCGCATCCTCACCGTCGTGCTCGAGTTGCTCGCCGATCACGGTGTGGACGACGTGGAGCTCATCATCGCGACGGGCGTGCACCGGCGGATGAAGGCGCACGAGATCCGGCACATCGTCGGCGATCGCATCTTCGAAGCCTACTACCCCGACCGCCTCTACAACCACGACGCCGAAGACCCCGATAACATGGTCGAGATCGGCCACACCGACCGGGGCGAGGTGCTCGAGCTCAATCGGCGGGCGGCCGAGAGCGACCTGCTCATCTACGTGAACCTCAACTTCGTGCCCATGAACGGCGGGCACAAGTCGGTCGCCGTCGGGCTCTGCGGCTACAAGAGCCTGCGTCACCACCACAACCCTGAGACGATCCGCGCCTGCGACAGCTACATGGATCCGGGGCGCTCCGAGCTGTCGACCCGGATCGCGCGCTTGGGCAAGCTCGCTGCGGAGAAGCTCGACATTTTTACGATCGAGACGACCGTCAACAACCGCATGTTCGACCGGAGCCTCGAGTTTTTGGCCAAGAACGAGGACGAGCTCAACGGGCGCGAGCGCGCGCTCTTGAAGGCGCTCGTCGTCTGCACCGGCAAGCTGCCGCAAGCGGCGCGCCAGGCCATTTTCGACAAGTTCCCGGCCCCCTATGGCGTGACGGCGGTGTACGCAGGGGCGACGGAGGCCGTCCACGAGAAGATCGTGGCGAAGAACCACGAGCAGTACCTGGTCCCCGTGGAGGGCCAGGCGGACGTCCTGGTGCTCGGCATCCCGTACATCAGCCCGTACAACGTGCACGCCTTCCTGAACCCGCTGCTGGTGACGGTGCTGGCGCAGGGATACCTCTTCAATTTCTACCGTGGCGCGCCGCTCGTCAAAAAGGGCGGCACGCTGATCATCACCCACCCGTGCACGGACAAGTTCGACCACGAGCAGCACGCCCCGTACATCGAGTTCGTGCACCGCTTGCTCCCCGAGACGCGTGACGCGGTGGAGCTGCACCGGCGCTACGAGCGGAAGTTCGCCGAAAACCCGGCCTTCCTCCAGATGTTCCGCGGCGGCCACGCCTACCACCCGAGCCACCCCTTTTTCATGTGGTACTGGGGAGAGAACGGCCGCCAGCACCTGGGGCGCGTGATCGTCGTGGGCGCCGACAACGAATACATCCCGAAGCTGTTCGGCTGGGAGACGGCGCCCAGCATGGATGAGGCGCTCTACCGCGCCAAAGGCGGCGCCGCGCGTTCCCTCGACATCACGCTCTTGCACGTGCCGCCGATCGTCATGGCGGACGTGAGCGTCCCCGGCGCGCCCGGAGCGGCCACGCCATGAGTCCGATGAACGGCAAGAAGGTCAACGGGGCGGCCGCCCTGGCGGGCGCCAACGGACATGCCGCGCCCTCGCTCGACCTGCGGGGGGTGTTCGCCGGCAAGCGCCTGGTCGTGGTCGGCGGGACCGGGTTCTTGGGCAAGGTCTGGTGGACGTTTCTGCTGTCGCGCTTTCCGGAGATCGAGCGGCTCTACTTGGTGGTCCGGCGGAAAGGGCAGACGGCCGAGCAGCGCTTCGAGCGGGAAATCCTGAAGAACGACGTCCTCGCCGCGCTGCGGGCCGAGCACGGCCCGAAGTTCGAGGAGTTCTTGCGGCGCAAGGTTCAGCCGCTGGCTGGCGACATCGTGCAGCCGTTTTGCGGGCTCGTGCCGGAGGTGCGGGACGATCTGCGCGGACAGGTGGACGCGGTCGTCAACGCCTCGGGGGTCGTCGACTTCGATCCGCCGCTCGACGAAGCGCTGGAGGTGAACGCGTTCGGCGTGCAGAACCTGGTGGCCCTGGCGCGGGACCTGGGGGACGTCCCGCTGTTGCACACCAGCACCTGCTACGTGGCTGGCAGCCGCACCGGCATCATCGAAGAGGCCGATCCGCGCGAGCACCCGTTCCCCCGCGCCGGCGAGCTCGATCGGGCGCACTGGGATCCCGATCGCGAGATCGCCGAGTGCCTGGACGTCGTGCAGCAGGCGCGACACCGCGCGGGCGACGCCTTCCGCCAGAGTCATTTCGTCGACGAAGCCAAGAAGAACTTGCTCGGGCGGGGAGAGCCGGCGCGCGGCGCGGTGCTCGACGCCGAGGTGGCGCGGGTCAAGCGTAAGTTCGAGGAGGCGCGGCTCGCCGAAATGGGCATGGAGCGCGCGAACTTCTGGGGCTTTCCCAATACGTACACCTACACGAAGGCCATCGGAGAGCAGATCGTGGCCGCGTCCGGCTTGCCCTTCGCGATCGTGCGGCCCGCCGTGATCGAGTCGACGGTCGCCTACCCGTTCCCAGGCTGGAACGAGGGCATCAACACCAGCGCGCCGCTCATCTACATCCTGCGCGAAGGCGGGCTGCAGATCCCCGGTGCCGACAACTACCTCGACGTCATCCCCTGCGACCTGGTGGCGGGGGGGATGGTGCTGTCGCTCGCGGAGCTGCTCGAGGGCCGCGCCAAGCCGGTGTATCAGTACGGCTCGAGCGACAGCAACCCGTGCACGATGCGCCGGTTCTGCGAGCTCACCGGGTTGTACAAGCGGCGGCATTATCAGATGACCGGCCGCGGCGGCCCCGTCTGGAGCTTTCTGCAGGCCCACTACGAAGGTGCGGTGCTCGGCAAGCGGCAGTTCGACAGCTTCGGCCCCGGGGCGATCTCCAAAAAAGCGCGTCAGGTGGCCGACGTCGTGGACGCCGCCAGCGTGGGGCCGGCGGCGGCGCTGCTCAAGCCGGCGGCGCGGGTGATCCGGGGCTTCGCCGAGCAGCAGCGGCGGGTCCACTCGGTGCTCTCGGCCTTCGTGCCGTTCACGGCCGAATACGAGTACATCTTCCGCTGCGACAACACCCGCGCCGCGTTCGCCCGCCTCAGCCCGGCGGACCAGGCGCGGATCGGCTGGAACCCGGAGGCCATCGATTGGCGCGACTGGTTCTTGAACGTCCACGTTCCCGGGCTCGAGAAGTGGGTGTTCCCGCAGATCGATCAGCGCCTGAAGCGCCCGCGTAAGGCGCCGCTGCGGCACGAGACGTTGCCCGCGCTGCTCGAAGAGATGGCAGAGCGCCACGATCTGTCGATCGCTCTGCAGCGGACGGAGCCGGAGGGCCTCAGCCGGATCAGCTATGCGGACTGGTTGGCCCGCTCGCGGGCGTGCGCGCGGCGGCTGCAGGCGCTCGGCGTCGATCCTGGGGATCGGGTGCTGTTGGCCGGCGCCTCCCACCCCGCCTGGCCGATCGCCTTCTTCGGCGTCTTGTTCGCGGGCGCCACGGTCGTCCCGCTGGACGCCAACATCGACGAACGCGCGGCGGCCAACCTGGCGAGCGCTTCGCGGGCGAAGGTCTTCATCGCCGACGCGGCGGTCCGAGCGAAGCTCGCGCCGGCGCTGCCGTCGTTGCCGATGCTCGACCTTCTGCAAGCGGCCGCTCCGGGCGAGCCGGCGATGCCGCTCGACGTCACCAGCGAGCAGGTGGCGGCCCTCATCTACACCAGCGGCACCACGGGCGTGCCCAAGGGTGTCATGCTCTCGCACGCCAATTTGACGGCCTTGGTCGCGGCCCTCTCACCGCTTTTCCCGCTCTCGAAGGGGGACCGAGTGCTCAGCGTCTTGCCGCTGCACCACACCTTCGAGCTCACCTGCGGCCTGCTGCTCCCGCTGTCACGCGGCGCCCGCGTCGTCTATCTCGACGAGCTCAGCGCAGAGCGCCTGGAGAGCACGCTGAAGGCAGGGCGGATCACCGCCATGATCGGCGTTCCCGCGTTGTGGGAAATGCTCGAGCGCCGGATCGTCGCCCGGGTCGCGGAGCGCGGCGAGCTCGCGGCGAAGCTGTTCGATTTCGCGGTGGACCTGAACCGAGCGGCGGGCAAGACGCTCGGCCTCGACGCCGGCCGGCTGCTGTTCGGCCCCGTGCACGAGGCCCTGGGCGGCAGCTTGCGTTTCCTCGTGAGCGGCGGCGCTGCCCTTCCAGAGCGCACCCATCAGCTGTTCGGCGGGCTCGGTCTCCACTTGGCCGAAGGTTATGGACTGACGGAGGCGGCGCCGGTGCTGACGGTGGCCGAGGCCGGACCCAAGGCGAAGGCGGGGCACGTCGGCAAGCCCATCCCCGGCGTCGAGATCCGCATCGCGAACCCCAACCCCGAGGGCGTGGGGGAGGTGCTGGCGCGAGGCCCGAACGTGATGCTCGGCTACAGCGACGACGCGTCGGCCACGCGCCAGAGCATCGACGAGGCGGGCTGGCTGCACACCGGCGACCTCGGGAAGCTCGACCGAAAGGGGCATTTGGTCATCGTCGGACGGCAGAAGGACGTGATCGTCTCCTCCAACGGAGAGAACATTTATCCGGAGGACGTCGAGGCTCGCCTCGACCAGGTAGAGCACGTCGCCGAGCTCTGCGTGGTGGGCATCTCCGACGGCCGGCGCGGCGAGCGCGTCGCCTGCGTCGCCGTGCCCGACGGCAACGCCGCGGCCTCACGGGGCGAGCGTCGCGAGCGAGCCCGCAAATCGCTCGACAGCGCCATCCTTCGCTTGCCCCAGGCCCTGCGCCCCGCGGTCGTGGTCGTGATCGACGCCCCGCTGCCCCGCACCGGCACACGCAAGGTCAAACGAGCGGAAGTGCGCCGTCTGGTCGAGCGATCCATCGCGAGCAACGTCCCCGCGACGGCCCAGGACGAGAGCCTCGACGCCACCGCCCGAGCCGTGCGTTCGGTCGTCGCCACCATCACCCGCCGCACCCCGGCGGAGATCTCGGCCGCGGCCAATCTGCGCGGAGATCTCGGCTTCGACTCGTTGATGCTCTTGGAGCTGCTCGTCGCGCTGGAAGCCCAACGCGAGACCACCCTGGACGCCGAGCGGCTGGGGCAGTGCCAGACGGTGGGCGACGTCGAAGAGGTGCTGCGCGAGCATCGGGCGCGGCGCGCGCCGAGCGCGCAGACCTCGGAGATCGAGGCGACGACCGAGCGGGACCTCGTTCTCCCGCCGGTGCTGCGCGAGGCAGCGATGGCCTGGATGGGACGGGCGCAGCGCGGCTTCTATGACAGCGTGCTCCGAACGCAGGTGACGGGTCGCGCGTTCATTCCGCACAACCGCAACGTGCTGGTCGCCGCCAACCACTCGAGCCACCTCGACATGGGCCTGGCGAAGTACGCGCTCGGCAGCTACGGCGACGATCTGGTCTCGCTGGCAGCTCAGGACTATTTTTTCGAGGGCCATCGCTGGCGCAAGACCTACTTCGAGAACTTCACCAACCTGGTGCCGATCTCGCGCCACAGCTCGCTCCGACAAAGCCTGCGGCAGGCCGGCGCGCTGCTCGACCAGGGCAAGACGGTGCTCATCTTCCCCGAGGGGACTCGGAGCACGGACGGCAGCATCGGCGAGTTCAAGCCGGCGGTCGGGCATTTGGCGCTGCACCACGGCGTCGACATCCTGCCCATCTACCTCGGTGGCACCCACGCGGCGCTGCCGAAAGGCGCCAAGGTCCTGCGGCAGCGGGACGTCCGTGCGCGCATCGGCCCGGTGCTGTCCAGCGAGCACCTGCGGCGCCTCACCCAAGGCATGTCGATGACCGACGCCAGCCGCACGGTGGCCAAGCTGGTCGAACGCGCCGTGGTCGCGCTGGGCAGAGGCGAGGTGCTCGACATCTCCCGTCTGCCGTCGCTCGACGAACCGGCGCCGACCGTCACGGAGGCGTCGCTCGCCGACGTCTTCAGCGAGCTCAAACACCGCTTCGTGCGGGGCAGCGTCGAGCAGCCGCTGAGCTTCTATTTCTCACTCGGCGCGCACGAGCGCTGGACGGTGAAGGTGAGCCGCGAGGACTGTGAGGTGCTGCCGGGCAAGGTGGTCAACCCCGCCGACTGCGTGCTGAAGACCTCACCGCACATCTTCACGCGCATCGTTCGGGAGGCCTACACACCCTCACCGGCGGAGTTCATGAGCGGCATGATCAAGAGCAACAACATCGGGTTGCTCCTGACGTTCCAAAAGGTCTTTCAGCTCGACGGGAGCCGCTGATGGTCGGCGACGGACGGCGCTGGTGGGTTGGTGGTGCGACTGGATTTTTGGGCAGCCACCTGGTGCGGCTGCTCGTTTCCCGAGGGCACTCGGTGGTCGCGGTCTCGCGCTCGGGCGCGCCGATCGACGGCCTGGATTCGAGCGCGGTGGAGTACCGGGCCGCGGACGTGCTCGACGCGGATGCGGTCGCCGAGACCGCTCGCGGCTGTGAAGGCGGGTTCCTGTCCGCCGGCATGGTGTCGCGGCGGCCCGAAGACGCCGAGATCTTGCACCGCTTGCACGTCGCCGGGACGCGCTCGGCTTTGGCGGGCCTCTCGGGAGCCGGCGTGCGGCGGGTCGTCGTGGCCAGCACGAGCGGCACGATCGCGGTGAGCGCCGATCCGCGTCGCGTCGTCGACGAGGCGGCCGAACCGCCCCTCGAGATCATCCATCGCTGGCCCTACTACCGCAGCAAGCTCTACGCGGAGCGGGAGGCCCTCGACGCCAACCGTCCGCCCGAGTTCGAGGTCGTCGTGGTCAACCCGAGCCTGTTGCTCGGCCCCGGCGACCTCCGAGGCTCGTCCACCGGCGACATTCGTCTGTTCCTCGATCGCGCCATCCCGGCCGTCCCCGCGGGCGGCGTTGCCTTCGTCGACGCGCGCGACGCGGCGGCGGGCATGCTGGCCGCGTACGAGCGAGGCCGGGCGGGCGAGCGTTACCTGCTGAATGCGAAGAACATCGAAGTCGGCGCGCTCTTCGAACGGCTCGAGCGGCTCACCGGGATCGCTGCGCCGAAATTGCGGCTTCCCCGATCGATCCCCGTGGCGAGCGGGGCCGCCCGCCTGTTCGAGCGGGCAGTGCGGGCGCTTGGGGGCGAGCCGCCCGTCGATCCGATCACGGTCGAGCTCGGGCAGTACTACTGGTATTGCGACAGCAGCAAGGCCGAGCGGGAGCTCGGCTGGCGCGCTCGCGATCCTGGTGAGACGCTGCGCGAAACGGTCGAAGATTTGCGCTCCCGAGCGCTCGCTTGAGGCCGTAGATCGGGCGTGTCGTCGTGCCGGCATTTCAAAGCTGAAATGCTGGCATGACACGCCGATCATTCGGGTTTTTTGCGGAGTAAAGCCGCAAGAAGGGGTTGCGAAATGCCCCGATGGGCTCTAATCTGGACTCCCGCGGGCGCTCCAGATCGAGTGTCCGCCGGTACGGGGAATCGGTCCCTGTCCGCTACGGTGGGTGTTCGTTAGCTTCGAACAGGCGCTTTTGGCTGGTGGCGGCGCCATCAGCACGGCTCGAAAATCGCTGCTCGGAGTGGCATGCCTCGAATTGATTGGGAAGGATTGACCCCGGTGGCGGGTTCGCTCATCGTTGTGGGGCATTGGTTGCTTGGGGGGCGCTTCGAGTTTGCGCCAGTGGTGCGATACGCCCCGCCGGTGACGGATTGAACGGCTAAGCGAAGACCGAAAACCGCCGCAGAGGCATCGAAGGATCACTACCTACGGATCGGCGGATGGCGTCGATCATCCAAAGAGCAAGAGGCGAGCGTTGACCATGGAAGAGAGCGCACGTGAGCTGCCGTCGTCGGACGTCGCGCAGTCCGTTCCCGAACGGATTGCCGCCGCCCTAGGGGAAAACGACGAGCTGCCGAAGTCACAAATCCGGGAGCTTGCGAACGTCTTCGGCGACGACAAGATGCTGGAGCTTTTGTCGGAGACCCAACGGGTCGAGCAGGCTGGCGGCATGCTGGTGCCCGACGGATCGCGTCGGCGCACCCCCGGCGGCGTGTTCTTCTACTTGGCCCGGGGTCAGCTGTCGCGCGCCGATCGCCGTCGCATCTTTGGCCCGCCAGCGGAGGCCCGTCAGAAAAAGCCGGACGCATCGGAGTCGCCGCAGTCCTCCGGACCGAAGTCGTCGCTCCAGCGGCGTCCGCAGCCGCTCGAAGCCAACCATCGGACGCGACCGATCGAGCCCGTCGAGTCGCGGCGGTCGGGCATCGTCACGGTGACCAACGGCGCGCGTCAGCGCCGCATCGTCGAGGTCGAGACCGTGCGGCGGCGGATCGTTCCGGCGGCGATGAACGGGGGAGCGCCCCAGGTCCAGCCCGAAGGGCTTGACCGACAGCCCAACCTCCCTGGCGTGACGAACGGCTCTCCGGTCCCGTCCTCGAATGGGAGCCCGCCGCAGCGCGTGCGCCGCATCGTCACCATCGCCGACATGCGCGGCAAGGCGGAGGAGCCGGAGGCGCCCGCGCGCAGCGAGCAGCCGCTGCACCGCATCCCGCCCGGCGTGAGCTTCGATCCGAAGTCCGTGCGCCGCCGCGTGCCGGCCCCGGTGGCCGAGAGCCCTGAGGAGCGGGTGCGAGAAGCGCTGGTCGGCTGCGCTCCCCAGGAACGGCCTCGCGTGCTGCTCGGCGTCTTGCTCGAGGAGTTGGAGAATCTACCCACCGCTCGGGAAGCGGCGCGGCTGAGCGATCGGGTCGTCGCGGTGGCGGCCGCGAAGCTGAAGATCCCGGTCTCTGCCATTGCTCGCGCGCTGTTCGGGGAGGACACGCGCCAGAGCCGTGGGCAGGTCGAGAGCCTCGTCGAAGAGGGCGTCGAGCTCGCGACGCTGGAGCGCCTCTATCCACTGATTCAGGAAAAAGCACAGGGCTGACCTGCTTGTGACCGAAACGTGACAGCCCCGCTTGCCGGCCGATGCGAAATTGTCCGGCATGGCGCAGTCCGACGTCGTTCCGTCACCCCCCATCGCTCGCACTGAGGCGCCCCCGCGCCGGCTAGATTGGGTCGGGGCCGTTCCATTTCTGCTGGTGCACGCTGCGCCGTTGGCGGCCTTTTATACCGGAACGAAATGGCAGGACTGGGTCGTCTGCGTCGTCCTGTATTGGGTGCGGATGTTCGGTGTGACCGGCGGGTACCATCGCTACTTCGCTCACCGCACCTATCGCACCAGCCGCGTGTTTCAGTTTCTGCTGGCGCTGTTGGCGCAGTCCAGCTCCCAGAAGGGCGCGCTCTGGTGGGCCGCCCATCACCGTGACCACCACAAGCTGTCGGACCAGGACGGGGATCCTCACGACTCACGCCGCGGCTTTTGGTACTCGCACGTGCTCTGGCTGTTCGCCGGGACGGACCAGACCGACTACACCCGCGTCAAAGACCTCGCGCGTTATCCCGAGCTCGTGTTCCTGAATCGGTTCTGGATGCTCCCGCCGATCGCTCTCGGTGCGGGGGTTTGGGCGATTTGGGGATGGTCGGGGCTGCTGATCGGCTACTGCCTGAGCACCGTGCTGCTCTGGCACGGCACCTTCACCATCAACTCGCTGAGCCACATGCTCGGCTCGCAGCGCTACGAGTCGGGCGACGCCAGCCGCAACAACTTCGTCTTGGCGCTGATCACGATGGGAGAGGGGTGGCACAATAACCACCACTATTTCATGAACAGCACGCGCCAGGGCTTCTTCTGGTGGGAGATCGACGTCAGCTACTACGTGATCCGCCTCCTGGGTGCCCTGCGGCTGGTTTGGGACATCAAGCCGCCACCCGCCCGGGTTTACGACCCGGCTTCCTTCAGGGCAGCGCGCTCGCTTTCCGTCGGCGCGGGCGCCGAAGCTTCGAACGAACGTCCGTCGACGCTGGTCGCTTGAGCTGCGGCCCGAACGTCGAGCGGGTGGCGCGAGTGGCGCGCCGCATCATGGCGATCGCTCGTCGATGGGGTGAGCGGCACGCGCGCTTGCGCCGGGGGGCTCGATGCTTACGCCTAACGTTAGAATGGAATCACGCGAGGTGGCATCACCGCCGGACGACGGCGGGACCGGGCCGAACGCGACACCCGCCGACTTGATGGAGGTGACGCGCTCCGAAGGACACTCGGGTCGGCCGCCACTGCACCAAGATGCCACCAAGAGCGCGCGCCCACCGCGCCAGCGCGCGGTGCTGCCGATCGTCATCGCGCTCGTGGCGGTGCTGCTGGTGGCGTTGGTCGCGCTCGGGCCGAGCTGGTAGCCGCCGCCCGTCGCCGGTCCTCGGTGCGGTCCCGGTCACTCGGCCGGGAGGCCGTTTGCCTGGGCCGGTAGTCGCTGATAAAGCCTCGCCGGTGGCCGCCGACTCCGCCGTCCAAAGCGGTTGACTTGCGGGCAGGCCAAGGGCTCACTCCCGCCGTGAAGGATACCGCGTTGCGAAGAGTTGGAATATTCGGCTGGGGCGTGGTTGCCCCGCGCTCCACCGATATCGACGAGTTTGCGAGCAACCTCGAGGCGGAACCCTCATGGCTCGAGCCCTTCGACGGCTTCGGGCCCGACAACTTCCTGGTGGGTGTTCCGAAGTTCGACTTCTCCGCCTACCGGCCGTGGATCGACGCGCGGTTCCCGCCCAACCGTTTCCGTCAGCTGGTCGAAAAGATGGACCCGACGACCTTGTTCGCCGTCGGCGGGTTCATCCAAGCGCTGCGCCAGAACGCCGGGATCGAGCAGGCGCTGCAGGAGCTCGGCACGGCGGCCCACGTGTACGTCGCCACCGGTCTCGGCAGCCTGCCCACCACCTACGACATCTCGGTCAAGCTGTACCGTGCTCAGCGCCGCTGGAACCGGTTTTGGGCGGCGCCCGAGCGCAATGCGGCGCTGCGGGCTCACCTGGCGGGAGACGCCCCGGCTGGCGCGGAGGCGCCGCAAGATCCCAGTGAGGTATCGGATCCCGATGCTCGCGAGGTCGCCGAGGACGCCTTCAACGCCTATTGGGCCGCTCGTTCCGAGAAGCTCGCCGAATTTCTGGCCGAGCTCCGCGACATCGAAGCCATGCGGGTCGAGGGCGATGTCGAAACGGGCAAGCTGAAGGTCATTCGCGAGAAGCGTCGCCGTTTGGACCGCCTGGCGGAGAAATGGCGGGCGCCGGAGCCG
>Ga0079224_100009409_pt1 | contig 13318 bp, 10 predicted proteins | sample Stecom2015_FD_80414 | JGI IMG/M metagenome (GOLD analysis project Ga0079224, IMG submission 80414) | Agricultural soil microbial communities from Utah to study Nitrogen management - Steer compost 2015 | ecosystem: Environmental > Terrestrial > Soil > Agricultural land | place: USA: Utah... | reverse complement strand
TTAACTGATCGAGGTGAACCTGCGGCTTTGGGGGGGGGCTCTCGCTCGCGCTGCTCAGAGCTGACGGCGCTTCGCTTGCCCAGGTGACAGCGGAGTCAAGAAAGAAGAACGAGAGGCTCCAGACCACGAAGCCGGCAACGAGGCGCGGGGCCCCACCAGGGGTGAAACGAAATAGCCGAGCTGACACCCCACAAGCTTATTCAAGCACGCCGAAACGGCCAAATTCCTGGTGCTGCCTGATGCGAGCATTTTAGGCTATTTCACGAGCGGACTCATTTGAACGCCGTGGCTATTGGACGCAGAGTCCGTGGCCAGGAAGTCCACCGCTCGCGTCTTTGAGACCAACCCGGTTCCAAGGCCCGGGGACGTTCCGTTCTGACTCAGTGTGACATTTCTTCCCCATGGAAACATTGAGGAATATCTGCTCAGCTGCGTGGGTAGGAATCCACATGAGGACTATCTCTCGACGATTCGCCCTTGCCTTCCTTCTTCTCTGTCTTGGGGCTGTCGCGTGCGCGCCTAGGACAATCGCCATTGCTCCGGAGGCGTCCAACACGTTGACGGTCACGGGCGAAGGCGAAGCCAACGCTGCCCCTGACTTGGCCACCGTCCGTCTCGGTGTCGAAGAGCGGGCGGCGACCGCAGACGGGGCGATGAAGCAGGCCAATCGTCGCATGCAGGGCATCATCGCCGCACTCAAAGCCAAGGGCGTCTCCGAAAACGATCTCCAGACGACCGATCTCAGCATGTATTTCGAGAGAAATCACGAACCACGCCCAGTCCAGTCGCCGGAAGTCAGGCCCACGAGCCCTGGTTCCGAAGAGGGCGAAATCGAAGCGAGGAAGCTGGAGATCCAAGAGAAGGAAATGGTGTCCGAAGGGCACTACGTCGTGCGCAACACGGTCATCGTCTCAGTTCGCGACCTGAAGAAGAGTGGCGACGTGATCGGTGCTGCGATGCAAGCCGGTGCCAATCACCTACATGGGTTCGAACTCTCGGTCGAGGATCCGACGCTCGTACAAGAGAAAGCGCGCGACAAAGCCATCGAACACGCCATCGACAAAGCCGAGAAGATGGCGAAGAAGGCTCAGGTCAAACTGGGACCTATCATGGAAATCAGCGAGACGGGCTCGTCCCGCCCTGCTCCCATGTCCGCAAACCGGATGATGGATATGGCTGAAAGCTCAGTCCCCGTCGAAGAGGGTCAGATGTCCGTGAGTCAAAGGGTGCAGGTCGTGTTTGCGCTCCTTCCCTGAAAGGGCCGCGAGCATTCGCGAGAGCAAGGCTCCCGAAAGCGGAGCGCATTACCCCGTGGCAATTCCCTTGCGAGGAGTGCCGTATCGATAGCTTCAAATATGTGGCAAAAAGCCCCAAATACGTGGCAATTTGCCACGTATTTCTTTTCTCGAGACTTCGTTAGAAGCGTTCCGGGACCACTAAGCGTGGTGGCACAGCCGTTGCAGATTTTTCTGTGAGGCGACGCGCACAAGGTGCGCCCGCCCGCCCGCCCGCTCGCGCACAGGCCCTCCTGCGTTCGTCAGGTTTGAACGCCGCGTTTTAACAAACTCGACCTCAGCCAGTCGAAGCGAACCCAACGAGAAAGGAAAAGTAAGATGGAGTATCAGACCCTCATCTCCCTCAGCGGCGAAGTTGAGGACATCAACGGTCGCGAGTTCACACTCCGCACAGATCATCAGGAGATCACCATGGACACGAAGGCGATGGAGCGCAATCCATTCGACAGCGTTGGCCATCAACAGCTTTCGCCAAGCGATCGGATTCACGTGATCGGTTGGCTGAGCGAGGACCTGTTCGATGGTCTACAAATCGAAGCCAAGAACGTGGTCACCCTCGAGACTTTGGACATCTAGTCGTTCGTGCCTGAGACCAAATCCTCCGGCTCGTCTTCCGTCTCAGTGAGGCGAGCCCGCTTTTGGGCGGTGACGAATACGGTTGCCACAATGCTCCTCATTGTGTGGAATTACACGGCGGGGACTGGGCTCATCTTTGATGTGACAATTGGAGAGCTCAGCGATCGGTACACAACATCGCTGACCCCCGCCGATTACGCTTTCGCCATCTGGGGGCCTATCTACTTTTCTCTCTTGGTCCTCTGTGGGTTCCATCTCAAGCGCGCCTTCATTGATAGCTCTGTCGAAGCGACCTGCGTCGAATCCATCTTGAAGGCGGGACCGTTCTTCTTTGCTGCGCAACTGTTTTGTGGGGCATGGTTGTGGGCTTGGTTTTCCGAGCAAATTCTCCTCTCGTTGATCTTGATGGCGGCGCTTTTCGCTTCGTTATTTTTGATCATTCTGCGCTGGAACATGGAGAGGGACGACGTTCCTTGGAGCGTCTTGTGTTGTGAGTGGTGGCCCATTTCCATCTACAGCGGGTGGATCAGTGTCGCACTCCTCGCCAACTTTGGCGCCTACCTTTCTTCTTTGGGTGTGAGCTTCGTGAGCGAACCAGGATGGGCGATCGGTCTCTCGGTATTGTTGGTCACGGGCCACTTGATCATGATTTTCTCGCGCAATATGCGTGAGTTTTCTCTTGTTGCCGTGTGGGCGCTTCTCGCTGTGGCAGCCCGACATTTGGAGAGCGTTACACATGGTCTCGTGGCTCAGGTCGCGCTAGCCGGAGCGCTGCTTCTCCTTGTTGTGGCTGGGTTCCACGCACAACACCACTTCAAGAGGCCTCCAAGCGCCCGAACGAGAAGAATTGATTGAGACTCTCGAAAAAGACGGGATCCACGATAGGCGGGTGCTGGAAGCGCTCCGCACAGTCCCTCGACACGAGCTGGTTCCAGAACCACATCGCCGCTTCGCCTACGAGAACCGCCCGCTTCCGATTGGAGAAGGACAAACGATCAGTCAGCCTTAAATCGTGGGGCTCATGACGCAACTCGCGCAGGTCGGCGAATCGGACAAGGTACTCGAAATCGGCACCGGGTCGGGCTACCAAGCCGCCGTTCTGTCATTGCTCGCCGACGAGGTGTACGACGATTGAGATCGTCGTATCCTTAGTCATGGTGAGACCGCAAAACCGCCACAGGGGTGAGGGTTCGCGGCCTTGTGGCGTCCGCGCGGGCTTATTGAAGAATGGGCAAAATGGCTTCGTTGGCTCGCTTTTCAAAGGCGGGAAGCTGATCGAAGTTGAGGTAGCGATAGAGTTCAGCCGACATCGTGTCCAGTTTGGCGGCGTACTTCTGGTACTCTTCGTTGGAAGGGATCTTGCCAAGGATCGATACGATCGCGGCCATTTCCGCGCTCGAAAGATAGACGTTGGCGCCCTTGCCCAAGCGATTGGGAAAGTTGCGCGTCGATGTGGAGACGACCGTCGAGCCTGGGGCAACCCGAGCTTGGTTTCCCATGCAAAGGGAACAGCCTGGCATTTCTGTTCGGGCGCCGGCTTGAGCAAAGTTGTTGTAGTGCCCCTCTTCCATGAGCTGCCGTTCATCCATCTTTGTCGGCGGGGCAACCCACAGGCGGGTGGGCACCACGTCTCCGTACTCTTTCAAGAGGGTAGCGGCGGCGCGGAAGTGTCCAATGTTGGTCATGCATGAGCCGATGAACACCTCGTCAATCTTGGTGCCCGCGATGTCGCTCAAGGTCTTCACATCATCAGGATCGTTTGGGCAAGCCATGAGGGGCTCTTTGATCGCACTCACATCGATATCGATGATCGTGTGGTACTCGGCGTCCGCGTCGGCCTCCATGAGCTCGGGGTTCTTGATCCAAGCTTCCATCGCTTGAGCGCGTCGCTCCAGTGTACGCACGTCGCCATAGCCTTCGGCGATCATCCAGCGCAGCATCGTGATGTTTGAGTTCAAATACTCGATGATGGGCTCAGGATTGAGCTTGATGGTGCAACCTGCGGCCGAGCGTTCTGCGGTGGCGTCGCTCAGCTCAAAGGCCTGCTCGACCTTCAGATCCGGTAGACCTTCGATTTCCAAAATGCGACCAGAAAAGACGTTCTTTTTTCCCTTCTTCTCCACGGTCAAATGGCCCTGTTGAATCGCCGCATAGGGGATCGCATTGACGAGATCGCGCAAGGTAATGCCTGGCTGCATCTTGCCCTTGAAACGAACCAGCACGCTTTCAGGCATGTCGAGGGGCATCACGCCGAGCGCGCCAGCGAAGGCCACTAAGCCCGAGCCTGCCGGAAAGGAGATCCCCAAAGGAAAGCGTGTGTGGCTGTCGCCTCCTGTTCCAACCTGGTCGGGGAGCAACATGCGATTGAGCCAACTGTGGATAATGCCATCCCCCGGACGCAAAGAGATGCCGCCGCGGTTCGTGACGAATTCAGGCAGAGTGTGCTGGGTGTCGATGTCGACGGGCTTGGGGTAAGCGGCGGTATGACAAAAGCTCTGCATCACAAGATCTGCAGAAAAACCCAGGCAGGCGAGTTCTTTCCACTCATCGCGCGTCATCGGGCCGGTGGTGTCCTGGGAACCCACGCTCGACATTTTGGGCTCGCAATAGGTGCCCGGTCGCACTCCATCCACGCCGCAGGCCTTGCCGACCATTTTCTGAGCGAGGGTGAATCCCTTGGCGCTGGCGATGGGATCTACGGGGCGTCTGAACACATCCGAGGCTCCTAGTCCGAGGGACTCACGCGCCCGTCGAGTGAGACTTCTGCCGACGATGAGCGGAATGCGCCCCCCTGCCTGCACCTCGTCCAGCAGTACTTCTGTCTTGAGGGCGAAGGTTGAAATCACTTCACCAGCTTCGTTTTCAATCTTTCCTTCGTAAGGGTAGATTGTGATGACGTCACCCATGTTCATTGTGGAAACGTCGCACTCGATGGGCAGGGCGCCGGAGTCCTCCATCGTGTTGAAAAAGATGGGAGCAATGGCTCCACCTAGACAAACCCCACCCGTTCGCTTGTTGGGGATGAAGGGGATGTCATCTCCAAAATGCCAGAGCACGCTATTGGTGGCGCTCTTTCGGCTTGATCCAGTACCGACGACGTCTCCCACGTAGGCGACGGGATGTCCCTTCGCTTGTACTTCCTTTACCTGAGCGAGGGCGTCGGTGATGCCATCGCGAGGCACTTTCAGCATTGCCTGGGCATGTAGTGGGATATCCGGACGTGACCAGGCGTCTTGCGCTGGTGAAAGGTCGTCTGTGTTTGTTTCACCGGTGACCTTGAAGACGGTGAGGGTGATCTTTTCTTGGAGAACGGGACGATTTTTGAACCACTCGGCATCGGCCCATGACTGAATGACCGCCTGGGCGTGGCTGTTTCCATTCTTGGCAAGTTCGTCCACATCGTGAAAGGCGTCGAACATCAGCAGAGTCTTCTTGAGCTGCTTTGCTGCAATCTCACTCAGTTGATCGTCCTTGAGAAGGTCGACAAGGGTTGTGATGTTGTAACCGCCCAACATCGTGCCCAGGATTTCTACAGCCCTCTTTTTTGAAATGAGCGGAGAGACGACTTCGTCCTTGACGATCGCGGTGAGAAACCCAGCTTTGACGTAGGCGGCGTCGTCGACGCCTGCCGGAACTCTTTGAGTAAAAAGCTCCATCAAGAAGTCTTCTTCTCCAGTGGGAGGCGACTTGAGCAGTTCCAGTAATTCCTGGGTTTGTGCTGCGGAAAGGGGGAGGGGGACAACGCCTTCTTTGGCGCGTTCATCAACGTGGGTGCGGTATTGTTGGAGCATGACAAGTCCGGTGGCGCGCGGCGCCTTCGTGCGGCAAAATGCCGCAAAATAGCAACAGACGAGAGGGGGTCCCGCCGAGCAAGCGCAGCTTAGCGCACATCAATTCATGCGAATAATGGTTTTTTTTGACATGAATCATGAGTATTTCGCATAACTCATGGAGTTCACCCACATTCGCTCGCTCTTGTCCGTCGCCGATCACGGAAAAATCGGTGACGCCGCTTCTGCCTTAGGGATCTCCCAGTCTGGGCTGACTCGGCGCGTGCAACTGCTGGAAGAATCGTTGGGGTGTGAGCTTGTGGAACGCAGTGGCCGAGGGATCGTGCTGACCGAGATGGGACGTCTCGTCGTGGAACGAGGCCGAAGCATTGTGGAGCGAGTCGACACCTTGACAGAAGACGTTGCCCGTCACGTTCGTTTGGAGGCAGGTGTCGTACGGATCGGCGGTGGCGCCACGGCTGTGAGCTATCTGTTACCTAGGCAGATTGCCGCGTTTCGACGAAAGAATCCCGGGGTGCGCTTTGAGGTGCGTGAGGCTGGAAGCCGCGATGTGGAGCAGTCGGTTCTGGGAGAGCGCATTGAACTCGGAGTTGTGACTCTTCCCGTCCAATCCAAAGAACTTGTGGTCCGGACTTTGATGACTGATCGAATTGTTCTGGTGGCGGCGGCGGGGCATCCCTTGGCCAAAATGAAGCGTGTGCCCCTCTCGGCATTGAAGGGCGAGAGCCTGGTGGGTTTTGAAGCCGGGACCAAACTCCGGTCGCTGATCGACACCGCGCTCGGCAAGGCTGACGTGACGATGAACGTCGTGGCTGAGCTCAGAAGCATCGCTGCAATCCTCCGCATGGCCGAGACCACAGGAAGCATGGCCTTCGTCTCATCCATGGGGACTGAGGGCACGCAGGTGCTTTCGGTGCCTGGGCTCAAGGTGGAGCGTCAGTTGGCCTTGATCTCCCGTGGTGAGAAGACTCTCTCGCCAGCCGCTCGATCCTTTGCCGATGCGCTCTGGAGATCAGCTCAATCGAAGAAGGACGCGCACTGCGAGTGACGGGAAATCAAGCATTCGGCGCAAAGCTCCGTACACTGACCCACACATGAGGAGGGCATCGGGGTTCAAATTTTTCATCAGTGTTCAATCGAAGCGCGAAGCTGACCACTTTCGGCCCGCCGGACGACACACTGCGCGTCTCGGGGTGATAGCATCCGAGACCACACTGGAGGCGGTAACACGTGCAGCAAGATCCTCTCGTCCTTTTCATTGACCTCCCGACAGAGGCGCAAAGCTTTCGAAGCACTCTCGCCTCTCAAGGGCTCAAGGTGGCGTCCATTACGCTCGAGGAAGCCGCAACCGGGATTTCTCAGTTACAGCCACGCGTCGTGTTGGCTCCCCTGGATCGAGCGGCAGCAGTCGCAACACTCATCGCGAAAGCGAGCGCTGTGCTGGAGATCCCCTTCTTTACTTTGAGCAAGAGCGGTCCTTCGGTTCAAGCAACCCCTCCGCGTGGTGTCACGGCTGTACTTCCCCACGACATTGATCCGGGAGTCCTCTGTTTGCGTCTGGCCACCGTTCTCAGTCAGCCGCAGTCGCGCAGGGTTTCTCAGGCCACCCTTGTTGGAGTGGGGATTGGTTCGTCTCCTCCTCCAGCTTCGGGGGCAGGGCCCTTCTCGTCCAGCGCCCCCACCTCGGCCCCTCCCGTACCGCCGGGATCCACTTCCTCCGGATCCCGCCCTCAGTCCAGTGAGTCGGTAAAGGCGTCAGCGCCAGAGCCAGAAGTGAGTACGGAGAACGCGCCCGGCAGCGAGGCCAGCACGCCGACGACAGAAGCGGCCCCCCCAGCGGCATCCTCTTCAGCATCATCACAACCCGATTCGCCCGTTTCCGGCGCTGTACGCGGGTACAAGGGGGCGGCAATTCAGTCGGTTCCCACATCGAAAGCGCGATCCGGGACGCCCGGTGCCTTCACGTCCAGCGCCTCGAGCCCGAGCGCCTCGAGCCCGAGCGCCTCGAGTCCGAGTGCTTCAAGTCCGAGTGCTTCAAGTCCGAGTGCTTCAAGTCCCAGCTCGGCTTCCGTGGCAAGTGGTGCTTCAGCATCGGCGGCAGATGCTGAAGAGGCTGTGCGTGCGCCAGATGCGGTTGCTGTCACTCCGTCCGCCGCCGTGGCGAGCGGTGAAGGGGTCACTGCTCCGCCGAGTCCGAGTCGGTCGGAGCGACCCGTCACCCTCTCTTCCCCTCTGCCGCTTGGAGTGGATGCGGATGCGGAGGTGGTGGCGATGGTGCAGTCTCAAGCTGCCGCCAAGTCCAAGCGCGTGAAGATCGCAGCTGCACTCGGGTTTTTCTTGGTTGTGGGGGCTGGATCGGCATTCGCACTCGGTGGCGCTGACGACAAAGAAGTCAAACTCGCCGCGCAAACCCTGGACGCGAGCAGCGCGGAGTCGACGAAGCCGAAGGCTGAGCCTGCGCCCGATCAAAAGCCGACCGAGCCCGAGAAGGCGGTCGAGCCGGTGGAAGTGAAGGAGCCCGTCGATCCTGAGGTCGCGCTCTTCAAGATCAAGGCCGAAAAGAGCCTGAGTTCTTGCGAGGAAGTCTTGGGGAACCCCCGTGCCCACTACGAGAAGATGGCCCCTTGGAAGGGCGCTTCGGCCTGGAAGCTCGCACGCCGAGCAATGATGAAAGGGGACAACGAAGAGGCACAGAAGCGCATGTGTGAGTCAGCCTTCATCGATTCCCAAGGCGCGGCGACTCTTGGCCTAGCTCGTTATTATCTGAGCGTTCGAGCGTTGGATGAAGCGGAGAAATGGGCGCGCCTGGGCATCGAAGTGAGCCCCAAGGCAAAGCGCGCCGCGAAGGAACTTCTGGGGGACGTCCTCTGTCAAAGAGGAAAGATGAATGAAGCCCGCGAGATATGGCTGGAGAGTTTTGATCTGACCGCCGATCAAAAGTCGCGTCTAGAGGCGGTCAGCCGTCGTTTCCTGAGCGCAGCGGCCAAAGTGAGACGTGGCGGAGACGCTGCCTTGGCTGAGAGGCATCTGAGGCGAGTCGCGGCTTTTGATCTCGAAAACAGTGACGTCGCCGCTGACCTTGCCTCGATTCTTGTGAAGACAGACGAACCCGATCTGGCGCGCGCGTGGGCCGACAAAGCGCTGGCTTTGGATCCCAGCTCCAAAGTTGCCAAGGGCGTTCTGAGCGAATTGAACAAGTAGAGCTAGAGCAACTCTCATCACCTCAGGTGATGAGATGCGGTCTAGTCGGTGGTGGTGGGCGAGGGGTGAAGGCGCCCACGAACAAGGTCAAAGGCGACACGTAGTGCTCTGTCAGGGCTTGCTTGCGGATTTGTGGGGATGTTGCGCGCCACCCCCAGATGGAGTTCTTCATTGGTTGGCGGTGCTCCGCGTTCTACCGCGCGCTTCTTCTGGCTGCGCTCCAGTAGGTGCCCATCAAGATCGCTTTCCTTCAGCACCCGGAACAGGGGTCCTCGAACGTATCCGGGATCAACTAAGAAGTGAGGGGCCACACCTTGAGCCTGCGTGGTCCGCCCCGAAGGCGTGTAGTAAAGCGCCGTGGTCAGTTTGAGAGCCCCCCCGTGGCCGAGGTTGAGTAAGGTTTGAACGCTCCCTTTGCCAAATGTGCCAGCGCCCACAAGCTGCGCCCGCCCGCCATCCTTGAGGGCACCGGCCACTAGCTCGGCGGCGCTCGCACTGAATTCATTGACCAGGACGACGAGAGGTCCCTTGGTCCAGGCTCCGCCGCGGTGAGCTTTTTCAACCTTGAGGATCTCTTGTCGGTGACGCGTCGAGTAGATCGTTCCGCCACTGAGGAACTCATCGGCGATGGCCGTTGCTTCTCGCACGAGACCGCCCGGATTGTTGCGTAGATCCAGAATGATCCCCTCGGGAGGCCCTGATTCCTCTCTCAGTTTTCGCAGGGCTTGCAAGAACTCCAGGTGGGTCCCTTCTTGAAAGGCTTTGATCCGAACGTAGGCGATGTTGTCATCCATTGCCGTTGCGCGAACACTGGCGACGGCGATTTGTTCTCGTTGAATCAGGACATCTTTCAGCCTTTTTGTGCTTTTCTGACGAATGGTCAGGCGCAGTTTGGTTCCGATTTCACCACGCATGAGTCGCACGATCTCGTAGGGCTCTTCGCCGGATAGACCGCGTCCGTCGAGAGCGACAATTTCGTCACCGGGTTGAACACCTGCTCGATCAGCGGGCGAACCTTCAACCGGAGCGATGACGATCACGTGACCTCCATCAAACTCCACCTCGACGCCGATCCCCCCAAACTTTCCGGAAGTGCTGCCTTCGAAAATCTCTCGATCCTCTGCACTGAGGTAGCTCGAATGAGGATCGAGTTTTCCAATCATTCCCCGCAGGGCACCTTCCAGAAGTTCAGCCTGATCAGCTGCTTCAAAGTAGTTTTCTTCGACGAGTTGAAGTGATTCACCCATCTGGTCCAGGAGCACATAGGGGTCGACTTCCGCCTGGGGGTCCCCGGCCCGCGCCGGAGTGGCACTTGCAATGACGAGCGCAAAAGTCAGTAATCCTGGTGAAAGTTGAAACAACCAACCAACGATCCTGCGTCCAAGTCCTCCCTCAAGTGGGGTGGACGCATTCCGACGCGAACTTCCGGTGCGAGGTACTACAGCGCATCTCATGACCCTTAGGGTGGCGGGATGCGCTCAACAAGCAACACCGCAGATCGAACAGGCATTCAGCAAAACCGAGGGAAGGACACTCGCTCCTGTTTGCCATCCCCCGTTTGCCCGATGGATCTCCCCGGTCGCTTCCGTATCCGCAGAAGGTCAACGAACTTTGGGCCGGGACGGACGATCGCTGAAGGCGCACTCCACTTATCCTACATTGGCGCCGTCAGGGGGCCATCCTTCTGCAATATGCCGAACGCAAGGCGTTCATGAAGTGATTGAGAAGGTGGTGTGCGGGGTCGTCGCGCATTGATTGCCAGGCGCAACACAATTCTCTACCATTAGCCACCAAGAGGGAGTTTGAGGCCGACGAGCCGACGGCACGCCGCGCGAACACTCCCGCAGTTCGAATTTACTAACCCGAGGTTGACCAAGTGGCAGACGAGACGACAACGACCCGCACCGGTAGCGACAAGCGAAAGCAAAGCCTGTACTTCCCTGAGATCATGCTTCAGGAGATCAAAGACGAGGCTGCGCGTCTTGATCGCTCCCTTTCCTGGGTTGTGCAAAGGGCCTGGAAGCTTGCACGCGCAGAAATCCGCAAGATCCCCAGCGTGAATGACATTGACGAGGACGACGGTACTCCAGGTTGAGCGCCTGATCGCACTCGACAGATCCAGCTTTGCAACATGCCCTTCGTGAGGCAGGCAAGAAGAACGGCTTTCGTGTACCCGCGAAGGCCGTTCCACTTTTGTGATCGCGATTGACTCGTTCGACGAAAGCTTGATGCTTAGGGTTGCAAGAGAACGAGCTCTTCGGGTTCACGAAAGAGCACCTTGCCCGTTTCACCTGGGCATCCCCAACAAGAACTGAAGTGGATACGCGGTCGAATGGAGTCGGCGTAAGCCAGAGCGATTGGTCCCGGTTCGTTCTTCATGATGAAGGAGCCTGCCAGTGTCTTTGTGTCCGGGCTCACAAAGTAGGCCACGACGAAGCTGGTGTTCTTACCGGACTTGCCAGCTACGATCAGAAAACGGCTGCCGCGGGCGGGCTGCCATTCAACGGCATTGGTTGTGAGCTGAAAGCCCATTGTGTCGCCGGGACCTCGCGAAAGCACGGTGCGTGCGGCTTCTGGCTTAAAAAGATTGACCTCGCTGGCTAGCGCAGCGGTGCGGGGGTCTTCGCGCAAGAGCTTGGTGAGATCCTCACGTGAAATTTCGATCTCTTTGTAGGCTTGGCCGAGAGTCGGTTCTTCCAAGCGTGCGGCGTTGGGGGCCCCATAACAGCAACGAAATCCCACTTCTTCACCGGCTTGAGCTTGACGTCTTCGTGAACAACGGCGCTCCTCGTCGCTCACGACAGGGGCGCCTCGGACCACCGCTTTGCCTTCGTGGTCTGAACCCTTGCCAAATGTGCTCTTGGTCCATTCGGGAATGGAGCCCTGCATCGACACGTCAAAGCCGCTGAGACACTCGCGATCGCTGGCCTTTGCGCAGGGGACTGCTCCACTGGGATACACCGCGCTGTCCGGACCCCTGCAGGCTCGCTCCCACTCCAGCTCTGTACAGAGTCTACCCTTTTTAGCGGCGCACAAAGCGCTCGCCTCACTCTCTGTCACACCCCTTCGGGGAGCTTGCTTTGGGTCGCCCGGAAAAGGATAGGCGTCAATGCGAAAGGGCCCCAATTCAACGTCCGTAGGCGGCGACTCAACAGAAGGGTCTCTCCCTGGTTCGCCGGGTTTGCTTCCTGCTCTGAACTTTCCAACAGGCACATGCTGGATCGCTCCTTCTGGAGGGATGCGGGATGCGTCGCTAGGCGGGGTGGCCCCTTTGGTGCTTTCCTTCCGAGTTTTGGTCTGATCTTGGCAAGCGATCGAGGAGAGAAGCAGAAAAGTCAAGCAGACACGCAGGGGCCGCGCGCCAAAAATCCTTCCTCGGCTCACCGTTTTTCCTCGCACAACGTCAGGTTGCCGGGGGTCGGCGCAGACTTCAACCATCTTGCTTCACTTCCGTCGTGACGCGTCCCTGGGCGCTGCTAGACTGAGCCCGATGGCGCACCAGACGCACCCCCTTGTGAGTCGATTGGCTCCCATAATGAATGATGATCTCGAACACCTTCACCGGCTTGTAGCACGGTGGGTCCTTGACTCGCCGTGCGAGGAAGAACGCTCTGCTTTGCGCCATTTTGGTTCAGAACTCGGGGCGGTCCAAAGGAGGATTCGTTTGCGCGGCTCACCCCCCACGGAAGAAGAGATCGAGATTGCCTTGACGGCGGTTCTGGCTCTCTCGCACCGTCGTCCCAGCGTTTCGTCCTCGGCCTCCTGAGGAATTGACCCTTCGCTGTATTCGAGGCACCAGCCTGTCATTCAGAGCACAATGAGCAATTTCCAAGTGGGGCCAGAGACCTTCGTGTCCCTGAAATTTGAGGTTTTTGACGCAGAGGGTGAGTCCGCATCCGAGCCAGAAGTCATCGCAACGGTTTTCGGCATGGGTCAGCTGCTGCCTGGGCTTGAGCGGGCGATCGAGGGCCGACGGGAGGGTGAGACTGTGGATTTTGTGCTGCCACCAGAGCAGGCCTTCGGTAAACGCGATCCTTCCCGAATTGTGGAGATCTCAAAAGAAGAGTTTCCCGATCAGGTCAGTCCTGGCGATCGCTTTGAAGTTGAAAATGAGCAAGGCGGGCTCTTGGTGATCCACGTGCTGGACGTTCAGGACGATCATCTTGTGATCGACACGAACCATCCTTTGGCCGACCAAGAGACTCGATTCTTAGTCGAAATTCAGGAGGTTCGCCCGGCAACCTCGATTGAGATCGACGCTGCGTTGGCCCTCATGGAAGAAGACCAGGCCTATCTGAGTGCTGATCGCCCTGAGATCGGGGTCGCCCAACTTCTCAGGCCCCATCACTGAGCACCAGCCTTTGGGCTGGGGTTTTCTGACCTGCAGATAAACTGTTGCGCATCATGCTGGGCAATTTCGGCTTTTTCGCTCCTGGACTGGCCCCGCGGCTGGAC
>Ga0079224_100009408_pt1 | contig 13318 bp, 8 predicted proteins | sample Stecom2015_FD_80414 | JGI IMG/M metagenome (GOLD analysis project Ga0079224, IMG submission 80414) | Agricultural soil microbial communities from Utah to study Nitrogen management - Steer compost 2015 | ecosystem: Environmental > Terrestrial > Soil > Agricultural land | place: USA: Utah... | reverse complement strand
GGTCGGGAACCGGCCGATGCGTGGAGGACTGTAAGACCGGCAAACCTTCCGGGTGAACCGGCACGTCCGGCGAAGCGCGAAACTCACGCCATAGCCTGAAAGGCTTGGCGGGAGTAGTTCATCACTCTCGCTGCAAGCTGTGACGGCAATAGAAAAACGAAAGGGGCTAGCAGCCCCTTTCGCCATGCCGGCTGTCGCTTCCGTCAGAAGTTGTAGATGAAGCCGACGCCGAAAGCCTGCGTGTCCTCGCCGGCGGTGCCAGCGCCCAGGGCATCGCTGATACCGTCGGCATACGGCCGCAGCTTCTGATTGTCGTCGTTGGAGAGGCGCGAATAGGCAACGTAGGTGGTGAAGTTCTTGTTCAGCTTGTAGTCCACGCCCAGCGCGATCATGTTGGCATCGCTCTCCTGGGCATCGTGGTCGAGCAGGTAGAACTGTCCCTTCAGCACCGCCTTGCCAAGGGTGTAGGCAGCGCCCAGGCCGTAGGCGGCAGCGTCGTCGCCGTTGGCGGTGATGTCACTGGCCTGTTGCGCCAGGCCGGTCAGCTTAAGGTTGCCGAGGGTGTAGGTAGCGCCCAGGCGGATGATGCTGGGCTCCTTGCCATACTCGACGACATCCTCGCCATATACCTGATAGCCGAGGCCGAGGTAGAGTCCGTCGATGCCAGTGTAGTGCAGGGCGGCCATGTAGCTGTGATTGTCTGTCCCGTCCTCGGCCGACTCCGAATCCACGTTGGTGGAATAGGCCAGCTGCGCCTGGAGCCCCGACACCGTCGGCGTGGTGTATTGGATCATGTTCTTCTGCCGCTCGTCGAAGCTCAAATTGTCGGGACCGAAGCGGAAACCGTAGCGGATGATGTTGCCGTTGTCCCCGACCCGGTCGCCGAACAGGTCCACCTTGCCGCCGATGTTCTTGACCGGGCTATCGAAATAACCGACCTGCAGGGCGCCGAAGGCACCGCGCACACCGGCAAAGGTGTTGCGGGAGGCCAGCTCGCCGTCTTTCCCATGGTCGGCGTCGAATCCGGCCTCCAGCTGATAAAACGCCTCCAGCTCCTCGCTCAGCTCCAGCGAGCCGCGGATGCCGATGCGGCTGGAATTGTTGGACAGGTTCTGCACGCTGTCGTCGCCGTTGTCCATGTGGTTGCCCGACAGGTGGAAGCGGCCATAGATCTGGGGGCCAGTGACCTGGGCAGACACGGCAGCGGGCAGCGCCAGAGCGGCAGCGACGGCCAAAGCAGTCAGTTTACGCATGTTAGTTTCCTTGATCCCAATCCCATTGAGGTGAGAAGCGGAATGCCTCAGCCGCCCCCTCGGCGGCTGGAGCCAAGCATGCGAGCCCAATGTTTCGGCCTCGGGTCAGTTTGGTTACGGAACGGTGACAGTCGTCACGGCGTCGCGCGGCGTGCGCCAAGCCTGGCCGCCGACCAGAGGATTCGCAGCAAGGGGAAACAGCCATGCGCTACAAGCTGTATTACTGGCCCTCGATCCAGGGCCGCGGCGAGTTCATTCGGCTGGCGCTGGAAGAAGCCGGCGCCGACTACGAGGACGTGGCCCGGGAATCCGGTCCCGGCAAAGGCGTCCAGGCCCTACTCGCGCTTATGGAAGGCGCGGCTCGACCTCCCTTTGCGCCGCCCTTTCTGCGCGCGGGCGAGGTCCTGCTGGGCCAGAGCGCCAACATCCTGCTCTTCCTCGGCCACCGCCTGGGACTGGCCCCGCAGGACGAGCCCGGCCGCCTCTGGGCCCACCAGCTGCAGCTCACCATCGCCGACTTCGTGGCCGAGGCGCATAACGTCCACCATCCCGTCTCGGCCGAGCTGTACTACGAGGAGCAGCGAGACGAGGCGCAGCGCGCGGCGGAGCGCTTTCTTGCCCACCGCCTGCCCAGGTTCATGGGCTACTTCGAACGCGTGCTGCAGGCAGCCGGCGGCACCTATGCGCTGGGCTGGCAATTGAGCTATGTGGATCTGTCGCTATTCCAGCTCGTCACGGGCTTGCGTTACGCCTTTCCCAACACCATGGCGAGGCTGGAGAGCGCTTGGCCTGCGCTCATCGCGCTGCACGACCGGATCGCCATGCGGCCCAACATCGCCGCCTATCTGCGCTCGCCGCGGCGGATTCCGTTCAACCAGGAGGGAATCTTCCGCCACTATCCGGAGCTGGACCGCTAGCAGCCGGCAAGACCGCATGCCCGGCCACCGCCGGCCCCGGGCAACCCGCCACCGGGTAGCTGACCGAGGAAGGTTGACGGCCCGGCTGCCGCGGCGTGGTCTTTCTCAATACAGCCGCGCCTTGATGATGGGCTTGAGCAGATAGCTCAGCACAGTGCGCTTGCCGGTGCGGATGTCGACCTGGGCGACCATGCCGGGCCGGATCGGCAAGGTTTCCCCCTTGTGCTCCAGGTAGTTGCGCTCAGTGCGGATCAGAACCAGGTAGAAGGACTCCCTGCCGCGGGCCGTATCCGCCTCGATGGTGTCGGCGCTAATCTGCTCCACCAGGCCATCAAGGTCGCCGTAGATGGTGTAGTCGTAGGCAGTGATCTTGACGCTGGCCGGCATGCCAGGGGCGACGAAGGCGACGTCCTGCGGCCGCACCCGGGTCTCGATGAGCAGCTGGTCCTCGATCGGAGTAATCTCCATGATGGGCTCGCCGGGCTGGACCAAGCCGCCCACCGTGGTAACCAGAATGTTGTTGACCAGTCCCCGGACCGGCGAGCGGATCTCGGTGCGCGACAGCTGGTCGGCGCGCTGGGCGAGCGTCTGCTCCAGCGCTTTCAGCTCGGCCTGAGTGGCGGAAAGCTCGGCAAAGGCCTCTTGCACATAGGCGTTGCGCAGCTCCGCCAGCCGCACGGACAGGCTGGCGATGCTCTGGCGCAGCCTGAGTTCTTCCATCTCGCTCACCGAGCGGCGCGCCACCAGCGGCTGCATCAGCTCCAGCTGCCGCCGCAGCAGGGCCAGCTCCTCGTTGATCAGACGCTCGGCCTCGAGCAGTCGGCTGCGGCGGGCGCGAAACAGCTGCTGCTCGGTCTCCGCCAGCTCGCCGTCGGGGTCGATATCGGGCGGGAACTCGATCCGGTCCTGCTCCCCCACCTCGGCCTCGAGGCGGGCGATGGCAGCGCGCAGCCCGGCCACGCGGCCCTTGGCCTCGAGATAGGCGGCGCGGAAGCGGGTGTCGTCGAGGCGGACCAGCGGCTGTCCCACCTCCACACTGGCGCCGCGCGCCACCAGCAGCTCGGCCAGTATGCCGCCCTCCAGGCTCTGGATGGTCTGCAGGCGGCTGAGCGGCACCACCCGGCCCTCGCCGCGGGTCACCTCGTCGATCTCGGCCCAGGCGGCCCAGGCGACAAACAGCACCAGGGCCAGCAGGCTCACCCAGAGCACCGCGTAGCTCGCTGGCCGGGGACGCGCGAGCCGCACGTCGCCCAGCTCCCGCAGGATTCGCTCTTGCCGACGCTCCCCGCTAGGCATTCGAGGCAGCTCCCTGGCGGACCGCGCTGCGCGACGGCACCTTGACCCGGTTGCCGCTCACCACGCGCGCGGTAGGCCCGTCCAGCACCAGGCCACCGTCATGCAGCACGACGGCGCGCTCGGTCAAAGACAGCAGCGTGGTCTTGTGGGTGGACAGCACCAGGGTGCGGCCGGCGAGCCAGCCACGCAGGAACTCCACGACCCGCTGCTCGTTGGCCTGGTCGAAGGCCGCGGTCGGCTCGTCCAGCAGCACGATGCGAGGGTCCTGCAGCAGCAGGCGGGCCAGGCCGATGGCCTGGCGCTGGCCACCGGAGACGCTGCCGCTGCCCTGGATGGGCATGTCCAGGCCCTGCGGATGGCGGCGAACGAAGCGGCCGAGGCCCACCGCCTGCAGCGCTTCCAGGAGCTCGTCGTCGTCGTGTGCTGCGCCGTCCAGCAGCAGGTTGTCGCGCAGCGTGCCGTAAAAAAGCGCGATGTCCTGCGGCAAATAGCCGATGGCGCGGCGACGGTCGGCCGGCTCGATCTGGGCGATGTTCACCTCGTCGAGCAGCACGCTGCCGGCGCTGGGTTCGGTGAAGCCGGCCAGCAGCCGCAGCAGGCTGGACTTGCCGGCACCGTTGCTGCCGAGCAGCGCGACGCGCTCGCCAGGCTCGATGACGAGCAGCGGAATCTGCAGCGCCGGCGGCCCATCCTCGCCGTAGCGCAGGATGACATCCTCCAGACGATAATGGCCACGCAGCGTGGGCTTGCGGACGAAGGCGCGCTCCGCGGACCGCTCCACCGGCGCCTTCATGAGCTGGTCCAGCCCCTCCAGCGCCACCTTGACGTGCTGCCACCGGGCGAGCATCCCCGCCACCTGCATCATCGGCGCCATCACCCGCGACGAGAGAATGCTGCAGGCGATGAGGGCACCGACCGTCATCTCCCCGGCGCCAATCCGGTAGACGCCCACGATCACCACCGCCACGTAGCCGAGCTGCTGCACCATGGCGGCGCCGTAGCCGAGCAGCGACGACAGTCGGCGCAAACGCACGCTGGCGTCGGCGAGGTTCGCGGAGAGCTGCTCCCACAGCCGCAGGCTGCGCCCCTCGGCACGGGTGGCCTTAACCGTCTCCAGATTGTCGATAGACTCCAGCAGCACGCCCTGGCGCACGGCACCCTCGCGCAGGCTCTGTCGCGACAGCCGCGCCAGATGCCCCTGCGCCAGCACGCCGGGCAGCACGATGAGGCATGCCGCGGTCAGTGGCACCCAGGCCACCGGGCCGCCGATGTAGGCGATCACACCGAGGAAGAGGAGCATGAACGGCATGTCGCTGACGGCGCCAATGGTGGACGAGGTGAAGAACTCACGAACCGACTCGAACTCGCGGATCTGGCTGCTGAAGGCGCCGGTGGAGCCTGGCTTGGCGGAGAGCCTGAGCTGCAGCACGCGCTCAAAGAGCAGGCTCGAGAGCTGCAGGTCCAGGGCCTTGCCAGTGGCATCGAGCAGGTGCGCGCGCACCGAGCGCAGTACGAACTCGAGCACCACCGCCAACGCCACGCCACTGGCGAGGATCCACAGGGTGTCATGGGCGCCAGTCGGCACCACGCGGTCGTAGACCTGCATGGCGAAGATGGCGGTGGAGATCGCCAGCACGTTAGCGACCAGTGCCGCGATACCCGTTTCCAGCCAGGTCCGCCAGTGCCGCTTGAGCGGTCCCTTGAGCCAGTGCTCTCCCAGCTCGCGGGCAAAATCCCCGGCCCGCCGGTCGGCCTCATAGGCCGGGCGGGCCACCACTGCCATGCCGGCGTAGCTTGCCGCGAGCTCCTCCCGGCGCATGCGCCGGGCGCCGCTGCCGCTTTCAGGCAGCAGCACCACGGCCTCGTCGCCATCCCACTCCACGAGCACCACCGTGCCGCCGTCCTCGAGAAGCAGCAGCACGGGTAACAAGCGCGCGCCCAGGCGCTCCAGCGACAGGGCGAGCACCCTCCCCTCTACCCGCGCCCGGCGCAGCGCCCGTGGCACCAGGTCGAGCGGCAGTCGGCCCTGCTCCAGGGCGAAACCGTAACCCAGCTCGTCGACGCTGGTGTCGGCGCCGAGCTGGCGACACAGCAGCGCCAGCCCTTCCCGCAGCGGGTCGGAGCGCCCGGCCGCGTTCACGGCGACACTAGCCATCGACGCCTCCGTCGGAACTGCCGCCGGTGGGCCCTAGCAGCTCGCCCAGCCGGCCGAGCCGGCTCGCGGCCCGGAACTCGACGCGGATGCGGCTGCTCTCGAGGTCGGCGCGCAGCCGCTCGGCTTCGAACAGCTCGCGCTGCACCGGCAAGAGATCGTCGATGCTGCGCATGCCGATTTCGAACTGCTCTCGATACGCTGCCGCCACTTCTCGGGCGGCAGCGAGCTGCTCCGTCAGCGTCTGCAGCCGCCAGTCCAGCACCTCGGCCTGCTCCGTCCAGGACAGCAGCTCCCGGCGCAGCGCGCGGCGGGCATCCTGCACGTTGAAGCCAGCGGCTTCAATGCGCCGGCTGGCCGCATCCACCCGGCGCAAGCTGGACAGCCCCTGGAAGGCATCCAAACGCAGGCGCAGGGCAATGACTGCGTCTTCCTCCATCCGCCTGCCGATCTCACGCCGCAGCAACGAGCCTTCGAGGCGGAGCTGCGGCCTGAGCGCAGCGCGCGCCTCGGCGCGCTCGGCCTGCGCGACGTCCACCGCTGCCTGCGCCTGCAGCAGGAACGGCGCCTCGCTCACTGCCGCCTCCAGGGCCTGCGGCGTGCGCAGGCCAGCGGTGACGCCCCCTTTCTGCGGCCAGTCCAGCCCCTGCGGCTCCTGGCCGACCAGCTCACGGAACTGAGCGCGGGCATCCAGCAGCGCTCCCAGCTCCACCGCCCGCTGCTCCCGCGCCCGCGCCAGCTCCAGCACCGCCCGCTCGGCCTCGCCGCGGTCGGCGTAGCCGCGCGCCACGCGCTCCCCACCGTGAGCGGCTAGCTCGACCACGCGTCCGATGTGGCGCTCCACCGCCGCCACCCGCGCCTCGAACAACAGCACGTCCAGATAGGCCTCGACGATGTCGAGCGCTGCCTGCTCGGCGGCCGCCTTGAGCGCATGCAGCCGCTGCCGCTCCACGGCCGAGGCACGCTCGACCCGCGAGCGCACCCGTCCCCAGTCGTAGAGCATGAGGCTGGCCGTTACCTCGTAGCCGAGCTCGCCCCACAGCGCGTTCTCCGGCCCGGCGGCGGCCTGTACGGTCGGCCAGTAACCATCGCGGGCGATGCCGGTCTCGGTGCGCGCCGCCGCCAGCTCCGCCCGCGCGGCTGCCACCGCGAGATGGAAGGCCAGCCCCTGGCGCACCGCCTCGGCGAGGCCCAGGGCCTTGGCCGGCGCCGCCAGTAACATCGCGAGCGCCGTTGCCAGCCAGAGGCAAGCCGAGCGGCGCACGCCGGGGATGCGGAACCTGCTCACAGCGCCTCCGCATGGACATCGGGCGGCAGCGCCAGGTCGTCTTGCAGCGGCAAGGCATGTCCCAGGTCCATGAGCGGAACGGCTGCGGCCGGCGGTGCATCCATGCCGGACGCCGGGACATCGCCGCCCCCGCCGTCGTACGCGAAGCTCAGCACGAAGCTCCCGTCGTCGAGCAGGACGGAAGCCTCGTCTTCGTGCGCCGGCCGCTCGCTGCCCTCGCTTCCCTGCGGCGCGCCCCCGTCGACAGCGCCGACGATTTGGATGTCAAGGGTCGCCTGGGCTGCGTTGGTGCCGTCGCTGATGGTGTAGGTGAAGGAGTCGGTCTTGCCGACCGCCTCGGCACTCCCGTAAGCGGTGTAGCTGTAGTTACCTTCGACGTCGATTTCGAGCTCGCCATAGCGGCCGGCTATCTTGACCGAGCCTGCCGCGGGAACCGCCACGCTTTCGCCGTTGGCGTTCCTGACTTCCTGCACCAGGGTGCCGGGCACGATCGTATCGGCGCCGGTACCGCCCGTGATGACGTTGCCGGTTTCGACGACGTGCGGAAAGCTGTACTCGGTCACCGTGGTGGTGATGCTGGTGCTCTCCAACAGATCCAGGGTATTGCTGAGCAGGTTGTTGGCCAGCATATCCGTCAGCCTGTCCAGCAAGCTGAGCAGGCCCAACCCTTCCAGAACGTCAGCCAGCCCGTCCACCAGCGCCCCCACCCCGAGACCGTTGAGGGTGTTCAGCAGCCCCCCCACCAGCCCGCTCACTACCGGCGCCAACAGCCCGCCGAGCAAAGGCCCCAGGGCGGTGCGCACGACCTCATCGACGGTATCGAGCACCACCTTCTGGTTGTGCGGCCCCAGCACCACCCCGGCATCGCCCAGCTCCTTGAGGGAGATCCCGCCGCCGTCGGAATCGAGCAGGCTCCCCAACTTGCTCTTGTCGTTCCTGACCAGCACACTGTAGCTCCCCGGCCGCAGCCCGGTGAGCGTGGCGGTGAGGGTGTCGTTGCCGGTCAGACCGAGAATTTGCAGATTCGCCAGGCCGCTGCCGACCAAGGTACCCGGAGTGGCGCCGGCATAGACGAGATTGCCGTCCGCGTCGTACACCTCGACCCGATAGGCATCGGCCACGGCCAGCAGCGCCGTTTGGCGGATCTCGATGACGACATCGCCCACCTGGCCGTCGGCGACGACGAAGGACGTCAGCGCATCGGGGCTGCCGCCGACGCCCTCGGCCAGACCGAGCACTTGCACGTCTTGCGCGCTGACCGACCTGGGGGCCTGCACGTCCGGCGCGCCCAGGTCGAGCAGATCGAGGTCGTGTCGGGCGGCGAGGTCGATCACCGTTATCCGCTGCGGCAGCGCGCCTGCAGCGCCGGCATTGCCGGCCCGGTCGATCTGCCGCACCAGCACGTCGCCGATGTCATAGTCACCCGGCGGCAGCACGAAGCCACTGCCACTGCCGGCATGCCACGTCGCGCCGCCATCATGCGAATACTCCCAGTACGCGCCCGGCTCCAGGTCGCCCACGCTCACCGTGCCGACGCTGGTGATGCCGTCGCTATCAGCGCCAACGCCAATGCCGGTGTCCAGCGCCAGTTCCACCGCAGGCGGCGACGGGGGGACCAGATCCACGACGAACTCGACCGGAATCGAGGTCGGCGATTCCTGCTGCGCCTGATCGCGGATGAAGGCGACGACGGCATAGGACTGACCGTGCCCCAGCAGCGACGCATCGATGTCGATAGACACGATCCGCGTTGCGCCCGGAGCAACGTCCTGCGGCTGCACCACGTACTCCAGCGGCACACCGACAGCGGCGCCGTTGCCATCGTGGATTGCCAGCACCACGGTGTCGCCCGCCGCCGTGCCTGCCGGCAGGGTCACCTTGGCTTCGAGCTTGCCGTCCTCGGCTTCCGCGGCGTTGACATGGCCATCGTCGGCCTCGGGGATCGTGAGCGCAGGCGCGTTCGGAGGCGTCAGGTTGACCGCGAACGTGATCTCGTTCGACGGTGCCGAGCCGTTTCCAGCCGCATCCTCGATGCGCGCCACCACGCCATACGACTTGCCGTGGTTCAGCCAGGCCTGGGCGAGCCGCACGCCGACCGTGCCGGCTGCGACTTCCGCCGCTCGGACGACGTGCTCCACCGTGCCGACGAGCGTGCCACCGGCATCGCGCACAGTCACCAGGACGGTGTCGCCCGCCTGGGTGCCCGGGGTCAGCCTCACTTCGGCCTCGACGCCGTCTTTGTGCTCCTCGGCATTGATGAAGCCGTCGGCCGCTTCGGGAATGACCAGCACCGGCGCATCGGTGCCACCTGCCCCGCCCGGGCTGGTCAGGTCCACGACGAAGCCGACCGAGTTCGAGTGCGCCGATCCCTGGCCGGCCGGGTCCACGATGCGCGCCGTCACCTGGTAGGACGCACCGTCACGCAGCCAGCCCGCCGGAATCTGCAGCTCCACAGCGCCGGCAGCGAGGTCCGCCGCCTGCACCGTGCTGGTCAGCGCATCGATGAGCGTGCCGCCGGCATCGCGCAGCTCCACCACCACGGTATCTCCTGCCTGCGTGCCCGCAGTCAGGCCCACCCGCGCCTCGACGCCGCCGTCGCCAAGCTCGCTGGCGTTGACATAACCGTCGTCTGCCTCGGGTACGGCCAGCACCGGCGCCTGCGAGCCATCCGCCCCGCCTGGACTGGTGAGGTCCACCGCGAAAATGACGGTATTCGACGGTGCCGATCGGTTACCGGCCGCATCCTCGATGCACGCCACCACGCGGTAGGATTCGCCGTCGGCCAGCCAGGCCTCGTCCAGCGTCACAGCGATCCCGCCCGCGCCGAGGTCCGCTGCCAGCACCGCGTGCTTGGCCGTGCCGACGAGCGAGCCGTTGCCATCGCGCACTTCCACCAGCACGATATCACCCGGCCGGGTGCCCGGGGTCAGCGTCACCTGGGCTTCGATGCCGTCCGCGTGCTCGCCGGCATCGATGAAGCCGTCGGCTGCCTCCGGGATGGTCAGCACCGGCGCCTCCATGCCGTCCGTCCCGCCCGGGCTGGTGAGATCCACCATGAAGCCGACCGGGTTGGACGGTGCCGAACGCTGACCGGCCGGGTCCACGATGCGCGCCACCACCTGGTAGGATTCGCCGTCCGCAAACGCGCCCTGTGGGATCTCGATCACCACCACCCGCGGCGTGCTGGCCACATCCTCCCCCCGCACCACGTGCTCGACCACAGCGACGAGCGCGCCAGTGCCATCGCGGATCTCTACTAGCACGGTGTCGCCCGCCTGCGTGCCATCGGTCAGCGCCACCAGCGCCTGGACGCCGTCGGCCAGCTCGACGGCATTAACGAAACCGTCATCCTCGGCTTCGGGAATCGCCAGCAGCGGCGCCTCCGAACCGTCCGCGCCGCCCGGACCGGTGGCATCCACGGCAAAGCCGACCGAATCGGAGTCGGGAGACTCCGCGCCCTAGGCGTCACGCACGCGCGCCACGACCTCGTAGGATGCGCCGTCGACGAACAAGTCCTCCGGCAGCTGCAGCTCCACCGCCCCGGCAGCAACGTCGTCCCAGGTCAGGACATGCTCCTGCACCTGAATGTCGCCGTTGCCGCCGCGAACCTCGACCACCACGGTATCGCCTTCCCGAGCTCCGGGAACGAGGCCCACACGCACCTCGACGCCACCGTCGGCAAGCTCATCGGCATCGATGTAGCCGTCCGCCGCTTCCGGGATGACAAGCGTCGGTCTGGCTTTCTCCGGCTCCGGGGCAGAACCGCCCCCGCCACCGCCCCCGCCCGCCGCGACGGCGATCGCTCCCGCGCCAAGCACACCGGCGACCAGCCACCAGGCCGAGCTACCCTTTTCCACGCCGGCGGCTTCGATGGTGCTGATCTCGGTAAACCAGAACTCATTCCAGGGGATCTCGTATTGCCCCCACCACAGCAGTCCCTGGGAGTCCTGCAGAATCAGCTCGTTCCGCTGCTCCTCCCCGGACACGAAAAAGCCTTCGATGACGATGCTTTCGCCGGACTTGAGGGTGATGACGAGATCCCCCGCCTGCTGCTCGAAGGCGGCAACTTCCTCGGGGTCGATCTGCAGGGTGATGACGCTCGCGACCGGGTTGCGAAGGGCGCTCAGTTCGCGCGCGGCGCTCTGCCCGGTGGCCTTGTCGGTAACGGTAACGGTATTCAGGCTGCTCATGATTCTTCCTGCCACTCAAGCTCTGGACGGGGACGACCGGACGGCATCAACCGTCGGCATCACGGGTGCGCTCGAAGACCTCGATGTCTACCCGCCGGTTGGGCTCGAGGCACCGCTTCAACGCCTCGAGCTCCCGCATGCGGCAAACGACCACGGGCTCCGACTCTCCCCTCCCCTCGGCAACCATCGAGCCGCTGGGCAGGCCCAGCTCAGCCATGTAAAGACGCACCGCCTCGGCTCTGCGTCGAGACAGCTGCAGGTTGTATCGCTCCGAACCGATCCAATCGGTGTGCCCAACCAGGGTGATGACAGGGTCCTTGTACTCAGCTTTGATCTTGTCGACGATCGCTTCGATTTGCGCCCTGCCCGCTGCGGTCAGCTCGGCGCTGTCGAAGGCGAACACCACGTCACCGGCCAGGCTCAGCACCTGGAGATTGACCTTTTCTGGCTCGGGCTTGCCGAACAGCGCCTGGTAAAGCTTCTCGCAGCGCTGCCGGCGCCAGTGCGCGGAAACGACCGCGTCGTCCTCTCCCAACACCACCTTGAACTGACAGACGAGCTCACTCGTTTCCCCAGCCAGCGGGAAATGGATGTTGTAGTCCCAATATCTCGTGCCTTCGTGGCTGCCGACGCTGTTGGGCGCGCCCAGCAACGCCCGCAGCTCGGAGACCGGCATGCTGGGCTTGATCCGGTGCAGCGGCAGCTCATCGCAGTGCTTGCCAACGCGCAGTGGCTCATCCCCAAGCTCGACGAGCTCGACCTCGAGATCGGGAAACGGAAGCTCGGCGCCGTATAGCGGCAATGCCGAGGCGGCAAGCAAACCGACCGCCATCCTTGCAAATGACGCAACTCTCGCACTAAACATTTCAGCCACTCCCTCGACAAGGAGCGAAACCCTCGCTCAAAAGCGAGCGCCTCGCAGCTCCAAAAGATTCAAAAACGACCGCGGTCGGAACGTGTCACTGCCTGTCTTTCAACTGCGCATCATCCGCACAGCGCCGGCCACATGCCCAGAAAATGGCAAAACCTCGCCACAAGTCCACTCACAGACAGGACGGATCAATCAAGGTCTCTAAACCCAAGAAAAACGCCACTCTCCCTGGAATCCCGAAGTAGACCAAAGACTGAAGCATCGAAAAATCAGCCTGTCCCACTTGCTTGAACCAAGGGTGACACGGGGTGGAGAGATGAGAATTAACCTAGGTCAAGAAACATCGATATCGAAAATAACAACAATAAAATCAAAGTCTTGCAGCAAACAAGGAGAGCGCAAGGGATAGCTTATTTAAACAAAGAAAAAATTTTCTTTGCCTGAGCACGGATCCCCAAGCCTTCAAAACTCTCTTTCTGAGACTCAATAAGGGAGAGAGAAAAGGGGATAATAAAAAATGAAAAGCTCTGCAAGAACCGGATCCATTCGATTCTCGCCCACGGAAAGAACAACCTCTAATAAATCATCCTTTGACCAGTTGCGCAACAAACCCCATCGTTCAGGGCAGAGAGGATGCCAAAAGCACCGGCTGACTGCTTTTTGCAGCAACAGCGCTATACAAATCAAAATCCACTTCGGGCGAGGGGCGATCAACAACCCTGCCGCCGCAGCGACGAGGCGGACTTGCAAGCGGGGTGAACGCGACAATCAACCAAGCTACCCGAGCCAGCCGGCTGCCAGCCACTGGCGGCTCTCCGGATGCAGGTCCCGGCTCGACACTTCGGCCAGCCGCCTGTCGCTCGCCTGCAAGGCCTGGCCGAACAGCTCTTTTGCCTGCTCGCGATCGTGCGCGCGCGCTCCATCTTGGGCTGGCACAAGCAGCCAGCGCGAAAATGCCTCGCCGTTGCATTCGCTGCGACCGTCGGCGTACAGCTGCAAAGCGAAGAACTCTTGCCGCATGCGCAGACCCTGCGCGTTCTGCCAGCGCAGCACCGCCACCCCCAGCGCATCGCCCGGGAGGCCGGCAACCTGCGCAAACAAACCATCGAAGCGCAGCTCCTTGGCCTTGGCGAGCAGCAACCGCACCAGCGGGGAGTCCAGGTCCAACACTCGCACATTGCTGCGCCCCGCGCCCCAGGCGCGGTCGAAGGTGATCCGCTCCCGCGCCCGCCAGCCCGGCAACTCCGCAAGCAGCGCCTCGGGCAAGTCGATCTCTCTTTGCAGGCCGCCGTGCGTCGCCGGACTCATGCGCACGCCCAAACGACGGAACATGCCCTCGACGAAAGCCTGC
>Ga0079224_100009407_pt1 | contig 13319 bp, 7 predicted proteins | sample Stecom2015_FD_80414 | JGI IMG/M metagenome (GOLD analysis project Ga0079224, IMG submission 80414) | Agricultural soil microbial communities from Utah to study Nitrogen management - Steer compost 2015 | ecosystem: Environmental > Terrestrial > Soil > Agricultural land | place: USA: Utah... | reverse complement strand
GTGGGTGAAGGCCTCGTAGCAGTTGAACAGCCCGTGGCGGCCGGTGAGCGTGTAGCCCTCGAGCCAGCCCTGGCACAGGTGCTCGGACAGGACCTCCATCACCCGGCCGTCGGGGCCGAGGCCGTCGTCGCCCGCCCCGGTGAGGCCGACCCAGGTGCGGTCGGTCGCCTCGAACACCGCGGAGAGCCGGTTCGAGGCCGTCTCGTCGGGGCCCATGATCCGGAACGTGCGGGTGTTGGCGGCCACGACGTCCCGGAGCCACCGGCCGAGCACCCGCGTCGGCTCCGCGGCGGTGCGGCCCGGGCGGTCGACCTCGACGCCGTAGGCCCGGAAGTCGGGCAGGTCGAGCGGCTGCCGCAGCCGCCCGCCGTTGGCGTGGGGGTTCGCCCCCATGCGGCGGTCGCCCTCGGGGGCGAGCGCCTCGATCCAGGGGCGCAGCGTGCCGTTGCCGTCGAACAGCTCCTCCGGCCGGTAGCTGCGCATCCACTGCTCGAGCTGGGCCAGGTGCTCGGGCTCGTCGGCCAGGTGGGCGAGCGGCACCTGGTGCGACCGCCAGGTGCCCTCGACCTGCAGGCCGTCGACCTCGCGGGGGCCGGTCCAGCCCTTCGGCGTGCGCAGGACGATCATCGGCCAGCGCGGCCGGCCCGGGCGTGGCCCGTCGCCGTCGCGGAACGCCCGCTGGATGGCGGCGATCTCGTCGAAGGCCGCGTCCAGCGTGTCGGCCAGCGCCCGGTGCACCGCCGCCGGCTCGTCGCCGCCGACGACCAGCACCCGGTGCCCGTACCCCTCGAACAGCTTGACGAGCTCGTCGTCGGGGATGCGGGCCAGCACGGTCGGGTTGGCGATCTTGTAGCCGTTCAGGTGGAGGATCGGCAGCACCGCGCCGTCCCGCACCGGGTCGAGGAACTTGTTCGAGTGCCAGCTCGCGGCCAGCGGGCCGGTCTCGGCCTCGCCGTCGCCGACGACGCACGCCACCACCAGGTCGGGGTTGTCGAACGCGGCGCCGTAGGCGTGGGCCAGCGAGTAGCCGAGCTCGCCGCCCTCGTTGATCGACCCGGGCGTCTCGGGGGCGGCGTGGCTGGGGACGCCGCCGGGGAACGAGAACTGGCGGAACAGCGTCCGCATGCCCGCCTCGTCCCGTGTGACGTGCGGGTAGACCTCGGTGTAGGTGCCCTCGAGGTAGGTGTTGGCCACCATCGCCGGGCCGCCGTGGCCGGGCCCGCACACGTAGATCACGTTGGCGTCGCGGGACCGGATGACGCGGTTGAGGTGGGCGTAGACGAGGTTGAGCCCGGGGGTCGTGCCCCAGTGCCCCAGCAGGCGGGGCTTGACGTGCTCGAGGGTGAGCGGCTCCCGCAGCAGCGGGTTGTCGAGCAGGTAGATCTGGCCCACCGAGAGGTAGTTGGCCGCCCGCCACCAGGCGTCGACGAGCTCGAGCTCCTCGTCGGAGGCGGGCACGGCCGCAGGGGGTGCGGTGGTGGCCATGTCTCGATCGTGGCACGTCGGGCACGGCCCGTGTCGGCGGTCGGCCCGGGACGCCACCCCCTCGCCGGGGCCCGCGGGTGGCGTCCACACCGCCCGTGGTGGAGCCGCGCGGCGCCGCGCTCGTAGCCTCCACGACGGCGGCCGGTCCGGCGTGGGAGAATCCCGTGCCACGCGCCGTGGCGGGCGTCCGAAGGGAGCGACGCGTGGAGTTCAGGTTGCTGGGCAACCTCGAGGTGGCGGTCGGCGGGGCGCCGGTCGACATCGGCGGCAGCCAACCCCGGACCGTGCTGGCCATGCTGCTGGTCGCGGGCGGCCGGGTGGTGCCCGCCGAGTCGATCATCGACGCGCTCTGGGGCGACCGGCCGCCCGCGTCCGCGGCGGGCACCCTGCAGAGCTACGTGTCCCGCCTGCGCCGGGCGCTCGCCCCCTCCGGCGCGCGGGGCGAGGGCGGCCGCATCATCGTCTGGGACCCGCCCGGGTACCGGATCGCCGTCGACCCCGACGCGGTCGACGCCCACCGGTTCGAGCGGCTGGCCGACGCCGGGCGGGAGGCGCTGCACGCCGGCGACCCGGCCACCGCCCGGTCGCTGCTCGAGGAGGGGCTCGGCCTGTGGCGGGGGCCGGCGCTGCTGGAGTTCTCGCACCTCGACTTCGCGTGGGGCTTCGCCGCCCGCCTGGAGGAGCGCCGGCTGGTGGCCACCGAGGACCGCATCGAGGCCGACCTCCGCCTGGGGCGTCACGACGAGGTCATCGGCGAGCTGGGCGAGCTGGTCGCGGCCCACCCCTTGCGGGAGCAGCTGCGCCACCACCTGGCGCTCGCCCTCTACCGCGCCGGCCGCCAGGCCGAGGCGCTGCGGGTGCTCGACGACGCCGCCCGCACGCTGCGCGACCAGCTCGGCATCGACCCCGGCCAGCCGCTGCGCGACCTGGAGGTCGCGGTCCTCAACCACGACCCCGCCCTCGACCTGGTCCCGGCGGACCCGGTGCGGGCCACCGCACCGGCGCCGGGCCCGGAGGAGGAGGCGGGTGCGGCGCCGGCGGCGCCGACCCGCCCGGCGCTCGTCGGCCGCGAGGCCGAGCTGCGCCAGGCGGTCGCCGCGCTCGACGAGGCCCGCCACGGCCGGCGCGTCGTGCTGGTCGAGGGGGAGCCCGGCATCGGCAAGACCCGGCTGGTCGAGGAGCTGGCCGCCACCGCCGCCGCCCGGGGCGCGGCCGTGCACTGGGGGCGGGCCTTCGAGGGCGGGGCCACCCCGGCGTTCTGGCCCTGGCTCCCGCCGCTCCGGGCTCTCGTCGCCGAGGCCGAGGGGGCGGCCGTGCCGCCCGAGCTGGCGACGCTGGTCGAGGCGAGCGGGGACGGACCGGCCGCGGCCGACGCCCTCGGCGCCCGCTTCCGCCTGTTCGACGCCGTCGTCGGGCTGCTCCGGGCCGCCGCCGAGCGCCGGCCGCTGGTCCTCGTGCTCGACGACCTGCAGTGGGCGGACCTTCCGTCGCTGGAGCTGCTCCGGTTCGTGGCCAGCGCGGACGCCCTGGCCGGCGCACCGGTCCTGCTGGCCTGCACGGTGCGCGAGCTGGAGGTCGGCCGGAACGACACCGTGGTCGAGACGCTGGCCACGCTGTCGCGGGCACCGGCCACCCGCCGCCTCACCCTCCGTGGCCTGCCGCCGGTGGCCGTCGCCGAGCTGGTCGCCGTCGCCGCGGGGCGGGAGCTGCCCGCCGAGGTGACCGCCGCGATCACGGACCGGGCGGAGGGGAACCCGTTCTTCGCCGCCGAGCTGGCCCGCCTGGCCGCGGACGCCGGCGGCGACGTCGAGGCGCTGGGCGCGGTGTCCCCGGGCGGTGACGTGCCCTCGGGCGTGCGCGACGTCGTCCGCCGGCGTCTGGCCCGGCTGCCGGAGTCCACCCAGCGGCTGCTCGGCATCGCGGCCGTCGTCGGGCGGGACGTCGAGCTCGCGCTGCTGGCCCGGGCCGCCGGCCAGGACATCGAGTCCGTGGTCGACGACCTCGACCCGGCGGTCGTCCAACGGCTGCTCGTCCCGGTGCCCGAGCTGCCCGGCACGGTGCGCTTCTCGCACGCACTGGTCCGCGAGGTCGTCGTCGACGACGTCTCCGCCCTGCGCCGGGCCCGGACGCACCTGCGGATCGCCGACGCCATCGCCGAGACCGCGGCGGGCGACGACGACGCCGCCGAGATCCTGGCCGAGCACCTGTGGGCGGCGGCACCGGTCGGGGTCGGCCGGCGGGCGGCCGAGGCGCTCGAGCGTGCCGCCGAGGTGGCGGTGCGGCGCTTCGCCTTCGAGGCGGCGGAGGGGATGCTCGAGCGGGCGGTGCAGCTCCGGCGCAGCGCCGCGGGCGCCGCCGACGGCGTCCAGCCCGAGCTCACCGCGGCGTGCCGGCTGCTGTCGCTGCAGCGGTCGCTGCACGGCTACGCCAGCGTCGGCGACTCCGCCCTGTTGCGGCGCGCGATCGAGCTGGCCCGGCGGGCCGGCGACGACGAGGTGCTGGCCCGCCTCCTGTGGACCGAGTGGGCGGCCCACGACAGCCGGTGCGACACCGAGCGGGCGCTGGCCGTGGCCGAGCGGCTCCACGCCCTCGGCGAGGCGTCCGACATCCCGCTCGTCCGGGTGGCGGGCCTGGCGTCGCTCGGCGTGGCCCGCTGGCACCGGGGCCGCGTCACCGAGGCGGCCGCCCTGCTCGACGCCGCCGTCGAGGCGGCGCGGGGCGCGGCGCCGCCGGCGATGAGCATGGGCCTCGACCTCGAGGTCATGCTGCTCCCGGTCCCGTTCGGCCACCACCTGCACGTGCTGGTCGGCGACCTCGGCCCGCCGGAGGCGTGCGAGGCCGCGTTCGAGGCGCTCGTCGCCGCGGCGCCCGACCGCTACGCCGTCCCGATCATCGAGATGCTGGCCGCGGCGGCCGCCCTGCTCGTGGGGGAGCCGGCGTGGGCCGAGCGGGCCGCCCGGCGGGGCGTCGAGGCCGACCCGGAGTCGCGCTTCACGTTCTGGGGTCGGGGCCTGCAGGGCTTCCTGGCGGCGGCGCGCGTCGAGCTCGGCGACGTCGAGGCGGGCCTGCCGCAGCTCGAGGCGGCGGTCGACGCGTTCGTCCGGGCCGGCGGCCGCACCGGCGTGCCGGTGTACCTGGCGAGCCGGGCCGCGGGGCTGGTCGCCGCCGGGTGCCTCGACGCGGCCGAGGAGGCCGTGGCCGACGCCCGGCGTGAGGTCGAGGCGCTGGGCGAGCGCTACGCCGAGCCGCTGGTGCTCGAGGTCGAGGCCCGGCTGCGCCTGGCGCGCGGCGACGGGGACGCCGCGGCGGGCCTGCTGGGGCGGGCCGTCGAGGAGGCGACGGCGCAGGGGGCGGCGGCCGTGGCGGCGCGGGTCGACCGGGTCGCCCGCGGGCTCGGGGTCGAGCCCCGGCCCGCGGGCGGTCCCGGGCCCTAGGGAGGTGCCCCCCGCCGAGGTCCGCCGTCCTCTCAGCGGGGGGCGAGACGGCGCTCCCGGCGGGCGGGGAGACCCGCCGGAAGCGCCGCACCGTGCCCTGCCTGCGGCGGGGACGGCGTGACGTCGACCGCCTCGGCGATCCGGGCGTACACGTCGAGCGCGGTGTCCAGCCCGTGGTCGCCCTGCAGGCAGAGGATCGTCTCGTGGGCGCCGGCCCGGCCGGTGTCGGCGACGTCCGCGGCCACCTGCTCGACGGTGCCGGCGTAGGCGGGGCGGTCGCCCTCGAGCGGCTGGTCGGTGATGTGCAGGTCGGCGCGCACGACCAGCTCGAGGGCGTCGGGGTCGCGGCCGTGGCGGGCGGCGAGGTCGCGCACCCGGGCCCACAGGGGGGCCAGCTGGTCGATGGGGATGCCGGCCGGGTTCCAGCCGTCGGCGCGGCGGGCCACCCGGTCGAGCCCCTCGGGGGTCGAGGCGGCGAGCAGGATCGGTGGCCGGGGCCGGCCCGCCCCGCGGCCGTCGGTGCTCGGGTCCCAGGTGCGGCCGAGGACGTCGAGGGCGTCGTCGAGGCGACGACCCAGCTCGGCGTCGTCGACGCCGGCAGCAGCCAGCTCGGCGGGCGTGGCGTCGAGGCCGAGGCCGATCGTGAGCCGGCCGTCGCTCAGCACGTCGAGCGAGGCCAGCGACCGGGCGAGCAGCGCCGGGCGGTACCAGGGGGCGACGAGCACGCTGGTCCCCAGGCGCACCCGGGAGGTCACCGCGGCGGCGTAGGTCAGCGCGCACAGCGGGTCGAGGCTGGCGTCGCCGGGGCGGCCGCCGTCCAGGCGGTCGTGCACCCAGACGGAGGCGTAGCCGACCTGCTCGGCCGCGGTGGCGGCCGAGCGGACCGAGGCCGGGTCGGCGAGGCGGCCGGTCTGGGCGAGGGAGACGCCGAGTCTCATGGGCGGTGTCCTCCAGCAGGTGCGGCGGGTGTCGAGCCATTTGTGCCCCGGCGCGCTCGGCGCCCGCTTGACGGCCGCTTGCAGCGCCACCGGCACGCCGGGGCCGGGGACTGGCGGCCCCCGCCGGGCCCCGGCACCATGGGCCGCCGTGCGGGGGACGATGACCGCCTACCGGCTCGTGCGCTGGGGCGCGCCGCCGCAGCTCACCGAGGTCCCGGTGCCCGAGCCCGGCCCGGGCGAGGTCCTGGTCGAGGTGGCCGCCACCGGCCTGTGCCACTCCGACCTCGATATGGCGCGCATGCCCGGTGAGCTCGGCGAGGCGCTGGGGTGGCAGGTGCCGTTCACGCTCGGCCACGAGGTCGCCGGTCACGTCGCCGCCCTGGGGCCGGGGGTCGCCGGGCCCCCGCCCGGCGCGGCGGTCGTGCTGGTGTCGCCCGCGTCCTGCGGCGGGTGCGACGCCTGCCGGCGGGGTCACGACAGCGCGTGCCCGCACGGCACGGCCGGTCGGGGCTACGGGCGGGACGGTGGTCTTGCCCGCTACGTCACGGCGCCGGCACGATCCGTCGTCCCGCTGATCGACGGCGTCGACCCCGTGGCGGCGGCGCCGCTCACCGACGCCGGTGCCACCGCCCACCACGCCGTCGACCGGGTCGCGCCCCGGCTCGAGCCCGGCTCGACCGCCGTCGTCGTCGGGGTCGGCGGGGTGGGGGCGTTCGCCGTCCAGATCCTGCGGGCCCGGACCCCCGCCCGGGTCGTGGCGGTCGACGTCGACCCCGTGCGCCGGGAGGTGGCCGCCGACCTCGGCGCCCACGAGGTGCTGCCCGAGGTCGGGGCGCTCGACGGGCTCGGCGGCGCCGAGGTCGTGCTCGACGTCGTGGGCACCGACGCCACCATCGCGGCAGGGCTCGCCGCCGTCAGGCCGTACGGCGCGTTCGGCCTCGTCGGGGCCGGTGGCGGCACGTTCCGGCGGCCCTGGTTCGGCGGGCTGCCGAGAGATGCGGAGATCTTCACATTCCAGGGCTCGTCGATCGCCGACCTGCGGGCGGTGGTGGCGCTGGCGGCGGCCGGGGCGGTGCGCAGCGAGGTCGAGGTCCGGCCGTTGTCCCAGGTCGCGGCCGCCTACGAGGCGCTGGCGCGCGGCGGGCTGCGGGGCCGGATCGTCGTCGTGCCCGACGACCGAGCGTGAGGGCACAGACACAGCCGGCGGCGAGTCGGGCGCCGGTCGGGCCCCGGGGTGGGCCGGCGGCGGTTGACGTCCGGCACGGGACCGTTAACGTGCGCGACGACCCCCTCGTCACCCGAACGGTTGATGCTCTCCCGCCGACCGCGCCTGCCCTCGACCCCCGCCGGCCGCCCAGCGTCGATCGCCACGCACCACTACCGTGACGTCGCGCTGCGCGACCTCGTCGCGGCCAAGGACGGGCAGGTCGTGTCGGTCTGCATCCCGGCCCACGACGAGGCCGCCACCGTCGGCTGGGTCGTCTACCGCCTGCGCCGGTTCCTGGTCGACCGGCTGGGCCTGGTCGACGAGGTCATCGTCATCGACGACCACTCGACCGACGACACCGCCCGGGTGGCGGCCGCCGAGGGCGCCCGCGTGGTGTCGGCGGCCGACGTCCTGCCGGAGATCGCCGGGGCCTCCGGGAAGGGCGAGGCGCTGTGGCGGTCGCTGCACGTCGCCCGCGGCGACATCGTGCTGTGGTGCGACGCCGACATCGCCGACATCGGGTCCCGGTTCGTCATCGGGCTGCTCGGCCCGCTGCTGACCGACCCGGAGATCAGCTTCGTCAAAGGGTTCTACGAGCGGCCCCGGAACGGCGAGGTCGGCGGCGGTCGCACGACCGAGCTGATGGCCCGGCCGGTCATCGCCACCCTCTTCCCCCACCTCTCCTCGATCGTGCAGCCGCTGTCCGGCGAGTTCGGCGGCCGGCGGCAGCTGCTCGAGCAGCTGCCCTTCGTGCGGGGCTACGGCGTCGACATCGGCCTGCTCATCGACGTCGCCGAGGCGGTCGGCACCCGCGGCATGGCCCAGGTCGACCTCGGCCGCCGGGTGCACCGCAACCGCAGCCTCGACGACCTGGGCCCACAGGCGCTGGTCGTGCTGCAGACCGCGCTGCAGCGGGCCGGCGTCCCCTTCGAGAACCCCTCGACGCTGCTGCGGCCCGGCCACCCGCCGCTGGTGCGCGGGTTCGGCGAGCTGCCGCCGCTGGCGACGCTGCCCGGCCGTGGCCGGCCGGGCCGGTCCGCGACCGGGGCGGACCTCACCGGTTCGCGCCACCCGGGCGCGGGCACCACGCGGGCGGACCGGGCGGGCGCCCGTGCCGGCCGGGCCCCGGCGGCGTCCGACCCCGCCGGCTCGGACGTCGCCGGGCCGGGGGCCTCGGACGACCACGACCCGCTCCCGCTCTGAGGGCGTCGCGGCCGCCCCGTTACGGTGAGGCCCGTGAGCCGTCCACCGACCCTGATCGTGCGCGGGCGCGAGCTGGACCTGACCGGGCCCGTGCTCATGGGCATCGTCAACGCCAGCCCCGACTCGTTCTCCGACCGGGGCGAGACCCGCACCACGGCCGAGCGGGTGGCCCTCGCCCTCGACCAGGTCGCCCAGGGCGCCGGGATCGTCGACGTCGGTGGCCAGTCCGGCATCACCGGGGTGCCGGAGATCCCGGTGGAGGAGGAGGTCGCGCGGGTGCTGCCGGTGGTGGAGGGCATCCTCGACGCCGCCCCCGACGTGCTGGTCTCGGTCGACACCTACCGGCCGGCCGTGGTCGAGGCCGTCCTCGACGCCGGCGCGGCGATCGTCAACGACGTGAGCGGCCTCCTCTACCCCGAGGTCGCCACGCTCGTCGCCGAGGCGGGCGCGGGGCTCGTCCTCATGCACACCCGGGCGCGGCCCAAGCACAAGGTGCTCGACGACGCGCTCTACGCCGAGGTCGGCGGGGTGACGGCCGACGTGGTCGCCTTCCTGCGCCAGCGCCTCGACGTCGCGCACGAGGCCGGCGTCGACCCCCGCTCGACGATCCTCGACCCCGGGCCGGACTTCGCCAAGACGCCGGCCCAGACGGTCGAGGTGCTGCGGGACCTCGACGCCGTGGAGGCGCTCGGGCGGCCCCTGCTGCTCGCCCTGTCGCGCAAGGACTTCATCGGCGCCATCACCCAGCGGCCGCCCCGCGCCCGGCTGGGCGGCACCCTCGCCGCCGTCGGGCACGTCGCCGACCGGCCGGGGGTGATCCTGCGGGTGCACGACGTGGGGGTCGTCGCCGACTACCTCGCCGTCGCCGCCGTGCTGGCCGGGCGCCGCGACCTGCCGGCCGGCGCGCGGCTGGCCGAGGAGCTGCGGCGGGAGCCGGCTCCCGGTGCCGGCGACGCGGGCTGACGGCCCGGACGCCGGGCCCGAGCTGCACCGGTGGCTGGGCGGGCCCGTCGTCGGCGTGGCCGTCGTCATGGCCGCCGCCGGGTTCGCGCAGTTCAGCCCGGCCGCGGCGCTGGCGGACGTGGCCGAGCACTTCGGCGAGCTGCGCGACGGCGGCGACACCGTCGCCGAGCAGGCCGGGCTGCCGGGCACCGTCCTCGGCGCCGGCCTGGCGGCCATCCGGCTGGCTGCGGTGGCCGCGCTGCCGCTGGCCGCGATCGCCGACCGCACCGGCCGCCGCCGGGCGCTGCTCACCTGGGTGACCGTCGGGTTGCTCGCCGTCGTGGCCGCCGCGGCCAGCCCGGGCTACTGGTGGTTCGTCGCCGCCTTCGCGCTGGCCCGCCCGCTGCTCACCGCCACCGACACGGTCGGCGAGGTCATGGCCGCCGAGCTCACCGGGGCCGGCGACCGGGCCAAGGCGGTGGCGCTGATGTCGGCCGCCTACGGCATCGGCGCGGGCGTGGTCGCGGTCATCCGGGGCGCCGCGGGCGGCGCCCTCGGGTTCCGGGGCGTGTTCGCCCTGGCCCTCGTGCCGCTGGCCGCGGTGTGGGCGACCCGCCGGCTGGTCGTCGAGCCCGACCGCTACCGGGCGCTCGCGGACGACCCGGGCCACCGGGCGCCCGCCCTGCGATCGGTCCCGCCCGAGCTGCGGGGCCGGCTCGCCGTCCTGGGCGTGGTGGCGTTCGCCAGCGCGCTCGTCACCGGCCCGGCCAACACGTTCGTGTTCGTCTACGCCGAGAACGTCCTCGACGCCGGGCCGGCGCTCACCGGTGCCCTCGTCGTCGCCGCCGGTCCCGTGGGGCTCGCCGGCCTCGTCGTGGGCCGGGTGCTCGCCGACCGGGTCGGGCGCCGCCCCACCGCCGCCGGCGGCCTCGTCGCCCTGGCGGCGGCCGGCGTGCTCGCCTACTCGGGCGGCCTCGCCGCGCTGGTGGTCGGCTACCTGGCCGGGGTGCTCGTCGGTTCCGCCTACGCCACGCCGGCCATCACGCTCGGCGCCGAGCTGTTCCCCACCTCGCAGCGGTCGTCGATGGCCGGGTGGCTCGTCGTCGCCGGCGTGCTGGGCGCGACCACCGGGCTGATGGCCGTCGGGGCGGTCGCCGACGCGACCGGCAGCTTCGGCACCGCCACCCTGGCGGTCTGCCTGCCCGCGGCGGCGGCCGCGGCGCTGTTCCTGCTCCTGCCCGAGACCCGGGGCCTCGAACTGGAGGAGTCGGCCCCGGAGCCGGCCTGAGCGGCGCGACCGGCGGCGGGCCCCCACGGACCGTCCCGGCGCGCGCCGGCCGCGGGACCGGGGGGCCGTCGTCCCCGGATCCCGCGGCCGCCTCGCGGCCCGGCGCGCCCGCCGCCCGTCAGGGCGCGGCGATCGCGGTGAGCACGTCCAGCCGCGCCGCCCGCCGAGCCGGTCGCACGCTGGCCAGCGCCCCGGCCAGCGCACCCGCCACCAGGACGACGGCGAGGCTGCCGGTGGGCAGGGCGAAGCTGCCCAGGCCGCCGGTCGCGGCGCTCACGGTCTCGACCAGCGCCCACCCGAGGAACACGCCGAGGGCGATCCCGCCGGCGGCGCCGAAGACGGCGAGCACCACCGACTCCCACCGCACCGCCGAGCGCAGCTGGGCCCGGGTCGTCCCGACCGCCCGCAGCAGGCCCAGCTCCCGGCTCCGCTCGTGGACGGCGAGCGACAGCGTGTTGGCGATGCCCATGAGGGCGATGACGACCGCCAGCGCCAGCAGGGCGTAGACGACGCCGATCATCATGTCGACGCCGGCGGTCATCGTGGCCGTGAACTCCTCGCGGTCCTCGACGTTCGGGCCGCCGAAGCGGTCCGCCACCTCGGTGACCGCGGCCTTCGCCTCGTCGAGGTCGACGCCGTCGGCCACGTCGACCAGGACCATCCGGTCCGTCGACTGGAGCGCGTGGGGCTCCCACACGTCGCGGGGCAGCAGGTAGCCGCCGGTCAGGTCGTCCGCCTCGTAGGTGGCGGCGATCGCCAGCTCCTCGGTCCGGCCGTCGACGAAGGTGACCTCGACCGTGTCGCCCACGGCCCAGCCGTGCGACGAGGCCGTGTCGTCGGCCACCGCGATCCGGCCGTCGCCCACGTCCGCGAGCGACCCGGCGGTCACGCCCAGGTCGGCCACCCGGGCCAGCTCGGCGGGATCGGCGACCGACACCGACTTCACATCGCCGTCGACGCGGACCTCACCCGTGCCGAGGCCGGTCGCGACCTCGACCTCGTCGAGGGCGGCCACCTCGTCGGCCAGCGCCGGGCTGAAGCCGCCCCCGCCCCAGGCGCCGTCGTTGACGACGAGGTCGCTCGCCAGCGTGCGGTCGAGCGTGTCCTCCAGCGACGCCTCCAACGACGAGGCGAACACGGTGAACAGCGTCACCACCGCGACGCCGACCATGAGCGCCGATGCCGTGGCGGCCGTGCGGCGAGGGTTGCGCACGGCGTTCTGGCGGGCGAGGCCGCCGGGCACGCCCCGCAGGCGGGCGACCGGCGCGCCGAGCACCGACACGGCCCGGCGGGCGACGACCGGTCCCAGCACGACGGCGCTGACCACCGTCAGCACGGCGCCGACGCCGGCGACGGTCACGCTGCCGCCCTCGCTCGTCGCCGCGGCCAGGGTGAGCCCGACGCCCGTCGCCAGCACGGCCGCGCCGGCCACGGCCCGCGCCCGGGACGGCGTGGTCCGCTCGACCGCGGCGTCACGCAGGGCGGCGAGCGGCGCGACCCGGGTGGCCCGCACCGCCGGCGCCGCCGCGGCGACCAGCGTCGTCGCCACGCCGACGACCAGGCCGGTGACCACGGTGCTCGCCGTGACGACCATGCCGCCGGTGGGCAGGGCGAAGCCGGCCAGGTCGAACAGCGCGGTCAGCAGGGCAGCGACGCCGAGGCCGCCGACCAGGCCGACGGCCGCCGCCACCAGACCGACGACCAGCGCCTCCAGCACGACCGTCCGCAGCACCTGGCCCCGGCCGGCCCCGATGGCCCGCAGCAGCGCCACCTGCCGGGTCCGCTGGGCCACCAGGATCGAGAACGTGTTGTAGATGCTGAACGTGGCGACCAGCAGGGCGATGCCCGCGAAGGTCGTCAGCATCGCCAGCATCATGTCGAGGAAGGTGTCGGCGATCTCGTCCACCTGCTCGTCGGCGAGCGCCTCGCCGGTCACCGCCTCGACGCCGCCGGGGAGCACGGCGTCGAGCCGCTCGGCCAGCTCGTCCGGGCTCACGCCCTCCTCGGCGCGCACGGCGATGCTCGACACGCCGTCGGCCGACCCGGTGAGGTGCGCCATGGCGTCCTCGAGCGTCAGCCCGGTGAACGTCACGCCGGCCATCCCGTCCCGGTCGCCGAAGGTGGCGACGCCGACGATGGTGACCTCGACCGGCTCGGGGGTCAGCAGGGTCGTGGTGTCGCCGATCGCCAGGTCGCCCCGCTCCAGCGTGCTGCGGTCGACGACCGCCTCGCCGCTGCGCTCGGGCGCCCGGCCCTCGGCCAGCCGGAAGGCGTTGAGCTCGGGGTCCTCGGTCCAGCTGCCGGCCAGCTGGGGTGGGCCCATGCCGCCGATCGGCTCGCCGTCGGACCCCAGCAGCTGACCGATGCCGGACACCTCCGGTTCGGCGCGGGCCACGCCGTCGACGGCCGCGACCCTCTCGACCAGTGACAGGTCGATGAGGCCCCGGGGCGAGTCCATCTCCATCAGGGTCTCGCTGCGGACGACGACGTCCTGGCCGGCGACGGCGTCGGCGAACAGGTCGTCGAAGTTGCTCCGCAGCGTCGAGCCGAGGACGAGCGTGCCGGTCAGGAAGGCCACGCCGAGCACGACGGCCAGCGACGCGCCGGCGAGGCGGCGGGCGTGGGCCCGCATCTCGCGCAGGGTCAGGAACAGCACGGCTCAACCTCCCAGGCTCGAGGTCCGCTCGACGACGGACGCCGTCGTCGGGTCGTCGTCGCGCCCGACGATCCGCCCGTCGGCCAGGAACACGACGCTGTCGGCCACCGCGGCGGCCCGCGGGTCGTGGGTGACCATGACGACGGTCTGGCCCAGCTCGTCGACG
>Ga0079224_100009406_pt1 | contig 13319 bp, 10 predicted proteins | sample Stecom2015_FD_80414 | JGI IMG/M metagenome (GOLD analysis project Ga0079224, IMG submission 80414) | Agricultural soil microbial communities from Utah to study Nitrogen management - Steer compost 2015 | ecosystem: Environmental > Terrestrial > Soil > Agricultural land | place: USA: Utah... | reverse complement strand
GTCAAGCCGCGCGTCGTGCCGTCGCTCAATTTCGAGGATCACGACCTGCTGCGCACCGTCGGGCGCCACGTCGCGACCCACATCAGCCAGGCCGAAGCCGACCGGCGCCTCGCCGAGGCGAGCCAGTTCGGCGCCTACAATCGCCTGACCGCCTTCCTGATGCACGATCTCAACAACCTGCTGGCGCAGCAGTCGATGGTCGTCAAGAACGCCGAGCGCTTCCGGCACAACCCGCAGTTCGTCGACGACGCCATCGCGACGATCGCGCACTCGGTCTCGCGCATGAAGCGCCTGATGGAGCAGCTCTCGAGCGCCACCAAGGAGCCCGCACCCGAGGACACCGATCTCTTCGAGGTGCTGAGGAAGGCGGTCAAGCGCAGCCAGCCGCGGCTGCCGCAGCCGGAGCTGCACCTCGGCTCCGACCCGATCGTCGTGCGCGCGGACCCGGAGCGGCTGACGACCATCTTCGAGCACCTCGTGAAGAACGCGCAGGAGGCGACCGGCAAGGACGGCCGCGTCACGGTGGCGGCGGAGCTCGTCGACGGCGTCGTGCAGGTCTCCATCGCCGACGACGGCTGCGGCATGACGGCGGAGTTCATCCGCGAACGCCTGTTCCGGCCGTTCGACAGCACCAAGGGCAGCCAGAGCATGGGGATCGGCGCCTACCAGGCGCGGGAGTACGTGAGAAGCCTGGGCGGGCACGTGGAGATCACGTCCGAGCCCGGCGTCGGCACGACGTTCACGATACGCCTGCCGGTGTCGTAGGCGCGCAGCTCCGCCGACTTCGCCGTGCGGGGCGAGCCTTGCGCGCGCCTACACGTCGCTGTCGATGGCGTTGACGTAGAGCGGGCGGCTGGCGAGCCGCGACTGCAGCGCGGGTTCCGCGCCGATGAAGACCGTGACCTCGCGTGCCGGAACGAAACCCAGCTTTCGCAAGAAGCGGACGCGGTCCGGCCACCCGGTCGCCTGGCGGGCGGACACGGAGCGGACCCCGGCCTGGCGCATGGCCGTGACGAACAGCGCGTAAGCGCCGCGGAAGTCCGCCGTGTCGAGGCTCAGCACGTCGAGCACGTGAATGCCGCCGTCCCTCGCCTGCTCCCAGGCGACGTAGGCCGCCGGGGTACCGTCGGCGCGCGCCACGCCGAACACCTGCGGGTTGCCAGAGCTGCGGCAGCGCAGCCGCCATTGCAGGAACGTGCTGTCCCGGACGCCCAGGGCGGCGTCTCCGGCGGCGGCGACCGACTGCCACAGCCGGTCCAGGAAGGCGTCGTCCGCCTCGACCGCGGCATGACGGCTGGCCGCGGCCGCCAGCCGCGGCTTCCGCCAGAGGTCGAGCGCGAGCTGGCCGGGGATGGCCAGGATCCGGGCGAGCGGCCCCGGCAGCCAGCGCTCCAGGTAAGGCTCCACGCGCAACGGCAGGACCAGCTCGAGGAGCTTGCCCTCGAGCGGACGGCGCAGGGCCGCGATCGTCGGGGCAGCGCGCGCGTTCGGGAACGCGTAGTAGAGCTCGTAGTCGCGGCTGAGCTCGTCCAGGATGTGCCGGTTCAGGAGCAGCGTCGGCCCGAGGCTCCGATGGGCGCGATCGATGTACAGGTCGCCGCACACCGCGCCCTTGCGCAGCTTCCCGTCCACCAGCACGTCACGCCCGGCGACACACGCCACTCCGACCGCGGCGTTGCTCGGCTCGTGCCACAGCAGGTAAATGGTGCCCGCCCCGGCCGGGTTGTCGAGGTAGAAGCGATCGAGCTTGTCGGCGTCCGGCGCCGCGCCGCTCGTGATGCGGCTCCAGAGCTCGAGGATGCGATGGCGGTCGGCGACCGGATCGGCCTTTCGTACGGTGTACTCGGTGGACAGCTTGCCGGTCACATCCGCGCGCGAGTCAACGGGTGAGTCGATTCTACCTTCATCCCGGCGCTCCGGCCCGTGGAGCCCGTCGCACTCGGGCCGGCGAACGCCGTCACGGCCGCCGGCCGCGCGGTAGGCGCCGGGCGCCGGCGCGGCTAGAATGGCGGCCCCCGGGCTTGGGCCCGCGGAGCGCCGTACAATGCCCCGACCCCTGCACGATGCCACGCGCCGTTTCTCCGCCGTCACCGGTACCCGTCGGCCGGCGCCGCGCGGCGGACCCGGGGCGGGGGCGCCGTGATCACCCGGGACACGGTCCTGGTCCTGAGCCAGGATTACGAGCTCTTCTTCCATCGCAGCGGCACGATCGACAAGTGCCTGTTCGAGCCCTGCGCCGCGTTGCTCGAGAGCGCCGGGCGGTACGGCTACCGCATCACGTTCTACGTCGACGCCGGCATGCTCGTGCGCATGCAGGCGCTCGCCCCGACGCATCCCCGCCTGGGCACGGAGGCGGATCGCATCCGGAAGCACCTCGAGCAGATCGCCCGGGCCGGCCACGAAGTGGGGTTGCACGTGCACCCGCACTGGGAGGACACCCGCTGGGCGGATGGCGAATGGCAGTTCGCCGGCACGCGCTACTCGTTGCGGGAGTTCGCGGACGACGAGGTCGCCGACATCGTCGCGCGTTATGCCCGGGTGCTGGCCGACGCCTGCGGCGAGCCGCCCGTCTCCTACCGGGCGGGGGGATTCTGCGTGGAGCCGTGGGAGCGGCTCGGGCCGGCGCTCCTCGCCTGCGGCATCGACGTGGACAGCAGCGTCGTGCCGGGCGCGTTCCTGGACGATCCCGTGAAGGGTTTCGACTTCCGCGCCGCCCCGCGGGACGCCTGCTGGCGCTTCGGGGCATCGCCCTGCGTACCGGAGGCGGACGGCCGCTTCCTCGAGATTCCCGTCACCCCGCAGCGGCTGCCTTTCGGCTACTACTGGGGGCGCCTGGCCGAGAAGGTGACGGGCCGCCGCCGCGGCCGGCCTTTCGGCGACGGCACCGGCAAGCCGGTGGGCAGGGCCGAGGTGCTGCGCCGGCTCGCCGGCGCGAGCCGCGAGGCCGAGCTGTCGATCGACGAGCCCAAGGTGCTGACCTTGCCGCGGCTGGCGGCCACCGGTCCCGCCGTGCCGTTGTGGCACGTGATGGGGCATCCGAAGAACCTGTCGCGGCGCTCGCTCGAAATGTTCGAGAATACGCTCCGGGCGCGGGGAATCGAGCGCTTCGAGACGGTGGCGGAGGCGGCCGGGCGGCTGCGGGCGTCCTGAAAGTGCCACCTGGGTCGCACGGGCCCGGTTGGCAGGCGTCACAGTTTGCGAAAAATCCCGACGCCCGTCGCAAAAACGGTGGGATTCTCAGCTAGAATTCGCCTGCACAAGAAGGAAGAAACGGGCGTACCGATGGGTTCGCCCGCTTCGCGGGGATCATATGCACAGCCCGTGCCAGACCGGGACCGCGGATCGGATCGAAGCCGTAGCAGCGCTCCGGAGCTCGGCGAGCGTGGGGTTTCTCTGTGCGTCCGTCTTCCGCGTCCTGAATCTGTGAACCGGTAAGGCGCCTGCAAGCCCATGACGTGCCAAAGTGGCGGCTGCTTCCGCGCGCCGGATCGATCCGTGGAGATCGACCCGCGTTCCGCCGTATCCGAAAGCGAGGTGAACGTGTTGAGAAACTGGAGAGACCGGCTCTGGTGGCTGGCGGTGGCGTGCACTCTCGCGGGCTGCGCCGGCAGCGGCGACACGCTGCCGGCCGAGCAATGCACGATCCCCGAGCTGACCTCTCACTACGTCATCGGTCCCGGCGACGTGCTCGAGATCAACGTGTGGCAGAACGAGAGTCTCTCGGCCGTGCTGCCCGTCCGGCCCGACGGCAAGATCAGCACCCCGCTGGTCGAGGACATGCAGGCTTCCGGCAAGACGCCGACGCAGCTTGCGGACGACATCGAAGCGGTGCTGTCCGACTACCTGCGCATGCCGCAGGTGAGTGTCATCGTCACCCAGCAGGGGCAGGCGAACCAGATCCAGGTGGTGGGGCAGGTGATGAGCCCGCAGCCGCAGCCGTATCGCGAAGACGTGCGGGTGCTGGACGTCATCGTCGCGGTCGGCGGGCTGACGGAGTTCGCCGCTGCCAACCGCGCCGAGGTGATCCGCAAGACCGGGAACGGCCAGGTGAAATGCCGTGTCCGCCTGAAAGACCTGCTGTCGGGGGATACCTCTCAGAACATCCGGCTGTTCGCCGGTGACATCCTGCTGGTACCGGAGACCCGATTCTGATGCGCGACATCGTCGAGCAGCTCATCAACGAAATTCGCGGCTCCTGGCGCTTCCGCCACGTCGCGATGGTCATCGCGTGGCTCGTGTGCCTCGTGGGCTGGGTGGGCGTCTACGCGATACCGGACACCTACGAAGCGAAGGCGCGTTTCTACGTGGATTCGCGGTCGCGGCTCGCCGAGGTGATGTCCGACGTCGGCGTGGCGCAGCCCCGCGGATCGCAGGTGTTCGTCGTGCGGCAGGCGATGCTCGAGCAGCCGCAGCTCGAGAAGGTCGCGCAACAGACCGGCCTCAGCCGGCGCGCGAGCACCCCGGAAGAGCACGAGCGGCTCATCCGTTCGCTGAAGGAACGCCTGCAGATCTCGACCGGGCGCGCCAACGAGGCGCGGGACCTGTACACGATCACGTTCCGGGACCACGACCGCGAGATGTCGGTGAAGGTCGTCCAGAGCCTGTTGCACGCCTTCGTCGAGGACGTCCTGAACCTGAAGGAGCAGGACGGCGCCGACGTCGAAGGCTACCTCGACGAGCAGCTCGCGCATTACGCGAACCTGCTGTCGGAGGCCGAGGCCAAGCTCGCGGAGTTCAAGAAGCAGCACGTCGGCCTGCTGCCGGGGGAAAGCGGCGGCATCTTCGAGCGCCTGCAGCGGGAGATGAACACCTTGTCGACGCTGCAGCTCGAGCTGCGCACGGAGCGGGACCGGCAGCTCGAGTTGCGGCGGCAGCTCGAGACGCTCGACCCGTATGCACCGGGCGCCACGCTGGGTACCGGGCGCACGACGCTCGTGGCGCAGTCGCCGACCGACGCCGCCATCGAGGAGCTGGAGCGCACCCGCAACGACCTGCTGCTGCGGTTCACCGAGCGCCACCCGGACGTCGTCGCGGCCAACGAGCAGCTCGAGCGGCTCTACGCCAAGCGCGAGGAAGAGCGGGCGGCCGCCGCGGCGGCCGGCAGGACCGGCGGCGTCGCGGCCTCGACCAACCCCGTGTACCAGACGGCCCAGATCGCGCTGAACGAGTCCGCCGTCCGGATCGCCGCGCTCGAAGGCCAGGTGGCGCACCAGTCGGCCGTCATCGCCGAGCTCAAGGAGCAGATCAACACGATCCCGGAGATCGAGGCCAAGTACACCGAGCTCACGCGCAACTACGACCAGTACCGGAACCTCTATTCCGAGATCATGCTGAAGCGCGAGCACGAGCGCATGGGCAACGCGGGCGAGGAGCGCAAGCCGGTCAACTTCAACATCATCGATCCGCCGTCGGCCCCGATCGAGCCCGTCGCGCCGCCGCGGAACCTGTTGCTCGCGGCCGTGCTGCTGTTCGGCCTCGCCGTGGGCGGCGGCGTGGCGTTCCTGGTGCACCACCTGAACCCGGTGTTCCCCGACGTCAAGTCGCTGGCGCGGGTGCTCAACCGGCCGGTACTGGGGGCGGTCAGCCTGATGTGGACGGAGCAGCAGCAAGCGGCCCGCCGCGCCCGCTTCGCGGCGTTTGCGGCCAGCGGCGTGGCCCTCGTGCTGGCGTTCGGCGTGGCCGTCCTGTTCAAGGATGAGGGAATCCAGGCGATTCAGTCGCTAACGAGTCAGACGACGGTCGGCCAGGGAGGGGTAAGCGAGTGAGCAAGATCCAGGAAGCGCTGAAGCAGATCAAGCTGCACCAGCGGACCGAGAGCCTCGAGCCGACCGTACCCGACCTCGCGAAGCTGGTCCCTCCCGGCGAGCAACGGGCAGGATCGCTCAAGGAGCTCGCGGCCGGCAACCCGCCGGTACGCATCGACGTGGATGCGCTGCGGGAGGAGCACCTGATCGTGCCGCAGGAGGACTGGCAGCTCCTGTCGTCGCAGCTCCGCGAGATCAAGCGGCCGCTCCTCGGCCACGCTTTCGGCAAGCGCGCCACCAAGATCGAGGACGGCAACTTCGTCATGATCACGAGCGCGCTGGCCGGTGAGGGCAAGACGTTCATCAGCCTGAACCTGGCGCTCAGCATCACGCACGAGCGCGATCATGCCGTCCTGCTCATCGACAACGACGTGCTGAAGCCGCGGCTGACGCAGGCCTTCGACGCGACCGAGAGAGTCGGGCTGCTCGACTACCTGGAGAACCCGGAGCTGGAGCTCGGCTCGATCGTCTACCCGACCTCGGTCCAGGGGCTGTACTTCGTGCCCGCCGGGGAGCCGCGGATGAATTCGACCGAGCTCCTGTCGGGCTCCCGCATGGACGGCCTCGTGGACCAGCTCCGCTACCAGGCCGACGGGCAGGTCGTGCTGTTCGACGCACCGCCGGTGCTGGAGACGACGGAAGCCAAGGTAGTCGGCGCCCTGGTGGGCCAGATCGTGCTGGTCGTGCGTGCCGACAAGACGCCGCAGTCCGCGGTCGTGACCGCGCTCTCGGTGCTCGGCAGCGCGAAGCCCGTGAACCTGCTGCTCAACCAGATGAGCTCGCGCTCGCTGCAGTCGCGCTACGCCTACGGGCTCGTCTACCGCGAGTACTACCCGGATCCGCAGGGGGCCGACACCCTGCACGCGCTGCCGGCAGTGGCCAGGCCGCAATGGAGCAACGAATGAGGCGACGAGCCGAATGACGAAAAGAACGAGGCAAACGCGACACGGGGCGCTCCCCCGCCTGGCCGCGATCGGGGCGGCGGTGTGCACCGTGCTCGCGCCGGCAGCGGCTCCGGCCGTCGACCTGACCGCCGTCTTCCACGGCGGCGTCGGCTACTCGGACAACATCGGCCGCGATCCCACGGGCACGCTCGACGAGATGTACTCACGAGTCGGCCTGGACCTCGACGCCTTCCAGGATTCGGCCCGGCTCAACCTCGACCTGCGCTCGAACCTGTCCTACCAGTGGTACGAGGAAGCGTTCGATAGCGAGTTCGTCGGCGGCGTCGACGCCTTCGCCGAGGTGACACTCATCGAGGACCGGTTGACCTGGGTCGTCGAGGAGAACTACGGCCAGGTGCTGACCGATCCGCTGCTGCCGTCCCGCCCCGACAATCGCGAGGACACGAACTTCTTCAGCACCGGGCCGCAGCTTTCCCTGGACGTCGCCACGCGCACGATACTGAACATCGGTGCCCGCTACGGTGCCGTCAATTTTGAAACCCGGCCGCTGGACAACGACCGGCGCGAGGGGACGGTGTCGCTTGCGCGCGAGATCCGCGAGGACACGTTCCTGTCGCTGAACGCCCAACGCGAAGAGGTCGAGTTCTCGGACGACCTGGTCGCCGCCAACGACTTCGATCGCAACGAGTATTTCCTGCGCTACCGCGGGGATCGGGCTCGCAACAGCTTCAGCTTCGATATCGGCTACACCGAACTCGAGCTGCAGGACGGCACGAGCGACGGCGTGCTGGCGCGGCTCAGCATGGAGCGCCGTCTCTCGCCCGTGTCGACGATCAGCATCAGCGGCGGTACCCGCTTTTCCGACCAGGGCAACATCTTCCGCTTCCTCCAGGACATCGCGCGCACCCCGGGGCAGACGGGAGACCTTGGCGAGGTGGCGACGCCGTTCCGGAACGATTATGCCAACTTCGTCTATCTCGCCGAGGGGCAGCGCACCAGCTTCGACCTGCGCCTGGGCTGGAGTGGCGAGGACTACGAGGACCGCGCCGACCTGAACCGCGAGTTCCTGATCGGCGACATGATGTTCGAGCGGGACCTGACGCGGCGAATCTTCACCACCGTGAACGTTCGCTACATCCGTCGCGATTTCTCCGACGTCGACAGGCGCGACGAGGACCTGCTCCTGAGCCTGCTTTTTGGTTACCGGCTGAATCCGTCGCTCAACGTGACACTGCAAGGAGGTCGGTTCGACAGGGATAGTGACCAGGCCCTTTCGAGCTTTACCGAGAATTTCGCTTTTCTCGCGCTCAACTACATACCAGGATGGGGACGATAGGCACGCGAGCGACGAACGACACCAACAACGTATAACTGAAGGCGCCACGTGTTTCACTCAAGATCGGCATACCTGAGCGGTCTCCTCACCGTGCTGGATCTCGCGGTGGGAGCGTTCGTCTTCGTGACCATTCTGAACGTCTACCAGCTCACGCACCCCGAGATGCGCTTCGAGTACGTCGGGCACCTCGGGGTCGGGGCCATGCTCCTGACCGCCTACGCGATCGCGCAGCGGGTCGTGAAGCGGCAGAACATCGCGCTCAGGGTTTCGACGAAATCCCAGGTCTGGCAGACCGGCGTCGAGATCACGATTGCGATGACGGTCACGTTCACGGCGATCTTCCTCTTGAAGCTCGATTTCGTGAGCCGCATCGTGATGGTCAGCTTCGCGATCACGTTCTTCGTGCTCGTGGTCGCGATCCGGCGCTTCCTGGCCTGGTGGTACTTCAAGAGCGGCCGCTCGAAGGAAGACACCAGCGTCAACGTCCTGATCATCGGCTCGGGACGGCGGGCCCGCTATCTCGCCGCCGTGCTCGGCAAATGGTCGGACTGGGGTGTCAACGTCATCGGGTTCCTCGACCCGCTCGGGGTGTCCGCCGGCCGGCGCAAGGACGACCGGATTCTCGGCCACGTCAACCAGATCACCGAGATCCTGCGGCAGAACGTCGTCGAGGACGTCATCATCGCGCTGCCGCGGAGCCTGCTCGGCGACCTGCAGGGCATCATCGACGCGTGCCAGGAGGAGGGCGTGCGCTGCTGCTTCATGGCGGACGTCTACGACTTCGAGGCGGCGAGCACCCACCTCGCGGTGGTGGACGGCATCCCGCTGATCACGTTCGAGCCGATCATGCGCCATGAGTTCGGCCAGCTCGTGAAGCGCATGCTCGACCTGTTCCTCGTGGTGCTCGCCTCGCCCGTGCTGTTGCCGCTGTGCCTGGTGGTTGCCGCGCTCATCAAGCTCGACTCCCCGGGACCGGTGCTGTTCACGCAGGAGCGCGTCGGCCAGTTCAAGCGCCGGTTCAAGATGTACAAGTTCCGCAGCATGGTGCAGGATGCCGAGGCCCGGCTCAGGGAGATCGAGCACCTGAACGAGGCAGAAGGACCGAATTTCAAGATCAAGGAGGATCCGCGGATCACCCGCGTGGGCAAATGGCTGCGGCGCACCAGCATCGACGAGTTGCCGCAGCTCATCAACGTGCTGCGCGGCGAGATGAGCCTGGTCGGCCCGCGGCCGATGTCGATCCGGGACGTGGGCCTGTTCGACAAGGGCATCCAGCGCAAGCGCTTCAGCGTGCGCCCGGGGCTGACGGGGCTGTGGCAGGTGTCGGGACGCAGCGACTTGAGCTTCGACAAGTGGCTCAGCCTCGACCTCGAGTACATCGACCGCTGGTCTCTCGGTCTGGACCTGAAGATATTGATGAAGACGATTCCGGCCGTTCTCACCGGGAACGGCGCCGTTTGACCTCCGGTCGGGTTTTCCATGAAGCGCGTGTTGCGTTACCTGGTGTATGCCAGTGGTCTGCTTGCCTTGTGGCGCTACCTGCACCGCAAGCAGATCACGATCCTGATGCTGCACGGCGTGGCCGGCGAGAATGCCGGTGCGCGCTGGCGCCCGTTGTGGGAGCGCATGCCGGCCTCGAAGCTCGACGCGATGCTCGGGGTTCTCGGGCGTTACTACCGGTTCCTGTCGCTCGACGAGGCCGTCGACATCCTCGCGGGGCGCAAGCCGCCGGTCGACTACGGCCTCGTCCTGACTTTCGACGACGGCTACCGCAACAACGTCACGGAGGCGGTGCCGGTGCTCAAGGCGCACGGTGCCTCGGCCACCCTGTTCGTCGCGACCGGTTTCGTCGAAACCGGCCGCGCGTACTGGATCGACCGGCTCGATTACGCGCTGCAGCATGCGCCGGATTCCGCCCGTGACCTGCAATCCGGCGAGCTGCGCTTCGACCTGCGGGGCCGTGACCGCGCGGGGCTCGTGGCGGGCTATCGCGACCTGCGTCTCGAGGTCAAGAAGGCCTGTCCCGACGACGAGACCATGCTGCGGGTGCTCGACGAGCTCGCGACGCAGCTCGAGAGCGCCGCGGGCACGACCATCGCCGACGTCATCCTCGACGACCCGTACGTCAGCATCGCGAGCTGGGCCGAGCTCGCGCGCGCGGCGGAAGAGGGGATGACGATCGGCAGCCACACCCGGGATCACACACGGCTCGCCGCCATACCGCGCGACGAGGTGGACGAGCAGCTCACGGAGTCCCGCCGGGAGCTCGGCGAGCGCCTGGGCCGCGAGTGCCGGTACTTCGCCTATCCCAACGGCAGCCTGGACGACTACGTGATGGAGCGGGTCGCGGCGGCAGGCTACGCCGCGGCGCTGAGCACTCGTGCGGGCCTGAACAGGATCGGCGAGAACCTGTATGCGCTGCGGCGCTTTGCTTCGCCCGTGATGCGCGCGCCGGCCGAGGTGCTGGTCGAGATCAGCGGCATCCTGGAATCGTCCCTGTTCCGGCGCCTGCGGGCGTGACGGCCTGCGCTTGCGGTGACCCGATGGCATTTTCCTACGCCTGCTTCGTCGCGCACAACGCCGCCGTCGCGCTCACCGGACGCGACCGGTGCTTGAGGAGGTGCGCCTGATGCCCGGGCGATTCCCGTTCGAAGTGGTGAACGTCCTCGGCGTGCCGGTGCACGCGGCGACGATGAGCGAAGCGCTGGACGCCATCGAGGCGGCCATCAAGGAGCGGCGTCGCCTGCAGCTCGGGGTCGTGAACGCCGCCAAGATCGTGAACATGACGAAGGACCGCTCGCTGCGCGAGGACGTGCTGTCGTCCGACCTCGTCCTGGCCGACGGCATGTCCGTGGTGATCGCGTCCCGGGTGCTCGGGAACCCGCTCCCGGAGCGGATCACCGGCATCGACCTTATGCACGGCATCCTCGAGCGGGGCAACCGCATGGGCTGGCGCGTTTTCTGCCTCGGTGCGACGGAGGAGGTCTCGGAGACCGTGGTGCGCCGCATCCACGAGCTCTACCCGGGGGTCGTGATCGCGGGGCGGCGCAACGGCTATTTCAGCCAGTCCGAGGAAGCCGAGGTCGCGAGGACGATCGCGGAGTCGAATGCCGACGTCCTGTTCGTCGCGATCACGTCACCCAAGAAGGAAAATTTCATGGCCAAGTGGGGCGCATCGCTCGCCACCCCGGTCATTCACGGGGTCGGCGGCTCCTTCGACGTGCTGGCCGGGAAGGTGCAGCGCGCACCGGAGCGCTGGCAGCGGCTCGGCCTGGAGTGGCTGTACCGGGTGAAGCAGGAGCCGCGACGCCTCTGGAAGCGCTACCTGTTCACCAACGCGAGCTTCGCGCGCATGCTCTTGGTCGCCTGGCTCGGGAAAGTGCGCGGCAGGGAATCCGCATGACAGGGAAGAGGCGGCTTCTCTACATCCTCGCGCCGAGCTTCTCCGGCTCGACGCTGCTGACGTACCTGCTCGGTCATCACGAGGAGATCTCCACCATTGGTGAGCTGAAGGCCACCAAGATGGGTGACGTCCGCGAGTACCGGTGCTCGTGCGGGGAGCCGATCCTCGAATGCGGCTTCTGGCAGGCGGTGCAGGGGCGCGCGCGCGAGCGCGGGCTCGAGTTCTCGGTCGAGCGCTTCAACACGGTGTTCCGGGGCGACAATCCCGTCGCGAACAAGCTCGTGCAGGCTACCGTGCGCCCGCCGGCGCTCGAGGTCGCGCGCCGCATGGCGCTCTCGGTGGTGCCGGGGGCGGCCTCGGCGGTGCGCCGGATCGCCGCCCACAACCGCGCGCTCGCCGACATCGTCTGCGAGCTGCAGGGCGGTGCCATTTTCCTCGACGGCTCGAAGGACTCCGTCCGGCTGTTGCACCTCCTCGACTCGGACCTGTGGGAGGTGCAGGTCATCTACCTGCAACGGGACGGCCGCGGCGTGACCAACTCGATTCGCTCCCATCGCAACGTGAGCTTCGCAAAGGCGATGGCGATCTGGCGCGAATGGGTGACCGAGCTCGAGCGCATGCGCCGGCGCCTGGACGGTGCGGCGGTGTTCGACCTGCAGTACGAGGCGCTGTGCCGGGCCCCGGTCGAGACCCTCGCCCGGCTCTGGGAGTGGCTGGGCGTCGAGCCGATGCCCGTGAGCGAGAACTTCCGGGACGGGGATTTCCACATCCTGGGCAACTCGATGCGGCTTTCGAACGCGACGGAAATCCGGCTCGATGAGCGCTGGCGGACGGCACTGTCCGCCGAGGATTTCGCGGCCTTCGAGCGTCGCAACGGCGCGCTGAACCGGGAGCTCGGCTATGAGTGACGCCGGGCGCCCCGAGCACGACATCACCGGGCGCGACCGGCTCGTCCGCAACCTGTTCTCGCGCTGGCTCGGCCAGCTCGTCGTGATCCTGAGCGGGTTCATCATCCCGCGCCTCATCGACGACAGCCTCGGCGCAGCGGCACTCGGCATCTGGGACCTCGGCTGGTCCACCATCAACTATTTCCGGCTGATGGGTTTCGGGTTCGCCGGCGGCCTGAATCGATTCGTCGCGCTGTACAACGCGCAGGGCGACCGGGACAAGCTCAGGCGCGCGGTTTCCTCGACCGTCTTCCTGCAGGTCGTGATCGCGGTCTGTACCGCGGCGGCTGCCCTGGTGCTGGCCGCCTTCCTGCCGGTCCTGTTCGCGCGGATACCGCCCGCCGACCTGCCGGCGGCGCAGGTGCTGATCGCGTTTTTGGGCGGCAATCTCGCGGTGCGCATGCTGTTCTGGCCGTCGCGGGGCATCCTCACCGGCCATCACTACTGGACGATCACCTCGGCGGTTTCGGCGTGCGGCGACATCCTCGTGCTGGCCGGCCTTTTCACCGTGTTGCGGATGGGGGGCGGGCTCGCCGAGCTCGGCATGGTCGTCTTCGGCGGCGCCGTCGTGACGGAGAGCGTGCGCACCCTGATGGCGAAGCGCGTGTACCGCGATCGCCTGCTCATCTGGGGGTCGGTGGACCGGCGAATGATCTGGAAGATGTTCGTCTACGGCATGAAGAACAACGTGACGGCCATCTCCTCGGTGTTCTCCTACCAGACGACGGCGCTGCTGCTGGCGGCCGCCGCGGGGCCGGCGGCGCTCGCGATCTACGCGCGGCCCATGGCGATCTACAGCCAGGTCGAGCGCCTGATCACGCAGTACGCGTTCCTGCTGACGCCCATGGCGGGCAGCCTGCAGGGTCTGGCACGCGGGGACGAGCTCAGGGAGTTCTTCCTCTCGTCGATGAAGTCGTCGCTCGC
>Ga0079224_100009405_pt1 | contig 13320 bp, 13 predicted proteins | sample Stecom2015_FD_80414 | JGI IMG/M metagenome (GOLD analysis project Ga0079224, IMG submission 80414) | Agricultural soil microbial communities from Utah to study Nitrogen management - Steer compost 2015 | ecosystem: Environmental > Terrestrial > Soil > Agricultural land | place: USA: Utah... | reverse complement strand
CGTTAGCACAAGGGCCGCTCCTCGATGAGGAACGGCCCTTTGACGTGCGCGCACTCGGAGGGACTCGAACCCCCAACCTTCTGATCCGTAGTCAGATGCTCTATCCGTTGAGCTACGAGTGCTGGGTTGTGCTGCGGCGCTGCTCGGCGCGCCGACACGAAAAACTGTAGCACAGGACGGGGGATGGCCTGGACCGATTAATCCGGGACCGTCCCGGTGGCCGTTAGCCGCGGGGTGTGTCGGGCAGGCGTACCGCGAGACGGTGCAGGACCGACACGACCGAGAGGAGTCCGGCCATGACCACGGTGGAACGCGAGGCGCGGATCGTCGAGCGGGTGCCCAAGCAGTTGTGCGTCGGCGGGCACTGGCGGGACGCCCGGTCGGGGGCGACGTTCAAGGTGGAGGATCCCGCGACCGGGTCGGTGCTGTGTGAGGTCGCTGACGCCGGACAGGCCGACGGGATGGACGCGTTGGAGGCGGCGGCCGCCGCGCAGGCCTCCTGGGCCCAGTATCCGCCGCGGGAGCGCGGGGAGATCCTGCGGCGCGCCTACGAGCTGCTCATGGACCGCCAGGACGACCTGGCGCTGCTCATGACCCTGGAGATGGGCAAGCCGGTGGCCGAGTCCAAGGGGGAGATCGCCTACGCCGCCGACTTCTTCCGCTGGTTCGCGGAGGAGGCGGTGCGGATCGGCGGCGGCTACGCGGTCGCCCCGAACGGGCAGAGCCGCCTGCTGGTCATGCGGCAGCCGGTGGGGCCGTCGCTGCTCATCACCCCGTGGAACTTCCCCATGGCGATGGGCACCCGCAAGATCGGCCCGGCGGTGGCGGCGGGCTGCACCATGATCCTCAAACCCGCGCAGCAGACGCCGCTGTCGGCGCTGGCGCTCGCCGACGTCCTCCAGGAGGCGGGGCTGCCCGACGGGGTGCTCAGCGTGCTGACCACCACCGACGCGGGCGGGGTGACCGGGCCGCTGCTGCGCGACGGCCGACTGCGCAAACTGTCGTTCACCGGGTCCACCCCGGTGGGGCGCGCCCTCATCAAGCAGAGCGCCGACCAGGTGCTGCGCACCTCCATGGAACTGGGCGGCAACGCGCCCTTCCTCGTGTTCGACGACGCCGACCTGGACGCCGCCGTGGCCGGGGCGATGCAGGCGAAGATGCGCAACATCGGGGAGGCGTGCACCGCCGCCAACCGCATCTACGTGCAGTCCGGGGTGGTCGGGGAGTTCGCGGAGCGGCTCACCGGACGCATGGCCGCGCTGCGGATGGGCCGCGGCACCGAGGCCGGGGTGGACGTGGGGCCGCTCATCGACGACCGGGCCCGCGGCAAGGTGCAGGACCTGGTCGACGACGCGGTGCACCGGGGGGCGCGGGTGCTGCTCGGCGGGGAGCCCGGCGAGGGCGCCGGCTACTTCTACCGGCCCACCGTCCTCACCGACGTGCCCAAGGACAGCGAGGTGTCCCGCACCGAGATCTTCGGCCCGGTGGCGCCGGTCATTCCCTTCGACACCGAACAGGAAGCGCTCGCCGAAGCCAACAACACCGAGTTCGGTCTGGTCAGCTACGTGTTCACGCGGGATCTGGGGCGTGCGCTGCGCATGTCGGAGGGGTTGGAGACCGGCATGGTCGGCCTCAACCAGGGCATCGTGTCCAACCCGGCGGCCCCGTTCGGCGGGGTCAAGCAGTCCGGGCTGGGCCGCGAGGGCGGCAGTGTCGGCATCGACGAGTACCTGGAGACCAAGTACGTCGGCATCGCCGGGTTCTGAGCCGGCCGCGGGGCGCCGGAACGGAGAAGGCCCCGCCGGGCGGAACCCGGCGGGGCCTTCGACGTCTGTGGAGCGGTACGGCGGTCGCCTCACGGCGGATTGCGCAACGCGGCTCCGGAGACCGCCCGCGGCCACCACCGGAGTGGTGTGCGGGCGCGGTATTCCGCGAAGGCTGTGGTTGGAGCCCGGGGGACACTTGCTACCGCACCGACCCACGCCCCACTGTACAACAGGGCCGTCGTGGGGGTCATTCCCCGACCGGAGGCTCTGCTCCGCGGTCCCGGAGGGACCCGCCGGGGGTTGACGGTGTGGGCCGGTACGGCGGTCGCCTCACGGCGGATTGCGCAACGCGGCTCCGGAGACCGCCCGCGGCCACCACCGAGGTGGTGTGCGGGCGCGGTATTCCGCGAAGGCTGTGGTTGGAGCCCGGGGGACACTTGCTACCGCACCGACCCACGCCTTGTGCAACGGACGGGGGCCTCCGAGGATTCCCCACACGGCAGATTTTTCTCCGGGACCCCGCCGGTCCCGCGGGCCCCACCCGGACCGGACCGCGGCGGCGCCCCGGTTCGGGACCTTTGGCGGGACTAATCGAGCCGTTCGGCGCGGCCTCCCCGGGGCTCGGCCGTTACGGTCGAAGAGAGACGAGGAAACCAGGGAGGCAGCATGCCGCGGGCGGACACGCCTGACCCGATCAGGGTGTTTCTGGTCGACGACCACGAGGTGGTGCGCCGGGGGGTCGCCTCGCTCCTTGAGGACGAGGACGACCTGACGGTGGTCGGCGAGGCCGGTACCGCGGAGCAGGCGCTCAGCCGCATCTCCGCGGTGAAACCGGACGTGGCGGTGCTCGACGTGCGGCTGCCCGACGGTTCCGGGGTCGAGGTGTGCCGGGAGGTCAGGTCCGCCCACCCCGAGATCGCCTGCCTGATGCTGACCTCCTTCGCCGACGACGACGCGCTCTTCGAGGCGGTCATGGCGGGCGCCTCCGGATACGTGCTCAAGCAGATCCACGGCTCCGATCTGGTGGGGGCGGTGCGTACGGTCGCGGCGGGCGGTTCGCTGCTCGACCCGCGCAGCACCGGGCGCATGCTGGACCGGCTGCGGCAGAACGGCGGCAGGCCCGACCCGCTGGCCGCGCTCACCCCGCAGGAACGGCAGATCCTCGACCTGATCGGGGAGGGGCTGACCAACCGGCAGATCGGGGAGCGGCTCTTCCTGGCGGAGAAGACCGTGAAGAACTACGTCTCCAGCCTGCTGGGGAAGCTCGACCTGAAACGCCGTACCCAGGCGGCGGTGCTCGTCGCGCAGTTGCGGGCGAAGAACCAGATCTGACTCCCTCCGGGAGGGCCGAGACGTTCAGGAGGAGGGCGCATGAACGTGGATGGGCGTGGCGCGGCCGCCACCGACACGGCCGGGTTGGAAGTGCTCACCCGGGAGGAGTGCCTGCGGCTGCTGGCCGAGGCTCCGATCGGCCGTATCGTCTTCACTGACCAGGCGCTTCCCGCGGTCCAACCCGTCAACTTCACCATGCTGGGGACGGACATCGTCGTCCGCACCTCGCCGGAGTCCAAACTCGCGCAGGCCACCCGGGACACGGTGGTCGCGTTCGAGGTGGACGACTACGACGTGGCGACGCGCACCGGCTGGTCGGTGATGGTGGTCGGGATCGGCCACGCGGTCGACGACCCCGAGGAGCGGGCGGTGCTGGAGGCGCTGCCGCTGCGTTCCTGGGCGCCGGGGCCCCGCTCGCACTTCATCCGCATCATGACCGACATCGTCACCGGGCGCCGCATTCCCCGGAGGCCCTGACCTCTGTCTCTCCTCCTCCGCGAGACCCTCCGTTCCCCCTCCCCGCGGTGAGGGCTAGAGTGACTGGCGTAACCACGCGGGGTGTCCCATGCGGGACTGAGACGGGCCGGGGCCCGAACCCGTTGAACCTGATCTCGTTAGCACGAGCGGAGGAACGGTGGGCGTGCTTCCTGTTGCCGCCGGTGAGACCGGTTTCACCGCCGACCTTGGGCGTCGGCACGCGGACCTGTTCGAGGCCTTCTACCAGCATCCCTTCCTCAAGGGCCTGCGCGAGGGCAGCCTCGCCAGGGAACAGGTGCTGCACTACGTCGGTCAGGACCACCAGTACCTGACCGCCTACGTCCGCTGCTACGGCCTGGGGCTGGCGCTCTCCCCGGACCGGGAGTGGATGCGGTTCTTCCACGACGGCGCTTCGGTGATCCTCGGCGCGGAGAGCCACGCGCACGAGGCGCTGTGCGAGTACGCGGGCGTCTCCTACGAGGAAGCGCAGGTCGACCACCTGGCGCCCAGCGCGCAGGCGTACGTCGACCACATGATGGCGGCGGGCCGCGACACCCTCGGTGTGCTGCTGGCCGCGCTGCTGCCGTGCCCGTGGACCTACCTCTGGGCCGCGGCGCGGTTCACCGAGGAGGCGCCGCTGGCCGCTGACCACCCCTTCCACGGCTGGTGGGACTTCTACGCGGGACGGTACGAGACGGACAAGCTCGCCTGGACGCGTTCGCTGCTGGACCGGGCGGCCGCCGAGGCGGGGCCCGCCGAACGGGAGCGGATGGAGCGAGCGTTCGTGGCCAGCTGCCACCACGAGGTCCGGTTCTGGGAGATGGCGTGGTCCCTGGAGGACTGGACTCCGCCGAACGGTTCCTGACCCGGGCACCGGCGGCCGGTCCGCGCGGACCGGCCGCCGGTGCGGCGGGCTACAGCGACAGGCCCTCGCCCAGCAGCCCCTTGCCGAGCAGGCCCTCGGTGGACAGGCCCAGCGTCTCGGCGGGGTCGGCGGCGTCACGCTGCGGCACGACGTCGGGCGCGGCGCCGCCGAGCAGCGACCCGGCCCTCTCCTGGTGGACCGCGGACCGGCGTTCGATCTCGTCGAGCAGCACCTGCGCGGTGTCCTTGCCCTCGGGCAGCACGGTCAGGTCACCGGAGACGGTCGGCTTCTCCTCGCCCTCGGTGACGGGGGCCCTCATCGGGACGATCCGGTCGTCGACCAGGTCGCCCGGCAGCGAGTCCGCGGGCGCTGCCTCACCGGGCAGGCTGATGCCGAGCCCGCCGAGCGGTCCGGTGAGGTTCTCGGCGGTCGGCACGGCGGCGAAGGCGACGCCGCCGCCCAGGGCGACCAGCCCTGCGGCGCCCAGGGAGAGGACGACGGTCTTCACGGTGGCGCGGATGGTGTCGAACATGGGTTCTCCTCACTGAGTCGGTGTTCGGGGAAGGAACACGAGATGTGCGGCCGGGACGAGAGTCGGCGGGTGTGGGGTGCGACTCCGGCGTGCCGACACGTCAGCCGAGCGGTTCGACGGGCCGTTCAGCTGACCTGAGCCCCGCGGCGGTCGGGTGCGCGGAGTTCAGGACAGCTTCCAGAGCGGGCTGGGGCCGCGGGCCGGTCGGGCGGGAAGGACGCGTCGCCGGTGGTCGGAGACGGTCGGCCGCCGGGGCGGTGCGCGGTCGCGGGCCCGGAACCGGAGCGGCTAGTCGGGGGAGAAGGAGGGGTCGGCCGCGTGCTGTCGGGTCGGAAACGCGGCGGTCGGGCCGACCGTGGCGGTGAGTGCGTCGCGGCGGGGCGCGGCGGGCGGGCGGGGGAGGTAGCCGACGAGCGCCCCGGGGAACGAGGGGCCCTGCTGCTGGGCCTGTGCGGGCTGGGGCGGAGCGGACGCCGCGGTCGCGGACGGTTCCGTTCCGGGGTCGGCCGGGGGCGCGGCGGTGGCGTCCGGTTCGGACGCGGTGGGGTCGAGGGCGGGGCTTGCTGCGGGGGCGGCGCCGGATCCGGCCTCTCCGGACTCTGGGGAGCGCCGGGGAGAGGTGTCCGGGGTGCCGGGTGCTTCGGCGGGGGCGCGGCCGGTCTCGGGGGAGCCGGACCGGGGGCCGGTCGGCGTCGCCGGGGACGGGTCCGCCGCGACCGGGTCGAGCAGCGGGCCGAGGCCGACGGCCCGGGGGAGGTCGACCGGCGGCGCCGGCGCGGCGGAGTCGTCCGGGGTGAGCACGTCCTGCACGGTTCCGGTCAGGTCGGCGATCTCGACAGGCTGCTGCGCCCCGGCCCGTTCCGGGACCAGGGCGACCTCGGTGAGGGTGCCGAGCGTGTCGGCGAACGCCGGGGCCGTCGCGCCGAGCACCCAGGCGACCAGGGTGAACCCGCCGAGGGCCACGGCGCGGCGCACCGGGAGGGACCAGAGGGCGCGACCGAGACCGCGGAAGCGCGGTGTGCGCTCCGTCCGTCTCCTCCACGTCATGGTGTCCTCCGGGTGTGCCGCCGACATGTGAACACTTTGAGTAGTTCTTTGCTTACTCAAAGTGTTGCTCGCTGTGGTCAGTGACCGTAGCACGACCACGGCTCAGAAGGGGAGCCGCTGCGGGGAAAACACCGTGCTCACCTGGACCGTTGGGACCAAAGCCCCGGCCGTATGCGGTCTTTGTGCCGATGCCGCGCCCCCTCGGTCTGGGGTTGACTGATGGTGGCGGTCGAGAGTGCGGTCCTCGACCGCCGTCGAGAAAGCCCCCGACGGGGCGGGCGCGAAAGAACTCCTCACTTCGGCTGTACCGGGCAGACTCCACAGCCGTTGAGCGCCCCTCGCGGGGACGGCCGGGAGCGCGGACCCGGCCGTCCCCGCCGTTTCCTTTCCTCCCCGCTTCCCCGACGGCCGGCCGGCGGCGTCACCACCCCTGCGTTCCGGTGGTCTCCGTGCCCAGGCCCAGACCGTTGACACACGGGTTGGCGGTCGCGTCGCGTCCCTCGATCGCGTCGCGGGGAGTCGCGGACGGGACCGGTTCGTGGTGGACCGAGGGGTCGGTGGAGGGCTCGGCCGGGTAGGACGGGGTGAGGTCGGCCGACGGGCTCGGCTCGGCCTGCGGCCGCCCGGTCTCCAGCAGCGCGTCGTCCACCGGTTCGTCCTCGTTGATCGCGTGGAACAGGCGCGCGGCCTTCTCCTCGTTCCAGACCACCCGGTTCGGGTCCCAGGGGGCGGGCCAGGACGGCACCGTGTAGAAGGTGATGTTCCGCGGTTCGACGTCGGACAGGGTGAACCCGATCGACAGCATGGTGTCCAGGGTCAGTTCCGCGTCGGTCGCGGTGTACCGGGTGACCGAGTCGAGCAGCGCGTTCAGCTTGACGGGGTTGGCCAGCACCCTGCTGCTGAGCACCTGGGAGGCCAACGCGCCGAGGAACATCTGCTGGCGGTCGATGCGGCCCAGGTCGCCGCCGTCGCCGATCTCGTAGCGGGCCCGGACGAAAGCGAGCGCCTGCTCACCGTCCAGCACCTGGGTGCCCGCCTCCAGGTCGAGTTTGGCGCGCTGGTCGTGCATGGGTGCGGGGATGCACATCTCCACCCCGCCGATCGAGTCCACCATCTCCCGGAAGCCCACGAAGCTCAGGTGCACGAAGTGGTCGACGCGGATCTGGGTGAGCGACTCGATCGTCTTGACCACGCACGGCGGTCCGCCGTGGAACAGCGCCGCGTTGATCATGCCGTAGTAGCCGTAGGTTCCCTCGGTCTCCCCGTACGGGTCGCAGTCGGGCAGGTTCACCAGCGAGTCGCGGGGGAAGCTGACGACGATGACCCCGTTGTCGGGGGAGATGTGCGCCAGCAGCAGGGAGTCGGAGCGCTCGCCGACGAAGTCCCGGCCGCCGTAGGCGGCGTTGCCCCCCTCCCGGCCGTCGGAGCCGATGAAGAGGATGTTGACGGCGTCACCGATCTTCGGCGGACGCTCTTCCTCGGGCAGGAGGGCGGTCAGGTCGTGGTGGACCATGTTGGCGCGGAGCGACCGGTAGTAGACGTAGGCCGTGCCGAGGCAGGCGATCAGGGCTGCGGCCAGGCACAGGGAGGTCCACACCACCACCCGCCGTCTGCTGCGGCGGCGCGGTGGCGGGGAGTCCGTGGAGGAGGCGGCAGGCGTGGGGGCGTCGTCGGACATGGGGGCTTCCACGAGGGGTGTGGGACTCCGGGGAGTCAACGTGCCAGGGCACCGGATCAAAGGCACAACAGGTGACAAGAGGTGACTGGGAGCCGATCCTATGAGATTCCTCATGGGGAATGCACGGCGAGGGGACCGTTATCGGACAGCCCAGGTTACAGATCGGTACCGCGCGAAAAACACCGTTCCCCGGTGGCTTAGGGTGGAGGGGAATCACGGTGACCGGCTCTGTTGCCGCTGTTCACCGCCTGGATTCAGTGGACCGACAACAACGGCGACTCAGCGTGTGAAACCCGGACTTCTGGATGCCTGTCTCCCCCTTCTCCTCGACCGGCGAGCCCTTCCGGTTGCCAGCCGTGTCCGACCACGAGCGGCAACCCGATCTGGTCGAACGGATCACGGACGGACTGCGCGACCATTCCCGTGTCATTCTGGACGCGGCCACCGACCGGGACCGGCAACGCACCGTCGCGGCGGGCAAGGTCGCGGGCAAGCACCTCAAACGCGCGACCCGGGCCACTGTCACCAGCAGGGGCGTGCTGGTCGAGTTCGACGACCTCGACGATTCCTACCAGCAGTTCCAGGACGAGCAGGAGCAGTGGCGGGCACGGCCCCGGCCGACCTCTTCCGAGGCGGCTCCTCCGGTCGAGCAGTCCGTCCACCACCCCCCGGAAGGACAGTTGCCGCGGCGGATTCCCGGAGCGGGCCCCCGGCCGGGGGCACCCGGCCCCGGTCGGCGCTGAGCGGGACACGAGACAGTGGAGAGAGCAGTGCACGACGTGCTACCCGGGCCGGTCCGCTGGGCCAGAATCCTGGTCTTCGTCCTGGCCGGCCTCATCTTCGTGCAGAACGCCGTGCAGTTGCTGGGCGTGGCGTCCGCCGCGGAGGCGACCAGCCACCTGGTGGCCGCCGGGACGTCCGGCGGTGCGCAACTGGTTCTGGGACTGCTCATGCGCCGCCACGGCTGGCCGGTGCTGGCCGCCGTCATCGTCGTGCAGGTGCTGACCGTCGCCGCCACACTGCTCTCGGCTGCCCAGGGGGTCGCGCTCACCCAGCTCGCCCTGCCCGTGGCGGTGGTCGTGCTGGTGCTGACCCGTCCCTCCCGGGAGTACTACCTGGGGACCTGACCCCCGTTGGCCGCGGCCGGGGTCCGGAACCGCCGTCCTCGCGGACGCCCGTGGTCCCTCCCCGCGCGGCGCCGGGGCGGAGCGGCGGCCCCGGTCGGGGCCGTGCCCCGGAGGCCGCCGCAGACGCGGAAAGAGAAGGCGGGCGGTGGTTCATCCCCCCGGAAACCACCGCCCGCTGCCATCCCCCCGGTAGAGGTCCTGACCCTGGAGCGGGGGTCCAAACACCGGGCGGCGAGAAATCTTCGCCTTCCCCTCCCCCGGGGGAGAACACGGGGCGCCGGCGGTCTACCCGTCCTGCTCCTTCGCCAGCGCGACCGCTTCGAGCTGGGATTTCACGTTGAGCTTGGCCAGGATCGACCGGATCTGGGAGCGGACCGTGGCGATCGAGACGTACGACTCCTCGGCGATCACCTTGGCGCGTTTGCCCTCCACCAGCGCGGCGAGCACCTGGCGTTCCCGCTTGGTCAACTGGTCGAACATCTGCTTGGTGGCGCGCCGCTGCGCCTGCCGGGCGCGGTACTCGGACAGCAGCTCCTGCCGCTCGGCGGGGTCCATCATCGGCCGGCCCGCGAAACCGTCGAGGATGGCGTAGATCAGGTCCTCGAAGGGCACCGACTTGGACAGCCAGGCCGCGGCCCCGGCCGCGAGCGCCTCGGCGATCCGCTGCCGTTCGGTGCTTCCGGTGACCAGTAGGACCTGCCAGCCGTCGCGGTTCAGGTCCCGCGCCAGCGTCACGCCGTCCAGGGGGCGTCCCGCGGCGTCGTTGCCCAGGTCCAGGTCGAGCAGGACCAGCGACGGCCGGAGTTCGGCGGCCTGGGCGAGCACGTCCGGCGGGGCCAGGGAGGGGGCGCGTACCGCGTTGATGCCTCGGCCGCGCAGTGTCATCTCGACGGCGGCGCTGAACAGTTCGTGGTCGTCGACGATGAGGACCGACGGGGAGACCGGGCGGTCAGGGGTGGGCATTGCCGCTCCCGTTACTCGTGGTGGGGGTGGGTGTGGCGGACGGTTCGGCGGGACGGCCCGACCCGTTCCGCCGGGAGGAGGGACCGCGGGGACAGGGCGGTCCGATGCGGACGACTATCCCGAACGCGACTTCACGGGCAGGTCGATGAGGACGGTGCAGCCGGAGCGGTCCGGGCGGTTCGGGGCGATCCGCAGCCGTCCCCCGTGGGCCGCGAGCAGGTCCTGGCACACGGCCAGACCGATGCCGTCCCCGACCGAGCCGCTGCCCCTGACGCCGCGCCGCACCACCTCGCTCTCCTGTCCGGGCGGGATGCCCGGGCCGTCGTCCTGGACCCGCACCCGCACCGTGTCGCCGCGCCGATGGGCCTCCACCCACACGTGCGCGCCGGGGGCGTGCCGTTCGCAGTTCGCGAGGATGTTGGTGACCACCTGTGCGATGGCGTCCTGGGGCATGTCGACGACGAGGTCCTGGTCCACCGTGAGGTCGATCCGGGTGCCGTTGCCGCGCCGGATCAGCACCAGCTGCTCCAGCAGCGGCCGGAGCCGGGTCCGCTCCTGGCGGTTCTGCTCCGACTGCGGGGACAGCATGGCCCGCATCCGGTTCAGTTCCGCCGACAGCGCGGCGCGCAGGGCGGCGCGGTCGACCCTCCCTTCCGGGTCGTCCATGGTGAGCAGCTGCGCCGCGCCGTCCACCCCGGCCAGGGCGTTGCGGAGTTCGTGCGCCTGCGTCGACAGCCGCTCGCGTGCCTCGACGGCCTCGGCCTCGGCCTTGGCGAGTCGCTCCCGGTCGAGGTGGAACCGCTGGTAGGTCCGGTAGGCGACCTGGAGCACGGCCAGCAGGACCAGGGTCGTGCCCAGCGCGCGGATCGCCGGGACCAGCAGCGGCGAGTACAGCAGCGGGTCGCCGCTCCAGAACCGGGGCGCGTGCCCCAGGACGATGGCGAGCTGTCCGAAACCGGTCCACACCCGCATGCGGTGCCGCCGCAGCAGTCCCGTCACCAGGGTCGTCAACGCGACGTGTAGCCACAGCAGCGCGGCGCCGTAGAGCAGGAAGGGCGAGCGGACCACCAGGTGGGCGGTTTCGGGGAACACCGCGGCGACCGCCCCCGCGGCCAGGGAGCACACCGTTGCGACGAACAGGCCGCGCAGACCGGTCGCCGGCGTCCGCAGCGGACGCATCGGCCAGGGGCGGGGCCGGTCGAAGGGGACCACCGCGAGCAGCAGCAGACCGATCGTCAGCAGCGTGCCGGTGTGCCGGATCGTGGCCACCACGATGGTGTCGACGGTGGCGGCGGCCAGCCCCGAGGCCGTGGTGGGGATGACCACCATGCCGTAGAGCATCATCGCGGCCGCGATCCGGCGCAGCGAGGGCTGTTCGGAGAGCCGGGTGACCAGTTCGGCGGCGAATCCGGCGGCCACCGCGGTGGCCGCCGCGAACATCGCCATGGTCGCCATCGCCCCGGAGGTCAGCGAGACCCAGGGCTCCAGGGCGGAGAGCGTGAGCGCGCTGCCGATGACCAGCGCCAGCAGGACGCCTGCTTCCACAACGAGTCTGCGCACGGTGCAACCGTCCTTCACTACGGGGGCAGAGCGGGAAGGCTCATCGGGACGCGCCCCCTCCGCCCGCCACCGGGGGGACCGGCCGCGGCCGGTCGTCGTCGGACGGCTCGTCGTCGCCGAGCGCCACGCTGAGCAGCCAGATGCCGAAGACGAAGAGCAGACCGGCCAGAACGTAGACGAGGGTCGGCCCCTGGACCAGGGCCTGCTGGGCGTAGCCGAAGTAGGGGATGTGGTACCACACCCTCCCCTGGACGTCGGCGGCGGGGACCGGGGGGTCGTCGGGGACCGTGTTGGCGTCCCCCTGGGTGTGGAAGAACGTGCCCTCGGCGGTCGTCTCGACGTCGATCACCCGGTGGGTCACCAGGGGGGCGGAGGCGGACTCGGCGACCTCCGTCTGGGCCGGGGCGGCGTGGGTGAACGTGATGATGTCGCCCACCTCGACCTCGTCGGGCGCCACGGGGCCGGCGATCACCACCGAGCCGACCGGGAGGGTGGGTTCCATGCTGCCGCTGAGCACGATCAGGGCCTGGGCGCCGGTGACACGGGGCAGCACCGACACGGAGAAGACGATCGCCAGTGCGACGAGCACGAGAATCGTCACGGTGATCCGGAACAGTGCGGAGAGGACGCGGAGAATCACGGAACGTTTCTTGGGTCCGGGGTCCGGCGGCTCTTTCCCGTGGTCGTCCTCCGAGAGTCCGCCGGGCGGCGAAGTACCGTCGCCGACCTGGTCGAGACGGTCGTCCATGTGCTCTCCCCTTCGCGTTCGCGTGCCTCGCGGGCCTGGTCACCGCGGCTGTGCGACGCGGCGGAAAACCCGTTCTCGCGTGATGCGTCGAACGGACGGAGGGAACAACACCGGTTCGTGTCGCCCGTCAGCGATTTTACGAAGAATTGATATGAATCGGAGCATCTCATGAAGTTTTTGAATTTTCTTCGGGGGGGTCGGAGACGCGTGCACGGACGAGGTGTTCACCGTTCGGTAGAACGGTCCGCCGGCTGCCGTTCCGCTCCGCCTCGCCGCGTCATGAGAAACAGCAGGGCGCCGCCCGCGACCAGGGCCACCGCCAGGCCGACCAGCAGCATGATCCGGGCGCCCGTCTGGGCCAGGTCCGCGGAGCTGTCGCCGCCCACGACGGTCGACCGCAGCTCCACCCCGTCCTCGGCCGTCTCCGGCACGGTGCCCAGAACCGTCTCGGCGCGCCACACCAGGACGAAGTCCACCGAGTCGGTCTGCACCTCGTTGCCGGTGCTGGCGGGCAGGCGCAGGCCGATCACCACCTCGGTCTCGCCCTGTGCGGGGACGGTGACGAGCTGGCCGCTGCCCGAGACGGCCTCGTCCAACGGCGCGCTGAACATGCGGACGTTGTCCGGGGTGCCCAGCCGCAACCGCAGGTGCTCGCCCAGTTCTCCGTCACCGTCGCAGGTGTCGTCCACCCGGGACTCGGGGCCGCTGCACCCGTTCTCGGCGTTGCGCAGGTCGTCCACCCGCACCCCGACGGCCACCGGCTCGGGGCGCTCGTTGACGACGGTGACCAGCCAGGAGTCCTCGTAGCCGGGGGCGATGTCGGACACGTCGAGACCGTGGAAGCCGCTCACGTCCACCTTCTGGCCGATCCGGACCACTCCGCCGGGCCGGGGGGAGCCCTCCGCGAGGACCGGGGCGCCGGAGGCCAGCACCAGGGCGGGGCACAACAGGAGCGCGGCGGTCCGTGCGGCGATCGACCGGGCGGTGGAGGGTTCACTCCTGCGCAAAGTCGCCACCTCTCGGTTCTCGTGCGGTGGAGGCGTCCGGGTCGGACGAGGACAGGCCGCCGTGGGGGGAACGAGGGGAGCGTCCTTGGCCGTCCCCCTCGAAGGGGGCGTCCTGGGGGACCCCCGAGGACTCCTGTGGGGACGGTCGTGCTCCGGCACCCTCCTCCTGCTGCGGGGAGGACGCGGGGGAGACCGGGGCCGAGGGGGAGGGGGCCGCG
>Ga0079224_100009404_pt1 | contig 13321 bp, 13 predicted proteins | sample Stecom2015_FD_80414 | JGI IMG/M metagenome (GOLD analysis project Ga0079224, IMG submission 80414) | Agricultural soil microbial communities from Utah to study Nitrogen management - Steer compost 2015 | ecosystem: Environmental > Terrestrial > Soil > Agricultural land | place: USA: Utah... | reverse complement strand
GGCTCCAGAAGCGTTCCAGGATGATCGCCAGGGCCAGCACGGCCAGCACGATGATCGGCAGCATTACCCAGCCGCCGGCTTTGATCAGTTCCAGCACTCGTCACCTGTCGGGTTCGGGGGGACGGCCGATAGCATACCCGCCGCCGGCATGGCGCCAGTAGCGCCGGCGGTCCTGGCGGAAGCGTTCGCGCAGCACCATCCCCTCCGGGCCGAGCCGCAGCCAGAGGCTGCCGTGGCCGGCACTGTCCAGCAGCGCCACCCCGTAGCGCTCGTAGCGGGCCAGCACCCGCGGCTTGGGGAAACCGAAGCGGTTGTCGCGCCCGGCCGAGAGCAGGGCCAATGAGGGCCGTACCGCGGCCAGGAAATCCAGGCTGGAGGAACTGTCGCTGCCGTGGTGCGGCACCAGCAGCAGGTCGCTGCCGATGTCGCCGCGGCGAATCAGCCCGGCCTCGGCGTGGCGGCCCACGTCCCCCGGCAGCAGGGCCGTGGCGCCGGCGCTGCGGATGCGCAGGACGCAACCGCTGTCGTTGCCCAGGTACGGCAGGTGCAGCGGCGGATGCAGCCATTGGAAGTCCACCCCGTCCCACTGCCAGCGCTCGCCGGCCAGGCAGGGCGCCATGTCGCCATGGGCCCAGCCGCGGGGCGCCAGCACCCGCGCCACCGGCAGGCCGGCGCGGACCGCCGCTTCGCCGCCGGCATGGTCGTTGTCGCCGTGGCTGAGCACCAGGGCATCCAGCCGCCCCACCCCGAGCGCGCGCAGGGCCGGCAGTACCACCGCCTCGCCGGCATCGAGGCCACGCGGCGGTGCCGGCCCGGCGTCGTACAGCAGGGCGTGGTTCCGGGTCCGCACCAGCACCGACAAGCCCTGGCCGACATCCCACTGGATGATGTCCACCGTCCCCGGCGGCGGTATTGGCCGCGGCGGCCAAAGCAGGGGCAGCCACAGCAGCAGGGCGATCATCTTGCCCGGCGTGCCGCGCGGCAGGGTCAGCCAGAAGGCGCCGGCCAGGGCCAGGGCCAGGCTGGCCAGATCCGGCTCGGGCAGCCAGACGAAGGCCGCCGGCCACTGCGCCGCCCGCTCCAGGCCCTGCCAGAGCAGGTCCATGGCCGCCGCCGAACCCTGCCAGGCGAGGGCCGCCGCGCCTTCGTGCAACGGCGCCAGCAACAGCCCCAGCAGGGCCAGCGGCACCACCACCAGGCTGATCCAGGGGATACCGGCGAGATTGGCCAGCGGCCCCAGCAGGGAGGCCTGGCGGAAGAACCAGACCGTCAGCGGCAGCAGGCCGGCGGTCACCACCGCCTGGGCCAGCACCAGGCCACGCAGCGGGTGCCGGCTTTCGCTGCCGGGCAGGCACCACAGCAGCCAGGCCACGCCGGCGAAGCTCAACCAGAAGCCCGGCGCCAGCACCGCCAGCGGATCGGCCAGCAGGATCGCCAGCAGGGCCAGCGACAGGCTGGTGGCGGCGCCGCTGGGCCGGCGCGACAGCCGCGCCAGGGCCAGCACCGCGATCATCAGCAGGGTGCGCACGGTCGGCAGGGCGAAACCGGCCAGGGCGGTGTAGGCGGCGGCCGCCAGCAAGGCCGCCGCCGCGGCTGCCTGCGGGCGCGGCCATGGCCGGCCGAGCGCCGGCGCCAGCCACCAGGCCAGCCGCGCCAGCACGGCGCCGAAGCCGGCCACCAGACCGACGTGGAAGCCGGAAATGGCGATCAGGTGGGTCAGGCCGGTGATGCGCAGGATGTCCCAATCGCGCCCATCCAGGCCGCGGGTGTCGCCCAGGGCCAGGGCGCGAACGAATCGTTCGGCCGGGCTGCCGGCGAGCCGGCGGATGCGGTGCGCCTGCCTTTCGCGCCAGGCGTCCAGGCCCCGGCCTTGCTCGAGCTGGATGGCGCCGGCGCCGTCCTGCACCTGGGCCAGGGCGGCGATGCGCTGTTCCAGCGCCCGCCGCTCCAGGTCGAAGCCACCGGGGTTGGCCAGGCCCAGCGGTGCCCGCCAGCGAAGTTTCAGGCGCCAGCGGCTGCCGGCGGCCAGCCCGGGCAATGCCTGTGTTGCATCGCGCTCGGCGAACCAGGACACCCGCAGCCGCCGCCCCACCAGTGCCGCGCCCTCGCCTTCCCCGTGTTCGACCAGGAAGGCGAAACGCAGCGCGTCCTCGGCCCGGTCCGGCAGACCCAGCACCCTGCCCTGCACCCAACCGCTGCCGGCCTCTGCGCTCGCCGGCCACTGCAGGGCAAGCGAGTGGGCGCCATGCAGGCACGCCAGGGCCAGGCCGGCCAGCAGCGCCCCGCCGGGCCGCCAGGTCCCGGCCCGCCACCACAGCGCGAAACCCAGGAACAGGACGAGCGTCGCCAGCCAGACCGGCAGCAAGGCCGGCGCCCGCTGCACAAGCAGCACGCCGGCCAGCATGGCCAGCGCGCAGGCGGGCCCAAAGGCGGCCGCGGCGGCGGCCGGGGCGGTGCCCGGTGTCGTTGTCGGGGCGGCCGCCGGCGCGGCGCGCACTCAGTCCCCGGCGAGGGGCTGCAGTTGTCCCTGGGTCAGTTCCAGGGTCCGATCCAGTCGCCGCGCCAGGCGGCGATCATGGGTGACCAGGACCAGGGCCGTGCCCTGCTCCCGGTTCAGTTCCAGCAGCAGGTCGAGCACGCCGGCAGCGGTCTTCTCGTCGAGATTGCCGGTGGGCTCGTCGCCGAGCACGCAGGCCGGGCGGGTGACCAGGGCGCGGGCCACGGCCGCGCGCTGGCGCTCGCCGCCGGACATCTCGCCCGGCTTGTGCTGCAGGCGGTGGCCGAGGCCGACCCGCTCCAGCAGCCGCTGTGCCGGCTCCCTCGCCTTCGCCACCGGCTCGCCGCGCACCAGCAGCGGCATCATCACGTTCTCGAGCGCGGTGAACTCGGGCAGCAGGTGGTGGAACTGGTAGATGAAACCGAGGGCCCGGTTGCGCAACTGGCCGCGGGCCTTGGGCGAGAGCGCCGACATGCGTTGGCCGGCCACCTCCACCTCGCCGGCGCTCGGATGGTCCAGGCCGCCGAGCAGGTGCAGCAGGGTGGACTTGCCGACGCCGGAGGCGCCGACGATCGCCACCGTTTCGCCCGCCCTGACCTCCAGCGAGAGCGCGTGGAAGACGGGCGTGCGCAGGTCGCCTTCCTCGTAGGTCTTGCCCAGGGCCTGGCAGCGGATCACGACGGGCATGGCGGCCTCACTCATAGCGCAGGGCCGTGGCCGGGTCAGTGCGCGAGGCGCGCCAGGCCGGGTACAGGGTGGCCAGCAGGCACATGACGAAGGCGACCACCGCCACCAGGGCCACGTCGGAGGCGTTCACCACCGAGGGCACGCCGCTGATGTAGTAGACGTCCGAAGGCATCAGCTCGGTGTCGAACAGGTCCTCGACGAAGGCCACCACGTGCGTGAGGTTGCTGGCCAGGGTGACGCCGGCGCCGATGCCGATGCCGATGCCGGCGACGCCGACCACCAGGCCCTGGATCACGAATACCCGCATCACCGCCCCGGGCGACATGCCGAGGGTGCGCAGGATGGCGATGTCCGATTGCTTGTCCTGCACCAGCATCACCAGCGAGGACACCAGGTTGAAGGAGGCGATCAGGATCAGCAGCGAGAGCAGGATGAAGATGACCGTCTTCTCCATCTTCAGGGCGCGGAAGAAGTTGGCGTGGTCGCGGCTCCAGTCGCGCACCCGGTAGAAGCCGTCGTCCAGCCGGTCGGCGAGGTCGCGGGCAACGTTCCAGGCGTCCCAGAGGTCGTCCAGGCGCAAGCGCACGCCGGTGACGCCCTCGCCCATCCGCGCCAGCACCTGGGCGTCGTGCAGGTGGATCACCGCCAGGCCGAGGTCGTATTCCTGGGCGCCGGCCTCGAAGATGCCGGCGACGGTGAAGCGGCGGGCGCGCGGCATCGAACCCAGCGGCGTCACCGTCGCCTGGGCGATGAAGACATTGACCTCGTCGCCGGGCTGCACGCCCAGCACCATCGCCAGCTCGGCACCGAGCAGGATCCGGTACTCGCCGGGCTGCAGGTCCTGCAGCCGGCCTTCCTTCATCTTGTCGGCCAGTTGCGACACCTGCGGTTCCAGGGCCGGATCGACGCCACGCAGCAACGCGCCCTGGCGGCGGCGGCCCTGGATCAGCGCCTCGGTCTCGACATAGGGCGCGGCGCCGAGCACGCGCGGGTCTTCCTGCGCCAGGGCCACGGCCTGCCGCCAGTCCTGCAGGGGGCCGTCGACGCCGGCCACGGTGGCGTGCGCGACCATGCCGAGAATGCGTTCGCGCAGCTCCTGCTGGAAACCGGTCATCACCGCCAGGGTGACGATCAGCGCCACCACGCCCAGGATGATGCCCAGGATCGAGGCCAGGGACAGGAAGGAGATGAAGCCGTTGCGGCGCTTGGCACGCAGGTAGCGCAGGCCGATGGCGGCGGAAAGGGGTTGGAACATGGGCGCCTAGGGTGCCACGAGCGGCAGGGCCGCGGGAATCGTGCCGGACGACACGGCCAGCCGCAGTTCACGCCGGGCCTGCGCCGGCAGGTTGTCCGGGGCCCAGGCCAGGCGCCAGCGGCGGCCCAGCGCATCCTCGGCGCGCAGCCAGGCGAAGGGACCGCGCAGGCGCCAGACCGCCTGCACCAGCGGCGCGATCCGGCCGCGGGCCGGCACCAGCCACCAGCGGCCGCCGTCGTACAGCAGTTCGCAGGCGCGGCGGCGGCCTTCGTGCCGCCACCAGACGCCGGCCCAGGCCAGCACCAGCAGGCTGGCCAGGCCGGCCCAGGGCGCCGCCAGCGCGCTCAGCCAGGGGGCCAGGGCCGCCGCCAGGATCAGCAGCAGCAAGGCGCCACGCCAGAGCCGGGACGGGCGCCAGTCAATGCGGAAGGTCGAGGATGCGGCGGACGAGGGCATCGAGCTCCGGATCGGCCGCCTGTTCGCGGCCCATGAACCAGCGCCAGAGCTTATCGTCCTCGCAAGCGAGCAACCTGAGGAAAACCGCCCGCTCCGCCTCGTCCGCCTGCGGCCAGCCGGCGTCGAGATATCGCAGCATCAACTGGTCGAGTTCGCGCATGCCGCGCCGGCAGCGCCAGCGCAGGCGCCGCAGCCCGGCCTCTTCCGTGTTCACGCCAACAGCCCCCAGGCCAGCCAGCCCCAGAGCAGCCACAGCACCGCCCCGCCGGCCACGTAGACGGCGAAGCGGTGCATCACCCGGTTGTAGCTGCAGTGGATCAGGCTGTGCAGTGCCCGCAACGCGACGAAGGCCCAGGCCAGCGCAAGCGCGACCGGCCCGGTCTGGCCGGTGAGCGTCGCCACCACCAGGGCCAGGTAGAACAGCACCGGCAGCTCGAACAGGTTGCGGAAGTTGTCGGCGGCCCGGGAATCGGGGATCCGCGCGACCATCCCGGCGTGGCTGGCCACTTCCTGCGGCGGCACCCGCAGGCGCTTCATCTGGCCGATGCGCTCGACGTACATGCGCAGCCAGACCAGCAGGGTCAGCCCCGCCATCGCGAAGCCCGGCCACAACATCGCGGTGTCGGTCACGGTGGCGCCCCCTCAGGCGCCGCGCCGCTGCAGCATGAGCTTCTTGATCTCGGCGATCGCCTTGGCCGGGTTCAGGCCCTTCGGGCAGGTGCGCGTGCAGTTCATGATCGTGTGGCAGCGGTAGAGCTTGAAGGGATCTTCCAGATCGTCCAGGCGGGCGCCGGTGTCCTCGTCGCGGCTGTCGATGATCCAGCGGTAGGCCTGCAGCAGGATCGCCGGGCCGAGGTAGCGCTCGCCGTTCCACCAGTAGCTCGGGCAGGCGGTCGAGCAGCAGGCGCAGAGGATGCACTCGTACAGGCCGTCGAGCTTGGCACGGTCTTCCCTGGACTGCAGGCGTTCGCGGGCCGGCGGTGCGCTTTGCGTGCGCAGCCACGGCCGGATCGAGGCGTACTGGGCGTAGAAGTGGGTCAGGTCCGGCACCAGGTCCTTGACCACCGGCATGTGCGGCAGCGGGTAAATCGGCACATCGCCGCGGCCGCAGTCGTCGATCGCCTTGGTGCAGGCCAGGGTGTTGGTGCCGTCGATGTTCATCGCGCAGCTGCCGCAGATGCCTTCGCGGCAGGAACGGCGGAAGGTCAGGGTCGGGTCGATCTCGTTCTTGATCTTGATCAGCGCGTCCAGGACCATCGGCCCGCACTGGTCCATGTCCACCTCGTAGGTGTCGGTGCGCGGGTTCGCGGGTTCGTCCGGGTTCCAGCGGTAGACCTTGAAGACGCGGATGTTCTTCGCGCCCTTGGCCGGGAAATGCTTGCCCTTCTGGACCTTGGAATTCTTCGGGAGAGTGAGCTCAGCCATGTCTGTCGTCCTTGGGGCGGATCAATAGGTGCGCGCCTTGGGCGGCACCACGTCCACGTCCTTGGTCAGCGTGTACATGTGCACCGGGCGGAAATCGATGCGGGTCTGGCCCTTCTCGTCCACCCAGCACAGGGTGTGCTTCTGCCAGTTGGCGTCATCGCGTTCGGGGTAGTCCTCGCGGGCATGGGCGCCACGCGATTCCTTGCGGTTCTCGGCCGAGACCATCGTCGCCACGGCCAGGCCAAGCAGGTTCTGCAGCTCCAGGGTCTCGATCAGGTCGGAGTTCCAGACCAGGGAACGGTCGCTGACGCGCACGTCCTGGAAGGAATCGAACACCTGGCGGATCTTCTGCACGCCTTCCTGCAGGGTTTCGCCGGTGCGGAACACGGCGGCGTGGTTCTGCATGGTCCGCTGCATGTTGTCGCGGATCTTCGCGGTCGGGGTGCCGCCGCTGGCGTGCCGCAGCCGGTCCAGGTTGGCCAGCGAGCGATCGCAGGCCGAGGCCGGCAGCTGCTTGTGCGGCGCCGCCGGACGGATGGTCTCGGCGCAGCGGTTGGCGACGGCGCGGCCGAACACCACCAGGTCCAGCAGCGAGTTCGAGCCCAGCCGGTTGGCGCCGTGCACCGACACGCAGGCGGCCTCGCCGATGGCGTACAGGCCCGGCACCACATGGTCGGGATTGCCGTCCTTCAGGGTGACGACCTCGCCGTGGTAGTTGGCCTGCAGGCCGCCCATGTTGTAGTGCACGGTCGGGAGGACCGGAATCGGCTGCTTGGTGACGTCGACGCCGGCGAAGATCTTCGCGGTCTCGGCGATGCCCGGCAGCTTCTCGTGGATGTCGGCCGGGTTGAGGTGGGTCAGGTCGAGGTGGATGTGGTCCTTGTGCGGGCCCACGCCCCGGCCTTCGCGAATTTCGATGGTCATCGAGCGCGACACCACGTCGCGGCTGGCCAGGTCCTTGGCGTTGGGCGCGTAGCGCTCCATGAAACGCTCGCCATTGGAATTGCGCAGGATGCCGCCCTCGCCGCGCACGCCCTCGGTGATCAGGCAACCGGCGCCGTAGATGCCGGTGGGGTGGAACTGCACGAACTCCATGTCCTGCAAGGGCAGGCCGGCGCGCAGGGCCATGCCGCCACCGTCGCCGGTGCAGGTATGGGCCGACGTGGCGCTGAAGTAGGCGCGGCCGTAGCCGCCGGTGGCCAGCACCACGCCGTGGGCGCGGAACAGGTGCAGCTCGCCGGTGGCCATGTCCAGGGTCAGGACGCCGCGGCAGGCGCCCTCCTCGTCCATGATCAGGTCCAGGGCGAAGTACTCGACGAAGAACTCGGCCTGATGCGCCAGCGACTGCTGGTAAAGGGTGTGCAGCATGGCGTGGCCGGTGCGGTCGGCGGCGGCGCAGGTGCGCTGCGCGGTGCCCTTGCCGTAGTGCGTGGTCATGCCGCCGAACGGGCGCTGGTAGATCTTGCCTTCCTCGGTGCGCGAGAAGGGCACGCCATAGTGCTCCAGCTCGATCACCGCGGCCGGCGCTTCCTTGCACATGTACTCGATGGCGTCCTGGTCGCCCAGCCAGTCCGAACCCTTGATGGTGTCGTAGAAGTGGAAGCGCCAGTCGTCCTCGCCCATGTTGCCCAGGGCCGCGGAAATGCCGCCCTGGGCGGCCACGGTATGGGAACGGGTCGGGAAGACCTTGCTGATGCAGGCGGTGCTCAGGCCCTTTTCGGCCAGGCCGAAGGTGGCGCGCAGGCCGGCGCCGCCGGCACCGACCACGACCACGTCGTACTTGTGCTCATGAATCTTGTATGCGTTGGACATGGCGGCCTCAGGCAGAGAAAGCGATGCGGCCGATGGCCAGCAGGGAAACGATGGCACCCAGGGCGCATGCGAACTTGATCAGCAATTGCAGGGCCAGTTCCTTCCAGCCGTGGATGTAGTCCTCGACCACGACCTGCAGACCGAGCCGGGCATGCCAGAACAGGGCCAGCACGAAGGCCGAAAGCAGGGCCGCGCACCACGGGCGGGCGATGGCCGCGCGCACGGTGTCGACATCGGCACCGATCAGGCCGACCGCGAAAATGGCGAACCACGGCGCCAGGAAGGCCAGGGCGATGGCGCTGACGCGCTGCGCCCACCAGTGGCCGGTGCCGTCCTTGGCCGAACCCAGGCCCTTGGCCTGCGCCAGCGGATGACGAAGGTCGCTCATGCCACACCTCCCAGGGCCAGCCACCACAAGCCGGCGGTCAGCAATACCGACAGGACGATCACGGTGTAGCCGCTGGCATAGGCCTGCGGCAGCGTGAAGCCCCGGCCGGCATCCCAGAACAGGTGCCGGATCCCGTTGAGGAAGTGGTAGACCAGGGCCGCCGACACCAGGAACAGGGCGGCCTTGCCCGGCAACGAGCCCATGCAGGCCTGGAAGGCGGCGTAGCTTTCCCCGCCCAGCGAGGCGGCCAACAGCCACCAGGCCAGGCCGAATCCGCCCAGGGCGATCAGCAGGCCGGTCAGGCGGTGGGTGATGGACATCATCGAGGTGATCTGCGGCCGGTAGTAAGGCCCGATCATGAAGGGAGACAAGGGTCGCTTTGGCGTGGCCATGGGCTGCGCTCTTCCAGGGGTCGTGAACGACGGAGCCGGCGATGCCGGGCCGTCAGAAATCGATACAGCGACCGTTTTTCTCCCAGTCGCCGTAGCGGGTTGGTTCGGGGCCGTCCCGGCCGCCGATCTCGACGGGTGGCGTGCTTTCCGCAGCGGGCGCCGGGGCAGCGGGCACGGATTCGGCGTGTTCCCCGGTTTCGCCTATCATTCGCGGCTGCGTCGCCATGCCCCAATGTTACGTCCCGCTGCCGATGACGTTCAAGGAACCCTTGCCCGAAAGCAGTTGCCCCGCCCTTCCCGGCTTCTCCGTACTGTCGCTGGAGGGGCCGCAGGCGGCGGCGTTCGCGCAGGCCCAATTCAGCAACGATGTTTCAGGCCTCACGCCCGGGCACTGGCACTGGAGCAGCTGGCTGACGGCCAAGGGCCGGGTGGTTGCGATCTTCGCGCTGCTGCGTCTTTGCGAAGACCGGTTCTGGCTGGTACTGCCCGACCATCCTGCCGACACCCTGGCGATGGCGCTGCAGCGCTTCGTGTTCCGCAGCAAGCTGCAACTGCAAGCCCTGCCCTCGGTTCGTGCCGCCGCCGGGCCCGAACGGACGGCGGCCGACAACGACCGAATCGCCGGTGATCCCGAACACGGCATCGCCCTGGACTTCGGCGGCGACGCCCTGGCACGCAGCCTGCTGCTGCTTCCCGAAGGCCACCCGGCCCTGGCCGGGCCGGATCCGGATCGGAACCGGGCCTGGCTGGCGGCCGACATCGCCCTGGGCCTGCCGCGCCTGGGGCCGGACCAGGTCGAGGCCTGGACCCCGCAGATGCTCTCGCTGGAGCGCCTGGGCGCCTACAGCCTGCGCAAGGGCTGCTACCCCGGCCAGGAGATCGTCGCGCGCACGCACTACCGCGGCCAGGCCAAGCGCGGCCTGCTGCGGCTGGCCGGCGAAGGCCTGGCCGAAAGCCAGGGCCTGCAGCCCTCCGGCACCGTCGTCTGCGCCCTGCCCGACGGCAGCGAGGCCCTGGCCGTGGGGCCGGACGAGGCCGAGGGCTACGCCCTCCAGGGCCGGCCCCTGCGCCGCCTGGCCCTGGTCGACGGACTGCGGCGGCCGCGCTGAACAGCCGGCTTCCGATTGGCGTCGGGGGGCCGGACCTGCTATACCGCGCGCCAAGGGAGGAGTCCATGATGAAGCGATCCACCGGCCTGACGGCCTTGCTGCTCGTGTTTGCGTCCGCCGGCGCCACCGCCGCCGAATACACCCTGACGGTGGAACCCAACTACCCCCCGAACCAGGCGGCGCAGGTCTACCAGCCGCTGCTGGACTACCTGTCGGCCTCCACCGGCCACAGCTTCCGGCTCAAGACGGTCACCAACTACCACGTCTACTGGCGCGACCTGCGCCGGGGCACGCCTACCGATTTCGCCTTCGAAGAGGCGCATTTCACCGATTTCCGGATCGGCCGCCTGGGCTTCACCCCGCTGGTGCGCGTGTCCGACCCGACCCGCTATTCACTGCTGACCACCGCCGAGAAGGCCGAGGAAGGCCTCGCCGGCCTGATCGGCTACCGCATCGTCTCGATGCCCTCGCCCAGCCTCGGCTACCTGGTGCTCAACGAGCTCTACCGCAATCCGATGGCGCTTCCGGACGTCCGCTCCGAAGCCACCAACTGGAAGGACGGCGTGGACATGATCTTCGCCGGCGAAAGCGACGGCGCCATGGTCCCGGGCTATATCGCCGAGCTCTATCCGAACCTGGTCAGCCTGTCGGATTCGCGCGAGTTCACCGGCCGTGCGCTCAGTGCCGCCGGCTCGGTGCCGCAGGACGTTCGCGAGGCCGTCACCGAAGCGATGCTGCGCCTGCACGAGGATCCGGCCCAGTACGAAGTGCTGGTGGAACTGGGCGCCACCCAGTTCGTCGCCACCGACGCCTCGGAGTACGCCGGCAACGAGCGCCTGCTGCGCGGCGTCTACGGCTACACGCCGAGGCCGGCCCGCGATGTGCCGGCGGCAGAGGCCGAGCCGGCGGAAGAGCCGCAGGTGGATCTCGACTCGCTCGAAGGCATCCGCGCCACCACCGGCGAATGAGCGCGCCCGGGGCGGCTTTCGTTCAGACCGCCTCGTAGTGGATCAGGTCCGGCGCGTCCGGACCGCCGCTGCGCCCCAGGCAGATGGCGCCCGAGCGGCGCAGGTGCAGCTCGTCGCGGTGCAGTTTGAGCTCGTCGTCCTCGCCGATGCGCACATAGGTGCCATTGGTGGAGCGGTCGCTGATGACGAAATGGCCGCGCTTGTATTCGATCTGGGCATGGGTGCGGCTGACCCACTCGGCCTCCACCACCAGGTCGTTGCCGGCTTCACGGCCCATCATGAAGGCCGGCGACTCCGGCCCCAGTTCGATTTCCTCGCCGCGGAAGCGCAACCGTAGCCGGCTGGCCGCCGCGTCTTCCCCGGGCGCCGGCCGCAGCACCGAGCTCTGGACCATGGTCATGCCGGAGGTGTCCTCCTGCCAGACCAGGTCGACGATCTCGATCGGCAACAGCTTGCCGCTGACCCGGGCCCGGCCCAGGCTGCGCGCTTCCGGCACCTTGCCCGAGAGCATCTGGTAGGTGGCGGCGGTGGTCACCACCTGCTCGCGCTTGGCCAGGGCGGTCATGCGGGCGGCGGTGTTGACGGCATCGCCGAACACGTCGCCGTCGTCCTCGTCGAGGGCATCGCCATGGTGCAGGCCGATCCGCACTGCCAGGCTCTCGCGCACGAACTCGATCTCGCGGCCGACCCGGCGTTGCATGTCGCAGGCCGCCAGCACGCCGTTGAGGGCGGCCGGGAAGGTGCACATGATCTCGTCGCCGATGGTCTTGATGACCCGGCCGCCGTGCTTGCGGCAGACCTCGGACATGGCCTCCAGCACCGCGGCGATCAGCCGCCGCGCCTCCAGGTCGCCCTTGCGCTCGAACAGGCGCGTGCTGCCGCTGACATCGGCGAACAGGATGGTCTGGGGCCGGGAGTTGCTCATGCCGGAAGTCTAGGCTCCTGGAGAGGCGTCGTCATACCCCCCGGAAGAACGGCCTCAGGCCAGCTGCTCGGCCATCGCGACGATGTCCGCCTCGGTGGGGATCACCAGGAAGGCGGCGCCCGCCAGCGGCGTGTAGGTGTCGGCGCCCACCACCCGGCGCAGGGGCCGGGCGCCCAGCCCGGCCTCGACGATGGCGGTGATGATGCCCTCGCCCACCCCGGCCGAGCGCCGGCCCTCGTCCACCACCAGGATGCGTTCGCACTCGCGGGCATGGCGGGCGATGGCCTCGGCGTTGAGCGGCTGCAGCCAGCGCAGGTCCACCACCCGCACCTTCCAGCCGTGCTTCTGCCCGATCTCGCGGGCGGCGCGCAGACTCATCGGCACGCCGTTGCCGAAGGTGAAGATCACCAGGTCGGTGGCCTCGGGCTCGTAGACCCGCTCCTCGCCCAGGACCATGGCCTCGCCCGGCGGCGGATAGCGGGTCAGCCAGCCGCCGTCGCCCGGCGCGTACAGGTCCTTGCTCATGTACAGGGCGATCGGCTCGAGGAAGGCGCAGACCCGGCCGTCCACCTTGGCCAGGGCCATCAGGGTGCGCAGCATGGTGGCGGCGTCGTCGCCGCGGCTGGGGCAACCCACCACCAGGCCGGGGATGTCGCGCAGGGCCGTCACCGAGTTGTCATTGTGGAAGTGGCCGCCGAAGCCGCGCTGGTAACCCAGCGAGGCGACGCGCATCAGCATCGGGTTGCGGTACTGGCCGTTGCTGAAGAACTGCAGGCTGCAGGCCTCGCCGCGGATCTGGTCACAGGCGTTGTGGAAATAGGCCAGGTACTGGATCTCGGGCATGGGCAGCATGCCCATGTTGGCGTAGCCCTGGGCCAGGCCCAGGATCATCGTCTCGTCCAGCAGCGTGTTGAACACGCGGGCGCCGCGGAAGGCGCGGTGCAGGCCCTTGGTCACCGTGTACACGCCGCCCTTCTGCGCCACGTCCTCGCCGAACAGCAGCGTCTCCGGGTACTGGCAGAACAGGTCGTGCAGGGCGTTGTTGATCTGGATGGCCAGGTGCCGCGGCGGCTGGTTCTCCGGCAGCTTCGCCTCGCCAGCGAAGACCTCCAGACGGCGTTCCTGGAAATCCTTGCGGCGGGCCTGCTCGGCCACCTTGTCCGGGGTGTAGGGCGCCAGTGGCGTCATCACCTCTTCCAGCGTCTCCAGGCGGGGACGGCGGTCGGCCTCCTCGGCGGCGGCGAAGCAACGCTTGCGCATGGCCTCGTAGCGCTCCAGCAGCTCGTCCGGCGTCATCAGGCCCGATTCCAGGGCGATGGCGGCCGAACGCAGCAGCGGATCGGTGGCTTCCACCGCCATCAGCTCCTGGATGCTGCGCCACTCGATCTCGAAGTCGGTGCCGGCGTG
>Ga0079224_100009403_pt1 | contig 13322 bp, 10 predicted proteins | sample Stecom2015_FD_80414 | JGI IMG/M metagenome (GOLD analysis project Ga0079224, IMG submission 80414) | Agricultural soil microbial communities from Utah to study Nitrogen management - Steer compost 2015 | ecosystem: Environmental > Terrestrial > Soil > Agricultural land | place: USA: Utah... | reverse complement strand
GCTTCGAGCGGATCGACGATCAGAGGCCGGACGGCGGACTCCATGACCCGCAGGGAGGTCGCCGGGAAGTACGGAGGGTCGCCGCCCTGACGCATGGCGTGCACCACGATCTCGCGGGCGTGGGTCTGACGCATCCTGGCGCCGAAGTAGAAGGCGACGTGCAGCGGCATGGTCGGGATCAGGTTGATCCGGGCGGCACCGGGGGAGAGGCGTTCGGCGATCGTGATGGTGGTCAGCGTCTCGTCGGCCAGATCCTCGATCAGCGCCTTGGCGTCGTGGCCGACATCGGTCAGTTCCACGCTGGTCTTCAGGGTGAGAGAGCAGGTGGAGAGGCTGTAGTCCTCGGCCTGTTGATCGTGGCGGTTGCCGGAGGCGCCGTCCCGGCGGGTGTCCGTCGCGGTCACCACGACGCCGATCTGCAGCCCGCGCCTCGATCGCTGACGCTGCCACCAGCCCAGCCAGATGCCGGCCAGCCCGAGCGCGCAGCCGAGGACGAACCACCCGAGATCGGCAGTCTCCCCCGTCATCACGGACTTGCCGGCTTCGATCAGGAAGCCGCCCGCAACCGTGCTGCCGACGGCGATCGTCGCGGTGCCGTCCGCTAACGCCTGCCGCCAGCTCGTGGCCTCCCGCGAACCGGCGCCGACCACGGTCATCCGCGGGGCGGCCGGGCGCTTCACCACCGTCATGTCCACCGCTCCTAGATCGCTGTTGTTCCTGCGGGCGGTGACCGAAGACACGGAACACCCCCTCTCCTTATCTGATGGACGAGCATCATCGTGACCAGGAATCCGGGACGTTCTTGAAAGGGGAAGGGTGAGCCATCCGGTCAAGACGCTGCTCTTCCATCCCCTGGGCGCCGGTGACCTGGGCTTTCCGCCTCGGAGCCGGACGATCAAGCCGGTGGATCTCGAAGGAGACCCGGACGCGACAGGGCTGGGACGGCGACCCCTCCGCAAGATCTTCGCATCGGAGGTCCAGGTGGACGCGGTGGTGCTCCTGGCCACCGTGAACCCCCATCGGCCGGGTGCGGCGACGTTCGCGGAGTACGGGCAGCTCTTGCGCGACAGGCTCTGCTCGCCGGAAGGCCTGTTCGGGCGCAGGTTCTCCGCGGAGAACGTACGAGTGGCAGAGGTGGCGGAGCCGACGGCGCGACACTGCACGGGTCCCGCCACCGCGGCTCTGGCTCATTTCACGCCAGGCGAATGCCTCGTGACCTCCGGCTCGGGCTCGTACGCGCTGAGCACCGGAGCGCTCCTGGCTGCCTTGGAAGCCGGGATTCCGGTGAGCCTGCTGCCCGTCGACGACGCGGCGGTGCCCTACCGGCTGGAGGACCTGATCACGCCGGCCGGAGCGCTGCGGAACTGGCTGCTGCGCCACCGTTTCTGGGCCGAACTCGCCGAGTTCGATCCGGCCGACACGGAGATCTGGGGGCTGCTGGACGCGCGACAGCGTGCTGATGTCGGCCCTGCCCGCCGCGCTCGCGACGGAGGCGTGCGAGGGTTGAGCGACGGGCAGTTGGAGAAGCTGACCGAGCTCTGGCCATCGGTTCAGGCGGCGTTCTTCGAGCGGGTCGCGCGTGGCGAGGCCATCGATCAATCGCTGCTGCGGGCCTGGTACGTACGGCATCTCGCCGGGAGGCTGGAACGCGAGCGGAACACCTTGCCCGCGCCCGTTCAATCGCTGGTCTCGGGGCTGGTGGAGAAGCTGACCGTACGAGATCCACGACAGGGCTGCGCCACGCTCGTCCGTGAGGCAGGACGGAGGATTCCGGCATCCGAGGCGGGGGAGTGCGCGGCGATCCTCCGCGACCATCGGCTCACGGAGTTCTACGCCGACGCGGCCACTCACACCGCCCACCTGCGGGAACAGCGCGCTCTGCTGCCGGAGACGGTGAGAGCGCAGGCCGAGACCTGGGAGCGCGGCGATCTGGCGGTCGATCTGCTCAAGAGCCGGGGCATGACCCCATGGCCTGTCCTCGGCAGCGGCGATGTGCTCGTGCTGATGTGCGTGGGCGTCGGCTGGGGCGATGACGCGGACGTCCAGGGCAGACAGGCCCTGAAACAGGTGATCGACTGGGTCGCCCAGCACCGTGACGGCCCGGGGCGGATCCGGATCCGGTTGCTGGCGAGTGCGGAAACCATCGGCCGGGCGGAAGGACTGGCGGCCTCGGTCCGTACGCGGGCCGAAGCCGAGATGGTGGGGCCGCTGCCTGTCGGGGACGTAGCGCGAGCCAGCGAAGAGATCCGCCTGGCGCTGGAAGCCGCCGGGCCACCGACAGGCAGATCCGGGTCGGGCAGCCTGCGAGACGTCGACGAGACCGTCTTGGTCATCAACCCCGGCAAACCGGACATCGGCCACGCGATGATCGCTGCCGGGATCGTATGGTCGCTGACCGCGGCCTGCCCGCTGCGCGTGGTGGAACTCACCCGCGACGAAGGCGTGCGTCCCGTAGCTCGCGACGGCGGCCGGGTGCTGCGCCGGCTCGGCCCCGACTCGCTGCTGGCCGAGCTCGCCGTCTGTGCCCTGCGCCGCCTGGACCTGCGCACCGCGTGGACACTCCTGGGGCACGGTTCCTCCGCCCTCGACCCGCTCCGCGAGTCCGTCGACAGGCTGCATCGCGACCTGTACGCGGGCACGGACCGCCGGTACGAGTCGGCCCGGCAGCGCCTCACCCTGATCGGCCGCGTCCTCGGCGACCAGCCGTGGCCGGCCTGCCACCTGGCCGTGGAAGCGCTGCGGCCGGGCTTGTTCGACTGGAACTCCTGGGCCGCCATCACCGCCCGCGCCCCCGCGTTGAAGGAGCTGGAGCGGCTGCGCAACGCCTCCCCGTACGCGCACCTGCTCGACCGGCTGCGTCAACGCCGACGACAGCGCGTCGCACCGCCCGAACCGGCAGTCGTACAGGCCCTCCTGGCCCGTGCGGTCCACGATCTGGGCGGGATCGATGACACGGTCATCGACCGCTACCAGCGGCTGTGCCGGGAACTCGAGGCGTTCGCGGCGGTGCATCGCTTATGCTGAGGGCTGTTCGACGGCTGTGGCCGAAGAGCATCGCCGAGGCGTCAACGCCTCCTGAGGAGGCCGCCCACCGGGTGGCCTGGTCTTCCGTGCCTCAGGAGGTTCCGTGCTCCCCCTCGCTCACCTGGCCGACCCGGATGACGCCGTCGCGTTCCCCGCGTTCTATGCCCTTACCGCATCCGCGATGCGTACTGCCGCGCGTGGTCCCCTGTACCGGGCCCGGCACGCCGGCACGACCTGTCACGCGCCCGTGGGGCCGGGTGGGTGCGCCGAATGTGAGGCCACCGTCGAAGACCTGCTGGTGGAGAGTTTCGCCCGCCTGCGCGGTCCACTTCCCATGACGCGAGCAGGGCAGCCGGTCCGGGAACTGGCCCTGGTTCGTGAGCACCTGACCTCCCCAGAGGCCGCCTACGAGGACACGACCGTGCTTGCCCGCGCTCTCTGCGGCCCTGCCGCGGAAGGAGAAGCGCCCTGGCTGCGTGCCGCGCGAGCCCAACTCGTTCACTATCCACTGCTGCACCTGGAGGAGAAGGTCCGCCGCGACGACGCCGTACGCCGCGGCGCCGCCGCCCGCCCCGACCGTGACCTTCGCCAGGCCGTCTGGGCCGCGCCTCTTCGCACCGACCCGGCCACGCTGGACCTGCTGATCTTCGCGGTCTACCGGGCGCGGCGGGGTGCAGGGTACGGCGACATTCCCCCTGATCTGTGTGAGCGCCACGGCCTCAGCCCGTACGAGGCCCGTCGGCGGTTGAACGCTGCTCTCGTACGTCTGCGCGCCCTCAACCCCGCCTTCTACACCGCCAACCTCGACGACGAACCCCTTGCAGGGATTCCGTGGGCGACCGGATGTCCCTATCCGACCCCCAGCCTCGACAGAGAGGCTGCGAGAGACGCCCTTCGCCGCCTGCTCGCTTCGTCTCGCCGCGCCTACCAGGGTGTTCTCGCTGGCATCTGCGCAGCCGGAAGCGGCGACCACGCGGACCCTGTCGGTCTCGCCATGACGTCCCTCGACCTCACGCCGCAACTCGCGCGGCAACTGGTCCGGACGCTGGTCCCCCTGGCCGCCGCCGCAGGCCTGGACTGGTCCGAGGCGCAATGCTCGATCAACTCGGAGCCCGATCGTCATGTACGTCCACCACGAGCGCGCCAGAACCTTCGCAGGCCTCGACCGGGGCGAATCGGCCTTGGCGACCGTCCGGTTGCGGCTCGCCCAGCATGACCACAGGCTTAGGCTGGCCAAAAGCGAAGGACAAACCCGCGTCGGATATCCGTGAATTCCCGAGAAGCTCTAGAGTGCTCCCCTGGAGAACCGCAGTGATGACACCCCTTCTGACCTGGTCTCCTGCACTACCGGCGGACTGCTGCAGAATCCATGCTGCAAGCCTGTTGGATCATCTCTCTGACCTGCGGCTTTACCTTGGGGTCGCTCATCACCCCTGGAGGGATCGCAACAAGTGTGGACCGACGTCCTCGGTGAGGATGTGTGTCGTCGCTCATCACCCCTGGAGGGATCGCAACCTGATCCCGCGGTTGGTGTGGTAGGTGCCAGGTTTGGTCGCTCATCACCCCTGGAGGGATCGCAACCTGTTCGGGCAGAAGCAGGCCGAGGCCCGCGCCCGGGTCGCTCATCACCCCTGGAGGGATCGCAACATCTCCCCAGCGGCCGGGCTGGTCGCCACGGCGTACAGGTCGCTCATCACCCCTGGAGGGATCGCAACGCGCCCGGGGCAGTGTCCGGACCGGGCGGAGCCGGTGTCGCTCATCACCCCTGGAGGGATCGCAACCACTACGAGGGCGCCGCCACCACGACCGAGGCCTGAGTCGCTCATCACCCCTGGAGGATCGCAACGTCTGGAGAACCTTGCCCATGGCAGCGATCCACTGGCGTCGCTCATCACCCTGGAGGGATCTGATCACGACGGCGCGATAGTGCCGTCGACGCCCGTGACGCTGCTGATCATCCGACAGCCGCAGCTCGTCCATCTGTACCTAGCAGGAGGGAGAGCACCCAAATGCCGCTCTCCCGTGGAAGGACCGTTAGGCCAGTGTGATCGCCACTAGGCCGAGCGGTCGGTGGGTCCGCAGCAGGTTGAAGGAGTTAACTGACGAAGCGTCGATCTTGGCCGCCTTCGGCCATGTCGGTATCGGTTTGGCGGCAGCACAGAAATTGTCGGGGCTCGCTGCTACTACTAGGTCCACGTTCGGCGCGGACAACGAGGAGCGGATTAGTGCGGTTTCGGGTGGATGTCGCCACAGATGCGCCAGTTATACCCTGGAGAGACGTTCACGGTCCTGCCAGAGCAGTTGTCTACGGTCTGATCAAAGATCAGGACGAGGCGATAGCCGAGGAGCTTCACAATGCCGGCTGGCAGGGCAGCCCCCTTCGCCCTGTCGGCGTTTCTCCGCCGTTGTTTCCCGGGGCGCGACCGCGTCGAGGCGCATACGCGACATCCCCGAAGGGCGTGATCTCGATGGGCTCCCCGGTGCCCCGGATCGCAGCGTGTCTGCTGGCTGCGATGGCAGGGCGCACTGAGATCCGGTGGGGATCGGTGACGCTGTCGGTGGTGGGTATCCAACTGGGTAGCAGTGTGAGTCATTCGGAGGGCGTTGCCGTTTTTGAAACGGTTTCTCCGGTTCTGGTGAGACATGACGACATGTACATCCTTCCGGATGACGACAATTTCCCGAAAGGGTTGACGCACAACCTCCGACACAAGGCAGATCTTCTCGGCCTCCCAAATGACGTGGAGGTGGAGGTTCTGGATTCGGGTCCCCGCCGCCGTTTCGATGTGTCGAAAGGTTTTCGCATTGGGGCAACCGCACGTATTCGGGTGACCGCGGCACCCGAGTTGCTCGACGCGATATACGAATGGGGTCTCGGCCTGTCCACCGTCGAGGGGTTCGGGTGGATCAGGTAAGCACTGTCGAGGCTCCGACATCACCGTTACACCTCACGGAGCACCCGCTACAGCGCTGCGGGGCGTGGGCGGTGGCAGCGCTAGCCGGCTGCGCCCGGGTCGAAGACGTGACGGACGAACTACTTGAAGGCGTGGTCACGCGGATCGTGGGCGACGTGGTCGAGGCCGCGGTCGCCCGTCCGGATACGGGCGCGTACGACTGGTGGAAGGTCCTGTTCGCGCTCTACCCGAACTCGAAACCCACCCACGCCAAGCGCACGAAGGACCGCACGGCCCTGAGCCACGAGATGGTCCAGCTGTTCCTGCCGGATGACGCCGAAGGACCCGGGCGAACCTGCACCTTCTGCGGACAGCACTGCACTGTGCTGTGGGCGAAGACGACGCTTCCGATGTTCGACTCGATCCGGTCGCTGAACACCTTGCCGCCCGGGACCGCAGGGTGGCCCGTGTGCCGGGGGTGCCGCGTGGCGCTGTGGGCGCTCCCGTACGGCGCATGGGTCACGGCAGGCTCGGCGACGGTGCTCATGTGTGACAACCCGCAGGTCGAGCGGCAGTTCACGGATCAGAACGTGCGGCGGGCAGGCCGGATTCGTCAGTCCGGGTTCAAAGGGCTGCCCGCGCAGGCCGGTCCTGAGGCGGTGACGTTGGAGGCGTTGCGCGAACACACCGCGGGAGCACCGGCGGCGACCAGTTTGTGGATGTTCAAGAACGACAACCAGGAGCCGTGGCTGCGCGTATCGGCGACACGGACGGGCGTGGCGCGGTTCCTTCAACGCATGTGGGCGGACCCCGACTGTCGTGACGGCTGGAAGGACCTGCGCCGAAGGCTGGGACACCAGGACCGCCGGGGCAAGGCGGTCAACGGGGCGACGACTGTCGCGCGGCTGCTGTTCGACCGCGAGGGGGAGCAGTCGGATCGATTGCCGAAGGAGTTGCGGGCGCAGTCGGGGGATTGGGAGAAGGTCTCCCGGCTCACGTTGATGAGGTGGCGGGCTTTGTGCCGCCTGTATGGGGAGGTGATGTACGAGGTGGATCCCGATCGGCTCGAGCCTGTCGCGGAATTGCTGGCGACCTGGATCGCGCAAGAGTCCCATCGCGGCAGGTTCAACGAGTACTGCCGTGCCGCCGGCAGCGGATATCAGCTGCACCGGCTGCTGATGACGGTGAGCGCCGGCCTTCGGCTGCGTGGCGTGCCGCAGAAGGCGCTGGACGCTGCGACGTTGACCGACCTGTTCGGCAACGGCTCGAAAGGCTGGCTTGATCGCGCCCTGCTCTTCTTCGAGGTCAGCGCGAAGTTGGACGCGAAGCAGGTGCCCATCGGGGCCAAGCGGGACGACAGCGGTGACGAAGCATCGGAAGCCGAGGGCGAGATCGGATTCGCCCAGACCAGCGACGACGAGGTCGAGGAGTACGCCTGATGGCTTACCTGGCAGGGAAGATAGCGCTGGCCGTCAACGCGGGCGCGCCGAACAACGGACGCGGCGAGAACACCACCACTACGCCGGTCAAGAAGGCCCGCATCCGCGACCAGTGGTACCCGTACGTGTCCGCCCAGGCGTTCCGCAGGTGGCTGCGCGACACCATGACCGGCATGGGCATGGTCCCCTCCCCGACCGAGAGGGTGGGCAAGGCGCAGGGCAAGGCCCAGAAGGCGAACACGGCGGCCGACCCCATCCGGTACGCCGATGACGACCTGTTCGGCTACATGAAGGCGGGCGCCAAGAGCTCCGACGAGGCCACGACCCTGCGGGACACCCCGTTCATGGTGGGCACGTTCATGTCGGTGGAACCGGCCCGGCCGACCGAGGACTTCGGCGTGATGTCCCGCGGCATCGACGAGCCGGTCCTGCACGGGCACGAGTTCTACACTGCCGACCTGGTGGCCCCGTTCCTGCTCGATCTGCCCCGGGTGGGCACCTTCACCCTGCCGGCCAAGAACGGCAGCGGCCGGGCGAACTACCTGTCGGCGGACGCGGCGATGAGCATCGCGCAGGCGGTCAGCCTGGGTGCCGAGGCGATCACCTTCCGCGGCCAACCGGCGGTTCGGCTGCCGCTCGACGTCCGTCGCGACCGGGTCGCCATGCTCCTGGAGGCGCTCGCCGAGTTGACCGGCGGCGCGAAGAAGGCGCTGCACTACGGCGACCGAACGCCGGCCCTGGTAGCCGCGCTGCCGATGGCAGGCGGGGTGAACCCCTTGACGTTCGTGATCGACGGGGCCGCCGATGGCAGTGGACTGCAGGTGAGCGGCAAGGTCCTGAAGCAGGAACTGAGCGCCTGGGAGGGCCAGTGGGAGGCCCCGGTCAGGCTGGGCTGGCGGCCCGGGTTCCAGGAGAGAGCCCGCAAAGAGTTCGATCACGACGTCGCCGACTTGATCGACGACGGACAGGTCGTCATCGACCACCCGCGCTCGATGCTGTGCGCGCTCGCGCAGGAGATCCGTACCGGGCAGCATGACGCCTGGTTCGACGACCCCGCCCGGTGAGCCCGATGAGCAGCGTGCCCGGCCCCATTCAGGCGGTCCGGGTTGATCTGTACGCTCCAGTCGCCTCGTTCCGGGATCCGATGTTCCCCGGCGTCAGCCGATGCCTGCCGGTGCCGCCACCCTCCACCGTGCGCGGCATGCTGGCTGCGGCCACCGGCCGGGTCAGCGAGCCGATCACACTAGGCCTGGCGGCGTCAGCCGAAGGGCGCGGGGTGGATGCCGAGACCTACCATCCCATCGCCGCCGACGGCTCGAATCCCGCGGTCGCCGGGCGGGTGGCGGCGGGCAAGGGCGGCATGACCATCCGGGACAGGCCGTTCTTGATCGGCGTTCGGCTGACGATCTGGATCCCCGCTCCCGAAGGAGACCGGATCGCGAGGGCCCTGCGCAGGCCCGTGTGGGGGTTGCGGCTGGGCCGTTCGCAAGACCTCGTACACGTCGTGTCCATCCGCGAGGTCACCTTGTACCCGGCCGAGCGGGCCAAAGTGGGACACGCGCTGGCTCCAGTGGGAGGTCACCAGGCGCCGCTGGCCACCACGTTGCGGCTGGCGGAGGCGATCAGCTCCGACCGCGGTCGTACCGAGTACCGCAGCTACCAGTGGTGCTCCGAGCCCGCCGGCGAGCACGCGGTGGTGGGGGCGTACCGCGATGAGGACCAAGCGGTCTGGCTGAGCTCACCCGCCGAGGTGAGTGAGCACGACGCGGAGCTGTCCCAGGTGCTGGCCAAGTCCGCCAGCGGATCGGGGCTCGGCCGGCCGGAACTGCTGACGGAGCACAGTCTCGCTGTACGGGACGCGACCCGTACGATCGCAAACCGGATCGGCTCCCCAGGAGTGCTGGCCTCCCACCCGAGGTTCTGGTCGTGGGTGGAGACCGCCGCGCTGCTGCACGACGCTGGCAAGGTCGCCGAGGGCTTCCAATGCCAGGTCCGCCCGAGCGGTGAGCGCTGGGGCGAACGGCACGAGGTCCTCTCGCTCGCCTACGTGGACCTGCTCACCCGTCACCTGGACGCGGAACACCGGAAGATGATTGCCGCCGGTGTGGCCTTCCACCACCGGCCGCTGACCTCGTACCGCAGCGGTGATCTGCGTTCCATGTATCCGCCCGTGGCGAAGTGGGAGCTTAAGTTCGGCCGTGATCCGTCTCCGGTTCTCGGGCGTCCCCGTATCCAGGTTCCGGTCGCCCGCCATCGCGCCTGGCTGGCCTGGCTCGCGCAGCAACTGGACATCCCGGTCCCCGCTGACAGCCGTCGCCTGTGGGAGCTGGCCCGCGACGCCTTCGCCCAGCTCTCCGCCAACTGGATCAACCCGGTCAGCGACGAGGACGGCCTCGTCGCCGTACTGCTGCAGGGCGCGGTCACCCTCGCCGACCACTCCGGATCCGCCCACGTACCGCTGCAGACGCACATGCCGCTGCCGCGGAACTTCCTGAGCCGGCTGCCGACGCCCTACCCGCACCAGCGGCAGGCCGCCGAAACCGCGGACCACCTCATGCTGGTGGCGCCCACGGGGAGCGGCAAGACCGAAGCCGGGCTGTCCTGGGCCTCGCGCCAGCTCGACGACCTGCCGGGCCAGCCCCGCCTGGTCTGGCTCCTGCCGTACCGGGCCTCAATCGACGCCGCTCGTGATCGCTTCATCGCCAACCTCGACCCCGCCCCCGGCCAGGAGCGCCCGGACATCGGCGTGCTGCACGCCACCGCAGCACGCACGCTGCTGACTCGCGCTGTCGCCGACGACTGCACGCCAGGTCCCGCCGACGCCCGCCGAGCCCGTGCACGGGTGAACGCGATGCGGCTGTTCAGCCAGCGCATCCGGGTCGCCACACCCCACCAGCTCCTGCGCGCGGCCATCGCCGGAACCCGCTACTCCAGCGTTCTGCTCGAACAGGCCAACGCCCTGATGGTGCTGGACGAGCTGCACGCCTACGACCCCGTCACCTTCGGCCGGATCTGTGCCTGCATGCAGTTGTGGCAGCAACTCGGGAGCCGAGTGGCGGTCCTGTCCGCCACGCTCGCCCAGCCCATGATCGAACTCGTCCAAGACACGCTCGGCTCCGTGGAGGTCCGCCGTGCACCGGCAGGCACAGCGCCCGCCCGGCACCGACTCGTCCTCGACGAGGAGCCGATCGACTCCCACGCCAGCTTGCGACGCATCCGCGGATGGCTGGCCGAGGGGCACAGCGTCCTGGTGATCGCCAACACCGTCGCCACGGCACAAGAGGTGTTCACCAGGCTCGACTATCCCGACGCGATGCTGCTGCACTCACGCTTCCGCGCCCAGGACCGCGCCGAGATCGAACGCCGCATCATCCGCCGACACCCGGAACGCAAGCCGGGGGAGACCGAGCCCCGTGGCGGGCTGGTCGTGGCCACCCAAGCCGTGGAAGTCTCCCTTTGCCTGGACTTCGATCGAGGGGTCACCGAGCTGGCGCCGATCGAAGCCATCGCCCAGCGCGCCGGCCGCATCAACCGCCGCGGTCGCCACCCCGACGGCCTGGTCGAGTTCCGAGTCCACACCGAGGTCACCCCCAACAGGCCGTACGAGAAAGGCGCACTGGACGCTTCACTGACCGCGTTGAGGACCGCTCCAGGACCCCAGCTGTCCGAAGAGACGATCGAAACGTGGCTCGACATCGCCTACGCCACCGAATGGGGACAGAGCTGGGCGGCTGAGGCCCGACGCCACCGTGACGAGTTCCGCCGGGACTTCCTCACCTTCCCCGACCCCTTCCATGACCGCAGCGAGTTCGCCGACCGGCTCGACGAGGCCTTCGACACCGTTGAGGTGCTGCTGCGGGCGGACGTGGACGCCTACCGGATCGAAGCCGAGAAAGACCCTCTTCTGGCAGCGGGCTTCCTCATTCCGATCCGCTACGCCCAACTCGCCGCCTTACGCGCCGCGGGACGGGCTGAGTTCATCCACCGCCTGTGGACCATCGACGCCGACTACGACCCCGTCCTGGGACTGGACCTGACCCTCCAGCCCGCGGCCATCCCGGAGACGGTGCTGTGAGCGACATCGGCGGGGTCCACATCAAGTACCTGCTGCACTGCCCCCGCCAGCTCTGGCTCTACATGCGCGGCTACCGCCCGGAGCAACGCAGCGACGCGGTCGCCTACGGCGAAGCCGTCGACGACACGACCTACACCCGCCGGCGCGACATCGACCTCGGCGAGGCGAAGATCGACTGGGTCACGACCGGCGCCGTCATCCACGAGACCAAGTCGTCACGGGCACCAGCGGAACAGCACGAAGCCCAGGTCCGCCACTACTGCCTGCTGCTGGAACGTAGAGGCGTGACCGTCCAGCACGGCCTCATCCACTATCCGCTCATCCGCCGTACCGTCACCGTCGCCTGGAATCGCCAGGCCCGCACCCTCGCCGAGGACACCGAACGCAAGGCCCAAGCCATGATCACCCAGCCGGAGACCCCACCCCGACTGGAGCGCTCCCGCTGCCGCGGCTGCTCGTACACCGACTACTGCTGGGGAGACTCATGACCGCCGCCTCCCGGACCTACTGGCTCACCCAGCCCTGCCGCATCCGCCGTGAAGACAACAGCGTCCGCATCGAACGCGCCGACCAAACCCCCGTACGGGTGCCCATCACCGACATCCGCGACCTCGTGGCCTTCGACCACGTGGACATCAACACCTCGGCGATCTCACTGCTCAGCCGCCACGGCGTCATGGTCCACATCCTCGACCACTACGGAAATTACGCCGACGCCATCGCCCCCGCCGAGGACACCAGCTCAGCTCACGTCCTGCGCCGCCAGATCACCCTCACCAGTACGGACGACAAACGTCTTGAGATCGGCCGGGCCCTCATCGCCGCCACAGCCGCCAACATCCGCTGGGCCCTGGACACAGACCTCCTCGACGCCCCACTCGCCCGGCTGACCGAGCAACTCCCCACCTGCCAGAGCAGCGATCAGCTCATGGGCGCCGAAGGCAACTTCCGCCGCACCGCCTGGGGCGTTCTGGACACCCTCCTGCCTCCGTGGCTCCGCCTGGAAGGACGCAGCCGCCGCCCGCCCGCCAACGCGGGCAACGCCTTCATCAGCTACGCCAACGCCATCACCTACGCCCGCGTCCTGACCGCACTCCGCTGCACGCCCCTGCACCCGGCCGTCGGCTTCCTCCACGCTGACACCGACCGACGCCGCAACACCCTCGCGCTCGACCTCGCAGAACCCTTCAAGCCGCTGTTCGCCGAACGCCTGCTCAAACGCGCCGCCGCCCAGAAGTCCCTACGCCCAAGCGATTTCGAAACCGACGTCGGAAACGCCTCACTCAGCAGAGACGGCCGGAAGAAGGTCTCCGAACTCATCCGCGCCGAGCTGGCCACGACCGTCTACCATCGAGCCCTGCGCCGGAAGGTCTCGTACGAGGAACTCATCCACTTCGAGGCGCTCAAACTGGTACGACTCTGCCTCGAAGACGTCACCTACAAACCGTTCCGGCCCTGGTGGTGATCGTGTTCGTCATCGTCGTCTACGACACCCTCGCTGAACGCAACCCCGCCGTCCTGCGCACCTGCCGCCAGTACCTGCACTGGGTCCAGCGGAGCGTCTTCCAGGGCGAACTGTCCACCGCCCAGCACCGCAAATTCGTCAGCGCCATCAAAGCCCAGATCGACCCCAGCTACGACAGCATCCTCATCTACCGTGCCCAAGGCCCTCACAACATCCAGGCCGACCTCATCGGCCAAGCCCTCGGCAACACGGACCCGGTCCTGTGACTACCCTTCTGACCTGGGCTCCTGCACTACCGCCGGACTGCTGCAGAACACCTCGCCCGACAGCTCCTCAACATGCTTCTGACCTGGGACTTTACTCTCGGGCCGCTCATCACCCTGGAGGGATCGCAACATCATGCGCAGCCCGTCCTCGTTGTAATC
>Ga0079224_100009402_pt1 | contig 13322 bp, 9 predicted proteins | sample Stecom2015_FD_80414 | JGI IMG/M metagenome (GOLD analysis project Ga0079224, IMG submission 80414) | Agricultural soil microbial communities from Utah to study Nitrogen management - Steer compost 2015 | ecosystem: Environmental > Terrestrial > Soil > Agricultural land | place: USA: Utah... | reverse complement strand
TTCCGCATGAACACGGGAATTTTCAATAAACCATTTATGGGTTTCCATTCCACCGCAAACTACACCAGCTAAATAAATCCCCGGTACATTGGTCTCCATGGTTTCCGGATTATAGTGCGGTATGTATTTCCCATCATCCGATAATCGGATTCCACAGGATTCCAAAAATTCAAAATTGGGACGATATCCGGTCAATGCCAAAACAAAGTCATTTTCCAATTGAACCTTTCCCTCTGGTGTATCTATCGTTACGGTATGTTCCTGAATAGAACGTATGGTCGAGTAAAAATAAGCTTTGATACTTCCTTCTTTGATGCGGTTTTCAATGTCGGGCTTTACCCAATATTTCACGCGTTCGTGAATTTCACCTTTCCGTATAACCATGGTTACTTCTGCTCCTTTTCTCCAACATTCCAATGCCGCATCCACTGAGGAATTATTGGCCCCAACTATCAATACTTTTTGACCCGCATACGGGTGTGCTTCTTTGTAATAATGCGAAACTTTGGGTAAATCTTCTCCCGGAACATTCAAATAATTTGGGATGTCATAAAATCCGGTTGCAATGATTGTATTTTTTGTCTGATAAGTTCTTTTTGAGGTTCTTATTAATTTTAATTCATCAATTACTTCAACTGATTTCACTTCTTCGTACATATGAATGTTCAAGTTAAAATATTGATGGATTCTTCTATAATATTCGAGTGCTTCTTGTCTTCCGGGTTTATAACTAATGTTGGAAAAAGGAATTCCACCAATCTCTAAACGTTCTGCGGTGGAAAAGAAGGTCATGTAAAGTGGATAATTATAAAGACTGTTTACAAGTGCTCCTTTTTCAATGACTAGATATTTCAAATTTTGCTTCTGAGCTTCAATGGCACAGGCCATTCCTATTGGTCCGGCTCCTATGATAATGAGATCATATTCTTCCATGCTGCGAAGGTACAGAGAACCGATGGATTAACATAATAAATTCCTATCTTTGAGCATTTATTATTCAATCCCGTAGGAATAATTCCTCAAACATTCAATTCTTAAATTTCTTTATGATAAAGAATTTCAATTTTAATAAAATCTGGACAATGGAAATGAAAATGGATATATATGAAATCAACGACTATATTCCCTATCCTAAATTGAAAAAGAATCTAATTTTGTATGCGAAAAATGCTCAAATTGCAATTTCTAGAGAAAACAGAAATCCATTTTAATAATTCGTCAAACGAAGTAAACTTTGACGTGTAAATAGTGTGGAAATCAAGTTGTAGTTGGAGATTCCCGGTTTAATCAACATGTAGTAATTTAGGTAGCAATAATGAAATTTTCATTCAATCAAATCTTTATCCTCTTCATCTTCTTTGTGTTTTGGAATTGTAATTCCAAAAAAACAACAGATGACAGCAAGATATTTCGACTCAATCGTTATGACAATATATCTTCCTTAGATCCAACCTTTGCTCGTACCCAAGCCAACACATGGGTGTGTAACTTGATGTACAATGGTTTGGTCAAATTGGACGACAGCCTACAAATCGTTCCCGATATTGCAAAATCCTGGACGATATCGGAAGACGGAAAATCTTATCGTTTTACTTTACGAAATGATGTTTACTTCCACAAACACCCTGTCTTCGGAAAAGATTCTACTCGAACTGTAGTGGCATCCGATTTCGAATTCAGTTTTAACCGACTTTTGGACCCCCAAGTGGGAGGTGCCGGTGGATGGGTATTACACAATGTGCAAAGTTTTAGAGCCTTAAATGATTCAATTTTTGAGGTGAATTTAAAGGAGGCCTTCCCCCCTTTCCTTGGATTGATGAGTATGAAATACGTTTCGGTGGTTCCTAAGGAAATTTTCAAAAATGGACAGGAAGAATTTCGCAAAACACCTATTGGAACCGGTCCTTTTCAGTTTAAATATTGGGAGGACAATGTAAAATTAGTCCTCAGAAAAAATCCGCTTTATTTTGAAAAAGACGAGAAAGGCAATTCTTTACCCTATTTGGAGGCAGTTTCCATCAGTTTTCTGCCAGAAAAACACAGCGAATTTTTACAATTAATTCAAGGAAACATCGACATGATGGCTGATTTGGATCCTTCTTATAAAAATGAAATTCTAACTCCTACCGGTGAATTAAACCCCAAATATGCACAAGAAATTAACTTTCAGAAATACGATTATTTAAGCACCGTTTACCTTTGTTTTTATTTGGAAGGTGAAGAGGCCGTTGACGTAAGATTGAGACAAGCAATCAATTATGCCATCGATAAGCCGAAGATGGTTAAATACATGATGAACAATATGGCTACAGCTGCTTTAGGAGGATTTATTCCAAAAGGGTTGCCGGGATTTACAGAAGCTGCCGGATATACCTATCACCCCCAAAAAGCACGTGAATTAATTCAGGCTTACCAAAAAGAAAAAGGCCAACTACCCATCATTCAATTGACTACGGTCCAAGAATACGCAGACATTTGCGAATACATTCAGGCTCAATTGGCAAAAGTTGGCTTGAAACTTGCAATAAATGTGGTGCCGGGGTCCACCATGCGAGAGGGAAAAGCGACAGGAAAATTTAGTTTTTTCAGAGCCAATTGGGGTGCCGACTATCCTGATGCTGAAAATTTCTTATCTCTTTATTATTCCAAAAATTTCGCACCGGAAGGACCGAATTATTCACATTATCAAAATGAGAAATTCGATGAACTCTATTCTCGTTCTTTTCAAATCAGTGAAGAGAAAGAACGTGAAAAAATATACAGAGAAATGGATAGTTTAATGATGAAATCAGCACCGATTGTGCCTTTGTTTTATGATCAAACTTGTATCTTTCTACGCAAAAATGTGAAAGGTTTCTCCATGAGCCCTGTGAAATTATTAGATCTAACCCGTGTTTATAAAACTAAATAAATGAATATACCTGATATTAACCTAAAGCGAATTGTAATCGTTGGTGGTGGATTTGGTGGTTTAAGATTAGCCAAAAAAATTTCAACCAAACATTATCAAGTTGTTTTATTGGATAAACATAACTACCACACATTTCAACCATTGCTCTATCAGGTTGCAACAGCCGGACTAGAACCCGATTCTATTGCACACGCCATTCGACAAATCTTTGCCAAAAAACAAAATTTCTTTTTCCGAATTGCCGAAGTTCAACGTATTGATACCGAAAAGCAGTTGATTGAATCCAACATTGGCCCTTTGCATTATGATTACTTGGTTATTGCCACAGGCTCCGACACCAATTATTACGGTAATCAAAACATTGAAAAAAATGCCATGCCAATGAAAACCATTCCAGAGGCTTTGGATTTGAGAAGTTTGATGTTGCAAAATTTGGAAGCGGCACTTTTGACGAATGATTTAGACGAACGTTACCGCTTGATGAATTACGTAATCGTGGGGGGCGGCCCCACAGGAGTTGAATTAGCAGGAGCAATGGGAGAATTAAAAAAGCACATTTTACCCAGCGATTATCCGGATTTAGACATTCGACGAATGAACGTTCATTTAATTCAGGGTGGAGACCGCCTCTTGCCTTCTATGTCTAAACATGCTTCGGACAATGCTTTAAAATATTTAGAACAATTAGGGGTTCAGGTTTGGTTTGGTATGACGGTTAAAGATTACGATGGGAAAATTATCACCACCGATAAAAGACCGTTTGAAGCCACCACCCTTATTTGGGCTGCCGGTGTAAAAGGTAGCCTCATCCCCGGGATTGAAGGAGATGGCGTAATAGCCGGAAATCGATATGTTGTCAATGAATTCAATCAAATCAAAGGGTTCGAAAATGTTTTTGCGATTGGAGATGTGGCAATCATGATGTCTGAAAAAAATCCGAAAGGTCACCCTATGGTAGCTCAAGTTGCTATCCAACAAGGAAAACTTTTAGCTAAAAATCTTCTAAACCTAAAAGAAAATAAACCCTTGGTTCCATTCACCTATTGGGATAAAGGTTCAATGGCCACAATCGGGCGAAATAAAGCAGTTGTTGATTTACCTAAATGGAAATTTGCAGGATGGTTTGCTTGGATTGTTTGGATGTTTGTACACTTGGTATCCTTAGTAGGATTCAGAAATAAAATGGTTGCTTTGATGAACTGGATTGTTCAATATTTCCAGTACAACAAAAGTGTTCGTTTAATCATTCGCCCTTACAAAGGAAAAAAAGAACGTTCCGAATCGGATCCAAACCTTTTTTAATCAATTTCCTAAAGTCTAATTTTCAATTTATCTGATTGGACAATGAGGTAGATTTTAAGCAAGAATTAATATTTTCAATAGAATTAAGCTACTAACTATTTTTAAGGGGAAATTAGAATTCCTAAAAATTCAGAACAACCATTGTATTTCTGACAAAATCAAACAATTAGAGGATTCTAATTCCCCATAATTCCTGTATATTTAGTTGCATAAAAACATTAGCTACTATGAAAATCATAACCTATTTAAGCTTTGCCATACTAATATGGACTTGTCAATCCAAAGCGCAAAGTCCGGATCCGATACCTGAACACACAACCTTCTCGCTTTATTCCCAAATTCTGAATGAAACCAGGGTAATAAATGTTTGGACACCGGAAGAATACAAAGTTTCGAACGAAGACTTTCCGGTTTTATACATGCCCGACGGAGGAGTTCAAGAGGATTTCCCCCATGTTGCCAACACCTTGAAGGAAATAATCGAAGCAAAGAAAATTAGGCCTTTTTTATTAGTGGGAATTGAAAACACAGTTCGCAGAAGAGATTTAACCCCTCCTACTTTGGTTGAAAAAGACAAAGAAGTAGCTCCGGTGGTGGGAGCATCCGCCAAATTTCGGGCATTCATTGAAAGCGAATTAATCCCAAAAATCAAGCAAGAGTATCGAACAACCGACGAAAAAGGAATCATCGGTGAATCCTTAGCTGGACTTTTCATCATAGAAACCTTTTTTCTGCAACCTGAATTATTTGACTATTACATAGCCATTGATCCTTCCCTTTGGTGGAATGACCATCAATTGGTAAAGGAAGCAAAAAACTATTTGGAAAATTTTCCACCTGAGAAAAAAACACTTTGGTTTGCCGCATCCAATGCCAAAGACATATATAGATTCACGAAAAAATTGGAAGACGTATTAAAGTTTTCTTCTCCCGTTAACCTGAGATGGACTTATTCACCTGAACCCAAAGAACAACATTCCACCATCTATCGAGCAACCAAGGAAAAAGCCTTGATTTGGGCATTGAATCCCCAATGAGAAGTTTTTGTAAAAACAAAATTCCCTTTAAATTAGCACCATGTCTTTGGATATACTCAAAACTCCGATTGAATATTTAAAAGGTGTGGGGCCAGAACGTGCTAAAACACTTCAATCTGAATTGGGTATATATCGCTTTGAAGATCTACTCAATTATTTTCCTTACCGCCATATCGACCGATCTCGCTATTATAAAATCAAAGAAATAGTTCCCACTTTAGCGGAAATTCAGGTAATCGGCCGAATCAGAAAGCTGGAAGAAGTCAAACAAACCAAAGGAAAAAGATTAGTAGCTATTTTCGAAGACGAAACCGGTCAAATGGAATTAGTCTGGTTTCAATATACTAAATGGATGCGGGAAAATATAGAGAATTTAGCCGCTCAACCATTGGTAGTTTATGGAAAACCCAACGAGTTTAAACATAAATTCAGTATTGTCCATCCGGAAATTGAAACCCTGGAAAATCACAAATCCTCACCGTTAGGATTATATCCCGTTTACTCCAGTTCGGAAAAACTTCAGAAAAAAGGAATCACCAACCGAGTGATGCAAAAATTATTGGCTCATTTGCTTTTGGAAATTAAAACATTGGAGGAAAACCTCTCTCCTAAAATCATTCAGAAATTTAATTTCCCCACTCGGTTAAACGCTTATAAACAAATTCATTTCCCAAGAAATCCGGAAGAATTAAAACAAGCTGAAAACCGATTGAAATTCGAAGAATTTTTCTTTCTGCAATTGGGTATGTTGATTCGAAAATTACAACATCAAAGTAAATTCAAAAGTTTCACGTTTGAGAAAGTCGGATATTATTTCAACGAGTTTTACAAACATCACCTTCCTTTCGATTTGACCAATGCTCAAAAAAGAGTGGTGAAAGAAATTCGGGCAGATTTAGCCCGTCCGGTTCAAATGAATCGTCTTCTGCAGGGAGATGTAGGTAGTGGAAAAACTATGGTGGCTCTCCTTTCGGCTTTGATTGCAGTTGACAATGGGTATCAGGTTGCTTTTATGGCTCCGACTGAAATATTGGCTCAACAACATTATCAATCTATTGCCAATTATGTGAAAGATTTAAATCTAAATGTTCGAATTCTCACCGGTTCTACCAAAACCAAGGAACGAAAAGAAATCCTGGAAAATCTACAATCGGGAGAACTGCAGATTTTGGTCGGAACACATGCTTTAATAGAGGATAACGTCGTCTTTAAAAATTTAGGTTTAACCATCATTGACGAACAACATAAATTCGGCGTAGCCCAAAGAGGAAAATTCCTCAAGAAAAACGTACTGCCTCCACATGTTTTAGTCATGACAGCAACACCAATTCCCCGTACATTGGCAATGAGTTTATACGGTGATTTGGATGTTTCCGTGATTAATGAATTACCTGCCGGCCGAAAACCCATTCTAACGGTTCATAAAAAGGACAAAGATAGACTGGGGCTTTTTAAGTTCATGAAAGATGAAATCAAAAAAGGCCGACAAGTCTATGTGGTTTACCCCTTAATTGAAGAATCCGAAAAACTGGATTACAAAGATTTAATGGACGGTTATGAAAGCATCACACGGGCTTTCCCCCTTCCGGAATATGCGGTGAGCATTGTTCATGGAAAAATGAAACCGGCCGATAAAGATTTTGAGATGCAGAGGTTTGCTCGCGGTGAAACCCAAATTCTAGTTGCCACAACTGTAATAGAAGTCGGCGTTAACGTTCCAAATGCTTCGGTTATGGTAATTGAAAGTGCGGAAAAATTCGGATTGTCTCAATTGCATCAATTAAGAGGCCGCGTAGGGCGTGGTGCAGAACAAAGTTATTGTATTTTGATGACGAAAGATAATCTTACTGAAGATGCTTTTCAACGAATTCAAACCATGGTTAGGACCAACGACGGCTTTGAAGTGGCGGAAGTAGATATGCAATTAAGAGGTCCCGGTGATATGATGGGAACTCAACAAAGTGGAATACTGAACTTCAAATTGGCAAATTTGGCAAAAGATCAAAAAATGTTGCAATTAGCTAGATATGTAGCCGAAGAAATTCTTAAATCCGACCCGGAATTGAAAACTCCTGAACATTTAGGCATCAAAAATTACTTTTTTAAATACCACCATGACAAATTCATTTGGAGCCGAATCGGATAAAAAATGCGTTAAGAAATAACGCATTTTCAATTTCATAATTAATCTAAAGGTCTCCTTCCGGATATAATGTTATACAAAATAACGATTACAGCAATGACTAACAAAATGTGAATTAAGCTACCTAATCCCATACCATTCCCAACACCTGCTAAACCAAGTATCCAGACGATGATACATATGACGGCAACCAACCAAAGTATACTTCTCATAATTATTGTGTTATGGTTAATAGTATCGTATCTGTTACAATAACCATTCCGCAACATGATAAATATCATATTTTTATTAACATTTGATTTATTGATTCCATTGAACAAACAAAAAATGCCTGCTTAAGACAGGCATTCTTTTAAATTATCATGGAGTTTATTTATCCTTTAGCGGGTAAAATTTTTCCGGATACTTCCCCAAATCCAACACGGATTCCATCTTTTTCACACCAACCACGCATGATAATGGTATCATTATCCTCAATGAATTTGCGCTCACTACCATTCGAAAGTTTAATCGGTTTGGTTCCTCCCCAAGTCAATTCCAACAAGGAGCCATAAGAATCTTCCGATTTACCGCTGATGGTTCCGCTTGCATACATATCTCCTACTTCCAAATTACATCCGTTTACGGTATGGTGCGCCAGTTGCTGAGCCATATTCCAATACATGTATTTAAAATTGGAAGTACAAATTAAATTCTCTTCTCCCGATTCAGGAATTAAAAAGGTTTGTAAATGAATATCGAAATTTTTCTTTCCTTCATATTTCAAATAAGGAAAAACTTCAGGCTCTTGTTTCGGACCTTCCACACGGAACGGATCCAAAGCTTCCAAGGTTACCACCCAAGGGGAAACAGATGAACCAAAATTTTTCGCCAAGAATGGACCAAGTGGCACATATTCCCATTGCTGTAAATCACGCGCACTCCAGTCGTTGAACAGAACCATTCCGAAAATATGGTTTTCGGCTTCCTCTGTGGAAATTTGTTCACCTAATTCCGTAAAGGAATTGGTAATAAACGCCATTTCCAATTCAAAATCCAATCGTTGGGAAGGACCAAATACCGGCTTGTCGGCATCTTTAGGCTTTGATTGCCCCATGGGTCTGTGCAAAGGAGTACCGGAAACCACAATGGATGAAGCTCTACCGTGGTACCCTACCGGCAAATGTTTCCAGTTTGGCAACAAGGCATTTGCAGGGTCGCGAAACATCTTTCCAACATTGGTGGCATGCTCGATACTACTGTAAAAATCTGTATAGTTTGGAACGTGAACAGGCATCTGCATGGAAACATCATTCAAAGAATGAAAAGCCAAAGATTTTGTCTCTTTGTCTTTGTCCAATTCGGAACCTTCTAACAATAAACTTTGTAAATGTTCACGCATGGGGACGGTATATTTTTTCCCTAGAGATATAAATTCATTTAAGGTGAAAGCATCGAAAATATTCTCTTCCAAATCAAATTTGTCGAAATATCCATTGTCAAACAAGACAGCCAAATCAATGACGGTATCACCTACACGGGTTACACAGGCAACAGTATCATCGGCAAATACAGCTACTCCAAACGGAATATTATAAATCGAAAAATCTGAATTGGAATCGTAAGAAATAAATGATTTCATTTTGTTTGCTTTATTAATTTGGATTTCAAAAGTAACGATATTAACTCAATCACAAGAAATCTTCTGTTTAAATAATGGAATTTCATTGGAAATTACCAATCAATTTCTTCTTTTCCTATGGATGCTAAATATTGATTGGTCTTGGAAAAAGGTTTGCTTCCAAAAAATCCATTGTAGGCAGAAAGCGGAGACGGATGAGCAGATTTAATAATGAAATGCTTGGACACATCGATACGACTACCTTTCTTTTGGGCATAAGCCCCCCATAAAAGGAATACTACCCCCGTCTTTTCATCGGAAACTTTTTGAATCACCGCATCGGTAAATTCCTCCCAACCTTTATTCTGATGAGAACCAGCCTGGGATGCTCTTACCGTCAAAGTTGCGTTCAACAATAACACGCCTTGATCTGCCCATCTTTCCAAGTTTCCAGAAACCGGAATCGGCTTGCCCAAATCGGATTGAAGCTCCTTAAATATATTCTTCAAACTCGGGGGATGAGGAATGCCCTCTGAAACCGAAAAGCATAGTCCGTTAGCCTGTTTGGGACCGTGATAAGGATCCTGCCCTATGATTACCACTTTTACTTTATCAAATGGTGTATGTTCAAATGCTGAAAATATTTTGCTACCCGGCGGATAAATCGTCTGGTTTTGATATTCTGATTTTACAAATTCAACCAAATCCAAAAAATAAGGCTTGGTAAATTCTTCTTTTAAAATTTCTTTCCAAGTAGGTTCAATTCTAACGTCCATTTTTCAACTTCCAATTTCCAAATATAGCGTATTTTTGTACCAATGCAGGTATCAAAACAGACACTTAAAGATTTAGAATTCCACAAAATTCTTCAACATATAGCGGAATTTTCATTTAATGAAAAAACGGGTGAAATTATCTCGAATTTGCAACCTTATGAAAATAAGGAAGATTTAATTCGGGATTTGAAAACGACACACGAATATTTGGCGAGTTTTGAAAGTGGAAACCGAATTCCATTTTCCGAATTTTACTATATGAAAGAATACCTTCCCCGATTGGAGATTGAAAACTATTATCTCGGAGTCGAACAATTCTTTCAAATTAAATCCAATGCCCTCCAAATAAAAGAAATAACCAAATTCATCGAAACTTTTCAGGGTTATTACCCTGAACTTTATAAACTCATTTCTCAGGTCCGATACGAAAAAGAAATTGTCAAGGAAATCGACCAAGTATTTAATCGACATGGGGAAATTAAAGATGATGCAAGTCCTGAATTGGCAGAAATCAGACGCCAGATGAAGGCAGTTTCGGCTCGAATTGCCGATTTATTTAAAAAGGCAATGGTTCACCATGCTCAATATTTGGACGATATCAAAGAAACCATTGTGGACGATAAACGTGTATTGGCAGTCGTTTCTTCGGTACGAAAACGCGTAAAAGGAAGACTTTTAGGAACTTCAAAAACCGGTTCAATTTCCTTTATTGAACCCGAATCTCTTCAAAAACCCAACCGTGAGTTGGATGAACTCAAAGAGGAAGAAGCAAAAGAAATCATCAAAATCCTCAAAAAATTAACCGCCATAATTTCTGTTCACAAAGAATTATTGGAGCAATATGAAGATTTATTGGAATATTTGGATTTCACCCAATCCAAAGCACAATTTGCATTAAAGATTAATGCAACACTTCCGCGAATTCGGGAGGAAAAAATATTAAATCTAATCGATGCCTACCACCCACTTTTATACATTTCCAACTCCGAACGAAAACTTCCGACTATTCCCCAGACGTTGAAAATGGACCAGGGACAAAGAATCATCATTATTTCAGGTCCAAATGCCGGAGGAAAAAGTATTACCTTAAAAACAATTGGATTGAACCAATTGATGATTCAAAGTGGAATTTTGGTTCCGGTTCACCCCAATTCTGAAATAGGATTTTTCGATAAAATATTTACCGATATTGGAGATAATCAATCCATCGAAAATCAGTTAAGTACTTATAGTTATCGTTTAAAACAAATGTCTTATTTCATTCGAAATGTGGACAATAATACGCTTCTTTTGGTTGATGAATTTGGAACTGGTTCCGATCCTGAATTAGGAGGTGCACTGGCAGAAGTGTTCTTTGAGGAATTTTATGAGCGAAAAGCATATGGAGTTTTTACCACGCATTATACCAACATCAAAATTGCAGCCGAGAACCTACCTGAGGCCATCAATGCAAGTATGTTATTCGATGAAAAAACTTTGAATCCCTTATACAAATTGGAAATTGGTCAAGCAGGAAGTTCCTTCACTTTTGAGGTTGCAGAAAAAAATAAAATCCCTTTCCGATTAATAAACCGCGCCAAAAAGAAAGTGGAACAAGATAAAGTTCGATTAGATAAAACCATTCTGAAGCTCCAACAAGAGAAATTTGAAATACAGAAAACCAAAAACGAAGTAGAAGAATTAAAACAAACTTCGGAAGAGCAAACCAAGGAATTAGAATCCATTCAGGAAAAAATCCGTGAAAAATTAGTTGACTTTAAATTACTGTACGACAATGAATTAAAAGTCTTAAACACGGGTAAAAAAATGAATGAATGGGCGGACGAATATTTAAAAACAAAAAACAAAAAGAAATTAATTTCCAATTTCCTCAAATGGGTTGAAATCGAAAACTCGAAAAAAACCGAACAATTAGCCGTTGAAAAGAAAAAAGAGAAAATTATCCACAAGGAAATACAGAAAGAATTAAAAATCAACAAAAAGCTCATCGAACAGGAAAAAGAAAAAATCGAGGAAAAGAAAGAAATTCAACTCAAAAACACCGTAGAAAATTTAAAACCAGGAGACCGCGTTAAAATCAAGGATAGCAGTAGTGTAGCAACGATTGAAAAAATAGAAGGTAAAATGGCTGTCTTAAATTATGGACAATTTACAGCAAAAGTTTCTATATTTGAAGTTTATAAAATTTAATTAATACAACGGGCAAATGAAAAAACAAATACTATTAGCAACATTTCTTTCTTGTCTATTTGTTCAAGCTCAAGAAAAAGTCAATAAGGCTGAACTTGAAAGATTAGCTAAGGAGGAAGAAGCTTCATATCAGGAAGCCTTGAAAAATAACAAAACCAATGTTTTGGAGCACACCTACGACGCAGAAACTAGTTTTCAAGGATTTACAAAAGAAAATATACCAGTTTTCTACTCTGTTGACAGTAGAACCCAAATTAATTCCATGGATGTTGACCATTTATATAACAATTCAATCCCTGGAATCCATGCAACCGGAAGTGGAATGACCGGATACATTTGGGATGGTGGAATTGTTAGAACTTCGCATCAGGAATTTGGAGATCGTATTACTCAGGTTGAAACTTCGGGATCAAATTCCGATCACGCAACGGGTGTAGCCGGCGTTATGATGGCTGCCGGAGTTAATCCAAATGCTCAAGGTATGGCACATGAAGCTAATTTGAAAGCTTTAAACTTTACACAAGGAAATACGTTGGTTGAAATATTAGCACAATCTAACTTGCCTGACAACCAACAATACATGGTTTCCAACCATTCGTATGGATCTTTGGTAGGATGGAATTATAATTCCAGCAGCGGTAACTGGTACTGGTACGGATTCCCCAATATTTCCGAAACTGAATCTGCATTATTTGGTTTCTATTCCTCAACCGATGCAATTTGGGACAATACAGCATACAATGCTCCACAACACAGCATTTTCAAATCGGCAGGAAATAACCGTTCTGAAGGACCAGGTACCACAGTAGACCACTATGCACTTGATGAGAGCGGGAACTGGCAGTTATTCTCAGGGGTATATCGCCCAGATGACTGTACAGCAACCGGTGGTTACGACTGTATTTCTTTCGCAGGTTCAGTGGCTAAAAATATCATCTTAGTAGGAGCAGTTAATGCTTTGGGAGGTGACAATCGATACAATGATCCTTCTCAAGTAGTGGAAACTTGGTTCACAAGTTTCGGTCCTACAGATGATGGACGTATCAAGCCTGATATCACAGCAATTGGTAATGGAGTATTAAGTCCAACTAACTCAAGCAACAGTGCTTATTTATTGTGGTCTGGGACTTCGTTCTCCTCTCCTGCTGCAGCCGGCGTCGGATTGCTATTGCAACAAGTTAAAAATCAACACGACGGAGGATATCTTCGTTCAGATATGATGAAAGCTTTATTAATCAATACTGCAAACGAGGCAGGACCACACTTAGGACCTGATTACAAATTCGGATTCGGATTGATTGATGCTTTCCGCGCTGCCCAAACTATTACCAATGTAAATGGTGACTCATATACGGGAGACCTT
>Ga0079224_100009401_pt1 | contig 13322 bp, 8 predicted proteins | sample Stecom2015_FD_80414 | JGI IMG/M metagenome (GOLD analysis project Ga0079224, IMG submission 80414) | Agricultural soil microbial communities from Utah to study Nitrogen management - Steer compost 2015 | ecosystem: Environmental > Terrestrial > Soil > Agricultural land | place: USA: Utah... | reverse complement strand
CGTCATCGTCAGCGCTCCTAAAAAAGCCGCATAGTAATCATTTGCAATCTTCCGGAAAACGGTGCCGGTAAGGTAGCTGAGGATAAACCAGTTGACACCGATGATGATGGGGATGTCCCAAAGTTTTGGTCCCAGGGTCTGACCGTACACATAGTCACCGTAAAGATAGCCCGTATGTATGCCGATCAGTTCGGAGCCGAATCCTATCCAAAACGCCGCAGCGGCGTAGACAGGAAAGGCGTCGTTCCAGCCTCTATGAAAAAAGAGAATAAGAAAAAGGGTGATCAAAAGCTGTGCGGGAACGAGGCTCAAGAAGAGCTCCCGATACTCCGGAAGGCTGAAGCCGATGACCCCGACCAGGTAAAGCGCTACGACCACTATCTTGCCGATCAACAGCCTGGAAATACGGGGTTCTCCCCTGGAAGGGACATATTTATGCATAACGTGATTTGAGGTCAAAGTTTCGTCTTGTGTTACGTAACTTTGTGCGTCGACTTTTGTTGGCAGCAAAAGTAACTAAAACCCAATTCACAGCGCATGATCCTTTACAATATCACTTTCAACATCTCACCGGAGATAGAAGAAGACTTTATCTCTTGGATGAAAGAGATCCACATTCCGGAAGTGTTGGAAACTGGAAAATTTCATGAACACAAATTCTTTAGACTGCTTCATGACTCCGAGGACGGCTCTTCAAATCTTTGCGTCCAGTATTTCGCCGAGAGTATCGAGAAGATGATGGAATACGAAAAGGAGCACGCAGCAGCGCTGCGATCCAAAACCCAAGGAAGATACGGGGACAAAGCAATCGCTTTCCGAACCCTCTTGGAGACCATCTAAACAAACATTCTGATCCCAAAAAGTAAAAAACCCAGCCAGAGTCCTGACCGGGTTTTAACGTCTTAAGTGATGGATCAGTCCAATACTTCGGTGGTCACCTTCGGCGCTTCTTTGGTCCAAGAGCTCACATCGAGTTTTCTCGGAGTGGGGAGGATCTCGTCCAGTGTGTTTCCATCGTATACCCGACCATTTTTTATCACATGACTGATCGTGTTGGTGTTACGGATATTCTCGAGCGGATTTTTGTCCATGATTACAAGATCGGCCAGTTTCCCGGTTTCGATACTTCCCAGATCCTTATCTAGTCCAAGCGCTTCTGCGCCCAGAATTGTCGCCACCTTAATTGCGTCGAGATTGCTTATGCCGCCGGTAGCGACAGACCACAACTCCCAATGGTATCCGAGGCCCTGTAGCTGTCCGTGAGATCCGATCCCGGCGAGGCCTCCTTGCGATACCACTGAATTGACGGCTTTCGCATGCTTGGTGAAGACATGGTCCTCAGGAGCAAACCAACCGCCCAGTCCACCGACCCTTCTACGGGCTTTGGAATTCATCTCATCGTAGGGGGTGAATCGATTCAATTTGGGATCATGTAGCGGGCTCTCAGTAGTGTAATAAAAGTTTTCGGCCCAAGGGCCTCCATACGACACGAGTAAAGTAGGCGTATAGGCCATCTTGCTTTCGGCAATAGTCCGCGTCACATCGCTGTAGAGCGGATAGATAGGGATGGTGTGCTCATGTCCGGGGTAGCCGTCAAAGAGCTGCGTCATGTTCAGTTTGTAATCTAAACCTCCCTCGGTGGTAGGCATCAGCTTTTGCTCGTTGGCGGCCATGATTACCCACTGGCGATGCTGTCGGTTGCCTACCAAGTACATCTTGATGTATTGGGTATTGTAATACTTGCTGTATTGCTTGAGCACATTCTTGGTTTGCTCCAGTGACTTCATATTGTACATCCAGTAGCCGACACCCGGCCCGGTGGAGTACACTCTCGGTCCCGGCACCAATCCTGCCTCTACCATGTCTCCGTAGGTCAGGACATCTGTGGTAGCCGTTTGGGGATCGCGGGTGGTGGTGACTCCGTAGGCGAGGTTTGCTGCGTAGATCCATACCGTGTTCTTATGCAATCCCCAAGTCGGCCACATGTGCGCGTGGGTATCCACAAACCCCGGTGTGATCGTCTTTCCCGAAGCATCAATGACTTGGGCATTTCCGGCATCGAGGGTTCCGGTGGCGCCGACCGCTTTGATACGGTTGTTTTCGATCAGGATGTCACCGTTTTCGATGACTTCCGAGCCTTTCATGGTGAGAATTCTCGCGTTTTTCAAGAGGATACTTCCCTTCGGAGTATCTTTCGCAAAGTATACTTTGACTTGATTTTCGGCAGGCTTGTAGGATTCTTTTTCCTTCAGTTGAGCTTTATGAAGGCTGTCTGCCTTGAACAGTCGTTTGTCTGCTTTAAACAGCGAGTCGATGCGTTTTTTATCCGCTTTTGCCAGCGAATCTGCCAGCTTCACCGCATCTTCACCGCGTGCTTTTAGCGCGGATACGCTGTCTGCGTCCGTTAGAATCTTTGACTTTTTCGCAGCTTTGACGGAGTCTTCCACCAGCTCGGCCCGGTCTAAGTCGTAGACCCAGTGGCCGTTGCCGAGCGACCAGTGTATCTTTTTGCCATTGGCCTCCCAGGCGGGCCATTCACCTCCAATGTCTGTCAATTGTCGGGATGGAAAGTTGCTGCTAGCCGGATCGGCTACATTGATGGAAGGGACTTTCCCGGCTGTGGGGATCGTGATCACATAGACGTTGTTGTTCACTTGAGCCAGGGCTTTGTTGCCGACCGGAGCCATCAGAATGGTGCTGGCACTGGCAGGCATCATCTGCGGTTCGCGGGAATTAGTCCCCTCGGGGAGCATGCAATAGTTAACTGCGTCGGAGTTAGAGACAGGCTTGCCCATCACGTAGCGAACGGTCGACGCTTCCCCCAGACTGGCATGCTCGTGATCTGCATGCGGATCCGCTGCGGAGCCGAATGGTGTGATGCCAGTAATCCGGGCATAGACTTTTTCATCCGTGCCATCCCATTTCACGCTTAAGAGAGCGCCTCCCGGGCCGTTCAGAAATATTCTGGAGGTGTCCTGGGTGAAGTGTGGATTGCCGTAGTTGCCGGCATCCATGATTTTTCTGAAGCTGCCGCCGGATGCGGGAATCCAAGCCAATATCGCCTCGGCTCCGCTTACACCTGGACCTTCGGCCTCTTGAAGCAGTCGGTTGGAGCCTTTGTAGACGACGATTTTGTTATTGGGTCCCCAGATGGGAGTATAGTAAAGAGACGATTCATTAGTCAGTTGCGTGACGCTGCCTCGTCCTCCCAGCGTCGCTTTGTAGATATGCCCTCCTTGTTTTTCCTCCCAAGTGGCAAAAACCAACTGGGTGCCATCGGGGCTCCAGGAAGGCATGGCTTCAGTAAATTCATTCTTTGTCACGCGGGTTGGAGTTCCATTAGGATAATCCATCACATAGAGGCGGTTGAGTACGGTAAAAGCAAGTTTTTTGCCGTCGGGAGAAGGAACCGCATCCCGGATTTGGGTGGCCAATTTTGCCGTGCTGTCTTTGATTTCGTAGTTGAAATAGAGTCGCGGACCCATCGCCAGCTTCACATCTGCCTCAAAAGGAATCTCCACTGCAGGAGCTCCATCAACAGGCAGCTTCCAAATCTTGCCGCCATAGGAAGCTATGACAGACTTGCTGTCAGGTGTGAAAGCCATGGCCGGCAGTACTCCCTGCGGCGCGATGGATTCCTGCTCATCCCGCTGAACGGGGTATGCGAGCCATTTTTCGTCACCTGTCTTCAGGTTTCGCAAGACAAGACCAGTCTTATCTTCCCAGCGGGTCCCGTACACCATCCACATCCCGTCCTTGCTAAGCGTGGGCGTAAAGGCCGAGCCGTAGCGGGAGGTAATGCTGGTGAGTTCTCCCTTTTCGAGATCGTAGGTGCCGATTTGATACTGGGGCAAAAGTGCGTTATAATTCCAGGCTCCATTCCGCTGAGAGAAGTAGACTTTGTTCCCGTCAGGGCTCACCACGGGGTCGATGGTCTTCATCGAGGCCGGATTTTCATTGAGCTGAACTCCTCCGCCTCCGTCTTTATGATACATCCAAAGTTTGGTAATTCTCCGGCCTTTTGCGACGATGATATATTCTCCATCCGGTGTCCAATGAGCTCCCGGAACATCTCCGTTCTTGTCTTTGGTGACCTGAACCGTGTCTTTCTTAGCTTGGTCAATGTACCAGAGGTTGTCACTTCCGGCGCGGTCGGAGGTGAATAGGATCTTGTTTCCGTCGGGGGAAAATCTCGGGTGGGTTTCGTAGGCGATTCCGGAGGTAAAAGGAGTGGCCTTTCCCGCTTCGATCGGCAGGGTGTAGATGTCGCCCATCAGGTCAAAGGCGATGGTCTTACCATCGGGGCTCACGTCGACACTCATCCAGGTGCCTTCTTTGGCAGTAAATTTCACCTCTCGCTCCGGCTTGAGCGGAAGGTCTTTGAACTTGGGGTAGTTAAGGCTGTCTTTTTTCACACTGTCCGTAGCCACTGCGGCTTCCCTGAGTATTGGAGACGATTCCGCTCCAGACTTCGGGACCGTTGCCGCAATACTGACAGAGATACCAAGCGCTGTGAGAAATGCGGATTGGGTAAGTTTTCTCATAAAATTGGGGTTAGAACAATTAATCTACAGCGATTCTTCGGTTTTTTGCAAATCCGGGAGGTCACAAGGATAAAATCGATCGAAATCGGACAATCTGCCGAATAATATTTTATCCGCAGAACAGCGCAGAGAACAAAATCCACGAAAAAATTCGGGTTCGATGTGGGAACAAAGCCATTCAGAACGACTTCTGAGTTGTTTTGAACAGAAATGAGAAAGTGTTTCTAGGCCATTTTTTTAATCAAGATCTAATCTCGGTTTTACTGCACAAAAAAAGCAATCTTCAGACGAGAGCGATGGTTGTCTGGCGTCGCGGTAAAGGAAATTTTCGGCAGCAATGCGGATGTTTTTTATCCCAAGACCTCAAAAACAGTTACTGCCTTTGCTTTGTTTTTCAGGTTGATGTCTCCCACGGCGCGGAGCTGAAATAAATCTTTGACCTTCTCTGCACAGCTGTTGACGATGAGGATTTGATTGGGGCTTGCCGAGCTCTGCAGGCGGGAAGCGACGTTGACTGCATCACCGATGACGGTATAGTCCAATCGCTTCAGAGACTTCGATCCGATGTTTCCGGATACCATCTCTCCGGAATTGACACCAATGGACACCTGAGGTTTGAAGTGAGTCTCAGCGGAATATTCGGGGATCGCTGCCATCTTTTCCCGAATAGCCAGACAAGCCCTGATAGCGCGTGCAAGGTGGTCCGCTCCCTGGAAGACGGCCATGACGGCGTCGCCGATGAATTTGTCCACGCTGCCTTTTTGTTCGATGATCTCTCTGACCATCAGGTCGAAGTATTCGTTAAGCAATCCGACTACTGTGTTGGGATTTTCGTTTTCAGAAATCTTGGTAAACCCGACTAGATCAATGAAGGCAACGGAGGCGTCGATGGTCACGTTTTCCATCAAAGCGGTTTCGATTTCCTTTCCCACCATGAAGTTGAGTACTGTCTCATCCACATACATTCTCAGAACGTTGTTTTCCCTCATGGCGTGGAGGGTATCTTTGACCTGATTGATATAGTTGAGGGTCTTTTCGATGGTGATTTCCAGATCCTGAAAGTCGACCGGCTTGGTCACGAAATCAAAAGCGCCGAGGTTCATCGCCTTTCGGATGTTTTCCATGTCACCATAGGCAGAGATGATGATCGTCTTGACCAGGGGATTTTTATCCTTGGTATTGGACAAGAGCGTCAGTCCGTCCATCACTGGCATATTGATATCACTCAGGATCATGTCGACGTCTGGATGCTCTCTGAGTGTATCGATGGCCAGTTGTCCATTCAGAGCAAATAGCATTTCGTATTCTCCGGCTCGGATTTTTTGGCGATACTTTTGTCTGAAAAGCATCTCCAAGTCCTCTTCGTCATCGACTACCAGTATTTTTGCCATATCATTTGGTGGTTAACAAGTCGGCAATTTCGGTTTTCAGTGATTCAAAATTCACCGGTTTTGCAAAAATCTCTTCGCTCCCGAATTGATCGCTTTGTTGTTTTTTCATTGTCCCCCATACCCGTCAATCACACTTCCGTTGATTGCGGAAAACTCTGCTTCTGACCTTTCCCTATAAACAGAATGTGCTACGTTTTTTTACGCTTGGATAGCTTTGACAGCGAATCAAGCCAGATCCCGGCGGATAGGCGGTCTGAATCACTAATTTAACTTTATATTCCGATCCCCCTGCAGTTATTTAATCCCACACCGCCGCAAAATGATTTTCTGGAAAGGAGAAATCCGATCCGTTTGACCAGGGGGTGTCTAATACTGATGTTGGCCAGATTTCTATGCAATTTGCCGTATTGTCCTTCGCGCGGACTAAAGAGTCAAGCTGATCCAAAATCATTATGTTGAATTAATGGACATTATCCCGCTTCTGTAAGGGACGCAATCTCTGATTTTAGCCTTTCAAAATCGATCGGCTTAGTAAAGAACTCCTTGGCGCCGGAATTCATTGCCTTGTCATAATTTTCGTCGTCCCCATATGCCGAAATCATGCTGACCTGTATGTTCTTAAAACGCGTCTTGATCTTCTCCAAAAGCTCCAAGCCGCTCATTCCTGGCATGTTGATGTCGGAAAACACGTAGACGAATTTGGGCGGATTTTCAGTTGCCAGAATTTCCAGCGCTTCCTTTCCGGAAAATGCAAAAGCCAATTCCAAAAGTCCGCTTTTGATCTCCTTTCGGAATTTCTGACGAAAAAGCGCCTCTACATCGCGCTCGTCATCTACAAATAGAATTTTCATAATAAAGAGGTTTTCGGTCGGAAATAGGAATCAGTACTTGCTCGTTGAATTTGAAATCTTTGAATTGCATTCTTTGAAATTTCACCGGGATATCGTCTGTACGGCCGTGGGTCGATTGCATCTGCCAGAGCCGCTGGCTAAATGCCGGATACCAGCTAAGAGACTGCTTTCGGCAAGATGATGCTGAAGATTGTAAATTTTCCTTCTTCGGATTTGATCTCCAAATTTCCCTCATGGGACGTGATGATGTCATGGGTAATGCTAAGTCCGAGCCCTGTTCCTTCGGTTCCTTTTTTAGTAGTAAAGAAGGGCATGAGGAGTTTGTCTTTGATCTCGTCAGGTACACCGGGGCCGTTGTCCTCCACCTCGATGTTTACCTGATCTCCCAGATCTTTGGTTCTGATGATGACTTTGGCTTTGTAGTCGTTGCCTTGGGCCACGATTTTTTCCCTCATGGCATCAAAGGCGTTCTTGACCAAGTTCAGGATCACTCTGCTGAAATCCTCCGCGTTGAGTTTGATCTTCGGAAGATCTTCGTCCAGATCCAGCTGAATGTCCACGTTGATCGGGTTGGGGTTGGCGCGCATCCCGTGAAAGGCGAGGTTGGAGTACTCGCGGATCAGTCCGTTGAGATCAGTTGGCTCCATCGTACCGGTGCCGCCTCGGGAGTGCATCAGCATGGATCTGACGATACCATCGGCTCGGGAGCCATGGTGCCTGATCTTTACGAGATTGGATTTGACGTTTTCGAGCAGGTCGAGGATGTTTTCTTTCTCAGGACTATCGGGAATCTTCGGCATTTCCTCGCTGATCTCCTGTAAGAAATCTTCGCTCAGCTCAGAGAAGTTGTTGACAAAATTTAGCGGGTTTTTGATCTCGTGGGCAATGCCGGCGGTGAGCTGCCCGAGCGAGGCGAGTTTCTCCTGCTGGATGAGCTGCTCCTGCGTGGCGCGGAGGTGGTCGAGTGCATGCTGTAGCTCCTCTTTTTGACTGAGGATTTCGGAGGTTCTGGCTGCAACCAGCCTCTCCAACTGGCTTTTCTGTTCTTCAGTATTTCGCAATTGACGCTCCTGCTCTTTGGTGATCAGTCGCTCGATCTCCACTTCCTTCATCTGTTTGCGGTGATTGAGCCACATGGTCACCGCCCAGATCAAGGCAAAGATCCCGGCAGCATCCAGGTAGTTTTCGATGACGTCGTATAGACCGGGACTGAGGTTTTTTATCAAATAATCGAGCAGCTTGACACCTATGATGGGAAGCGGCGTGATGGCCAGCGTTCTTTGGTGTGCCAGCTCCGGCGTGTTCACGATCAGGTAGATGATCGCACCTACCAATGCGAATGAGAGCAGTTGGAATAGGATCTGCGGTGGCGCCTCCGTTATCCCCAATGCAATCAATATCCCGGCGGAGATCATTCCATACTTGAGATATCGCTGGAGATGTGGTGGGAATCCGTCGGGACCGGCACTTTTCTTAAGGTAATAAAGGAGGAAAAGAGAGATCAGGTTGATCAGCGTCATAGCACTCGGTGGCTTGTCTTTGGTTATTGTTTAGTTAGAAAAATCGGGGTGATCGGTGGATCTAGCTTGCTAATATTTCGCCAATTTCCTTTCGCAAGGAATCAAAATCTACCGGTTTGGTGAAGAATCCTTTGGCCCCGGAACTCATGGCTTTCTGGTAATTGTCCGCATCTCCGTAGGCCGAGATCATATTGACCCGGAGCTGCGGAAAGCGATGTTTGATGATTCCCAGCATCTCGAGTCCACTCATGCCGGGCATATTGATGTCGGAGAAAACACTCGAAACCTCTGGTGGATTGTCACTTTCTAGAATTTCGAGGGCTTCTTTTCCTGAAAATGCAAAAACAAGTTCGAGTCCTCCATTTCTTATTTCTTTTCGGAATTTCTGGCGAAAAAGATCTTCGACATCTCGCTCGTCATCGACTACAAGGATTTTCATAGGTAAAAGTTAGGTTTTTTTAGACGGGTAAAAAAATGGGGAATTGAGTAAAATCTCCAGCCGCTGACCTTCCTGTCAATACTAAGTCCTCAGCCTATCGAACAGCAGTGTCGTTTCTCTCCTCCCGGCATAGAGTGGTCTTCTGAAAAGAATGTGGGAGACTTATCTCAAAACATCTGCCGGAGGTCTTTTTTGCAGAATAGTCTGTTAAATCAATTTGCAATTACCTATATTATATTTTGACATTTTTTCATCACTGCAGTAACCCAAGATAGCTATGAAACCGACAGATACCCGTGATCCGGAATATTATCATAAGGTAGTGGACTGCCAATACGCCTGCCCCGCGCATACACCCGTTCCGGAATACATCCGATTGATCGCCTCCGAGAAATACACTGAAGCTTACATGGTAAACTGGGAGTCTAACGTATTTCCGGGGATCTTGGGCAGAACCTGTGACCGCCCGTGTGAGCCGGCGTGTAGAAGGGTGCGTGTGGAGGAGGAGCCAGTCGCTATCTGCCGGCTGAAGAGAGTTGCCGCCGATCACAAGGGTGAAGTGAAAAGTCTGATGCCTCAGGGACCTTTCATACCCAATGGAAAGAGAGTAGCCCTAATCGGAGGAGGTCCAGCCTCCCTCACGGTAGCAAGAGATCTGGCGCCATTGGGATATGAGATACATCTCTACGATGAGCAGATCGCCGGCGGAGGGATGATGCGGAGCCAGATTCCTTCTTTTCGGCTTCCGGAAAGTGTCCTGAATGAGGAGGTGGATTTTATCTTAGACATGGGCATCCACACCCAGTTTTTGACTTACGTCGATAGCCTGAAAGATATCCTCGCTAAACAATATGACGCAGTCTTTGTGGGAACCGGCGCGCCAAGAGGCAAAGACCTCCCCAAATTGCCTGGCAGATGGGAGGGAGGTGCTTCCATACATATAGGGATCGAATGGCTGGCGAGTGTAGCCTTCGAGCACACCAAATCTATTTCCCCAAGGGTAATAGTGCTCGGAGGAGGAAACACGGCGATGGATTGCTGTCGGACTGCGCGAAGATTGGGAGGAAAGGAAGTAAAGGTGGTCGTGAGGAGCCCCTTTGCCGAGATGAAAGCCTCGCCTTGGGAAAAAGAAGACGCCGCTCACGAGGATATTCATATCATCGACAATCACGTGCCGGAGAGTTTCGTGGTGCAAGACGGCAAACTTCTCGGGATGAAGTTTCAGAAGGTGAGGGCTGTATATGATCAAAATGGGAAAAGACAGTTGATCCCTACTGATGAAGATCGGGTGTTCATAGCTGCGGATGAAGTGTTGATCGCCATCGGGCAGCAGAATAGCTTTCCGTGGATCGAGCGCGACCTGGGTCTGGAGTTTGATGAATGGGATATGCCGGTGGTCGACCGGAGAACGTTTCAATCTACGCTTTCACGCGTTTTTTTCGGGGGGGACGCCGCCTTCGGTCCTGAGAACGTGATCACCGCGGTGGCGCATGGCCATCAGGCCGCTGTATCCATGCATCTATTTTGTCAGGGAAAAGACCTGAATGATCGGCCATCACCCTATACCAACCTGATTAGCCAAAAAATGGGAATTCATGAATGGAGCTATGACAGTCAGATCGCCATCGATCCACGCTACGTGGTGCCCCAAGCCAAAAAATCCCTGACGCTAAAGGACCGGAAAAAGGAGGTTGAGCTGGGATTTGAGATCGCTTCCGCACTCAAGGAGACACAAAGATGCCTTAATTGTGACGTTCAGACTGTTTTTTCGGAAGATCGCTGTATCGAGTGCGACGCATGTATGGACGTCTGCCCGACGTCCTGTATCACGTTTACAGTAAACGAGGAGGAAGATCAATTGCGCCAAGATCTACTAGTCCCCGCGGAGAATAAGTCTCAGGACATCCTGGTCTCTGACATCTTGAAAACGGGACGCGTGATGGTCAAAGACGAAGACGTCTGTCTACACTGCGGGCTGTGTGCCGAGCGATGTCCTACCTCTGCTTGGGACATGCAAAAATACTTCTACAGCGTCACGAAAGCATATCAGTCGCCGTCTCCACTTCCAACGATCAGAAGATGAACAGCCGAATCAATGACTTTATCGTCCGGTTTGCAAATGTGAACGGGACGGGATCCGCCAGTGCCAACTACCTGTTTGCGAAGACCATCTTTCGGATGGGCATCCCCGTCACCCCCAAGAACATTTTCCCGTCCAATATTCAGGGGTTGCCCACTTGGTATGAGGTCCGGGTGAGCGAAAAAGGGTATTTAGGCCGCCGGGAAGGAATCGACCTGATGGTCAGCGTCAATCCTCAAAGCATGGCCAAGGACGTGCTGAGTGTGAAGGAGGGCGGGTATTTTGTTTTTGACAGCACTAAGAAGCTGGGGAATGAATATTTACGGGAAGGAGTTCACTACCTGGGCATTCCGATGATGGATATGGCCAATGAAGCGTTTGAAGATCCGCGCAAGCGGCAGCTTTTGAAAAATATCATCTACGTAGGCGCATTGGCCCGACTGCTGCAGATGGATGAATCTATCATTCGAGCGCTCATCGAGGAGCAATTTGAGGGGAAAAGCACTCTGATTGACGCCAACTTTAGAGCACTCAGCCTTGGGATAGACTATGTGGAAAAGCATCTTGAGTTCCCCTTGCCATTCGGTCTGGAAAGAAGGGATTTGCTGTCTAACAAAATCCTGGTGGATGGGAATACCGCCTGCGGTCTGGGAGCTGTCTTTGCCGGAGCCACCGTCATGGCTTGGTATCCGATCACCCCATCCACCTCTGTGGCGGAAGCGTTTGAACACTATTGCAAAAAATACCGAAAAGGGGAAGGAGGAGAAAACAAGTTCGCGATCATCCAAGCCGAAGATGAGCTTGCGGCCATGGGCATGGTAATAGGGGCTAATTGGAACGGTGCAAGGGCTTTTACAGCTACTTCGGGGCCGGGAGTGTCTCTTATGAGCGAATTTCTCGGGCTTGCTTACTTTGCCGAAGTTCCGGCTGTGCTGATCGATGTGCAGCGGGCAGGACCAAGTACGGGGATGCCAACCCGCACCCAGCAGTCGGACTTGTTTGCGGCGGCCTTCGCATCTCACGGTGATACCAAACATCTTTTGCTTTTGCCGGCGACTCCAAAGGAGTGCTTCGATATGACCGCTGCGAGCTTTGACTTGGCTGAGCAGTTACAAACTCCCGTGATCTTGATGACTGACCTGGATTTGGGGATGAATGATCATGTCTGTGACTCATTTGAATGGGACAGCCAGCGAAGATACGAGCGGGGTAAAGTCTTGACCGCGGAGGAACTCGAGGACATCGGAAGGTTTGGTCGGTACTTGGACACCGACGGAGACGGAATTCCCTATCGAACCTATCCTGGCACTCATCCGACCAAGGGCTCCTTTTTCACTCGTGGTACTTCCAAAGATGAATATGCCGCCTACACCGAGGATGGTGCAGCGTACAAACGTAACATGGAGAGGTTGACCCTAAAATGGAATACCGCTAAGAAGATCGTCCCCGCTGCCGAGATCAAACTTGGATCTATCTCCGGAGGTCTGGGGATTTTGTATTTCGGCACGTCAACTTTCTCTTCAGAAGAGGCGCGGGATTTATTGGCGGAGGAGGGTGTGTATGTCGATTCCATTCGTATCAAGGCTTTCCCTTTTGGACAAGAGGTGGAGGACTTTGTTGACAGCCATCGTGTTGTCTTTGTCATCGAGCAAAACAGAGATGCCCAAATGCGCAAGATGATGATCATGGAGCTGGACTGCAATCCCAAAAAGCTGGTTCCGGTGCTCAATTTTGACGGGATGCCGATCACGGCAGACGCTATCAAAAAGCAAATAGCCAATTTCCTTTCACTCGAAACTGATCACAGCCATGAGTTATCTAAAACCTCTATTTAGCCATCCGAGGCTTCCCAAAAATAAACTGGGATATACGCTAAAGGAATACGAAGGAAGTCTGTCGACCCTGTGTGCAGGGTGTGGACATGACAGCATCAGCGCTGCGATCGTGCGGGCGTGCTACGAGTTGGACATCGAGCCTCACCTGGTAGCGAAGAGCTCCGGGATCGGATGCTCCTCCAAGACGCCCACCTATTTCTTGGGCAATTCTCACGGCTTCAATTCCGTGCATGGCCGAATGCCCTCGGTGGCTACCGGCGCCAGTATGGCCAACAAGAACCTGGTTTATTTTGGTGTGTCGGGAGATGGCGATTCCGCTTCCATTGGAATGGGACAGTTTGTGCACGTGATCCGCAGAAACCTCAACATGGTCTATGTGGTGATGAACAACGGTTGCTACGGCTTGACCAAAGGGCAGGATTCGGCTACCGCAGATCAGGGGTCAAAAAGTAAATCAGGCTCTATCAATCCTTTCCAATCCATCGACTTGGCCAGCATGGCCATTGAATTGGGAGCTTCCTTTGTTGCGCAAAGTTTCAGCGGTGACAAGCAACAACTCATCCCGCTGTTGAAGGCCGCCATTCGCCATCCGGGCTTCGCGTTTTTGAATGTGATTTCGCCCTGTGTGACGTTCAACAACAACCCTGGATCTACCAAATCCT
>Ga0079224_100009400_pt1 | contig 13323 bp, 9 predicted proteins | sample Stecom2015_FD_80414 | JGI IMG/M metagenome (GOLD analysis project Ga0079224, IMG submission 80414) | Agricultural soil microbial communities from Utah to study Nitrogen management - Steer compost 2015 | ecosystem: Environmental > Terrestrial > Soil > Agricultural land | place: USA: Utah... | reverse complement strand
GCGCGGACGAACACCTGCTCGGAACCCTCGGCGTCCTCGATCCGCAGCTCGCTAAAGCCGTCGCCGCCGGGCGTCGAGCTGGTCTTGAAGGTCGACTTGCTCATCTCGGCGGGCAGCTCGTAGGGCGGGAGGTGCTTGGCGTTGTAGACGCAGCCGGTGATCAGCGGACGATCGGGATCGCCGTCGACGAACGTGACGACCACCTCCATGCCGACCCGCGGGATCACCATCGCGCCGTAGCCGGCTCCGGCCCAGATCTGTGCGACCCGGATCCAACACGAAGAGTGATCGTCGTCCTGCGAGTGATGATGCAGATGAAACGCGACCCGCACCCGGCCGAGAGGATCGGTGTGGATCTCGTCGGGCACCTTGCCGATGACGACGCCCGTCTGCACCCCGAATACCCGCGGCTTTGCAGCCTCGAGCGGCGGCCGATAGATCTGCTCGCTGGCGATGTACTCGAAATGGTTCTCGTAGGCGCCGCCGCTCGACCCCTCGACCTCAGTCACACCGCCGCTGTGGACGACGCGTGTGAGCAAGAACCGGCGCGTCGAGGGACCGCCGACGATCGGCTGCTCGAGCTCGAAGGTCGTCCCTGCGGTGAAGCCGATCGCGTTGCCGCGCCCATTGCCGATCGAGGTCTGGACCTGCTGAGCTTCGAGCAGCCGTCGTGCGAGCGGGACTTGTTGCGCGAGGCTGCTGCCGTCGAAGCTCCTCGCGTCGGGATCGTCCTTGGGGTCGTCTATGATCTGCCGCTGCACGCCTTCGTGCGCCTGCTCGCGGACAACCGGCCGGGGCCCGCCGAGATCCTCGGCCACGCCCTCGTCGAAGGGCGTGCCGAGCTTGTAGTTGTAGCCGCGGGTGAGCACTCGATTGGCGCCGGGCCGGAGCCGCCAGTGTATCGCCTGCAGCGACTCGCGATCGAGCTCCTCGGGCCGATCGCGTTCGATCGCCACGGGCTCCGGGACCAGCAACTCCGCGGCGGCGTAAGCTTGGTTACCATCGACGAGGACCATGCGCTCGCGCTGCGCGTCGTCGTCGGGCACGAACATGTACGCGATGCCCTCATCCTGCATGAGTCGACTGCAAAAGTCGAATGTCGACTCGCGAAACTGCACGCAGTAGTCGCGACGGTTGTACTGGCCCCCGATCCGCGACTCGACATCCAGCGTCCGCTCGTAGGCGGCGAGGCGCGAGCCGAGCAGGTCGGCCAAGATCTCGAACGCCGTCTGCCCGCTGAAGAAACGAGTGTCGATCTCGTGCTCGAGCAGGCGAAAGGCGGGCACCACCTTGACCCGCACACCGATGCCGTCCCGCGCGATCCGTAGCTGCGCGGCGAACAAGACTTCGACCTCGGCGATGACCCCATAAATCCGCCGTTCGAGCCCGTTGCGCTCGAGCATCAGCTCACAGTCGGCGCCGAGCACCTGCTCGAAGTTGGCCTCGGGATCGTCGGACCAGAGCTCGACCTCGAATTCGTACGGCTGCGACAGCGCCTCGGTGCCGCGCAGGCTCAGCACTTCGCAACTCAGCTCCGGGCCTCGCGGCAGCCACAGATCGAAGAGCACGGGCCGCAGGCGAACGCGACCAATCTCGATGTTCGAATCTTCAGGTGACATCGTGGACCTCGACAATCAAAATGCCCACGTCACCGCCCCGCCCGTGATCTCGTGATTGAGCACGGGCGCAACACTGACGAGCCCGCCGGAGCGCTTGCGCGACCCGAGCCCGAAGCACACCAGACCCGTCACGACCAGCGCCACCCCGGCACCAATGAGGACCGCTCCCGTTGGCCGATAGTCGATCTGATCGATGACGAGACCGTTGGTGTCGCGCGGAAACACCTTGCCGACGGCGAGCAGCGCCCCTCCGGCCCCGAGCACGAGCGCGCCCGTGACCGCGGTGGTGGTGCCGGCGATCTGCAGCGTTCGCTGCTTGCGACTCGATGGCCCCACCGGCTCGGGCACATCCTCGATCTCGGCTTGCGCGGGCTCCTGCGCAGGCTCGGCGGCGGGTGGAGGTTGGGCGGCGGCGATGGCCTCGAGCATCGGCGGGAGCATGTCCACGGCCATCGCTGCGAGCTCGTCGGCGCCACAGTCCACACAGGCCAGGGTCTGGGAATTCGCAACGACTTCGCCGTTGCCGATCGCAGTCAATCGGATGAGGTAGTCTTCGCCGGCCGACGACGGCATGTCGCTGATTGTCACGAGCAACCGATTGTCGACCTCTTTGCTCGGCTCGCCCGTTTGGCCGACATGCTCGCGCAGCTTGTCCAGGATCTTCGGGCTGAGCTCTGTGGCCTTGGGGTCATCCATCGCGCGGTCGCTGAACTCCACGAAGAACCGGACCGAGTCTGTTTCGCCCGCGTGGACCGTGGAACCGAGCGGGGTCGACCCCAAGATCATCACAGATGTCCAGAGCGCTATCGATCGCGTACGCATGGCCGGCGGAGTATGCCGTCGCCTGCGACGCGAGGCAACGAGCGAGACCGACCCGTCCGCCGACGGACACGACCGATCGCTCGGTCGTCACTGGTCTAATTGGACCAGTGCGCTCGTAAACCCCCACAGAAGCGATCCGACAAGCCATTTGGCGCTGGTACAATTCTACCACCCATTTCCTCGGCCGAGTCGCTTCCATCCGGTGGACAGCTCCGGTACGGTCGTTGAGGAGAGCTGCGATGTTCGAGCGGATCGGCGACTACGAGTTGGGCCCGCGCATCGGTCACGGTGGGATGGGCGAAGTGTATCTGGCCAACAAGGTCGGCTTCGCGGGCGTGCGCTCGGCCTTCGTGATCAAGATCCTCCATGCCCACCTCGCGAGCGACCCCAAGGCGCGCGAGTACTTCATGAACGAGGCCCGGCTCGCGGCGCAGCTCGACCACCCCAACGTCGTGAAGGTGGTCGACGCGGGCGAGGTCGACGGTCGCCTCTACCTGGTCATGGAGCGCGTCGACGGGGTCAACTTGGCCGCGTTCCTTCGCCACGTGCGAGAGAGCGACCGAACGCTGCCGTTGCCCACCGTCGTCGTCTGTTACATCATCATCGAGGTTCTGAAGGGGCTCGTCTACGCGCACGGGCTGACGGTAGCCGGTCGGCACCTCGGGATCATCCACTTCGACATCTCGCTCAACAACATGCTGATCTCGTCGTCGGGCAACATCAAGCTGACCGACTTCGGGCTCTCGCGCGTGGCGGCCTTCACGCAGGAGGTCTCGTTCATCGCCGGGACGCCGCGCCACATGTCGATCGAGCACCACACGGCGACCCCTCGCTTCGAGTCCGACATCTACGGCGTCGGCACCGTGGCCCACGAGCTGGTCGCCGGCAAGCAGTATCACCACGGGCTGAATGCCAGCCAGATGCGCGAGGCGGTCATGCGCGGCGTCATCCACCCGATCGAACGCGACGACGTCCAACGGTGGCTGGTGCACATCATCACGCAGATGCTCGACCCCGACTTCAGGAAGCGACCCTCCGCTCAGTTGGCTCTCGAGATCTTCGTGCGCAACTGCCCGGACTACGGCCAAGCTGTCCTCCTGCTCGCCGATATGTACAAGGACGTGGTCGGCTCCGCACGCTCGGGCCAGACCCAGTTTCTCAAGGCGGTTCCCGAGCAGCACCAATCTTTCCTCGCAGCGCCGAATGAGCCTCCGGCCCTGATCCCCGCCAGCGCGGAGACGGTGGGAGCGACGATGTCGACGCCTCCGCCCATGCCCGCGGTCGCGCCCGACGTGGCGACGGTCATCGAGTCTCCCAGCACGCCCCCCGCCATCGAACCGCCCCTCGTCGTCGCAGGGTTGCCCGTCGAGGAGCCGGTCGAGGCAACCGAGTTGTTGCCCAGCTTCTCGAAGTCCCACTTCTCCGATCCAGTCCCATCCGCGAGCCCAACCCCGATCGCGCACCCGCAACCGCGGGCGGACTCCCACTCGGGCGACGTGGTCATCGCCGAGCCCGTCCCCGCGCCTGCGAGGGCGGCATCGCGACGGATCCTGACGGGAGTGGGCATCAGCGTCGGCATGATCGCCCTCTGGAGTTTCGGATGGACGATCGGGAACCTCACGAACGATGACGCGGAGGTCGAGACGCAGGTTGCCGACGAGAAGAAGGAAGATCCGCAGCCGGCCGCCGTCGTGGCCTCGAACGAACAGCCCGCCCAAAACGGCGAGGCCGCGCAGTCGAGCACCGCGACTCCCGAGGTTGACAAGTCCGTGGAGAAAGAGGATCCGCCCGTCGTGGCTCCCGTCTCGGGAGCCGAGAGCAACGAAGCGGTCGAGCCCGAGACGACCACGGGCAACGGCACGACCGCGAGCAAGAGCACGACCGCGAGCAAGGGCACGACCGCGAGCAAGGGCACGACCGACCCCCCCAAGAAAAAAGCAGAGCCCGTCAAGGTCAAGGTGGTCCTGTTCAGCAAGAGCCAGACGGGCGACATCGAATTCGGCGGCAAAGTGCACCCGGTCCAGTCGGGCGTGGTGAGCGTCGACGTCGTCCCCAAGAGCTACAGGGTGAAGTGGCGCGCGAAGAAGACCGATCCCTGGACCGACTGCGGAACGGTCACCATCAAGGCCATCGCCCCGGACTACTACCAGTTTCACTTGGGCGAAGGTACGGCCAAGCAGACCATCACGAAGGGCAAGGGCAACAAGTGACCGCGGCGATCGGTTTACCGCCCCCGGGCGCCCTGCTCGACGGCGGCCGCTTCGTCCTCGGTGACAAGTACGCCGAGGGTGGCACGAGCATCGTGCACCTCGCGATGGAGAAGGCCACCGAGCGCTGCGTCGCGGTCAAGCTGCTGATCGAGCGCTACAAGGGCCGCCCCGAACGCGAGCAGCGGTTGATCGACGAGGGCCTGTACCTCGAGCAGCTCAGGCCGTCGCCGTACATCGTCGAGTTGGTCTCGCATGGCCGCCTGACCGAGCACGGCGGCTGGCCCTTCGTCGCAACCGAGTTCATGGTCGGCAGCTCCCTTCGCAAGCTCATCGTGTGGGACCGCGACGTGCCGCTCCCACGCGCCTGCGACATCGCCCATCAGCTCGCGCAGGCCATCCGCTTCGTCCACCAGCGAGGCATTGTCCATCGCGACATCACGACCTCCAACGTCTACGTCTGCCGTCAGCCGCTCGATGACAACGGGCGCGACCAAGTCAAGCTGTTCGACTTCAGCCACGCGGGGCGGCTCGACGGTCCGCGCGGCCCTCGAGGTACAGGCGGTCGGATCACTGGTGCCCACGACGTGCCGGGCACCCACGGGTACATGTCGCCCGAGCAAGCCCGCGCCGAGCCGGTCACGACGGCGATGGACGTGTTTGCGTTCGGCGCCGTGCTCTACGAGCTCGTCACTGGACACTCGCTGTTCGACATCCGCGATCGAGACGCGTACATCGATCTTCTCGCCCGCGAGGGCCTCGAGGTGCCCAGGCTGATGGCGTGGGCCTACGAGATCCCCGAGGCGCTGGCCGAGCTGACCAACGCGTGTACGTCTCTCGATCCCGCGGCGCGTCCGAGCATGGACGAGATCGTCGAGCGGCTCGCGGCGATCCGGGCCGGCCTCGACACCCCGAGTGAGCCAACCGAGCGGGTGCCGATCGAGCGGTTGCCCGTGCGAGCGCCGGTCGTCGAGGAGCCGCGGGCGGAGTCCGTGCAGGCCGAGGCTGATCAGACCGACATCGAGCTGCCGTTCGCTCGACCGGCCCACTTGCGGCCGGTGCTCTCGCCGGTTGTTGCTCCGCCCCAGGTGGAGCCGGAGCCGGCGGTCGACGCGAGCGCAACGTCGGGCGAGCACGAGGTCGATTCGGCGCCAGGCGGGGCGACGCTGAAGTGGGTGGTGGCGGGGATCGGGCTGTTGCTCGCGCTCGGGCTTGGGGCGTGGGTGTGGATCGGTCACGACCGCGAGACTGTTAAAGAAGATCGGGATTCGAGCCCGGTGAGCGTGGAGCCTGGCATCGAGCCGGAGCCCTCAGCCCCCGATCCGAGTGACTCCGACACCGGATCGCACCTCGAGCCGGTGCCCGAGGTCGAAGGGCCCAAGAAGAACGGCGAGCCTGAGACCGGCGAGCCGAACAAGAAGCCGCATCATGAGAAGCCGCATCATGAGAAGCCAACAGTCGAGACCCCGAAGCACGCGACGCCCGAGTGTCAGGCGATCCGCAAGGAGACCGACGGGGCGATGTCCGCTCGCAAGTGGTCGATCGTTCTCGATCACACCGAGCGCTCGGCCTCCTGCTGGGCCAAGCGGATCGAGCCTCGGCGACTTCGGGTCGAAGCGCTCGCGCAATCCAAGGCGTGGGCCAAGTGCGTCGAAGCAGGCGCGTCATCCGACGATCCAGCCGTGGTCAAGTGGGTCGAGTTCTGTCGCGGTCGCGTCGAACGGTGAGAAGCGATGTCCAAACTTTCCCGATCTTTCACTACTCTCCGCGCACGGCCGAACGGCCGCTTGCGTTGCACAACCCTGGTCGCCGCGCTCGCGTTGACGAGCGCATCGGTCGAGACCCGCGCAGCACCGCCCGAGTCAGCAGCCGCGACGACCGTTCGAATCGTCGTCGACGCCTCGGCGCTGAACGACGACTCGGGCTACTTCGAGACGGAGATCAAGAAGCAACTCTCCGAAGGCTTGACTGCCGAGGGCTTTGAGGTGGTCGAGCGGGGCGGCTCGACGGTGCGGATCAAGCTCGACTACTTCGACGAGCAAGATCGGGACTTTCTGATCACGACCGATGTCGTCCGCGAAGGACGGATGGCTGTGAGCCAAAAGCCCACGAAGTGTCCGGCCTGCGTCGACGACGAGCTCGTCGAGGCGGCGGTGGCGATCTTGCCCGAGGTGATCGAGGTGCTGCGGATGGATCCGCAACACCTCCCGACCGAGGGCTCCAACGATCCGCCGGCTGGGGACGGGGACGGAGATGGCGACGTCGAGCAGTCGCCGACGGTCGCGCCGCTCGGGCCGATGGGCGCCGTGGGCATCGGCATTGCCGCACTGGGCGTCGGTGCCGTGGTCTGGAGCGCCGTCGATCTCTCGCGCGGAAAAGTCTACGATCAAGGAGCCGACGCGGACCAGCCACTTCGCACGTGGACCGACTACACGCCACGGGGGCGGGTCTGGCTGGGCGTAGGGATCGGTGGTGTCGCCGTCGGTGGCGCCCTCTTGATCACCGATTTGGTGATTCGCTCGAAGAAACGCAAGCAGCACGAAAAGCCCAGTGGCGCCCTCGTCCCGCTGATGCCCGCTCGGGGCGTCGGCTTGGGATGGGTTCAACGATTCTAGCCCTAGCCTTGAGGAGCATCATGAACGAGAAAAGCGTTACACCAGTCGCCCTGCTTGCAGCCTTTGGGCTGGGACTTCTGCTGTCGGCGTGCCCGACCAACGGAGCCGATCCCAACCTCAATCACTGCTGGTACGCAGACGGCGACGAGACCTGCGACCAGCACTTTCCCGGCGAAGGCCGCTTCTGCGCCGGGCCGGGCTGCTCCGGCCACGGTGATGCCTACGGCTGCGTGACGACCCAGCCCACGGACGACTGCTACAGCCCGTGCGGCGACGAGAAGTTGCTCGCCGCCGACAACAGCTGCCTAACGGCGGGCGACGGCGATGGCGACGGAGATGGTGATGGTGACGGCGACGGTGACGGGGACGGGGACGGGGACGGCGATGGTGATGGCGACATGCCGTGCGAGGGGCCGGCGGATTGCCTCGACCCCGACGCGCCGTTTTGTGATCCGGACTCGGGTGAGTGTGTGAGCTGCACCGCGACGCTCGAGCCGGACCTCGCGTGCGCGGAGGCGGACGCGAACACGCCCGTGTGCCAAGACGGGAGCTGCGTGCAGTGTGCCGAGGGCAAGGAAGGTGCGTGCGGAGGGGTGACGCCGATTTGCGACGACGCGGCGAGCATGTGCGTCGGGTGCAGCGACCACGACCAGTGCCCGGCCAGCGCCTGCAACCTGCTGGCGGGCAATTGCATGGACCCGGCCGCGGTCGTGCACGTCGACGGGGATGGCGGGCAGGATTACACGACGCTGACGGCGGCGCTGGATGACTTCGTGGGCGCGCCCGAGCTGACCATCATTTTTCATCGGTACAACAACGACAACGCGTACCAAGAGTCCGTCGACATCGCCGGCACGGTGGCGCTGCTGGCCGCACCCGGCGAGGAGCCGCGCCTGCAAGGAAACATGAACCCAGCCGCACTGACGGTGACGGGCACGCTGTTCATGCGAGGCGTCCGGGTACAGAACGGCTCGGCCACAGGCATCTCGATTGAGGGCGGCTCGGCGACGGTCGAGCAGTGCACGGTGATGAGCAACGCGGGCGTGGGCATCAGCCTCACGGGCGGCTCGGCGACGGTCGAGCGCTCGAAGGTCATCAACAACACTCTCGGAGGCATCCTCGTGGACGGCGGCGGCATGCTGGGGCTCGTCAACAGCTTTGCCGGGGGCGACCAAAGCGACCAGCGGGCCGTGGACATCGCGGACGGCAGCGGCATCATCACCTACTCGACGCTGGCTGCCGGGTTCGGAGACGACACCGCGTACGCGCTGTACTGCACCAACGCGACCGACACGTTCGTTCGCAACTCGTTGTTGGTGGCCCGCACGGGCACCCCCGAAATGTTCTGCGACGCCGCGACGGCCAGCGGCAACGCCCTGGAGATGTCAAAGCCCGGTAACACGATGTTGCCTGCGTTCGCCACCAACTGGTTCACGGGTTGGGCGGCGGGTGAGTTCTTCCTCTCGGGCACCCACCCGGAGGAAATTGAAGCCGCGGCGCAGTGGCAGACCGGCGATGCTGCGACGGACATCCAGGGGACGCCGCGCCCGACCACCGACGGCAGCAGCGACTTCGCGGGGGCGCACACCTACGTTCCCTGACTACCAAGGACGGCATCATGAACGACGAGGCCGATACCCCACAACCCGGCGACGAGGGAAGCGGCAACGAAGGACGCTCGGCATCCCGAGTGCTGCGCGGGCTGGTCCATGTGTTCGGGGGCCCCGTCATGGTTGCGATCATAGCGATAGCCGTGTTCGACACCTACGTCTGCGCCTCGGATGAACCTGAAGGCCCACATTGTGCCGAGGAGAACGGCAATATGACCTGCGTCGAACGTTATGGCGGCAACCAGCCCTACTGCGATCGCTCGACCACGATCTTCCACGGGTGCATATCGGTGCCTCCGCCAAGGGAATTCGCCGCCCATTGCGGGTCGCTGGTGGAAGGTTTGCCGGGAGATCCCACCTGCTTGAAGGTGGTCGCCGATAATCCTCCAAACTTCGAGCAGTCACCGCTCGAGAAGTTTCTCGAGTTGCTTCTCACCGTAGCGCCCATCGTCATCGGTGTTGGGATTTGTTTGTACCCCTTTCTCATCAAGCCGGCGATCGAATCGCTCAAGCCGCTCGACCGCAGGCTCGATCGATCTCGTCGGAATCACTGGCGGCCCGAACCAAAGTTGCCGTCACCGAAGGTCGACAGCGATCCCCCTCCCACTACGGACGATCAGCCGTCATGACGCCTCTGCCCGCGGCCTTCTATCTGCGCTTCGTCGGTGCGACGCTGGTGGTCGCGGATGAGCCAGCCGTGGATGAGCCGGTCGCGGATGGGCCAGCCGTGGACTGCTCGCGGGCCCGGACCGGGGAGTTGTCGGTCCCGGCTCTGAGCGATTTCGCCCGGATCCGTCGATCCGGGGCCGACGTGGTCAATTCCGAGTCGCTCGAAGTTTGGTCACCCCCCACTGGACGGAACTGGTCAACATTTGGCCACGACCCCCGAGAACGCGCCTCCGGCCGCGATCTGGCGTCGGCACGGGCCTTGCTGATGGGGGGCGGCATGACGAACTCAATCCGTTCCACTTCCACGATCCGCTTCATCACGCTGACCGTCGCCTTCACCAGCGGCATCGTGCTCGCCTGCCGGGCCGAGCCGGACCCCGCGGACTCCAACCACTGCTTCGACAACGACGGCGACCGGACCTGCGGCGATCTCTACGGCGACGAGCGCCCGTATTGCGCCGGCCCGGGTGAGAGCTGCGAGGTCGCGCCTGATCCCGATGGCTGCGTCGCCGAGCTGCCGTCCACCGAGTGCTACAGCCCCTGCGGCGGTGGAGTGTTCGCGGCCGACGACATGTCGTGCTCGCCGAGCGCCGAGGAAGGTGACGGCGATGGCGACGAGGAAGCCGAGGGCGACGGAGATGGCGACGCTGAAGGAGATGGCGACGGCGACGATCCACCCGCCGATTGTGGCAACGGAGTGATCGACGGTGACGAGGAGTGCGACGACGGTAACACCATCGACATCGACGCGTGCAGCAACGCCTGCACGATGGCCGTGTGTGGTGACGGGCTCATCCAGATCCACCTCGGTGAGACCTGCGACGACGGCAACACGGTCGGTGGTGACGGCTGCGCGTCGAGCTGCGTACTGCCGGGGACCATCCTGTGGAGCAAGAACTTGGGTATTCCCAACGCCACGGGTCAATCCGTCGCCGTGACTCCCAGCGGCGACATCGGTCTGATCGCGTATTCTTCGGAGCTCGGCCACCGTGTGATCGGGTTGACCGCCAACGGTGACCTGATGTGGAACGAGGAGGCCCCGCCGCAGCCCACGAACATCGCGGCCGGGCCGGATGGGGAGCTCGTGATCGGCGGGGTCGTGGACGGCAAGGGCAAGATCTGGCGCTTCGGCTTCGATGACGGATTGTCGTGGGCGGCCACCGTCTCGCAGGCACCGATCTCGATGGTTCGCGAGGTGGCGATCGACGGGCAGGGGTCGATCTACTCGGTCGGTTCGGCCTCCGACACTGGGATGATTTGGCGGCATGCCTCGAGCGGCGCCCCGCATTGGCTGGACGCCGTCATGGGCACCTCCAGCGTGAACCAAATCGCAGCCGGAGTCGAAGGCGGCGCGTGGGTGCTGCGCGAGAATCCTCGCCAAATCCTCCACTACAACCAGTCCAATGAGCTCGCGTGGGCCTCCGAGCATCCCGCTCTGGAGTTGGTGGCCGACATATACGCGGACTTGGCCACGGATCCGGCGGGAAACCTGTACCTGGCAGCCAACTTGAACGGCATCGAAGCCTTCGCGGTCGGCAAATTCAGCCCCGACGGCGAGACCTCGTGGGTGACCTTCCATGATGATCCCGGCGTGCTCGAGACCGCGTTCGCCATCGCGGCGCTGCCCACCGGGGGAGCGGTCACGGCCGGCTTCACTCACTACGACGGGCAGAGCGAGTCCAACATGCTACTGACCTGGTACGCATCGGACGGCACGCACATGCAGGACGTCGTCCTCGACGGTTTCGAGAGCGTCGACGCCGATTTGCTGCAAGGCGTCGCCATCGACCCCGACGGCAACGTCGTCGCGGTCGGAACCCGCCACGTGGAGGGCAGCGAATACCAGCTCTGGGTCCTCAAGATCGCGCTCTGACCAGACCGGTGGTCGATGGTCGGTGGCTGGCCGACCATCGACCCAAACCTCGTCCCAGCAAGCCGCAACTGCCAGAAGTCATGATGCGAATCCACAAACAGGCCACGATCCGCACGCTCGCTGGGCTCTCCACCTTCGCAGCCGGCCTCGCCCTCGGTTGTCGAAGCCAGATCACCAACCCGGGTCACTGCTACTACGCCGACGGCGATCAAACCTGCGCAGATCGCTTTGGTGACGAGCGGCCGTTCTGCGTCGGTCCTGGCGACGGAGGATGCAGCGGCGCTCACGACAACGACGGCTGCGTTGCCGAGCTGCCTCCGCAGGCGTGCTACAGCCCATGCGGCAATAGCTCGTTGGCTGACGAGGATCAGAGCTCCCTCGGGATCGCCTAAGAGCCCGAGACCGCCGGCGACACCGAGAGCGAGTCGGGCGACGCCGAGGGGGACGGCGATGGCGACGGCGACGGGGACGGGGACGGCGAGCCCGCGCCGATCTGTGGTGACGGCACCGTCGACCGCGACGAGGAGTGCGACGACGGCAACGCCGTCGACGACGACGATTGCAGCAATGCCTGCACCACCGCGATCTGTGGCGACGGCATCATTCAAGCAGGGCTCGGCGAAACCTGCGACGACGGAAACACCGATGGCGGAGACGGTTGCAGTGCGAGCTGCATCCTCGCGGGGACCATCATCTGGAGTCGCTACTCCGATCTTCCCAACGCGACCGGGAAGTCCGTCGTCGTCATCTACAACAACGACATCCGAGTCGTCGCGTACTCGAGCGAGCTCGGCACCCGGGTGCTCGGCATGGATCCTGACGGCAACCCCAGCTGGAACGAGCCGGGCCCACCGCAGGCCACGAACATCGTGACCGACGACATGGGCCGACTCACCGTCGGTGGCGTCGTCAATGGCAAGGGACAGATCTGGAAGTTCTACGCCGACGGTGGGCTCTGGTGGACCAAGGAGATCTCCGTAGCACCGGAGTCCACGGCGCAGGCGGTCGCAACGTTTGGCAACGCCAACAACAACTCGATCGCGGTGGGTTCCGCCTACGGCACCGGGGCCATGGCTCGTCACAATGCCGCTGGGACGCTTTTGGCATCCGTGGCAGTGCTGGGTACGCCTACCTTGGATGGAGTTGCGGGCGACGGAGACGGCACCATCTGGATGCTACGTCGGAGTCCCCGTCAGGTCGAGCGGTGGGACTCCGCCAACGAGCAGGTTTGGCTCTCACCGCAGATCACGTCGATTGGTGACATATACGCCGACCTCGCAGTGGATTCGTCGGGCAACGCCTACGTGGTCGGCAACGTTCCCGGGGGCGTCGACAGCTTTGGCGTGGTCAGTCTCGACGCGGACGCAGCCACGTCATGGACGAGCTTTCACGACGACGAGGGTGTGTTGGAGTTCGCACTTGCGATCGCCGCGCTACCCACGGGGGGAGTGATGGTTGCTGGGGTCACGAACAACGACGGTCAGAACGCCTCGGAGACCGACGCGCTGCTGACCTGGTTCGGGCCCGATGGGACACTGATGGGCGACTTCGTCTATGACGGAGACAAGAACACCGACGCCGACTGGTTCGAGGGCGTCGCGGTCGGACCCGACGGAAACCTGGTGGCCGTTGGCCACCATCGGCCGAGCGGCGGCGACTACCAACTCTGGACGGTGAAGATCGCCTTCTGATCGCAGCCGAGGAGCATTCGCCATGTTGATTGTGTTTCCCGTATACACCCTCTCGGTGTGCGTCAGCAAGTCAGTCCATGCGGGCGCGTTGCCGGGGCCAACCTACCCGTACTTCAAAAACCACCAAAGCACGGAGATTCACACTGTCTCCTTGGTGCCCGGCCCCTGGGTGGTCAAGACGACCAACGTCTTTGGCGACTCGCAGTCGATGATCCTC
>Ga0079224_100009398_pt1 | contig 13323 bp, 10 predicted proteins | sample Stecom2015_FD_80414 | JGI IMG/M metagenome (GOLD analysis project Ga0079224, IMG submission 80414) | Agricultural soil microbial communities from Utah to study Nitrogen management - Steer compost 2015 | ecosystem: Environmental > Terrestrial > Soil > Agricultural land | place: USA: Utah... | reverse complement strand
GGCCGTGTCGATGAACGGCAACGTCACGGCCTTGATGTCGATTCCCTCGAAGCGCGCGAGCAGGCTCTGGCCGAGCTGCTCGGCGGTGACACCCGTAAGATCCGAAACGAAATAAACGGTGCGGCGTGCCATGATAGCGACAGTGTCACCGAAAAACGCGGTTCGCAAGGAGCGCCGATGACCGAATACGTCGTGCCGTTTTCCGAATGCGGGATGAAGGACGTCGCCAAGGTCGGCGGCAAGAATGCGTCGCTCGGCGAGATGATCAGGGAGCTCGGCGGGCTCGGCATCCGGGTGCCGGACGGTTTCGCGACGACCGCCGACGCTTACCGGGAGTTCCTCGCGACCGATGGCCTCGACCGGCGGATCCACGCCGAGCTCGACTCGCTCGACGTCAGCGACGTCACGGAGCTCGCGAAGCGGGGGCGTGCGGTGCGCGAAGCGATCATGGGGACGCCGCTGCCGAAGCCGCTCGAGGAGGCGGTCACGGCGGCGTGGCGCCGCGTCGCGGTGAGCCCAGATACCGCGTTCGCGGTGCGTTCGTCGGCGACGGCCGAGGACCTGCCCGAAGCCTCGTTCGCAGGGCAGCAGGAGACACTGCTCAACGTCGTCGGCATCGACGCGATCATCCGCGCGATCCACGAGGTGTTCGCGTCGCTCTTCAACGATCGCGCGATCTCGTACCGCATCCATCACGGCTTCGCGCACGAGGACGTGGCGCTGTCGGCCGGCGTGCAGCGGATGGTGCGGAGCGACAAGGGCTCGGCGGGCGTGATGTTCACGCTCGACACGGAATCCGGGTTCCGCGATGTCGTCTTCATCACGTCGTCCTACGGGCTCGGCGAGAGCGTCGTGCAGGGTGCCGTGAATCCGGACGAGTTCTATCTGTACAAGCCCGCGCTCCGATCCGGCAAGGTCGCGCTGATCCGCAAGAACCTCGGCAGCAAGGCGACGAAGCTGATCTACTCGAGCGACCCGGACAAGCGCGTCGAGGTCGTCGACGTCGACCCGCGCGACCGTGCGCGGTTTTCGCTGACCGACGCGGATGCGACCGAGCTCGCGAAGCAGGGCCTCGTGATCGAAGGGCACTACGGCCGCCCGATGGACATCGAGTGGGCAAAGGACGGCGAGACGGGCGAGCTCTTCATCCTGCAGGCGCGGCCCGAGACCGTGCAGAGCCGCGGCGTGCACGCCAGGGTCAAGTTCCGGCTCAAGGAACGGGGACACGTGCTCGCCGAAGGCCGCTCGATCGGTCAGCGAATCGGCGTCGGCACAGCGAAGGTCGTGCGCGACGCGAGCTCGATCCACCTGATCGAGGACGGCGACGTGCTCGTGACCGACATGACCGACCCGGACTGGGAGCCGATCATGAAGCGCGCGGCCGCGATCGTGACGAACCGCGGAGGCCGCACGTGCCATGCCGCGATCATCGCGCGCGAGCTCGGTATCCCGGCCGTCGTGGGCTGCACGAACGCGACCGAGACCGTGCCGCACGGGCGCGTCGTCACGGTCTCTTGCGCCGAGGGCGACGTCGGTTACGTGTTCGACGGCGCGCTCGAGTACGAGGAGCAGACGATCGAGACCGGCGCGATGCCCGAGATACCGGTGAAGATCATGATGAACGTCGGCAACCCGGACCGTGCGTTCGCGTTCGCGTCGCTGCCGCATCGAGGCGTCGGGCTCGCGCGGCTCGAGTTCATCATCAACCGTATGATCGGCGTGCATCCGCTCGCGCTGATCGAGTACGACGCTCAGGATGACGCGGTGCGCACGCAGATCGACGAGATGATGGCCGGTTATCCGGACCCGGTCACGTTCTTCGTCGAGAAGCTCGCAGAAGGCATCGGCAGCATCGCAGCTGCGTTCGCGCCGGAACCGGTCATCGTGCGCCTCTCCGATTTCAAGTCGAACGAGTATGCGAACCTCGTCGGCGGACGACGTTACGAGCCGCTCGAGGAGAACCCGATGCTCGGCTTCCGCGGTGCGTCGCGTTATCTCGACGACTCGTTCAAGCCGTGCTTCGAGCTCGAGTGCCGTGCGCTCAGGCGCGTGCGCGAGGACATGGGGCTCACGAACGTCGCCGTCATGGTGCCGTTCGTGCGCACGGTCGAAGAAGGGCGCCGCGTCGTCGAGCTTCTCGCCGCGAACGGGCTCGAGCGGGGACGCGACGGGTTACGAGTCATCATGATGTGCGAGATCCCGTCGAACGCGCTGCTCGCGGATCGGTTTCTCGAGCACTTCGACGGAATGTCGATCGGCTCGAACGACATGACGCAGCTCACGCTCGGCCTCGACCGCGACTCCGCGAAGGTTGCGGCATTGTTCGACGAGCGCGACGAAGCGGTGAAGAAGCTGCTCGCGATGGCGATCGAGGCATGCACGCGGCGCGGCAAGTACATCGGCATCTGCGGGCAGGGGCCCTCGGACCACGCGGATTTCGCGGCATGGCTGCTCGAGCAGGGCATCGAAAGCATGTCGTTGAACCCGGATTCCGTGATCGATACCTGGCTCTATCTCGCGGAGCAGATGCCGCGAAAGTAGCCGCGCGAGCGGCATGCCCCCTTTGTGCCCCAGTGAAAGATGCTCATCGTCTCTGGGGCATGACGACGTCGCATAGCGGGCGCGCGTCACCGTGCGCTTCGGATCGTCATGTTCGCAGCGAACGCCGTGCAATAACCGCTTCCAGGTTGGAGTAGCGCGGCGCTCGTGCGCGCGGAGGCTGTATTGACCGCTCTCGATGCCAAAGCGATACTCGAAGAAATGACATAACCTCATTCGTCGGGGGGAGACGTAAATGAGTTGGTCTCACATGCCGGGCATTCGTAGAACGCTGATGGCCTCGGCTGTCGTGGTCGCCATTGCGGGCATGGCTCAGAAGCCCGCCGTTGCTCAGGATTCTTCCGTCGAGGAGGTTGTCGTCACCGGCAGCCGAATCGTGCGCCGCGACTACGAGGCGCAAACCCCGATCGTCACGCTCGACGCGCAGGCGTTCGCCGAGCGGACCAACATCGGTCTCGAGGCGACGCTGAATCAGCTGCCGCAGTTCACGGTCGCGGGCACTCAGTCGCAGGCGAGCCCGGCCGGAACGCCGTTCCCGCAAGCGGCCGCCGCGCCCGGCGCCGCGACGATCAATCTGCGCGGTCTCGGGTTGAACCGCACGCTCGTGCTGCTGGACGGCCGGCGCGTGCAGCCGATCAATGGCCTGCTCGTCGTCGACCTGAACTCGATTCCTTCGTCCGCGATCGAGCGGGTCGAGATCATCACCGGCGGCGCGGCCGCGGTCTACGGCGCCGATGCGATCGCGGGCGTCGTGAACTTCATCCTGAAGAGAGACTTCGAAGGTTTCGACATCAACGCGCAGTACAGCATTACCGAGGAAGGCGACGGCGCGGAGCGCTCCATCAGCGGCCTCTTCGGCGCGAACTTCGCGGACGGGCGCGGCAACGTGCTGCTCGGTGCCGACTACAGCCAGCGCGACATCATTTACGGCAAGGATCGCGAGTGGGTCAGGCGCGGGTGGGACGATCCGGGCACGAACCCCGGCGGTCTCGGCAGCTCGAACCTGTCGCAGTATCAGGTCAATCCGTTCAACGCCCCGACGATCGGCTGGATAGCGCCCGGCCGCAACTACTTCATCGATCAGAACGGTAACGTCTTCGATGCGCAGGATCCGCTGAACCCGGAGCATCCGTACACGGGACCGTTGGGCGGCGAGTCGGGGTACAAGCTGAATCACGTGACCGGCGCGCTTGGATGGGACGACCGGGAGCACAACTACCTGCAGATTCCGCTCGATCGCTACGCGCTCTTCGGCTCGGGCCGCTTCCGGCTCGCGGACAACGTCGAGGTGTTCGCCGAGACGCGCTTCTCGGAGACCTTCACGGTCGCGCGAGGCTTCACGTCCGGCGTGTTCAACGTCTGGTCGCCGACGATCCCGTTCAATCCGGAGTACGACGATCCGAACTCGCCGACGTTCGGCCCGCCGCCGGACGGCTCGCCGTGGCACCCGGTGCCCCCGCAGCTCGGCGCGCTCCTCGCGTCGCGGCCCGATCCGACCGAGCCGTGGATTTACGTCGGCGGGCTCGATTACCTCGAAAACTTCAGGACCGAGACGACGAGCAACGTCTATCAGGTCATCGGCGGTCTCAGGGGTGAAGCGACGGTCGGCAGCCGCGAGTGGAACTGGGAAGCGTACGCGTCGCACGGCAAGACGACGGTGAACGCGCGGCAGCCCGAAGGCTTCCCATATCTGCCGCGGCTCCAGAACCTCTTCAACGCGAACCTGTACGGACGCGATTTCGACATCTCGCAGCTGCCGGGCTACCAGCCTCTGGCGGTGACCGGTCACTGCACGTCCGGCTTGCCGATCTTCAACGAGGACGGCAGCGTCAATAACACGCCGTTCGTGTCGAAGGACTGCGCGGACTACGTCGTCCTCAGGATGAACTCGATCACCTCGCTGTCGCAGAACGTCGTCGAGGCGAACGTCACGGGCTCGCTCGCCGACTTGCCCGCCGGCGAGCTGCTGTTCGCGTTCGGCGGGGCGTACCGCGAGGAGAATTTCTCGTTCCATCCCGATTCGGGCTACAACGCGAATCAGGATTATCCGAACGTCATCCAGAACATCATTCTGCCGGTCGAGGTCACGGGCAGCACCGACGTGAAGGAGATCTACGCGGAGCTCGCGATTCCGCTGCTGCGCGACAAGAAGTTCGTCCAGCTGCTCGAGATCAGCCCCGGCATCCGATACTCGGACTACAACACCGTGGGTTCGGTCGAGACGTCGAAGGTGCTGTTCGACTGGCGCGTGAACGATCGGCTCCGGTTCCGCGGAGGCCGACAGCTCGCCAACCGCGCGCCCAACGTGACGGAGCTCTTCACGCCGCGCGGCGGCAGCGCGCTCGAAGGCAACGCGCAGGACGCGTGCGGATACTGGCCGACCGCGACGCAGCCGTGGGGCAACAGGCCGGAGAACCCGAACCGCTACAATCTGCAGGCCCTCTGTCAGTATCTGATGATGCGGGACGGCGCACCGCCCGAGCTCTACGAGCCCGGCCAGCCGAGCGCGGACACGTGGGCGTACAACGTCTTCGGCGCGACCAACAACTTCCCGTTCTCTATCGGCGTCGTCGAAGGCAATCCGAACCTCCAGTCCGAAGAGGCCGACACGTTCACGCTCGGCTTCGTGCTGAACTTCGAGCCGGTCACGCTTGCCGTCGACTGGTACGAGATCGACCTCAAGGACGCGATCGATACGCCGGCCTTCGCGACGATCTACCAGCAGTGCATGGACCCGAGGTTCAACCCGCTGATGGCGTCGCCGGCCGGCACGTATACCGGTGCGGAGCTTGCCGCGGGCAATCAGTTCTGCAAGTACATCAACCGCGAATACGTCGGCGGTGAGCCGCTCACGCCGGGGAACTTCGGCGCGGCGCGAACGTTCGATGCGCAGTACACGAATCTCGGCGGACTCAAGTCCGAGGGCTTCGACGTGCAGGTCGATTGGCGGTTCGACGTCGGCGTCGGTCTGATGAACCTGAACGTCGTCGCGAGCTTCCTCGACACGTACTCGGAGCAGGCGTTCAGCGGTGCTCAGCCGATCGACTACGCCGGCACGCTGTTCAACTCGTCGTACGACTATCGGACGTTCACGACGCTGCGCTTCGACAAGGGGCCGTGGTCGCTCGGCCTGCGCTGGACGCATTGGCCGTCGATCGACCCGCAGCCCGGCTCGTCGGCCGACGCGTTCGGCACGGAGTCGCACGACCGGTTCGACCTGTTCGGGAACTGGTCGTTCGGCGATCGATACCGGCTCCGCTTCGGCATCGACAATCTGCTCGACGAAGATCCCGCGGTCGTCGGCAGGACGCGGACGAACAACGCGCTGAACTCGACGAACACGAACTACGATCCGTTCGGGCGTCGATACTTCGTCGGCCTGTCGGTGTCGATGTGAAATTCGTGTCAGACACCTTTTTCGGCGAAGCCGAAATAGGTGTCTGACACATGGGACGCTCAGTAGACCGTGAGGATGTCGTAACCCACCGCAATGCTGATCAGCGGATTGCGGCCCGGGCTCGGATAGATCTCCTGCGCGACGAACCCGTCGTAGCCCATCGCGACCATCTCGCGTGCGATGAAGCGGTAATCGAGCTCGCCCTGGTCGATCTCGCCGCGCGACGGCACGCCCGCGACGTGGACATGGCAAATCATGTCGAGGTTGTCGCGCATCGTGCGCACGACGTCGCCGTTCGCGATCTGCACGTGATAGAAATCGTAGACGATCTTCACATTCGGCGAGCCGACGCGGCGGCAGACGTCGAAGCCCCAGTTGATGTCGTCGAAGACCTGATCGGTTCGGTTGTCCGACTCGACCTTCGAGTTCGTGATCTCCATGCAGAGGATCACGCCCTTCTCCTCGGCATACGGCGCGACACGCGACAGGATCTCGACGGCGTTGTCCGCGCCTTCTTCGCGTGACATGCCGCGCCGCTCTCCGGGCAGCGCGATCAGGTTCGGGCAGCCGACCTCGGCGCACATGTCGATACCGGCTCGCGTCGCTTCCTCGATCCGGTCGTGCAGCTCTCGGCGGATCAGGCCGTCCTGGAACGTCGTGCCGGTGCCGGTCATCATGGCGGGCGTGAGCCCGTACTCCTGAAGCACCGGGATCTCGTCAGGCTGCGGCAGATCCATCCCCGCGAACCCGAGCGCCGCGAGCACCTCGCAGCGCTCGCGAATATCGAGGCGCAGATCGCCCCAGACCTGCGGCATCACGCTTTGCTTGAGCTTCCCCTGGCGTATACCAGGCTCGAGCGCGCGTGCCGCCTGCGACGCGAGCAGCGGCGACGCCGCGAGCACGGAGAGAAGCTCCCGCCGGCTGAATGGTCTTTTCCTTATCAGGATGTGCATCGTTCTTCCCCTCGACGAGCGCACTGCATCACGGGCCCGGGTCGAGCGTACAGCAGTCGCCGGGCGCCGGAAAGGAGGAGCCGATGGCGGCAGCGGGATGCGCCGCGCGCCCGGAGCCCCGCCTTGCGGTTGCGCATGCGACGTAACGCCGATCTAATTGGCGGTCGACAAGATCGATAACAAAAGCCCGGAGAGGGCTCGCGAAGTCCGTCAAGCCATATCGGAAAGATTTGCAATGAAGATACGTGTCTCGCTCGCGGCCGTCGCCGCGGTCTTTCTCGCTCCTGCGCCGCTTCTCGCTCAGATCGGCGTGCCCGCGCGGCCGCTGCCCGACGAGCCTTTCATCATCGAGACGGCTGAGCAGCCGCAGGTGCGCGTCACCGTGATGAAGGGCCTCGAGCTCCCTTGGGATCTCGCGTTCCTGCCGAACGGCGACATCCTCGTGACGGAGCGATCGCGGGGGCAGCTCCGCATCGTGCGCGACGGTGTGCTCGATCCACAGCCGATCACCGGGCTTCCCGATATCTATACGGGAGGCGGCGGCGGGCTCATGTCGGTCGCCGTCCATCCGCGTTTCGAAGAGAACGGCTGGGTGTACGTGACCTACACGAAGGCCGCGGCGCGCGGCCGGCGCGCCGTGGGTCTTGCGCGCGGCCGCCTCGACGGGATGACGTTGAAGGACGTCAGCGAGATCTTCGCGGCCGACGAGCCGGGCGGCGGCCCGCCTCCGGGCTTGCCGCTCCTCTTCGGGCCCGACGGCTTCCTCTACATGGGCATCGGCGGCGCGAACGACGAGATCGCGCAGCGCGGTGATTCGTACTACGGCAAGGTGCTGCGGCTCCGCGACGACGGGAGCCCCGCGGAGAACCCGTTCGCGAACGTTCCGGGCTTCAAGCCCGAGATCTACACCGTCGGTCACCGCAATATGATCGGCATGACCGTCCATCCGACGACCGGCGAGATCTGGCAGAACGAGAACGGTCCGCTCGGCGGGGACGAGGTGAATATCCTGAAGCCGGGCGCGAACTACGGCTGGCCGCTCGTGAGCTACGGACGCGATTACAGCGGCGCGCCCGTCTCGAAGCTGCGGACGATGGTCGGCGTCGAGGATCCGGTGCTCTTCTGGAATCCGTCGATCGCGATCTCCGGCATGACGTTCTATACGGGCGACGCGTTCCCCGCGTGGCGGAACAATCTCTTCGTAGGGGGGCTCCAGCTCGGGCGCATCCCGCGGACCGGACAGATGCATCGCGTCGTGTTCAACGATCAGTGGCAGGAGATCCGTCGCGAGGCGATTTTCGTCGAGCTGCGGCAGCGGATTCGCGACGTCGAGCAGGGGCCCGACGGCTTGCTGTACGTGCTGACGGACGAGCAGGACGGCGCGCTGCTCAAGCTCGAGCCCGTCGAATAGGCTTCGAACCGCGACGACATCGTACGGGAGCACTCGAATGGACATGAAAGCGATCAATCCGTGGCGCTGGCAGGACCCGCTGCATTTCGCGCAAGGCGTCGAGACGCGCGGCGAAGAGCGCGTGCTCTACTGCGCCGGTCAGACGTCCGTCGACGCGGAAGGCAGGCCGCTTCATCCTGGCGACATGGCGAAACAGCTCGAGCGCGCGTTCGACAATCTCGAGACGGTGTTGTCGCAGGCAGGCCTCACGCTCGCGAACGTCGTGCGGCTCAACTACTACGTGACCGACATGGAGGCGTTCGCCAATGCGCGCGACGTCATCGCGGCGCGGCTAGGGCCGCTCGCCGTCAAGCCGTGCGGATGCCTGCTCGGCGTCGCGCGCCTCTCGCGGCCGGAGCTCCTCGTGGAGATCGAAGCGACCGCCGTCGGTTGACGCGTGCAGTACGCGGCTCAACGCTGTCGAGCGAGAGGCCAATACACTTCGGTCGGTCGAACGGCATCACGACGTAGGCTAATCTCGGACGAGCGACGCGGCACGAGCAAGAATCGTCAATATCGGGGATCGCCCCGTGCGTCGTTCTCGTGCGCCGGTTTGACAGGGTCGGCACCACGGCTTAAATACCGGAAGCACAAGGGTGAACGTGCGCGTGCGCGAGACGCGTGCTCGCTCGATTCGAGGGCTCAGAATGACGAGAAGAGTGTCCGCCGTCCTGGCCTCGCTCTCGCTAGCAGCAATGTCGGCCTACGCGGACGTGAAGCTCAGGATCGACTTCATTCCGGGCACGCCCGCGCACGGCTATGCCGCGCGGACGTACGAGTCGATCTGGAACGAGCACGGCGAACGGATCGTCGCCGCGCTCGAGGCCCGCACGTGCATGCCGCTCGCCGAGGAGCACGTCGCGGCCGTCGTCGAGGATGCGACGAGCCATTCGGGCGGGCCGAATCATCCGATGCGGCTCCGTGCGAGCTATCCGCTCGCGCTCAAGCAGTCGACGCTCGTGCACGAGCTCGGACATCGCCACTTATGGCAGCTCGCGGAGCGGTTCGATTACCTCGACGGGCACAAGACGCTCTACCTGATCCTCGATCGCGTCTGGGCCGACGTCTGGGGGGAGGAATTCGCCGCCGCGCAGATCCAGCGCGAATCCTCGTGGCTCGCGGACTACGACTACGCGGCCGCCTGGAGATGGGCGCTCAACCTCGTGCCCGCCGAGCGCGCGAGACTATGGAATCGGCTCCGGTGGATGAATGGATTCACGGGCGATTGCGCCGGTCCGCTCGACGACCCGACGCAAAGCTTGTCGGCGGGCGCCTCTTAGTCGTGGTCGAGCGTGCGGCCGCGATCGCGCAGCAGCGCGACGCAGCCCAGGCTCACGAGCGCCGTGAACGCGACGTACGCGGCGACCGCCGTCGACGTGCCGAAGAGCTGGAACAGCGTCAGCGCGACGATCGGCGCAGGGCCGCCCGCCGTGATCGACGCGAGCTGATAGCCGAGCGACGCGCCGCTGTAGCGTAGCCGCCCGGGGAACTGCTCCGCGATGTACGCCGCCTGCGGGCCGTACTGCAGGTCGTGCAGCGGGAGCCCCAGCACGATCGCGAGCCCGATGAGCCAGACGACGCCGCTGTCGAGCATCCCGAAGTAGATGAACGGGAAGATCATCATCACGAGACACCCGATCGCCGTGATTCGCGGCCGGCCGATGATGTCCGACAGATGCCCGAAAAGCGGGATCACGAGCATCGAGACGATCGCCTGCAGCATCACGAGGTTCAGCACGAATGCCCGCTCGAAGCCGAGCTGCTGCGTCGCGTACGTCAGCACGTACGTCGTGAAGATGTAGAACGGCGTCTGCTGCCCGGTGCGGAGGAGCGCCGTAAGCACCACCTCTTTCCAGTGATGACGCAGCACGGCCGCGACCGGCAGTGATTCGACGCGGCGCTGCTCGCGCACTTTCGCGAACACGGGCGTCTCGAGCACGCCGAGCCGGATATAGAGGCCGAGGAACACGAGCACGACGCTCGCGAGGAACGGGACGCGCCATCCCCACTCGAGGAAGGCCTCCTCGGTCGTCGTCAGCGCCATCACGGCAAGCGCGCCGTTCGCGAGCACCATGCCCGCCGGCGCGCCGAACTGCGCGAAGCTCGTCGTGAAGCCGCGGCGCTTCGGATCCGTCCATTCGCCCGCCATCAGCACCGCGCCGCCCCATTCGCCTCCGACGCCGATGCCTTGCATGATCCGGAACACGGTGAGCAGCACCGCGCCCCAGATGCCGATCTGCTCGTAGTCGGGCACTAGACCGATGCCCATCGTCGCGACGCCCATCAGCACGAGCGTCGAGATCAGCGCCGCCTTGCGGCCGATGCGGTCGCCGAAATGACCGAAGAACGCCGCGCCGAACGGGCGGGCGACGAAGCCGACGAAGTAGGTCGCGAACGCGGCGAGCGTGCCGACGAACGGATCGGATTCGGGGAAAAACTTCTGCGGGAAGACGAGCGCCGCCGCGACGCCGTAGAGGAAGAAGTCGTACCACTCGATCGTCGTGCCGCTGGCCGATGCGGCCACGGCGCGGATCCGCATCCGCCGCTTGCTCTTTTCGTCGAGCGCGTCCGGAGCCTCGACGGCCGTCGTATCGGCCGCTACCACGGACGCTCTCCGGCCCCCGTCAAGGCAGACGGCACCCGACCGCATCGCCGTCGGTTGCGCGTCACAGGCTCGGCTCGCGTGGGCATCGTGGTTCGTTTCGCGGTGAACGCGGGCATGTTAACGGATTCGAGCCGCGCTGCAACCGTTGGGATTGTCCGACCAGCGCTCAAGTCCCGAATGTCGGGTTCGCGCGATCCCGGACGGCGTCACGGCATGCGTTGCGAGCGTGAGGCCCGTCACGGTCCTCCGCGCCGAATGGAACTCAAATGGCGCTCGTCCGTGTTTCGCGGTCGGGATCGAAGAAATGGCCGAGGAGGGCCGAAACGCCATGCCGGTAACCAAGCCCGCTCGTATCGTCGCACTCGCGCTGATTGCCGCCGGGGCGGTCTCGGCGCTCGCCGATCCGCCGCCGCACGCACCCGCGCACGGCTGGCGGAAGAAGCACGACCCGTACTACGTAGGCTACTCGGGCGTCCGCTACGAGAAGGACTTCGGCATCGTATCGGGACGCTGCAATCGCGAAGAGATCGCGACGGTCGTCGGAGGCGCGGTCGGCGGCTATCTCGGCTCGCGTATCGCGACGGAGCATCCGGTCGTCGGCACGGTCATCGGCGCGGCGGCCGGCGCGGTCGTCGGCAAGCGGATCGGCCGAGAGCTCGACGAGCGGGATCGTCACTGCTTCGGGCACGCGCTCGATATCGGCGAGGCCGGCAGGCCCGTCGTCTGGATGAACGAATCGACCGGCGTGCGGTACGAGCTCGTGCCGGGCGCGAGCCGCACGCGCAACGGTGCCGCGTGCCGCGAGTTCAGAATGACGGCGCTCGACGGCCGTGCACGCTCGTCGCGATCCGGTCTCGCGTGTCGGGTGCAGCCCGGCGTCTGGGAGATCGCAAGCTGACGACGGGGCTCGCTTCGCGGCGGCTTCGATCGGCCGCCGCGAAGCGTCAGTTTGCCCGCGGCGTGTCCTCGCTGCTTCGGAGCAGCTCTTCGAAGCGAACGATGTCTTCGTTGCTCTCGATGCACTCGTATTCGCGAATTCGCTCGTTCGGCCGCAGCCTGAAGATGTCGTACATGCGCCAGGGCTTCTCGAATACGATCGGATCGTCGATCACTGCTTCATAGAGGATCGTCTCGGCGGAATCGCGCGTGTATCGCTCGACGACGCGCATCGCCTCGCTGTGGTGCGTGCCCGTGCCGGCGAGCCACGTGTTGGCGTTGAAGCCGACGACCTCGACGACGAGCGTATCGCCTTCCCATCGTCCGACGGAATCGCCGAGATAGGTCGGCTCGAGGTCTTCCGGGTGCGGACGGCCGTCCGTCGGAATGAGGCGGAACGCGTGATGCACCTCGTAAAGGATGATCACGCGGTCCGGCAGCTGCACGATCTCGAACGGCAGCGGCCGGGTGTTGATGCGCGGAACGCCGCTCAGCAGGCAGCGTGCCATCGGATCGTCGATGCCCTGACGGTCCAGGTACCTCCGCCGCAGCGCTTCGGCCTCGGGTTTGTAAGGCGGCGGCTCGGTCGCGGGCAGCGCGCGGCCTGCCGCGCGATCCGCCGCGCGCGCGGCCTGCAGCGCCTCGCTTCCTTCGAGCAGACCGAGCGCGCTCGTCGCGATCCAGATGCCGGAGAGGTCCGGGCGGCCGTCCGAGGTGCGCGGGACGTCGTCAGCGGAAGCATCGGATTGAGTCAGCCCCGCGAGCGGCATGCACGTCGACGCAATGACGACGAGCGTGCCCCGCAGCGCAGCATTCGAGACGCGATCGACGAATCGGACGAATCGCATCGCGGCGCTCAACGGCCGCCGATCGACGCGGGCGGCCCTGCCGTGAGCTCGCGCCCGTCGGCGAGTCGGACCGAGCGTACCGACCCGAGGTAAGGCTCCTTGCGTGCCTGCCATCCGGACACGGTCACCGTGTTGCCGGGCTTCAGCGTCTCGCCGCGCCGCCACCCTTGGCGCACGAGCATGTTCGGCGGGAAACCTTCGAAACGCCACTCGGCAACAGCGCCGTCCTCACCCTTCACCTCGAGCGTGAAATGAATGTGAGGATTGACCCACTCGATGCTCGTGACGGTGCCCGTCAGCGTCACGGGCTTTTCGCTGTCGAAGATCGCGGCGAACGAATGATGGGCATTCGCGGCGCCGGCCGAGAGGAGCGCCGCCACGAAGACGAGACACGGCTGGTCGAGTCTCAACTGGTCCTCCCCTCCAAAAGGCTCGCGCCGGCCGTTCGAGTATGGTTCCGGCCGTGAGCATCGTTCAAGGAATAGTCAGCATAAGCCGCGGCTATGCCCGCGGGCGTCTCGCGGCGCGGATTCGCTTCCGAAACGACGCTTTGCGCCCGCGATCGTCGCGAGACG
>Ga0079224_100009397_pt1 | contig 13324 bp, 15 predicted proteins | sample Stecom2015_FD_80414 | JGI IMG/M metagenome (GOLD analysis project Ga0079224, IMG submission 80414) | Agricultural soil microbial communities from Utah to study Nitrogen management - Steer compost 2015 | ecosystem: Environmental > Terrestrial > Soil > Agricultural land | place: USA: Utah... | reverse complement strand
CGCCGCTGGCGGCGAGCGCGCCGCCGCGCGGGTCACCGAGCGCGGCATGGCGTCGTGGTACGGCCCTGGCTTCGCCGGCAGGCGCACCGCCAACGGCGAGGTGTTCGACCCCAGCCAGCTGACCGCCGCTCACAAGGAGCTGCCGTTCAACACGCTGGTGCGCGTCACCAACGAGGACAACGGCCGCAGCGTGGTGGTGCGCATCAACGACCGCGGGCCGTTCAAGCCCGGCCGCATCATCGACCTGTCGCGCGCGGGCGCCGAGGCGATCGACATGATCGGCGCCGGCGTGGCGCGCGTGACCGTCGAGGTGCTCACCCTGCCCGAGGGCGTGGTGCGGGTGGGCGCGTCGGGCGAGCTGCGCGGCTTCGAGGTGATGTCGCGCCTCCACCCGGTGGGGACGCTCATGGTGCTGAGCCCGCTGGTGGGCGGCGAGCCCCTGGTGGTGCGCGTGGTGTCGCAGGAGCTGCCCATCGAGAGCCCGGCCGACGTGGTGGTCGGCTACGAGCTCTACGCCGCCGTGGGCTCGGAGGCGCGGCTCCACCTCGACTGAGCGGGGCGTTCGGGCGGACCCACGGGCCCGCCCGAACGCGGCGTCAGCGCCGGCAGCCCGCCGCCAGCTCGGCTGCCAAGGCGCCCACGTCGCCCCCCTCGGCCAGGCGCCGCACCAGCGCCGAGCCCACCACCACCCCGTCGGCCACGCGCGCCACGCGCTTCGCGGTGGCGGCCGAGGCCACCCCGAAGCCCACCGCCACCGGCAGTCCTGAGGCCTCCCGCGCGCCCGCCACCAGCGCGGCGACGCTCTCCGGCAGGCTGTCGCGCGCGCCGGTCACGCCCGTGACCGACACCGCGTAGACGAAGCCGCGCGCGGCCGCCCCCACGGCCGCGAGGCGCTCGGGGGTGGAGGTGGGCGCCACCAGGAACACCGTGTCGAGGTCGACCGCGCGGGCGGCTGCGATCAGCTCCGGGCCCTCCTCGGGCGGCAGGTCGGGCAGGATCACGCCGTCGGCGCCGGCCGCCTTCGCCGCCTGCGCGAAGCCCGCGTCGCCCCCCGGGAAGCAGTAGATCGGGTTGTAGTAGGTCATCAGCAGCAGCGGCTTGTCGGTGCGCTCGCGCAGGCGCGCGACCATGCCCAGCACCCTGGCGGTGGTGGCGCCGGCCGCCAGCGCCGCCTCGCCGGCGCGCTGGATCACCGGCCCGTCGCCAAGCGGGTCGGAGAACGGCACCCCCACCTCCAGCAGGTCGGCGTGCTCGAGCACGGCCGTGGCCGCCTCCAGGAAGCGCGCCTCGTCGGGGAAGCCGCCCGGCAGGTAGGCGACCAGCGCGGCGCGATCGTCGGCGGCCGCGGCGGCGAAGGCGGCAGCGATGCGGCTCACGCCCGCGCCCCCGTCGGCGCGGCCCCGCGCAGGCGCGCCACCTCGGCGACGTCCTTGTCACCGCGGCCCGAGAGGTTCACCACCACCACCTGCTCCGGCGCCATGCGGGGCGCCAGCTCCAGCGCGTGCGCCACGGCGTGGGCGCTCTCCAGCGCCGGCACGATCCCCTCGCTGCGCGCGAGGCGCTCGAAGGCTGCCAGCGCCTGCTCGTCGGTCACGGCCACGTACTCGGCGATGCCGGCGTCGTGGTAGTAGGCGTGCTCGGGGCCCACCCCCGGGTAGTCGAGCCCGGCGCTCACCGAGTGCGGCGGGCTGATCTGCCCGTCGTCGTCGGAGAGCAGGTACATCAAGGAGCCGTGCAGCACGCCGCGCTTGCCGGCGCTGATGCTGGCGGCGTGCTCGCCGCTGGCGAGCCCACGCCCGCCCGCCTCCACGCCGATCAGCCGCGGGCGCTCGGCCACCGGCAGGTAGGCGTAGGGGGCGAAGACGCCGATGGCGTTGCTGCCGCCACCCACGCACGCCACCACGGCGTCGGGCGCCCGGCGGCCCTCGGCCGCCTCGAGCTGAGCCATGGTCTCGCGACCGATCACGCTCTGCAGGTCGCGCACGATCATCGGGTAGGGGTGAGGGCCGACAACCGAGCCCAGCACGTAGAAGGTGGAGGCGACGTTGGTGACCCAGTCGCGGATGGCCTCGTTGGTGGCGTCCTTGAGGGTGCGGGTGCCACTGCTGACCGGCACCACGGTGGCGCCCAGCAGCTCCATCCGGTAGACGTTCAGCTGCTGGCGCCGCACGTCCTCCTCGCCCATGTAGACCACGCAGTCGAGGCCGAAGAGCGCCGCTGCGGTGGCGGTGGCCACGCCGTGCTGGCCGGCGCCGGTCTCGGCCACCACGCGGCGCTTGCCCATGCGCCGCGCCAGCAGAGCCTGGCCGATGGTGTTGGTGATCTTGTGGGCGCCGGTGTGGTTCAGGTCCTCGCGCTTCAGGTAGACGCGCGCGCCGCCCAGCTCGCGCGTGAGGTTCTCGGCGCGGTAGAGCAGGCTGGGGCGCCCCACGTAGTCGCGCAGCACGGCCTCGTACTCGCGCATGAAGCCCGCGTCGGCGCGCGCCGCGCGGTAGGCGGCGGTCAGCTCGTCGAGGGCCGGGACGAGGGTCTCGGGCACGTAACGGCCGCCGTACGGGCCGAAACGACCGCGGTCGTCGGGCAGGGGGAAGGTCATGGGGCCTCCGGAGGTTCGGTTGTGAGGGGTTCGGGGTTCGGCTCGCTGACGGGGCCGGGCTACCGGCCGTGGGCCGCTGGCGCGGACCGGTGCGTCAGCTACGCCACCAGCGCTGGTGGCGCCGCTTGAAGCTGCGCGGGGTCCTCACGCGGGGGCGCGGTCGCATGGCCCGGAGTGTAAGCCGCGGCCGCGGCCGGGCTCAAGGGGAGGGCGCCGGGCGCGCCACGCGCGGGCGCCTGGCCACGCGCCGGTCACGCGTCGGTGCCGGGCCGGGCGCGTCGTCACGTGGCGGCGCGCGGCCACGCGCCGGTCACGCGTCGGCTCCCAGCCACGCCAGCTCGGCGTCCGTGAGGCGTGCCTCCGGGAACGCCGTGCGGCTGGGGTCGAAGGCGGCCAGCAGCTCGGCGGCCGTCAGCTCGGTCGGAGTGGGCACGAGCCCGAGGCCGTGAGCGAGCAGCCCCACCACGCGCTCGGGGCGCACGCCGGCGGCCGCCAGCTCGCGCAGCGTCAGCGAGCCGCGCCGCTTGGCGAGGCGCTCGCCGCCGCCGTCGACCAGCAGCGGCAGGTGCGCGAAGCGCGGCGGCTCCGCGCCCAACGCCGAGTAAAGCAGCAGCTGCGCCGCGGTGCTGGGCAGCAGGTCGGCGCCGCGCACCACCTCGGTGACGCCCATGGCGGCGTCGTCGACCACCACCGCCAGCTGGTAGGCCCACAGGCCATCGGCGCGGCGCACCACCACGTCGCCCACCTCGCGGCGCGCGTCGTACGAGCGCGGGCCGGCGAACAGGTCGTCGAACGTCACCACCACGTCGGGGACCGCGAAGCGCACGCTCGGCGCCTTGCCCGCGGCGCGCTTGGCCGCCGTCAGCGCCACGTTGCGGGCGCGCTCGGCCGCGCCGTACGCCCCCTCGCCGGCGCCCGCGGGGCCGTGCGGCGCGCTCGCCAGCTCGGCGAGGTCCTTGCGCGACAGGTAGCAGTCGAAGGTGAGGCCCTGCGCCGCGAGGCGCTCCAGGGCGGCGGCGTACAGCACGGAGCGCCGGCTCTGCAGGTAGGGGGCGTGCGGTCCGCCGACGTCGGGGCCCTCGTCCCAGTCGAGGCCCAGCCAGCGCAGCTCCTCGAGGTTGCCGGTCACGGCCTCCGGGCGGCTGCGGGGGCCGTCGAGGTCCTCGACGCGCAGCACGAACGCCCCGCCGAGCGCGCGCGCCCGCAGCCACGCCAGGAGCGCGGTGCGGGCGTTGCCTAGGTGCAGCCACCCGCTAGGCGAAGGGGCGAAGCGGCCCCGGTAAGGCCGTTCGCCCCTCACGCTGCCGTCCACGTGGCTCAGGCCTTGCCGGCCCGCTTCATGGCCTCCAGCATGGCGCTGCCCATGTCGGAGGGGGTGTCGGCGACAACCACGCCCGCGGCCTGGAGCGCGGCGATCTTGTCGGCAGCCGTGCCCATGCCGCCCGAGATGATGGCGCCGGCGTGGCCCATGCGCTTGCCCGGCGGGGCGGTGGTGCCGGCGATGAACGCCGCCACCGGCTTGGTCATGTTCTCGGCGATCCAGGCGGCCGCTTCCTCCTCGGCGGTGCCGCCGATCTCGCCGATCATGATCACGCCTTCGGTGGCGGGGTCGTCGTTGTAGAGCTTCAGCACGTCGATGAAGCTGGTGCCGTTGACCGGGTCGCCGCCGATGCCCACCGCGGCCGTCTGGCCGAGGCCGTTGTCGGTCAGCTGCTTGACCGCCTCGTAGGTGAGGGTGCCGGAGCGGCTCACGACGCCGATGCGGCCGGCCTGGTGGATGTAGCCGGGCATGATGCCGATCTTGCACTGGTGCGGCGTGATGACGCCGGGGCAGTTGGGGCCCACCAGGCGCACGGGCTTGCCCTCGAGGTAGCGCTTCACCTTCACCATGTCCTGGATGGGTATGCCCTCGGTGATGGTGACGATGAGCGGGATGCCCGCCTCGGCGGCCTCCATGATGGCGTCGGCCGCGAACGGCGGCGGCACGAAGATCACGGTGGCGTTGGCGCCGGTGGCCTCCACGGCCTCGCGCACGGTGTCGAAGCTCGGCACGTCGACCTGGTAGCGGTCCGGGCGGCCCGGCACGCCCGAGCGGTCGGTCTCGCCCTCGAAGCGCACCGACTGGCCGCCCTTGCCGGGGCGCACGGCGCCGACCACGTTGGTGCCGTAGGCGATCGACTTGTCGGTGTGGAAGGCTCCGGCCTCGCCGAGGCCCTGCACGATCAGCCGGGTGTTGGTGTCGACGAGGATGCTCACTGCACGCCTCCGGTGAGCTCGACGATCTTGCGGGCGCCGTCCTTCATGTCGGTGGCGCTGACGACGTTGAGGCCGGACTCGTCGATGATCTTCCGGCCTAGCTCCACGTTGGTGCCCTCGAGGCGCACCACCAGGGGCACCTCGAGTCCGACCTGCTGCACGGCGGCGACCACGCCGTTGGCGATGGTGTCGCACTTCATGATGCCGCCGAAGATGTTGATGAAGATGCCCTTGACGTTGGGGTCGCGGGTGATGATCTTGAACGCCGCGGTGACGTTCTCGGTGGTGGCGCCGCCGCCCACGTCGAGGAAGTTGGCGGGCTCGCCGCCCACCTGCTTGATCGTGTCCATGGTGGCCATGGCCAGGCCCGCGCCGTTGACGAGGCAGCCGATCGAGCCGTCGAGCTTGATGAAGCTGAGGCCGTACTCGCTGGCCTCGACCTCGGCGGCGTCCTCCTCGCTCAGGTCGCGCATCCCGGTGACGTCCCCGTGGCGGAAGAGGGCGTTGCCGTCGAAGCTCATCTTGCCGTCGAGGGCCATCACGTCGCCGCTCTTGGTGACCACCAGCGGGTTGATCTCGACCATGTCGGTGTCCAGGCCGACCGCCAGCCCGGCGAGCGCCTTGACGAAGCGCGCGCCGTTCTTGTGGGCGGCGCCCGCCAGCCCGAGGCCGAACGCCAGGCGGCGCACCTGGAAGTCGAGCAGGCCCACGGCCGGGTCGATGGTCTCGCGCAGGATCTTCTCGGGCGTCTCGGCGGCCACCTCCTCGATCTCCATGCCGCCCTCGGTGGACGCCATGACGACGTTGCGGCCCGTGGCGCGGTCGAGCACCACCGACAGGTAGAGCTCGCGCTCGATGTCGATGCCCTGCTCGACGTAGAGGCGGTTGACCTGCTTGCCCTCGGGGCCGGTCTGGACCGTCACGAGGGTGGAGCCGAGCATCTTCTCGGCGAGCTCGCGCACGCGCCGCTCGGTGGCCTCCACCCCGCCCTTCAGCCCGTCGGTGACCACGTTGACGCCGGGCACGTCGGGGTGCTCGACGAAGCGCCCCTTGCCGCGCCCGCCCGCGTGGATCTGCGACTTGACGACGACCACGGCGTTGCCGCTGGCCTCCACGATGGGGCGCACCGCCGCCACCGCTTCCTCCACGGTCGTCGCCACGCGGCCGATGGGCACGGCGATGCCGTGCTGCTTCATCAGCTCCTTGGCCTGGTACTCATGGATCTTCAAAGGGATACCTCCGGCGCGTGACCGCGCGACCGCGTTAGCGTACCGCGCGTGGCGCCAGGGTGCCGCCAGCGGGGGGCGGAGCGGCGGTACAAGCGGCGCCCGTCGGCTGTGGCCCACCCGGCAGCGGCGCTCGGGCGCCGCGGGCTACAGTCGAGGCATGATCCGAACCGCGCTGCTGACGGTTCTCGAGGGGGACGGTGCGCCGGGCCACGAGGACGGCGCGGCGCAGGCCATCCGGCAGGTCCTGGTGACCGGCCCGTTCGTCGAGGTCGACTACCAGGTGGTCCCCGACGAGCAGGCGATGATCCGCGCCAAGCTGCGGGTGTGGGCCGACCAGGGCAACGTCGACCTGGTCCTCACCACCGGCGGCGTCGGCCTGGGGCTGAAGGGCCGCACGCCGGAGGCCACCTCCGAGGTGATCGAGCGCGAGGTGCCCGGCCTGGCCGAGGCGATGCGCGCCGCCATGGCCGTCGATCACCCGACCGCGGTCCTCACCCGCGGGCTGGCCGGCGTGCGCCGCTCTACCCTGGTGGTGAACCTGCCCTCCGACCCCGGCGAGCTCACCGTCGGGCTGCGCACCATCGTCGAGGTGCTGCCGCAGGCGGTGCGCGGCCTCTCGAACCGGCCCGCCAGCCCCGCCAACTGACGCTCAGGCGCCCACGGCGCCGCGCAGCGGCGGCAGGCGCCGCACGCGCGCGGCCCCTCCGGTAGGATGTGGCGCCGATGACCGTTCTCGCGTTCTTCGTCTTCCTGATCGGCTTCGCGGTGGCCGCCGCCGGGGTGATCGTGCCGGTGCTGCCGGGCGTGCCGCTCGCCGCGGTGGCCGCGCTGCTGGCGGCGTGGATCATGGGCTTCGACCGCTTCGGCGTCACGCCCCTCGTCTACGTCGGGGTGCTGGCGGTGCTGTCGCAGCTCGTCGACCTCGCCGGCACCTGGCTCGGCTCGCGCTTCTACGGCGCCGGGCGCGCCGGCGTGTGGGGCGGGATCATCGGCTCGTTCTTCGGGCTCTTCCTGTTCCCGCCGTTCGGGTTCCTGATCGGCGCCCTGGTCGGGGCGGTGGTGGCCGAGATGCTGGTGGGGCGGCGCTTCGACGAGGCCGTGCGCTCGGGGGTGGGCGCGTTCGTGGGTACGCTGGGTGGCACCGTGGCTAAGCTGATCATCATGGTGGTGATCGGCTTCGTGGTCTTCCCGATCTTCTTCGGCGGCTGAGGCCGTACAGGCAGGAGCAGTCATGGATCCGATCTTCTTGCAGCTTGGGCCGATCGCCATCCGGTGGTACGGCCTGTTCATCGCCCTCGGCGTCCTGGCCGGCTCGGTGCTGGCGGTGCGCTACGCGGCGCGGCGCGGCCTCGACCCCGAGAAGCTCCTCGACATGGCGCTATGGCTCGTGCTCGCCGGCATCGTGGGCGCGCGCCTGGTGTACGTGATCACCAGCCCGTCGGCCTACTTCGGCCCCGGCGGCGACCCGCTGGCGGCCTTCAAGGTGTGGGAGGGGGGCGTCAGCATCCACGGCGGCGTCATCGGCGTGGTGGTGGCCACCTGGCTCTACTCCCGCGCCCACCGCCTGAACATGTGGTCGTACCTCGACGTCATGTCGCCGGTGGCCGGCTTCGGCATCGTCGGCGGCCGCCTGGGCAACATCATGAACGGCACCGACACGGGCGGGCGCCTCACGAACTGGCCGATCGGCTTCACCTGGCCCGAGCCGGGCACCGCCACCTTCGGAGCGTTCGGGCGCTTCCTCTTCGGCGACGACATGTGGTCGGCCTTCCCGGGCGTGTGCGCCGACGGCTCGTACATCCCGCTGTGGCAGTGCGGCAGCGACATCGTGCGCGGCCCGGTGCACTTCACGCAGCTCTACGGCGTGTTCATCGGCGTGGCGGTCCTGCTGATCACGCTGTGGGCGCTGAACCGCACCAGCAAGCCGGGCTTCGCGTTCTGGCAGATGGTGCTGTGGTACTCGGTGCTGCGCTCGGTGTTCGAGGAGACCTTCCGCGACAACCCGTTGATGTGGAACGTCTACCTCGCCGACGGCCTCGACCAGCCCGGCATCGGGCTGTTCACCGTCACGCAGGTGGCCAGCGTGGCGATCATCGCCGTGGCGGTGTGGATGCTGGCGCGCGTGCGCGCCCAGCCCGAGGCCCCGGCCGTGGCCGCCGGCGGGCCCGGCCCGCGCGGCGGGGCGACCGCCCAGGCGCCGGCGCGCCGGGGCGCGGACGGAAGCGGGCGCGGCGGCGCCGACGGCGGCGCCAAGCGCAAGGCGGGCGGCAAGGGCGAGGGCCGCGGGTGACGGAGGGGGCCGCGACCTCGAGGCCGCCCCTCGCCGTGGTGGTGCTGGCGGCGGGGGAGGGGAAGCGTATGCGCTCGCCGCTGCCCAAGGTGCTGCACGAGGCGGCCGGGCGGCCGCTGCTCGAGCACGTGCTGCGCGCCGCCGCGCCGCTGGCGCCCGAGCGCACCGTGGTGATGGTGGGCTTCGCCGGCGACGAGGTGCGCGAGCGCTTCGCGGGCAGCGGCGTCACGTTCGTGACCCAGGACTTCAGCACCGGCTACGGCACCGGCCACGCGCTGCGCGAGAGCGCCAAGGGGCTGCAGGGCTTCGAGGGCAACGTGCTGGTGCTGAACGGCGACGGCCCGCTGCTGCGCACCCGCACGCTGGCGGCGCTGGTCGACACGCTCGGTGCCGGCAGCGGCATGGCGCTGGTCACCTGCCGCTTCTCCGACCCCAGCGGGCTCGGGCGCGTCGTGCGCGGGCCCGACGGGCGCCTGGCGGCGATCGTGGAGGAGAAGGACGCCACCCCCGAGCAGCGCGCCATCACCGAGGTGAACCCCGGCGTCTACCTGTTCGACGCCACCGTGTTCGCGCGCGCCCAGGCGCTCAGCGCCGACAACGCCGCCGGCGAGTACTACATCACCGACCTGCCGCGCTTCTACCTGGAGGCCGGCGAGCGGGTCGAGACGCTGCTGGTCGACGACGAGACCGAGCTGCTGGGCGTCAACGACAAGCGCCAGCTGGCGCTCGCAGAGGCGGTGCTGCGCGAGCGCATCCGGCGGCGCTGGCTCGCCGAGGGCGTCACCATGCTCGACCCCGCCACCACCTACCTCGACGACGGCGTCGAGCTCGGCGGGGGCGTGGTGCTCGAGCAGGGCGTGGTGCTGCGCGGCGCCACGCGCGTGGGCGACGGGGCGCGGGTGGGCGCCTACAGCGTGCTCACCGACCTCGAGGTGGCGCCGGGGGCGTACATCCTCCCGCACACGGTACGCGCCGGCTGACGCCTGCTAAGCTGTGCGGCGCATGTCGCTCCTACGCAAGCCCCCAGCAGTACTGGCCCTCGAGGACGGCACCGTCTACTACGGCTACGCCTTCGGCGCCAGCGGCCAGAACGTCGGCGAGGTGGTGTTCAACACCTCCATGACCGGCTACCAGGAGATCCTCACCGACCCCAGCTACCACGGGCAGATCGTCATGATGACGTACCCCCACATCGGTAACTACGGGGTGAGCGTCTACGACATGGAGTCGAACCGCCCCTACGCGCGCGGCCTGATCGTGCGCGAGTTCAGCCGGGTCGCCTCCAACCACCGCGCCAACCAGGACCTGCAGTCGTTCATGGAGCAGCACGGCATCGTGGGCATCGAGGGGATCGACACCCGCGCCCTCACGCGCCGCCTGCGCACCGGAGGGGTCGTCAAGGGCGTGATCTACCACGGCGAGACCGACGACGAGCTCGAGGCCGAGCTGGTGCGCCAGGCCAAGGAGCACGAGGACATCGACGGCCGCGACATGACCCCCGAGGTCACCACGCCGCTGCCGTACGCGCGCCCCACGTTCCAGGACCACCCGCGCGTGGTGCTCATCGACTTCGGCATCAAGCACTCGATCGTCTACAAGCTCGAGCAGGCGGGCGCCGAGGTGATCGTGGTCCCGGCGCGCACCACGCCCGCGCAGATCATGGCGCTCAACCCCTACGGCCTGGTGCTCTCGAACGGCCCCGGCGACCCGGCCGGCCCGCGCTACGCCCACGACACCGTGTGGCAGATGCTCGGCCTGCTGCCCACATACGGCATCTGCCTGGGGCACCAGCTGCTGGGGCTGGCGGTCGGCGGCAAGACCCACAAGCTCGCCTTCGGCCACCACGGCGCCACCACGCCCGTCAAGAACCTCGTCACCGGCGGCGTCGAGATCACCGCCCAGAACCACAACTACGTCGTGGACCTGGAGTCGATCCCGGGCGGGCAGTTCCAGGCCACCCACGTGAACCTCAACGACGGCACGCTCGAGGGCATGGCGCACACGCGCTACCCGGTGTTCAGCGTGCAGTTCCACCCCGAGGCCAGCCCGGGGCCGCACGACTCCTCGTACCTGTTCCGGCGCTTCATCGAAGAGGTGAACGCCTTCGAGGGCGCCACGGCGCTGCCGGCGGCGCGCGTCGGCGCCTAGGCGAAGACCTCGTCGGAGTCGATCCAGATGGTGGTGGGGCCGTCGTTGACGAGCTCCACCTCCATCATGGCGCCGAAGCGCCCGGTCTCGACCGGCACGCCCTGCGCCCGCAGCGCCGCCACGAAGCGCTCGTAGAGCGGCTCGGCCACCTCGGGCCGCGCGGCGTAGCTGAAGCCCGGGCGGTTGCCGTCCTTGACGCTGCCGTACAGGGTGAACTGGCTCACCACCAGGCAGGCGCCGCCCACCTGCCCCAGGCCCAGGTTCATCTTGCCGGCGTCGTCCTCGAACACGCGCAGCTTGGCGACCTTCTGGGCGAGCTTGTCGGCCAGCCGCTCGTCGTCGTCGGGCTTCACCCCCAGCAGCACCACGAAGCCGCGGCCGATGGCGCCCACGCGCTCGCCGGCCACGCGCACCTCGGCGCGGGCCACGCGCTGCACCAGGGCCCTCACTCGAGCCCGGCCCCGGCCTGCGGCAGCGCCACCTGCCCCGCCTCCAGCTCGTCGAGGCGGCGCTGCGCCTCCTCCAGGCGCGCGCGCACGTTGCGCAGCGCTCCCCACAGCTCCTCGCGCTCCGGCTCGCTCAGGTTGCCGAGCGTCTTCTCGTGCAGCATCTCCAGCAGCCCCAGGCTCCGCCTGGCGGCCTTCACGCCCTCCAGGCCCTGGCGGCGCGCCTGGCGCAGGGGCGAGGAGTCGTCGCCGAGCGCCGTCTCGGCCGCCGCCTCCAGCGCGTGCACCAGCCCCACGAAGCGCACGGCGGCGCTGTGCTCCTCGGCGGGGCGCCCCTCGTCGGCGCCGTTCAGAAGAGACCACCCTGTTCGGCGGTGTCGATCACGACGGTGCGGTCCTTGGGCGGCAGCGAGTCCAGCACGCGTTTCAGCTCCTTCATGTCGTTCCAGGTGAGCCACTTGGGCGAGCCGCGCTCGCGGCTCGGGTTGCGCAGCAGGTAGGCGGGGTGGAAGAGGGGGAAGACCTTGATGCCGTGCCACTCGTACCAGCGGCCGCGGGTGTGGGTGATGCCCTCCTTGGTGCCCAGGAACCACTGGGTGGGCACGTTGCCGAGCGGCGCGATGACCTGCGGCTGCACGAGCTTGATCTGCTCCAGCAGCACCGGCTCGCTGGCCGCGACCTCCTCGGGCTTGGGGTTGCGGTTGCCGGGCGGGCGGAACTTGACGATGTTGGTGATGTAGACCGACGTACGGGGGATGTCGACCGACTCGAGGATCTTGTCGAGCAGCTGACCGGCGCGGCCGACGAACGGCTCGCCGCTCAGGTCCTCGTCCTCGCCGGGCGCCTCGCCCACGAGCATCAGCTTGGCATCGGGGTCGCCGGTGCCGAACACCAGGTTGTCGGACAGGCTGGCGAGCGCCGGCGGCTTGCTAGCGGCGCGGCGCTCCAACTCCTTCAGACTCACGCCAGTCGTCATACCACGCGGCCCGAGGCCGGCCCTACGCCGAGGCTTCGGCGCCGCCGGCGGGGCGCTTGGCCGAGGGGCGGCGGCTGCGCACCTCGCGCCGGATCTTCGGCTCCAGACCGATCATCAGGAAGAAGTTCTCGAGGGCGTTCTCGCGCCCCTTGATCTCGGTGTGCTCCAGGTCGTCGGAGCCCGTGACGAACGGCAGGGACTCGTAGGCGCGCAGCGCCTCCAGCGCCACCTCGTCGGGGCTCTTGGTCTCGGCCACCTCGGTGAGGTAGGCGTACACGCTGCGCCGCGCCTCGGCGTGGCGCCTGAACGCCTCCGGGTTGTCGGTCTCGTCGGCGCGCAGCAGGTCCTGACGGGCGATGCGGCGGTAGTGCTTCAGCCCGCGCTTGATCTCCTCCGAGGTGAGAACGACCTTCACGTCCATACCGTCTCCTTCCGGGCCAGCGGCGTGAGGCCGCCGGCCACCATCCCCACGGATGCCGTTCGGAGAGGCGCCCCACGCCGGCCGCCGCCGGGGTGGCGGATCGGCCGGTGCGGGGCGCGCAGCTTCACGCCTCGATGCTCCGTCGCGGGATCGGGGCGGGTTCTCTGTCGTCGGATTCGAGCAGCGCGCTCTCGTAGCGCGTCAGGGCGTCGAGCTCCTCGGCGTCGGAGCGGTAGCCGCAGTCGGGGCACTCGAGCTCCTCGAAGCCCTCGACGTACCGGAAGGTGATGGTGCCGGTGCCGCCGCACACGGGGCATGCGACACCGTCGTAGGATCCTTCGGCATCCACCGCGTTGTTCACCGTTCGAGACTCCTGACCGGCGCCTGTGCGCGTCCGCTTGCTACGAGTGTATAGCAGCCGCCGGGCGAGGACGTGACACGGGGCAGCGGAGCGCCGGGGCCCCTCCGGGCGCGGCGCCCGCGCGGCCGACGCCGCGCCCGGGCAGGCGCTCAGGCCGGCGCGCGCGAGGCGGAGGCGAGCTCCAGAAGCTCCTGGGCGTGCTTCAGCGAGGCCTCGGTGATGGTGCCCGACAGCATGCGCGCCAGCTCCTGGGGGCGCTGCTCGGGCGCCACGCGCCGCACGCGCGTGACCGTGCGCCCGCCCGCCGCGCCCTTCTCGACCACGAAGTGCGCGTCGGCGTACGCCGCCACCTGCGCCAGGTGCGTGACCACCAGCACCTGGTGACGTTCCGCGAGGCGCGCCAGCAGCGCCGCCACGTGGTTGGCGGTGGCGCCGCCCACGCCGGCGTCGACCTCGTCGAACGCCACCGTGGGCACGTCGGAGCCCGTGACGAGGTTGAGCGCCAGCATGATGCGCGACAGCTCGCCGCCCGAGGCGATCTCGGCCACGGGCGCGGGCGCCTCGCCGGGGTTGGCGGAGAAGAGGAAGCGCACCTCGTCGG
>Ga0079224_100009396_pt1 | contig 13325 bp, 16 predicted proteins | sample Stecom2015_FD_80414 | JGI IMG/M metagenome (GOLD analysis project Ga0079224, IMG submission 80414) | Agricultural soil microbial communities from Utah to study Nitrogen management - Steer compost 2015 | ecosystem: Environmental > Terrestrial > Soil > Agricultural land | place: USA: Utah... | reverse complement strand
ATGACGATGACGATGTTTCAAGTCCCTCTGCAATACCGTCGATTGCTGGCAACGTGACCACTACCGGGACAAACACAACCACTTCAGCGGTTGGGCTTGCATCATCAACAAACAAGACATTCTACATATCTGATGATGAAGTGGATGATGACCTGGATGATGCTGACGACATCGAGATCTTTTCACTCCAGACTATAGTAGTGAATAGGGGCGATAACGTGACCATACATTTCTTTAACCTAGGAGAAGATGATATTGATGATGCACCAGAGGAGAGACATTCGTTCACCATCGGCGCGCCGTACAACATCGACGTTGACTTGACAGGAGGCGAAAGCCAAGTAAAAACCTTCACGGCAGACCAAGAGGGCATATTCCAGTACTACTCAAAATACGATTTGCCTCAAATGACCGGACAGCTGGTGGTTTTGCCTGAACAGCAAGTCACAACTGCATCTGGCACGAATTCGACCACACAATAGCAGGTCGGATCCTCTGCTCTTTTTTTCAGATTCCCTTCTACAATGCAAACTGGCCAAGTTGCGATGTCAGCTCTAGAGTGAAATGCTTCTAGTGACTGGTTGAACGTATGCAGATGCCCTATATCATTCCTGTATACTCTGTAGAATGACAAACCGTAGCATTGGATTCAAAGGTGGCAGAAGTTGAGAGTGAGACAATGTCATGGCTTTTTTGAGTATGGGAGACCTGACAGGAAGCTAGCGCAGCAAAATGTAGCAGCTGAAATGATAATTTGGTATCCCTGCTTTTCCGTAACAAGACACTGTCAACCAATAACTTGAATCTTTGTTTTTATTGATGTAGTATCGGCGCGCCGCTTTTGGGACCCGTGTCTTTTTCAACTCGCGAGGTATCAAACTTTTTTCTCGAAAACACGCGTTTAATAGCCTAGCCTATATGTTCGCACATCATCTTGCTCCACCGCCTTCTTGGCAGCTGGAGACTGGCTGTAAACTGCCGTATAGTGAAATAATTCTGCTACCTGATAGAAGTGAACGAGACACCGGTCTCTCCGGCAGATGATCTTATTACTTTGAATTGCATATATTATATCATATGATGTCGAATCCAAAATGCTCTGAATGTGATTGGATTATGACAGAGGATGTCATGTTCGGAAGGCAAGGTTTGGATGCGAACATACCGATCTGGAGATGCTCGAATCCAGATTGCGATCGTACCGAAGAACAGAACGAACACAGCATCTAAAATGCCGCATTATCGACACTTCTTGCCTTGTGTGATTGATTGACTATCTTCTGTCAACAACCTATCCCTGCATTGTCGGGGGCAATCGCAGAAATAATTCTCACAGATAACTCTCGTTTGACGACAACGAGATGAAGTGAATCCCTTGTTTTTGTCATATATTTTTTCTCAGTTTGTGGCAAGCATGTGCTACTGATGTCTTGTAATGTTGTGGTTTCTTGTTGCTTTTTCCCCTCACAAATCAGAAACAACTCTGCTGAGGCCTTGGCAGTCACCACTATTGCCGACGTTTTTTCATCTTCATCCCGGGAGATCTCCTTGTGCCGTTTTTTTCGATTCCTCTTCAACTTGGCACTAATTTCCTTGAGCTCTGTAGTAATCATTGGCTAAGTGTAATAGGTAGAAAACTTGCCTTCTATTAGTGCCTGTTTTTCCGATTTCTTGGAAACAAGTTCCTTTTCCAAAAGTGTTCAGAGATACCTTCCTTGGATACATTCACCAAGACATCTACTGTGTTCCTTTTATGAATCGGTCTGACCGCATTGGATATGGTATCTGCAGAGTCAAGTGCGCCTGTCTTTTTTGCAATAGTATCGCCTTGCGGCAGGAGCCCTCAACTTCTAAACGACATGAGCACCTTGCAATGTCCTATACTGCGATTATCCCTCGGAAAGCATTGTTGTTGGGCTTAACTATGAGCAGTCTTGACTCTTGACATATCCTCATCTGCACCGTGTCTGCGTGTTTGTAGTTGCCATATTTCAGCAAGTGGAGCTGGACTTGGATGATATGCAATCTCTGATATTCGCTTGCGGTTGGGGAGGTTTGGAGGATTTCTCTTTCTGTAATCAAATCAGTCGATCTTCTGTTGATTGCTATTATCGGGTTGCTATCTCTGCACACCATTACACCGAGAGTATCTTGAAGACTTAACGCTAGACGCAAGATTCACAGCACTATCCGTCATATGGAGACCTGCATGAAGCTACCGGCTTTAGCTTCTTATTTTGCTCATTTTGTTTGCATGAACCATATCTTGTTTAGTGGGAAACCAAAGTCGCCTGAGCTTCTCTTGTTTTTACCACCGAGGCGGCCTTCCCCTGGTGCTGTCTTTAGTCTTGGCATACTGCTTTGCATGGCTTTTTACCGTTCTGCCGCGAGCTTTGGATTTGCCTTTGCGACTCTTCTCAAACTTTTGCCTTGTGCTTTTTGTCTTCCTATATCCTAGATAAGACTTGGCGGCATCTTCATGGTTCCTATTACGCAGCTCCCGAGCCACCATTCTGCGAAGTGATACAGAGCTCACTTCGTCCTTTCCTGCAAGAGATTTGTCGTTCTTTATTGCTTTGGCTATCTCAAGCGCCACTGAATATGGGACACCTGCTCTGCTTGTCGCACGAGCCATCTTTCTACTGTCAAATGGTTCCAAGCGACCGCTTTTCTTTCTAACCATCAGTCTGACTCTGGTTGAAACAGATCGGGTACGCATGTATGATCATGTCTATTTCAAACTCTTTTCTTTTAACAATTGGGATATACGCATCAAAATCTTCCAAGTATGGAACTCGTACAATCATAGTGATCCCGCAACTATTCGGTGGATGGCGCACAACTTGTGGTGACAAATTCTGCAAGTCTGATCACAATAATATTTTTCTCAGCTCTGGTAAATCAAAAGGAGATTCATGCCAGTTTTATTCACAAAGTTGTGCCTATCTCCAGCCAAATCACCAGAAGTATAGGGGGTAAAATCGTTAAAAGGAGGCTGTTCTACGCCTTGTAAGTTTCGTGAAGCAGCTCAATGTGATGTCCGGCTCTCTGCCCTGAAATGACAGGCTAGTGTTGATCCGGAACTAGGATAGCTCTTCACTCTATCTTTCCAGCTGCAAGCTCCTCAAACGTCTTGTTCATTTCGTCAAATCCAATCCTCTTTGCCCTCGTGCGAATCCTTCCCATCTTTGCAAGAGAAATTACTTCACTCAGCTCGGAGATGCTCCCCCAGTTGCTCGTTGTCACTTCAAGCTCATTGACTAGACCTGCAGTAAACTTTAGTGTTCCACCTGCAAGCCCCACGACCACAAGTTTTGACTGCCTGCCGCCCATAGAGTACGCCTGGGCGAGCGTAGCATCAGCACCCACGAAATCAACCATACCCTGAGCGCCTTCGTTGTCGGTAAGTTCCTTTACTTTCGCTACTACGTCCTCCTTCTTGCTGTTGATGATTGCGTCCGCTCCAAGCTCTTTGGCTATGGAGAGTTTGCTGTCATCTACATCAACGGCAATGGTCCTTGCATACGGAGTCAGGATCTTTGCGTACTGCACCCCAAACTGGCCCAGTCCCCCGCATCCAATGATAACGACCGTGCTGCCCGGATACAGGTTTGGAAGAAGCTTTTTCATGGCCCTGTAGGGAGTGAGGCCTGCGTCGGTAAGGACGGCCGAGTCGACAGGGTCCAATCCGTCACCTGGCAGCAGGTACCTGAACGTGGGCACCTTCAGATATTCTGCATAGCCGCCGGGTTGCCCTATGCCTACCCAGTCTTGAATGCTGGTGAGCTGCTCCTGCCCTGTCAACGAGAACCTGTCGAATTTTCTTGACCATCCTCCGTAAACCACGACTGGGTCACCCTTCTTGAAACCTGACACTTTTTCGCCGACTTCTTCTATTATCCCGGCATTTTCATGACCAAGGGTGAAAGGAAAGCTGGGGATTATCTTGATAGAACCATCCATCAGATGGAGATCTGAATGACAGAGTCCGGAACCCTGGATCTTTACGAGTACTTCCTCTCCGAGCACTCCTGGAACAGGAACTTGCTTCATTTCAAGCGGCTTGTTGTAATCTACCATCTGCATGGCCGTCATCATTGTTCTAGACATGTGGGGATCACATGAAATACGGCTTTATCGTATTTGAAGTTTGGAGCCATTCATGCTGCAGTCATATCCTTTTCATCTTTGAAACTTGTCTGGAGGTGAGTACCATCGCAGAACGTCTTTTTGTTTTGAAGCACCGTAGCGGCTTTGCACTCTTTACCCATTTACTTTCTCAACCCTCCAATTCTATACAATGTCCACAAATTGAATATCGGGAAAATTCGAAAACTATTTGTCAAGGGACGCTAACCTTGGTCGATGCAAGTATTATCAATCAATGGTACTTGTAGTTGGTTTGACTACTTATCGCAGCTGTCACATTTTGAAAGTGTTTTGCGACGTCCATGTGGAGATTCCAAGTGGCGATCTTGCGATCATTGGATCCAATCTTAGCTTTTTTCTTAGTATCTGCATAAGGTATGATCACATGCTTTTGAAATGGCAAAGAGACTCTTTGAAGCGTCCCGCTGGTCTTAAAAGGAATGTTCGCATAAAGTGGATTTTCTTTTGTGATGCTCATAAGCCTATATTTTTGATGTAGTGGCGAAATTCAGATAACAACAATGCTTCCTTGGCCATACGTGGAATCGAAGGAATTCCGACCAGGGTGAAACGTCATAGGCATTTCTTGATTGTCTTCTCTAGTTTCAGTACATGCAGGCTGAAATGTCTGAATCCGTGCGAGAATGGACTGGGCGGGATTTGAACCCGCGACCTCTCGCTTGCGAAGCGAGCATTACTACCCCTGAACTACCAGCCCTACCGCAGGTTTCACGTGATACAATCCCAATATAAAATATGACACAATTATAACTAGCGATCTTTTTGCATTGCTGACCAATCCCCGCATGTCTAATCGACTCTCGACTACAATTTCATCCTGGCAAACACATACACGCTTGCATGTATCCAAGCACCTAGACAAATGATTCAGCATCGTGGTACAGCGCACCTGCTCTGTCCTGATTCCTATTTTCTTATTCGTTATGCCGCAGTTGCTGGTAATCGCAAAGTCAAGCATGTAACAAAGTGTCACTACACAAGTCTGACCGGGGATTGGTTTGATGACTGCCCTCCATTCGCAGGAGTCGATGTCATAGAGCCAAGCCAAGTGCAACTTCGTCACACCTCCTTGGCAGGCCGGTCAGCTATGCTACAATGCAGCAGGTCCATCATGGCACCGCTACTCCGGAATAAGTGTTCAGGATAGTCGCCAAACGATCAGCAAATCCACTCTGACGGCTTGCGTAAATGAACTGGAAAAAGCAGCAACCAAAAAACAATGACTGGATATGCATGTACATCAAATACGGATATCAAAACAGTCAAAAAGGTAAGTAAAATCAAGTTAGCTAGGTAAAAGAAACCATTCGTAAGTAACAATACCCCACGACCTTTATATCAAACAAATCAAGAAGTTGACAGGATGCGACCGGAAGTAGATAATGATCTTCCGAGAAATCTTCCTTCTCGAGAATCGGACGCAGATTCATTGATTGAAAAGGACGAAATCGATTTCTTGGGTTACTCAAGAAACTATTTCGTTTGCTTCATTGACATTGTTGATTCAACAAGAATCATATCCCGTATAGATAACTCTCTTGGAATCCGGAAGTATTATGAAATCTTTCTTAATACAGTCGCGAGAATTGCACGGGATCATGAAGGCAGGATAGTAAAGAGTGCAGGCGATAGCCTTATCCTTTATTTTCCAAACACTGCTGATGCTGCATATCCTGATGCATTCGATATGTCCATGAAATGCTGTCTGGAAATACTTGATGCACATGAATCTATGAATTTGATTGCGAACCTTGAACAGCTACCTCGGATTGATTACCGCATAAGTGCCGACTATGGAAAGGTCGAAATTGCTAGAACAAGGACATCTACAGAGTATGACTTGCTTGGACATACAATGAATATATGCGTAAAAATGAATTCGAAGGCAAAACCGCAGGAGTTTGTAATCGGGAGTGACCTCTATGAAATATTGCGATCGTCAAAATTCCCATTTGACAGGTTTTATGATTTTCGTGTCGTTGGAGAATATTCTACTGGACTGGGATACAACTATCCGATTCTTGCTGTCCATTCAAGGAATATTATTCAGGACTGGCCCTCCATTCCAGATCATCCTGTCATCCGCCAACCTGGGGACGATGATAATGCTGGTTCTAACGGCCTAGACAAACGTCATCGCATCATGATAATTGATGACGAACCAGACACTCTGCTGACCTACAGGAGCATGCTGGAAAGTGAAGCCGCATTTGAAGTAGAAACATATACGTCGTCACAAGATGCTCTGCAGAACATCTTCAAAAAGGGTACAAGCTCTTACGACTTGATTATTACGGACATAAGAATGCCCCCGCCTAATGGTCTGCAACTTTATAACATCATAAAGTCTCTGAACAAGCAGACTCGCGTTTTGCTCGTAACGGCGTATGATGTGATAGAAGAACTTGTGAGCACACTGCCTGATATCAAACACGAACATATCTTGAAGAAACCGCTCAATAAGCCTGACCTCCTTAGAGAGGTGAGGCTCTGCACTTAATAGGACTTGTCAGGGAAACTGGGTGGAACAAGCAGACAGGCGAAATCTGCTGGTGGCGGTGGTGCCACAGACTGTGGCAAGCCATATCATCAAATCTCAAGTGTCATGGGAAATCTGAGGGCATAAACATATTACAAGTAGGCCATAATCTAGGCAAGGTTAAATGCAAAATTCCTGCGATGTGCTGATAACAAATGCCTCTGCAGTCATTCCAAAGGTGGGTATTGTTGAAACGAACATCTTGATTGAGGATGGCCGAATAAAGGCACTCTCAAATTCAGCCGGCAACGTTTCTGCATCACTAAAGATCGATGCGCGCGGCAGATATGTGCTGCCGGGGGCAATCGACCCGCACGTCCATTACGGGGTCTATACTCCAATAGAGGAGGCGGCAAGGACAGAATCGAGGTCCGCAGCAATCGGGGGCGTGACTACAATGATGAGGATGCTCAGGCTCTACGACAGCTATCAAACTGTTACACGGCAGTTGGTTGCAAGCAAAGGTAACCATTACATCGACTATTCTATTCATGCATCGATACTCAAACCAGAACAGGTCAAGGATGTGCCCTATCTGAAAGAGCTTGGCATAAACTCGCTTAAAATCTACATGAACCTCGGTGCAGACCTCAACCACATCTACATGGATCAGGAGCCCGGCGCCAATGAAGTCAAGGACGGCGAGGTCAACATGACCGACGAACTCGTATCTTCGATAGTGAGAGAGGGCGCGATGGCACACTCTACCGTGCTAGTGCACGCAGAGAATCCCGCAGTATGCTCTGAGCACATGCGCATTGGAAAGGAGAAACAGATGAGCGGGCTCAAGGCGTGGTCTGACTGTCGCCCATCGTCTTCAGAGGCAGCAAGCGTCGCCAAAGTGTCAGAGCTTGGAAGGAAATTTGGGGCTAACCTGTACTTTGTACACGTGGGGTCTACTGCCGCACTTGATGCAATATTGTCTGAACGGGAGAAAGGCAGATCAAACTATTATATCGAGACATGCCCGCAGTATTTGACACATACAGTCGATTTTGATAACATTGCGGGGAAGGTAGTCCCTCCTCTCCGATCAAAAAGTGATCTTCAGAGTATGTGGTCTGCCCTGAGAAACGGAATAGTTGACACGATCGGAACTGATCACGTGGCAAACAGGCTTGACATGAAAATGGGCAAAGGAGACATCTGGACTGCACTTGCTGGTTTTCCCGGGATAGCCACAATGATGCCGGTACTTCTTAGCCACGGCGTGAACCAAGACAGGATAAGCATAGAGAGAGTCGCAGAGGTCACGAGTTATAATACTGCCCGGATATTTGGAATGTATCCAAAGAAAGGCACCATCCAGCCCGGCTCTGACGCAGACTTGACAATAGTCGACCTTGACCTAGAGCAAAAGGTTACTCCTGATCTGTTGCAGTCATACTCTGACTATACAATCTATGACGGCCACCTGCTCAAAGGCTGGCCCGTGATGACGATCGTAAGGGGAAAGGTTGTGATGGAGAACGGTCAAGTGGACATCAAGGCGCTAGGGCACGGTGAATTTGTTCCACGACCTGTCTCCGCTACTTAGGCTTGGTCTTGTCTTCCACAAGCTTGTATCTTGACAGCCACTTGTAGGCAAGGAACACGATGAACGCGATTATCAGAAAGTCGATTATTTCTGAAATCAGGTGTCCGTACCTAAACTGAGACGGGGTGTCTGAAACGCCTGTCGCGTTCACATACAGCTCTTCAAGGTTCCCGGATGGCAGAAATAGTCCTATCAACGGATTGATGATGTCCTGTACGAAGGATGTGACAAGCGAAGATGATGCGGCTCCGATAATGAATGCGATCGCAAGTCCTATGACTCCAAACGTCTTCAAAAAATCCATAAATTCTTGAATTATGGTTTTCTTTTCAACAGGAGGGGGGCTCTCAGCCATGACCTTGTCTCTCTGCCACCCATTAATACAGCTTGTGAAACTCTAGTTAGGGGGCCTGATGTCTGTATTATGAACAGCAGACCTCTGTTGGGTTTCTGCTGCCCAAAAGACTATGCGGCTTCTGTACCTCTTATTCTTCTAATCTCTTCCCTCAAGGACCTAAGCTCCGACCTTAAGGCCTCAGACTCCTGCAGTTCCGCAGACTTTTCTTCCTTCACTCCTGCTTTAGCCGCAACCCTTCCGATAGCTATCGTGGCGATGACTGCTATGATCGTGACAACTACTGCATAGATTATCATCGGTATCATGCCGCTCTGCTCTCCAAAAGCTACTCTGAATATTTCCTGTATGGCAGTGTTCCAAGCAAGGGCTGCGACAAGACCAAAGGCTGCGGTGATAAGGCCAGCCAGTGCCTTGACAATTTCCTGGTTCAACACATTCTCCGGAATCACTCAATAATTAAGGGTTAACTAAGATGGTTATGATAATTTATACTGCTTTGCACTTGCAAGAAAATTCAGCGTTATAACGATCTAAAAAGAAACAACCGTCTCAAAGGTGCCATCATCTCTTGCCTTATAGTATACGTCGGCTCTACGCGTAAACAGTCCCACTTCTAGCACGCCCGCTATGCTCTTTAATTCGATCTCTTTCTTTTCTGGATTAGTGATCGAAGGAAATGTCGTATCCAGTATGATATTTCCGTTTTCAGTCACAAACGGGTATCCCTTGTCAAGGACGCGAAGCGATGGTCTGCCCCCTGTCTCTGACAGCTTTTTTGCGACTGCTGATCGTGCCATTGGATGGACCTCTATCGGGACTGACCTCTCAAAAGACTGGACGAACTTGGTCGCATCTGCAACAATGACTACTTGCTTTGCAGAAGAGATGAGAATCTTCTCGCGCAAGAGCGCTCCTCCTCCTCCCTTTATCATGTTTCCTTTACTGTCTATCTGGTCTGCACCGTCAAACACGATGTCAATGTCTGGAATTCTGTTCTCGTCTGCGATTCTGAGGCCGCTCTTTTCAGCTTCTATCTTGATCTGGAGCGATGTCGGGACAAATTCTATCGATTCCTTGTTTGGTAGTTTTGCCATCTCTCTCACGATATGCGCTGCTGTACTACCGCTACCAAGTCCTACAACTTTGGCACTTCCAACGCGCTTTACTGCATCTATGGCCAGTTTTTGGATTGCATCCTGCAACGACAATATTTGGTCAAGAACAGTTGCTAGGTTTTATATATAAAATAATTGTCGCAGATGCGGCGAATAAGGGGATCAGCCGACAGCAGTTGTGGGGCCGTGATTTTTCTGATGATTGATGTGCTACATCATGTGGCCTGGCGCGTGAATAAGCTTCAAGTCATCGCGTTGTCCTGGCATGCGCAATTCCCAAAAGAAAAGTCTCTGAAAATAGTTTCAGGATCTGCGGAACTTCCTCAGGTCAAAGCGTGGCCCGTTTACATCTGGGTTCAGGTACCTGCTCGATAGATATTTTGTGATATCGCCGGCGCCTGAAGCCTGCGCTGCCTGGTGCCTGTACGTTCTCATAATGGAAAAGACATCCGCTAGCCCTGCCTGTTCGGACTGACCCACAATGTCGCAGAACATACTGGTCGGGTGACAAGTCGCCTGAATGCCTGTCCCTTTCTTGGTCCATTTTAGCATTCCAAGGTGAGAATCTATTGACTTCTCCCATGTCGGATCATTCTCGACAATCCATCTTGGAATCCTGTTGCTGTTGTTCTGCATTGCAGGAATAACAGGATTTCTTGTTAATTTATTGTTTGTGTTCTCTTATCTTGCCCTTCATGATGATTTTCTAATTTGGATAATGTTATTAGAAAGAATGTTCTAGTAGATTTCTAATTGTCACCGACACCTCCGTCAGACAATTCACAGCAGGCAGCTTCTCCACCGATCAGAACGAAGAAGGACAAAATTGCGGCACTTGCAGATGAAATAATATCGCTTGACAACAAGAATGTCGGCGCCACACTCGCTGAAGTGCTAAGGAGGGTAGCAACATCTGACAGGTCGCATGTGTACTGGACTTGTAAGAAGTACCTGCAGGATGATTATGGACTCTTGATTGCAGACTCGGGACACGTCGGGATCTCTGACAGGTACATACCGAACCTGATGTTCCCCGGCGACATCATTGTCTATTCTGTCGTCGACATGCTCAAGACTGGCGACTTTATCCAAGTGCTCCAGTTGACTGATGTTAAGGAACTGTCAGTGGAGCACGTCAAGGTCTCTAAGGTCAGCATAGTCGATGGCTCGGTGACCGTCGAAGATCCGCTTTCTGGCTCAACATACATCGTCACAAAGAATAATGTCATTGGCAAGGTCGTAAAAGTAATAACCGCCTTTTCTGAGGAATGGGGGAATGTCTTTTATGAGTTCAAGGACAGGAAGTGGCTGCTAAAGACACTGAAAAAGAACCTTGATCTCTACAAGAACACTGGCTATTCCAATCAGCGCCAGATAGTCGGCGAGATAGAAAGAAGGATGTCAAAGCTGAAGGAAGAACCGAGATGGTAGGATAATATATAATACGCATGATAGCAGCCTGCTAGCGTATATGCCTCGGAAACGCGATATCAGAAGGACTCATGCTTACAGTGCCCAGAGGTCGGGCAGCAAAAAGTACGCCAAGGCTGAAAGGCGCAAACGCCATAAGCCAAGGTAAATTTTCTTAGTGTGAAGCAAGCTGGCAATATCGTATATCTAAGTTGAGGGAGTTTTGCTGCCTTTTAGGTAAAACTTTATATACTAGAATAAAACATAAATATAGGCTGTCAAAGACAGCGAGAAAATTTTGGTGAAAAAAGTGGTCAAAGATATTTCCATGTTTGGAGACCGTTGTCCCCGTTGCGGCAAGGGCTCTATGGTAACAGACAACTCTAGCGGCGAAATGTTTTGCGGTAACTGTGGGTTTGTGGTTAGCGAAAGGATAGAGGAGCTCGGACCAGAATGGCGCGCCTTCTCTAAGGAAGAACACGAAGATAGGAGCAGAGCAGGCATTCCTACATCGCTCGCAATGCATGACATGGGGCTCGCAACAATTATCGGTCCTGTCGACAAAGACGCTTCGGGTAAGCCTCTCTCTGCCTCCATGAAAAGCACGATCGAAAGGCTTAGGACTTGGGACAGCAGGAGCCAGGTACACGAACCAGTCGACCGCAACTTCCGTCAGGCTTTCTCTGAGCTTGATAGGCTCAAGGACAAGCTGGCGGTAGGGGATGCAGTAATTGAAAAAGCAGCTTATGTTTACCGAAAGGCGCTTGAGAAAGGACTAGTGCGCGGAAGATCTATTTCTGCACTTGTTGCGGCGGCGTTATACGCTGCATGTCGCGACACAGAAACACCAAGGACTCTTAAGGACATTGCAAACGCAAGCAACATTAAGAAAAAGGATGTCGCGAGGTGCTACAGGCTGCTCATCCGTGAGCTTGACTTGAAGATGCCTGTCGTGGACCCTGTGAAATGTGTCGCAAGGATCGCAAGCAAGGCTGGTCTGTCCGAAAGAACAAAACGCAAGGCTCTTGACATCTTGAAAAAGGCCGAAGAGGGCAAGATCTCTGCAGGCAAGGACCCTATGGGCTTGGCAGCAGCCGCATTGTATGTGGCATGTGTCATGAATGGTGAGAACAAAACGCAGAAGGATGTTGCCGAAGCAGCCGGTGTCACTGAAGTGACTATCCGGAACCGCTACAAGGGGCTCAAGACACACCTCAGGCTTTGAGGGATCCTTCCACTACCTTTTTTCTCTCTCCTATCAGTTCTTTCAGCGTATCAATTAGGTCACGCGTCTTTCGTGTCTTTTCCGCATCGACCATCATGCCTAGACAAACGACAATGTCTGAATCAATCGAAAGCAATTGTTCAAGCTCCTTCTCTCTTACAATGCCATTTGGTGTCAGAACTTTTGTGTAGCCTTCGGACACTGCCTGCAAGAGAGTTCTTGTCAAAAGCTCGTCAAGCTCGGTGCTCAACTTGACTGACTTTCTTATTTCGCTCACCTTGGCTTTGATATTGTGGCCGATGAGCCTGTCGAGGGATCGCATTTCAACATAGCTGGATCTGCCAGTGGCCATGCCCTTTTGCACAATCGACGCGATTCTCACCGTTTCGTCAAGGCGGCTCTCCAGCCTACGCTGTCTCCTGAAATTTTTGTGCACCACCCAAATTCTAGTCCGGCCGGCTTAAATGCCTTCGTGTGAAAATATTAATCCAAGAAAAACTGTTCTGCAGAGCCCTTACTGGACTTCGATCGCTTCTTCGTTGAATCCCATCTTGACAAGGTAGCCCTTGACGTCGTCGCGGTGGTCTCCCTGCAGCATTATAAAGCCGTCCTTTGCAGTCCCGCCGCATGCAAAAGTGCTCTTCAGTTCTTTGACGATCTTTTGCATGTCACTCTGTTTCGGGTTGATACCTTCAATAAGGGTTGTTGTCTTTGAAAATCTTCTGGTTTCAAGGCGGATGACGATTCGAGCTTCTTCCTTGTCCAGTTCCCCACAGGCACAAAGGTCGTCTGGGAGACCGCACTTTTTGCAGATAACCGCCATCGAGTAAGACAGGTTTCACGACTCCTATTATTAAGCCTTATTCTCTCAGGTACTGAGCATAAAGAAGAAATTGACCGGCCGCTCATAATACACCTGCACTATGTCTTCACAGGACAACACAAGCAGGATCAAGTCGGCAGCATCGCTT